>Ga0116151_10006241_pt1 | contig 10168 bp, 11 predicted proteins | sample AD_UKC117_MetaG_FD_89893 | JGI IMG/M metagenome (GOLD analysis project Ga0116151, IMG submission 89893) | Active sludge microbial communities of municipal wastewater-treating anaerobic digesters from Hong Kong - AD_UKC117_MetaG | ecosystem: Engineered > Bioreactor > Anaerobic > Digestate... | reverse complement strand
TCGCGGCCTGCAGCTCCTGGGCCGCGACGGAGTTCGCGCGGTCGGCGGCCAACGCTTCGGTCACGGCGTGCTCCAGCGCGGCGCGGGCGGCTGGCAGTTTGCCCTTGGTCGCCTCGAGCGCGACGTAGGCGGCGGCGAGGTCCTGGTTGGTGTCGTCGAGCAGCTCCCTGAGCTGCTCGACCTGCGCGTCGACCTTGCGCTTCTCCTTGTTGGGGTCGGCAGCCTTGGGGGTGGCTTGGGCCGCCGTGAACGCCAGCGCGCCCGCATACAGCAGGGCCACGCCGGCGGTGCCTGCGATGCGGTGAGTGGGGGTCGGCGGATGAGTACGTCGTCGTCCCATGAGCATCATTAGTAACAGGTTCGGGTCGTTGGGCTCGACATTTGGAGTCGGCTGCCTCTCAGGAACTGGCACTTCGCGGGAGCCCCCCAAGGACGGCTGGGCCCTTCTTCAGCGAATCTTGACCCCGCGCTCATGAGAACCAAGGGGGCGCGCATCATGCTGGGCCTATTCGAGAAGGAGCAGTCATGAGTAGGTTCTCAATGAGCGTGAATATCACTCCTGTAGAGCGGGTCGCCCGTGTGGTGGTGGGGCTCGCTGCCGTCGTCGGCGCTGCGGTGCTGCTTGGCGGCGCGGACGGTGCACTGGCGGTTGCACTCCTTGTGCTCCTGGGCTTGGCGGGACTGGACCTCGTCGTGACGGGCGCCACCGGTCACTGCCCGCTGTACCAGAGGCTGGGGCGCGTTGCCGTCCCGGCGCGGGGGAGGACGTCGTGACTGAGCGCCCAGTAGACGCGAGCAAGCAGGTCTCCGACCCGAGCACGACGCCGGACGGGTCGTCTCCTCACGCGGCACATGAGCACATGGCGGAGCCAGGGGGGACGCGGTGGGGTCACCACTTGATGATGTTGGCCTGCTGCATTCCCATGCTGCTCATTGTCGGGGCGCTGGTGGTGACCGGTGTTGCCGGGACGGGAGCCATCGTGTACGCACTGGTCTGCACGGCGATGATGGCGGCCATGATGCTCTTCATGCCCGGTCACAAGCATTGATTGTTGTCGGGCTTCGCCAGAGGTCAGCGCCAAGGGCACGCCGTCGCGGGCTTCATCGAAACTTCATGGAATGTTGACGCGGCTCGACTGCTGCCACGGCGACAGTCTGGCGTGATGTCATTCACCGCTGCGCAATCGGGACCTGTGACCCAGAGACGAGTCTCTCGGGCCAGGTCGGGCCGCGCTCAGAGGCGGGTCGACGTGCCGAGCGCGTCGCGTGTCGGCCTCACCGTGCCGAGTCGCACACAAAGCGATCTGTGGCACCGGCGTTGCAGGTCACGTGATCAGGGCGCAGATGGGTCACCAGGGTCTGGGTTTGGCGGGGTGGGCACCGAGTGTCCGGATGCTGGTGGTGCACTGAGTGGGCCTGATCATGGCCACGCTCAGGGCGTGCCGGCTGGAAGCAGGTCGCGCGTGTCGTCGCCCATGGACCAGTTCTCGCCCGTGGCGAGCGCATGACCGCACGTGCCACCGCGCGGTATGCGGGGTGCCTGGCCGCCATCGTGCTCCTGCTGGGCTCCGCGGCGTGCAGTCAGGACCCCAACTCCGTCGCGGCTCAGGCCAAGGCCGGTGACCAGAAGGGCTACGTCTCCGGCGACGGCGCCGTCGAGACCATACCCATGGCCGACCGTGCTGAGCCGGTCAAGCTGAAGGGCGCTCTGCTCGATGGCACGAGGTGGGACAGCGCTTCCGCCCGTGGTGAGGCGCTCGTGGTCAACGTCTGGGGCTCGTGGTGCGCGCCGTGCGTTGCCGAGGCCCCCGAGCTGCAGAAGGTCTGGTCCGACCTGGAGTTGGAGGACGCTCCGGTGCAGTTCATCGGCATCGACTTCCGCGAGGAGGCCGCCCGCGGCGCCGCGTTCGCCAAGAAGGCTGGCATCACCTACCCGAGCCTCAGCGACGAGTCCGGGGTGTTGATCCTTGAACCGCAGGGCAAGGCGCCGACCGTCCCCACGACCCTGGTGCTCGACACGCTGGGGCGCATCGCCGCGCGCGTCAACGGCCCCGTCTCCGCGTCCACGCTGCGCGGCCTGGTCGACGACGTCCTTGCCGAGCCGTGATCGCCTCCGCCGCCGCGCCAGCGGTCGTCTTCGCCGTGGGCGACACGGTCACGTCCGGCGCCCTCCCGCTCGCCGTGGCGGTCGCGGCTCTCGCCGGGCTCGTGTCGTTCGCGAGCCCCTGTGTGCTCCCGCTCGTGCCGGGCTTCCTCGGCTACGTCTCCGGCCTGACCGGGGAGCCCTTGGCTGACCGGTCGCGGGGCCGCATGATGCTCAGTGCGCTGCTGTTCGTCCTGGGGTTCACGGCGGTGTTCGTGCTCGGGTCTCTGTTCGTCACCACGGCCGGGCGCGCGCTGATCGAGTACCGCACCGTGCTCATGCGCCTCGGTGGGGTCGTCGTCATTCTCCTGGGACTGGTCTTCCTGGGTGTTGGTGGCCAGCGCGAGGCGCGGATCCGGTGGCGGCCGCGCCCCGGCTTGGGCGGCGCACCGGTGCTCGGCGCGGTCTTCGCGCTCGGGTGGGCGCCGTGCACCGGGCCGACACTCGCGGCCGTCCTCGTCATGGCCTCAGCCACCGCCGACCCCCAGGTCGGTCGAAGCGTCATGCTCGCCACGGCATACGGCATGGGTCTGGGGTTGCCGTTCGTGCTCATCGCAGCGGGTCTGGACCGGGCCGGGCGTGCCTCGGGCTGGCTGCGTCGGCACCAGCGCACGCTCCAGGTCCTCGGTGGGATCATGCTCGTGCTCGTGGGTCTGCTCATGCTCACCGGTGTGTGGGAGGACCTCAACCGGTGGCTCCAGATCGAGCTGGTCAACGGCTTCCAGGTGCCGCTCTAGCGCCCTCTTCGACATCGGACAGCCCTGGGCTCGGGCTCGTCGGCTGGCTGCGCCGGACCCGGCGCCAGCCCATGAGCATCATCCGAGCGGGCGGTGAATCGACGAGCACCCGCCGTGCGTCGGTGTCCACTGCGTTGTGCTCGAAGGCGACGAGCGTCGCCCAGGGGCCGACCTCAGCGGTCATCCAGGACGCGCAGCCGTTCCCGCAACTCCTGCTCTGTGATCTCCCCGCGCGCGAAACGCTCCTGCAGGATCTCGCGCGCTCGTGCCTGGCCCGTCGGCGACCCACCGCCCCCGGTCGAGGAGGCGCGCACCAGCCCCCAGATCAGGCAGGCGACCCCCAGGACCAGGAGCAGCAGCCACACCCAGGACCAGTCCATGCCGTACCCGTTCATGATCGCGCGCTCTTGACGTGGTTCTGCCCCGTGGAGCCGGGGAGCCCGTTGCTGTGAGCCAGGACGCAGATGAGGTCGAGGGCGGCCTGCAGTCGTGCGGCGGCGTCGGTGGCCACCTCGGTGACAGCGGTCGCACCGCTCAGGTCGCTGATGACCGTCGGATCGATGGCCTGGACCGTGGTGGACGTTGCACCGGGCCCCCTGCGGACCACGACGTTGCACGGCAGCAGGAGCCCGACCTCTGGTTCGCTGTTCAGGGCCTTGCGGGCCAGGTGGGGGTTGCATGCGCCCAGGATCCGGTAGTCGCCGAGCTCGGACGCAGCGGCGGGGCCGAGCTTGTCGCTGAAGGTGGACTGCAGGTCGATGTCGGAGATCACACCGAAACCGCCAGCGCCCAGGGCCTCGCGCGTCGCCTCGAGGGCGGCGGGGAAGGGAAGGTCGACGGTGATGGTCAAGGCGTACGTCATGGTGAGCTCCTCATAGAGAGTGATCGAAGGATACCCCGGTGGGTATCGCATGCCCGAATGCCGCCAGCCGTGGACAGCGTTTGGGGGGCATCAGCGCAGAAGGAGCATTCCTGCGGCGGCAAGCGCGACCACCAGTGAGGCCACGAGCATGATCTGCCGGCCGTAACTGGTTGCACGGGGCAGCTCGCGCAGAGGGAAGAGCAGCTGTCGCGCGGCGGTGTACCCGGATAGGGACGCCAGGAACACGAGACCGTCCCCGGACACGCCTACAACCAGGACCGCGCTAGCTGCCGCGACACAGCTGAGGAGTGCCGTCGCGGACTCCAGAGGCTGCACGGGGATGCGTCGGACGCCGATTCGCCGGTTGGAGGACCAGACCCCCCAGCGGGAGCGGGTGGGTCTGCCCACGCAGCAGCCTCCCAACAGGCAGCCGAGGCGTCCGACCGCCATGCCCAGCAACAGGCCCGGCGCGGAGACGTCGAAGAGGGGGCCCGTCGGGATCGACAGGGCCCAGCTGCCGAGAAGGAGCGTCAGGCCTACGGTGATGACGAAGCCTTGCACCGACATGCCGGACGTGAGGATGCGCCGTTTCTCGTGGGGGTGGGTGGCGAGGTAGTACGTCTTGGCTCCGACCAGCCCGAGCAGGCAGGCGATCACGGTGAGGAGTGCGACGCGCCACACGGGCAGACCCAGCTGGGCGGCAAGGACGGACTGCGTCCCGACCCCGAGTACTGCGCCCAGGGACACCAGGGCGGGCCAGGCGCCCAGGACGACGCCCGGGGCGAGCACCCGGGTTACCGGCGCGTAGAGGGTCCTTCCCGACACCGTGCTGACGGGCAGCAGAGGGTCGTCGTGGACCGCCCACTGCTTCGTCGGTTCCTCCGTGACGAGGGTCACCGGCCAGGCCTGGACGTCCCAGGTGCCTTCCTGGACGTCGGTGAGGCGCGTGGTGATGGCGACCGGACCGCTACCCGGTACTACCGGCGCGACCGTGGTCACGGTGCTGAAGTCGGCCCGCTTCTTGGGGTCGCTGCCGTGGCGACGACCTTCCAGGTACACGTTGACGGAGTACGGATCACCGCTCGGCTCGGTGTCAAACCAGTAGGTAACTCCTAGCGACTGGGGATGCATGTCGTCGACGGGGCCGCAGGACAGCGTCGTCACGGTGGTGTTGGCTGAAGCACCCCTGCGCGCCAGGAGTGGCCGCCGCGTGGACGGAGGCGGGTCCTCGATGCTCTGCAGGGCACTACCTGGCGCCGCGGAGGTGTGCGGGCCTTGGGGCGGTGGACTCGATCTAGGTAGCGGGCGTGTCGCCTCAGGTGGTTTCGCGGGTGGCGCGGGAAGCGCGTCCGAGGAGTGGCCCGGGCGCGGGCCTGTCGTACGGCTGACGTCACGCTGGCCACCCGGATGGCTGGTGTTCTCGGCTGTGGTGCGCGTCGATCTGGCCGCGAGGCTTCGTGGCGTCAGCGCAGCGGGACCCGTCAGTGGGGCAGGCCTTCTCGCGGGCAGGGGAGAGCCAGACGCGGACGTGGTCGGCGCCTTCCAGAAAGCTCCACCGGTGGAGCCAGGACCGGGGCGGGCAGTGGCTTGATCGGGGGGGTCCTGTCGACCCGCGGGGGCCGGCGGGATGCGCGGCGGGTGTCCCTTCTTGCGCTTCTTGGCCATGGTGCTCCTGGGGTGTCCGTGTCGGTGTCAAGACGTAGGTGGCGGATCGGTCAGCGGGTCCCGGGCCCAGCGCCCCCGGTGCTAACCGGTGTCGGAGCTGGGCAGGCCTTCGCAGCCGCTACGACAACTCGTGGCGCGGCCGGGTCAGGGGGAGTCGGTAGTGATCAAGGGGCACGAACTGACTCCAGGGCGGTGGGCTCACCCGGCCAAGCGGGTCCGTAGTTCGCGGATCAGCTGGTCGGGCGCCAGCCACATGGAGGGGTATTCGCCGTACCAGCGCTGCTCGCCGGCTTTGTCGATGAGGACGAAGCTGTGTCCTGGGAGGCCGGCGTGCATGCCTTTGCCCAGGGTGCCGTAGGCTTTCGAGACGGTGCCGTCGTCCAGCAGGAAGGGCGTGGCCACACCGTTGAGCTTCATGTCGGCGGTGATCTGCTCGCGGGTGTTCATGACGATGGGCAGCACGGTGACGTCCAGGTCGGTCAGGGCTGCGGTCTGCTTTTCGATCTCGGCCATCTGCACGAGGCAGGACTGGCAGCCGGCGCCCTCGTTGAAGTAGAGCAGGACGTTGGTGTCGCGGTAGTCCGTCAGGGAGACCTGCTGCCCCTCGGTGTTGGTGAGGGTGAAGTCAGGGGCTGCTCGTACCGCGTCTGAAGACGCGGGCCTGGACGTGAGCAGCATGGCGGCCACGACCGCGACGACGATGGTGAGGCCGGCCGCCCACGCGGCGGCGACTCTGCGACGATGCTGCCGGTCGGTGTCCAGTGCTACTTCTGCGAGGTGCGCTTGACGGGACTCACGGGCGGCCTTGGTGGACATGCTTCCCTCTCGGTGATCACTTGTGCAGGTGCTGGTCATGCGCCACCTCGGGCTCGCTACCCGAATCGTGGCAGGTGTGCTCGGGCACGGGGTTCGTGTCGTCCTCGCCGTCGCCCGCGGGCTGGCCCCGGCGCCGGTCCCGCAGTGTCGCGAGCACGAACACGGCCGCCAGGGCGAGAACTGCTAGTCCCAACACGGGCTCTGGCACGCCAGCCGTCCAAGACTCCAGTCGTTCGAAAGCCCGCGCGAGACTCCGACCGAGTGCCGCCTGGAAGCCAGGGCCGCTGGTCATGGTTCCGGTGCCGGCGAGGTAGAGGACGAAGCCGCCCATGGCGGTGAACGCGGCGGCGACCCCGATGTTGATGGTGTTGGTGTGCAGGGTGTGCCCGGCGGCACGCAGCGTCACGGGTCGGGCTTGGAGGAAGCGGCGCTCGCCGAGCTGGTAGCGGTCCCAGAGGAGGGCCATGACGAAGAGGGGGAAGACCATGCCGAAGGTGTAGGCCAGCCCGAGGGCGAGACCGCCGGCGACCGATCCGGACAGGGCCGAGAGCGTCATCACTCCCGCCAGGACGGGGGCGCAGCAGCTGCTGGCGACGCCGGAGAAGACGCCGAGGCCGAAGAAGCTGAGCGTGTCGCCGCCGCTGGTGTCCGGGGGGCGCAGGAACCTCGGCAGGGTCATCATTCGCCCGGACAGGCTGAGCGCGGCCAGCGCCAGCATGAGTGCGCCGCCGGCGTAGTACAACGGCTGGTGGTAGTTCGCAATCGCGGACGCGATCAGGCTGATGCCCAGCGTGATCGGCACCAGGACGAGGGCGAGGCCGGCCGCGAACACAAAGGTCAGCGGGAGCAGCCGCCAGCGCCTGTTCTTCACAGCGACCGCAAGGTAGCTGGGCGCCAGGAAGACGATGCAGCACGGGGCGAAGAGCGCGACCCCTCCGGCCAGGAACGCAGCCAGGACGGAACCGGTGGTGAGCAGGTCGCCCATGTCAGGCTCCGCGTGATTCGAGTTGGTGCCCATTCGGGCTCTGCAGGAGCCGGGCCAGCTTGCGGCGAGGGAGCCGGCCCTGGCTGAAGAAGGCGCCGTCGACGAGCACGAGCGGGCTCATGGCCGCGCCGTGTCGTCGCATAAGCTCCTGCCCCGCGGGGTCGCGCACGTCGAGGGTCGTCACCTCGACCGGGTGGCCGTCGTCAGCCAACTGTTTGAGGGCCTGGTGCGCATCGGCGCAGTAGTGGCACGAGGGGGACTCGACCACCGTGACCTGGACAGGCCCGTGCTGCGGGCCAGGACGCGTGGACAAGGGTGCCTCCTCGACGATTCATCTGGTGCTCTCGAGCATCGCGGGGGCACCCGGTAATAACCGTTGAGGTTCGGTCAAGATTCGCTGAAGATACGGCTCTGCCGGGCCGACCCCGCGGTCGGCCCGGCAGATCGGGGTCACCTCAGCGCGAGGGGTCGAAGCGGCGCAGGCGCAGGCTGTTGCTCACCACGAACACGGAGCTGAACGCCATCGCCGCGCCGGCGATGAGCGGGTTGAGCAACCCGAGCGCGGCGAGCGGGAGCGCGGCCACGTTGTAGGCGAACGCCCAGAAGAGGTTGCCCTTGATGGTGCCAAGGGTGGCGCGGGAAAGCCGGATGGCGTCGGCAGCGGCTCGCAGGTCGCCGGTGACCAGGGTGAGGTCGGAGGCCTCGATGGCGACATCGGTGCCGGTGCCCATGGCCAGTCCGAGGTCGGCCTGCGCCAAGGCCGCCGCGTCGTTGACGCCGTCGCCGACCATGGCCGCGACCGCTCCTTCGGACTGCAGTCGCTTCACGACGTCGACCTTGTCGGCCGGGAGGACCTCGGCGATGACGTCCTGCGGGTCGATGCCGACCTGCCGGGCCACCTCGAGCGCGGCGCGCTCGTTGTCGCCGGTGAGCAGCACCGGGCGCAGCCCGAGTCGCCGAAGGTCCGCGATGGCGGGGCGTGAGCTGTCCTTGACGGTGTCGGAGACGACGACGACCGCACGGATGCTGCCGTCCCAGGCGACCCAGACCGGGGTCCGGCCCTCGGTCTCGGCAGCCTCGGCCAGCTGCACGAGGTCGGCCGGCGCGGTCAGGGCCCACTGGTCGGCGAGCCAGGAGCGGCGGCCGGCCTGGGCGGCGTGCCCGCCCACGACACCGGTGACACCGTTGCCACCGTGCCCGGTGAAGTCCGAAACGGTGGCGAAGTCGATGCCGGCCTCGCTGGCGTGCTTGGCGATCGCGCGACCGATGGGGTGCTCGGAGGCGTCCTCGAGGGCGCCCGCGACGGCGAGAACCTGCTCCACGGACTGACCCTGCGCCGCATGGACGTAGCTGACCCCCATGTGGCCGGTGGTGACGGTGCCGGTCTTGTCGAGCACGATGGTGTCGACGCGGCGGGTGGACTCCAGGATCTGGGGGCCCTTGATGAGGATGCCGAGCTGTGCACCCCGGCCGGTGCCGACGAGCAGCGCTGTGGGAGTAGCGAGCCCGAGCGCGCACGGGCAGGCGATGATGAGGACGGCGACGGCGGCCGTGAAGGCCGCGGTGGCGGAGTGGCCGGTGACCAGCCACGCCGCGAGAGTCGCGAGCGACAGCCCGATGACGATGGGGACGAACACGGCGGAGACCCGGTCGGCGAGTCGTTGGACGTCGGCCTTGCCGTTCTGGGCGTCCTCGACGAGGCGGGCCATCTGCGCCAGCTGGGTGTCGGAGCCGACGCGCGTGGCCTGCACGACGAGACGTCCTCCGGCGTTGACGGTGGCTCCGACGACGCTGTCACCGGGCGCCACCTCGACAGGCACGGACTCGCCGGTGAGCATGGCGGCGTCGATGGCGGAGGTGCCGCTGATCACCGTGCCGTCGGTGGCGACCTTCTCGCCCGGGCGGACGACGAACCGGTCGCCGACGGCCAGCTGCGAGACCGGCATCCGGACCTCGGACTGTCCCTGGGGGCCGTCGCGCAGCACGGCGACGTCCTTCGCGCCCATGTCGAGCAGGGCGCGCAGCGCCGCGCCGGAGGTGCGCTTGGCCTTGGCCTCGAAGTACCGGCCGGCGATGATGAAGGTCGTCACCGCGGCGGCGACCTCGAGGTACAGGTGTGCCTCCGCGGACTCGTTGCGGCCCGGGAAGAGGTCGAACGGCATCCGCATGCCGGTCATGCCCGCGTCGGTGAAGAACAGGGCCCACAGCGACCAGAGGTAGGCCGCGCTCACCCCGACCGAGATGAGCGTGTCCATCGTGGCCGCGCCGTGGCGCAGGTTGGTCCAGGCCGCGCGGTGGAACGGCAGGGCTCCCCACACGACGACGGGGGAGGCCAGGGTGAGGGAGAGCCACTGCCAGTTGTCGAACTGCAGGGCCGGGACCATGGACATCAGCAGCACCGGCACCGTCAGCACGCTCGAGACGACGAGGCGCTGCCTCCAGGCGGCGGCCTCCTCGTCCTTGGCGCGCTGCGCGGCATCCTCCACCGGGACGCCCGCTGTGTCCGCGGCGGGTGGGGCGGGCAGGGTCGCCGTGTAGCCGGTGGCCTCGACGGTGGCGACGAGGTCCGAAGGGTCCACATCAGGAGCGAAGCTGACCTTGGCCTTCTCGGTGGCGTAGTTCACGGTGGCTGTGACGCCGGGCATCCTGTTGAGCTTCTTCTCGATCCGGGCCGCGCAGGACGCGCAGGTCATGCCCCCGATCACGAGCTCGACGTCGCGGTCGTGCTGCTGGGTGTCGTCCAGGTGCGTGGTCATGGCTGTCCTTCCGGCCCCGGCGTCGGGGGCCTGTGCTGCGTTGTCAGGCGGTGGCGAGGTGGTAGTCGCCGGCCTCGTCCAGGGCGGTGGCGACGTCGGTCTCACTGACCGGGGTGTCACTGGTGACCGTGACGGTCGAGGTACCCCCGGCCGCGAGGTCGACGGTTACGTCGGTGACGCCGGGGATGTCCTGGATCTCGCTGC
>Ga0116151_10006237_pt1 | contig 10175 bp, 10 predicted proteins | sample AD_UKC117_MetaG_FD_89893 | JGI IMG/M metagenome (GOLD analysis project Ga0116151, IMG submission 89893) | Active sludge microbial communities of municipal wastewater-treating anaerobic digesters from Hong Kong - AD_UKC117_MetaG | ecosystem: Engineered > Bioreactor > Anaerobic > Digestate... | reverse complement strand
AATTCAGCGAGATCTCAATGAACTCATAGATGATGGTATGGTCAAGAAAAAAGGTTCACGTAGGTGGAGCACGTACAACCTCACCTACTAATCGAAACAACGTACATGGGTACGTTTTTTCATATATTTGCCTACGCTAATAAAATGTGGTGTTGTAACCATACCTGTAATATTATGGTGTGTCGTTCGTTATATACAGTGAGCACGCACTAAGTGTTTTTTAACAACTACTGGTGCTGCTCGAAATGTAATGGTGCATCGCGTAACTCTTGCTATTGATTCACATCATGTGTTAGAATACCCGCGATGCCGAATAACCACACGTAACACTGTTGTTGTTCGGTCATTATATTTCTCCTCGATATTTTTTTAAAGAGGACGCTCAAGCGAGCGGGTGCTGTGTCGAAATTTACAACAGTACCAACGGGTTGCTTGTGCGCGCAAACAACCCGGGTATGTGGACACATAGGGTCGTCGAACACCCTCCACAGCCAAACCATATTTAGAAGACGTTTCTCTATCATTAAAAGTTTTATTAATTTTATAGAGAGAAACACTTACTAAATAAATTTTTATAAAAATTTATTTTAATTAAAGACAGATTTAATATTATGAAAAAATTCGTAATTACTGGAGCTGTAGCACTTGCACTTGCATTCTCAGGATTTGCATCAAATGCTCAAGCTCAAACTGTTGAAGAGCAAATCGCTGCCCTTATGGCACAGATCGCAGCTCTTCAAGGTGGATCTTCGTCTTCATCAACTCCATTCACATGGAACGGAACACTCATCAAGCAAGGATCACGTGGAACTCAGGTTTCAGATCTTCAAGCTTGTATGAATGCTCTCGGATTCTCAACAGGAGTTGTTGATGGGATCTACGGACCAATGACCTACGCTGGTATCACTGCTTTCCAAGCATCAAAGGGATACGCTGTTGACGGAATTGTTGGACCACAAACTGCACCAGGATTTGAAATGGCATGTAACGGAAACATGAATGACGATAATGGTGATGACAACGGAGACAACGGAACTGTTGATGACGGAACCGAAGGATCAGTTGACAACTACGACCTCGGATCAGCTGACGAAACTGAAGCTCTCGAAGGAGAAGAAGAAGTTGAAATCTACGCTGTTGACGTTGAACTCGCAGATGACGGAGACCTTCTCCTCGAACGAGTAGACGTATGGTTCTCACAAACAGCAACCGCTGAAGACAACCCATGGGATTACTTCAAGGAAGTACACCTCTTGGTTGACGGAGACGTAGTTGCATCAGAAGACGCTGACTCATCATCAGATTGGTCAGATAAAGCAACTGGAAACCTTACTACTGCAAGTACTGACAACGAATACCGAATGCGATTCTCTGGACTCGACTCAGTATTTTCATCAGACGACACTACAACTGTCTCAGTCGCTGTAACTATGGTTAACACCATTGATTCAAACGACCAAGATGCTGTATGGGTAGTAGGAATTGATTCTGACTCTGGATTCCGATGGGTTGATGGAACAGGATTCATCTTTACCGAAGGAGATACTGGTCTTGAAGACTCATTCACTGTAGGTAACGAAGAAACTGCTTCTATCGATATCTCATTGTCATCTGACAACCCAGATCCACAAGTACTCGAAGTTGACGATAACTCTGATACTAACGATGTAACTGTTTCTATTTACAACGTTGAAGAAAGCCAAGGAGTTGACGTAAACATTACAGAAATTGATGTTGATCTTACTGTTGCTGATCCATCAGGAGGTGTTGACCTTACTGGATCTGGTGCAGGAGCAATCATCAAGCGAGCACACCTTGTAGTTGACGGAGATGTTATTGGTACTGAAACAGTAACCAGCACTGACACCTTTGCTAACAACACTGGAGATTCTGTAGTTGAGACTATCACTTTTGATAACCTTGATTGGGATCTTGATGCTGATGACGACATGGATGTAGAAGTTGTTCTTGATTTCAAGGATACTAACGATAGCGCTCGATACGATAACGGAACTACCGTAACCGTAACTGATTTCGAAATCACTGAACTCGAAGACGCTAACGGAAACGATGAAGGAGATATTACAACTCTTACCTTCACTACTGATTCTGAAACTCACGAAGTTCGTGACGAAGGAATCATGGTAGAATTCGTAGGATCAAGCTACGTTAAGACACCATCTGAAACTACTGGTATTAACGAAACTGTTGAATTTACACTTGAGTTTGACGTAACTGCATTCGGAGACGATATGTGGGTAGATCAGACCTGTGCAGTAGGAACTACTGGAACCGATGTTGACGCTATCGAGGTATCACTTGATAACGATGCAGACGGATCAAGTACTACATGTACTGATGTTGATTCAACTGGAGACGAAGGAACCAATGGATTCGAAGTTAAAGAAGGACAAACTGAAACCTTCACTGTAACCATTCTCGGAGACGGTGGAGAAGCAGGTGGAGCTGGTTCACCAGTAACCTTCACTGCTCGAATTAACGGTGTTGGATTCAACGTAGGAACTGATGCTGCAGGAGACACTGTATACGCGTTCGATATGAGCGACTACAAGTCTAAGGCAGTAACTGTCTACGACCGATAATCGAACCTAGTTTGATTATTCAAAAAAACCGCCGAGCGGTTTTTTTGTTTTTGGAAATGGTATAATGGGTTCGTACTGTAATAGAGTGCCAGATGGTACGTCATATACAGTAGAAGGCATATCCTTCGTATACTCGTTTATTATTACCCTTAATTTTTTATATCAATTATGAAACAAACACTACAACGTATGGCGGTTACTGCGGTGGTTGCTCTTGGACTCTTTGCGTTCAGTGCAGCTCCAGCGAATGCAACGTCATTGAATTCTAATAGTCTTTCACAACAATTGGCTATTGTAACCCAATTAATGGAAATCATGGATCGGTACCCACAGTACACAGATTTGATTGAACCATTTGTGAACGATGTACTCAGCAATCTCTTTAACAGCCTAAGTTCATCAGGAAAAGATGATTCGAGCACCTGGTCAGATGATGACGACCATGGTGATAATCATGATGATAGTGACGATGACAGCGATGATGATAGTGATGATGATGACGGTGATCACCACAGCGATGATGTGAGTATTAACGGTATTGAAGAAATCGAAGCTGAACCATACGAAAACGTAGATGGAAAATGGAAAGTAAAAGTTGAAATCAACAACAAAAAGTACACCCTCTACGTATACGAAATTGACGGTGAGGATGAACTTATTGCAGCTATCGCAGATAAAATCGAATCAGAATTTGACATCGAAATTACCGAAGAACAGGTGGCAAGTATTATCGATATTGAAGACTAATACGTCTCAGAAAAAGTACCCACTCGGGTGCTTTTTACTATAATAGATATGTCATGAAAAACATATTCACTACCACTATTATTACCACCGTTGTGTTTGGGTTAAGTATTGTTCCGCACGTCTTTGCGCAGTCGCAAGAAGAACTTGAAGCACAACTCGCAACACTCCAACAACAAGTACTCGCGCTGCTCCAGGCACGCCTTGTTGAATTACAGGGATACGCTTCGACTACTGAATTCAGTATCCCAAGTAATCACCAGTGTGCCATTCGCTATGCCGGGGACAGCAGTATTACCACTATTCAGGCAGAGCTACAAAACCAAGGCTACGCTATTACCAAGGTTGATGGTATTCCAGGACCTGAAACAACGGCTGCAGTGACGGCGTTTCAAACGCATGCTGGAGCGGCAAAAGTTGACGGTATCATTGGGCAGGAAACACGGACACTCTTGTCACGTGAATCAGTAGTCTGTAAAGGGGACGCAGGTGCAGTCGTAAGTGAGCAACCAGCGAATCCAATCGCAGTATCAGGCGCATTGTGTACCATTCGGTACCAGGGTGACAGCGATACTATGGCGGTACAACAAGAATTACAAAATCAGGGATACGCCATCACCAAAGTTGATGGACTCATTGGGTCTGAAACCACAGGTGCCGTGTCTGCACTACAAACAGATGCAGGACTGACTATTGATGGTGTGATTCGAGATGAGGTAGTAACTGCACTCGCGAGGCGTTCAGTTACCTGTGCGAGTCTGCCTGCAGTCACATCAACTACGGTGATGACTGAACTACCCCCGTTGAATGAAACCTCTGAAACCGAATCAACCACTGAAACCGTGAGCGCTGATGTTCGGATTACGAAAACAAACAGTATTGCTGGTGTACGAAGTACGACCGCTGGTATTCCGGATGATACGGCAGTATTTACCTACCTGGTAACCTTTGTGAATAGTAATATTGTGTACGTACCAACGAATCCTGGAGATGCGTTCGATATTGATCTCATTGATGCAGGTACCGGAGTGCGCATTGCGCTCGATGGTGTTGATTCCGTGATTTCATCAGCACAAAAGGTACTACGGGAGGATGGTACATCGTATTTCCAAGTAACGAGTGGTGACACGATGTCACTCCGAACAAGTGTTCAACCAGGAGAGGGGAGTTACTACGCTGAGCTTGCTCGGTTATCCTACACCAACGACGATGCATTCACGGTAGTGAATCCATCCATGGTGAGTTACGGTTTTGACGGTAACAACTGGCGGAGTGATACGGTGACATTGCTAAACTAAACAAAAAACCCCAGCACGTGTGCGGGGTTTTTTATTACCTAAAAAATTAGGTGTTTGTTTTAAGCGGTTTCCGAATATAAATAATATGTTTCTTTAACCTCGTTACAGATTTCTTTTTTGCATTCATGTACCTCTTCAATAGTGAATTTAAATTCAGATTCACTATTGAATATCTTCAAAATATCAGTGATATGAACGTCGTAGGCTACACCTAGAATGTCGTCGATATCTGATTCATCAAGTCCTTTGTTTGATAACAAAGCTTTTAATTGCATAGGACTTTGATCAGGGTCATTTTTGAGAAATTCTTCGATTGATGTTGAAGCAAACACTATAAAGATGTTCTTTTGGTTTTGCGTATTCATATTTTTCAAAATTTGGGGTTTCTGGCCACTATAATATCACTATTTTTCTACAATGTCAATATTATTCGTACACCTTATCTGCTTGCAAAACAGCGTGTTTTGACTACTATAGTTTGTGTCAGCCGATGACCGCAGGTGTCACATACGACTTAATGTCCTGCATAGGTAGCACACGTCTTTCGAGGCGTGCTACATTCGATCGGCTCTCGTAGCCGATTTTCTCTTGAGAAACTGACATTCTATTTATTATGGCAATTACCAAAGCACAAAAAGAAGCAATCAATCACAAGCTCTCTTCTGCACTCGCGGATTCTGCAACCACGGTATTTGTTTCATTCAATGGTCTTGGTGTAGAGAAGAACAATACGCTTCGTAAACACCTCAAGGCGAATGACTCAGACTACTTTGTTGCAAAGAAGACCTTGCTCAAACGAGCTATGGATGCTGCACAGATTGGGGGAGATCAACCACCGCTCGGTGACGGGATGGTAGCGATCGCATTCGGATCTGATCAAATGGCACCAGCACGAGAAGTGTTTGAATTCTCGAAAGAGAATAATGGTGCAATTGATATCCTCGGAGGTATCTTTGACGGCACATTCAAATCTCGTGAAGAAATGATGGAAATTGCAACAATTCCAGGTATGGACACCCTTCGTGGAATGTTCGCAAACGTTATCAACTCACCAATGCAACGGTTTGCTGTTGTTCTTGGTCAGGTAGCAGCTAAAGCAGATAACTAATTATCTGCTCGCTCGACAAATCAAAGATTTGTTTAGAGAAACTAAAACGAGCTAAGGCTCGTTCGTCCGATCGAACAAAGTTCGATGTAGGAAGAAAGCATAAGCTTGATTGAAATTTATTACGTATTTTATTTATTCTAAATTATTATGTCAGAAGAAAACACAACACCAGAAGTAGTTGAAACAGAAACTGCTACTACTGAAGAAACCAAGGCAGAAGCAACCGAAGCACCAGCTGCGGATGTCACAGAAGCAACCAACGACGTTGAAGTTCCAAAAGAATTTGCAGCTATCGTTGACGCTGTTGAAAAAATGTCAGTGCTCGAACTCAACGCACTCGTAAAGGTTATCGAAGCTAAATGGGGAGTATCTGCAGCAGCAGTTGCAGTAGCTGGACCAGCAGCAGCAGGTGACGCAGGAGGAGAAAAATCAGAATTCACCGTGGTGCTCGCATCAGATGGTGGAGCTAAGATTCCAGTAATGAAGGCAGTAAAAGAGCTCCTCGGACTTGGACTTAAGGAAGCAAAAGAACTCGTTGAAGCAGTACCAGCAACCTTGAAAGAAGGAGTAAAGGCAGCTGACGCTGAAGATATGAAAGCAAAGATTGAAGAAGCTGGCGGAACAGTAGAACTCAAATAGTTTTTCAGTATTAAAAAATCACATCGTGTGTGATTTTTTTTGTTATACTGTAGCCAATATGAAAAATAGTATACTTACTCTCACCTGTATCACGTTACTGTGTACATACCACGTTGCATATGCAGCCACAGTTTCGTGGACGTTCGATGATGTTGCGAATTATACCATTGCAGGTGGTGCACAAATAAATAGCAGTATCGTTGAATTAACAACAACAAATGGTGTGAGTCCAAGTACTCTAGGGAGTGAGACTACCGAAACAACTATTCTTGATCAATATCTCCTTGATGATAGTACGCTCATTATTACAGATCAAAGTGATGGACTCGTTATTGCTGATGTTTCTGATCGAACGAGCCCTAGTATTACAACATCGACAGGTAGTCCAACAGGAGGTGATGTATGGCTTGCAGTGTCACCTGATGGTAACGAAGCGTACGTAACTGCAGGTGGTCATACAGCAACGATTGAAGTATTTGATATATCGACATTGAGTTCACCTGTGAATATTGGAAGTTATAGTCCAGGAGGTGTTGCCTATTCAGGCGTGGTGACTAGTGATGGAAATACGGCATTTTTTGGTACTGGATCAGGTGGATCAAGTATTGAAGCACTCGATGTATCTGATCCTACCAATCCAACGTTTCTCGACACCTACGCACTATCAACCCCAGGGGCACTTACTCTGAGTGCTGATAATAACACTCTGTTTGCTGATTCTGGTTTTGATATCGAAGTACTCGATGTCTCAGATCCGGCTAATATTGTTAATCTTGGTACCTATACAGGTGCTTTTGATGGGGTTACTAATATTGTATTATCGTCTGATGAAAACACTGCATTTATCAGTAGTGCCACTGAAGGGTTCTTTACTCTTGATGTTTCAAACCCAGCGAGCATTACACTCCTTGATTCTGATGCAACGGTTACTGACTATCAAGATGTGGTGATATCAAGTGATGATACCTATGCTTTTTTAGCAAGTACCAACGATGATCTCGTGTGGTTAGATATATCAGATCCTTCTGATATATCCTTTGGAGGTGCATTTTCAGTAACTGGTAGTCCAAACAATATTGAAATTACGAGCGATGATGAAACAGCATTTATTTCAACTTCAGATAATGGATTTTTTGCGATTGATCTCTTTGACTTGGTATACAGTTCAGACTCACCCTACATATATCCAAACACAGGAGGAGATTTTACTTTAACCATAACCGCATTCAATGAAACACTTGGTAGTGGTAATGAGGGTAGCGTTTCGTATCAGGTATCACCAGATAATGGGGTAACGTGGTACTACTGGAAGACGCTTCCGCTCGGTGGCGCGTGGGTGATCAGCGCGCTCACTGATGGTACAGAAACATCATCAGCAACAAGCATTAATGCGAATATAGAAACATTTGATACTGATGGGGGAACCTTTTTGTGGCGTGCCTACCTTAATTCGGATGGTAGTCAGCAGGTAGAACTTGATGCCTTGTCGATCATAATTACTGATCCCGTGAGTACCTCTACTGGTGGACGATCCGGTTCACGTAAGTCCACTACTGACCATGTACGTGAATTTATTGAATCATCTGAAGTGGTTATTGAAGGGTATCTGTATCCATGTGATGCGTTCGGAGGAGCTCTCATCAAGAGGGGTGATCGTGGTACGAGTGTTACTGTACTCCAGCATGCACTGACTCTCTATGGTGTTAATCCAGGTATGTTAGATGGTATTTTTGGACCAAAGACATATGCTGCTGTTGTTGCGTTTCAACAAGAATATAATTTGGTTGCCGATGGTATTGTGGGCCCACGAACACGCAGTGTGCTTTGTACTACACCATTATCATTATCTCTTGAGGATATAGTGAATACCCTAAGAGTACAGATAGCAGTATTGAGAACACACCTGTAACTTTAAGGTGTGCACAGTATGTTGCTCATTGTATTTGAGCTGTCATAATAAAAATATGTTGAATAGTAATGCATTCAAAACGTGTCTGATGTTTCTTGGTATTATTTTTGTTGGTATTATCATTAACCTCTTTTTACATGAGCACGAACTCCTCGTGCGACAGGATACCGATCAACAAACCGCGAGTGTCACTTGTAGTGATGCTGATGGTATGTGTTAACCTCACTGACTTTATCCTCTTGAGGCTTTCGTATATACTTACAGAGGTATGGAACCATTAACAAAAATATTTGGTAGTAGTCGTCGCGTTAAGGTAATGCGATTGTTTCTCTTTAACGAAGAGACACCATTTGATATTGATGATCTAGCGGAGCGTACGCGTAGTAAAAAAACAGAGGTGCGTAAAGAAGTAACCATGTTGGTACGTATTGGTTTTCTCAAGAAAAAAACATTCACGAAGTCTGTTCCTAAAAAAACTCGATCTAAAAAAATAACACAAGCACAATTCCGGAAGGTGAAGAAGCACGGTTGGATACTCAATGAAACGTTTGAGTTACTTCGCCCACTCAAATCACTACTCCTTGAATCTGAGCTCGTTGATGAACAACAGGTGAAGCAACGAGTGAAAAAACTTGGGTCAGTAAAGCTCCTCATTCTCTCTGGAGTCTTTGTTGGTGATGATAACCGATTCGTTGATGTGTTGGTTGTTGGTAACAAGCTTAACCCATCATCACTCAATCGTGAGATCAGTATCATTGAATCTGAAGTTGGACGTGAACTCGCGTATGCATTTTTTGATCAAAAAGAGTTTGAGTATCGCATGGGTATGTACGACAAACTCGTACGTGATGTTCTTGAAAATGATCACCGTAAACTCATTAATACTATTCTGTCATAACGCCATACTGCACTGCAGTATTTTTATGTATGTACATACCTTTATTATTGTAAGGTATTAGTGGTATAATGAGCGTAATCGATTGTTACATGAAAACAGCGAGATTTATTAATTAACTATTAGGATACGTTACGAAACGTAGCTTACTACTAACAACCTTAATTTATATTATGAACGTAGAAGTACTTACTCAACCGTTTGCTGATTTATGGGCGTCATTCGTTGAAGGGTTTGCACTCTTGGTGCCAGCACTCATTGTATTTGCAATCGGAATCTTTGTCGGAAAAATTGTATACAAGGCACTCGTCAAGCTCTTTGCAGCAACTAAAATTGACGAGCTCGTAAAACCACTTGCTGGAGCTGTTGAACGCGCTGGTTACAAACTGCGCATTGGACACATCATCGGGTGGCTCGCAAAGTGGTTTGTTATCATCGCATCACTCATGATTGCACTTGATATCATGGGACTTGATTCAACACGAGGACTCCTCATGGGAATCATCGCGTACATTCCACAAGTGATCATTGCGGTACTCGTACTCTTTGCTGGATTCCTTCTTGCTGACTTTGTAAAGAAGCTCATCAAGGGATCAACCAAGATGCTCAACTACCGATCAGCTGCAATGCTTGGTAATGTTGCACGAGTATCAATCGTGGTATTCACTTTCCTCATCGTACTCAACCTTCTTGGTAATGGACGAGAGGTAGTTAACATTCTCCTCATTGGATTTGTTGCTATGCTTGCACTTGCTGGGGGGCTTGCCTTTGGGCTTGGTGGTCGCGACGCTGCTGCAAAAGCGATTGAAGACGCGAAACGAAATTTTCACCAGTAAACAAAAACCCCATGATGCGGGTTTTTTTGTTTTCCTATTGTATGATTTTAGTATTTACATGGCTTTATTTATAATCTTTTTTTGCTAAAATCATGGTAATGATCGAGGCAGTACAGAAATATTTCATCAGAACATACGTAGTT
>Ga0116151_10006234_pt1 | contig 10178 bp, 10 predicted proteins | sample AD_UKC117_MetaG_FD_89893 | JGI IMG/M metagenome (GOLD analysis project Ga0116151, IMG submission 89893) | Active sludge microbial communities of municipal wastewater-treating anaerobic digesters from Hong Kong - AD_UKC117_MetaG | ecosystem: Engineered > Bioreactor > Anaerobic > Digestate... | reverse complement strand
GTTCCATCTGATGGTTATGTCCCGAGAAAACCATGTCAACATCGTGGGACTCAAACATCGGCACCAATTCATCAATGGCCTTTGTGTTATCGGCCCACAACACCCCTCGGTAATGATAACCGGATGCATAAAGGAAAGCGTGCGTAAGAACAATGGTCCAGTCCTCTTTAGGAATGGATTTTAGCTCGGTTTCCAGCCACTGCTTTTGTTTGGCTGAAAAGTCCTCGATTCCCCAAGGTAAGTTCAATCCAATAAAGTGAATGGTGTCAAAATCGACTCGGAAATAATCTTCTCCCATTAACGACTCAAACAACTGACCGCCTCTGAACAAAATGTCGTGATTACCGATAAGGGGCTTTAAGGGAACGACCTTTTCTTGACTGGCCAAAATTTGAACCGCCTGTACCCATTGTTGGAATGAAAAACCATATTCCACAATATCTCCCAGCAGGAAAAAACAATCGTAGGGTTGATTGTAAATGGATTGCATGATGGTTTTCGTGTTGTCCAAAGAGCTTTTGGCGGTGCCGATATGAGAATCCGAAGCGATGGCAAACCGCTTAATGTGCGTGTCCTGAGAAACAGCCAAGGTGTATGAGCCTTGCTGGGTTGTGATATCGTAGGAAGCAACATCTGACTGCCCGAAGGCGAATACGTGTTTGTGGCCTTTTTCATCGTCGGTTAATTGAACGGCTTCGATCGCTTCGCTTTTGTGCATGATCACTTCAAGGGTGTCGGATTGCTTTTCTTTGGTCCAGTAGGTCAACGAATACCGTTCAGCCTGCGAAGAATCGTTGATGAAAACCAATGGGGGAAGATCAACGGCTTGGATCCTTGTGCTGATAAAAATGAAAGTCACAATGCCGATGGGAATCAGCAGAAGCACAAACGACAGCAGTTTGGAAACGACCCTTAAGCCTCTCTTTTTAAAGATAAATCGATCCAGCAGCCACAGGATGATGGGAATGAATCCGATAAATCCCAAAACATAAAAATACATGGCATATCCCGGATCCCAGATGACCAGCCCCTTTGTCCCCGGCAACATGAAAACCCAAATAAACAACAGGATATAGGCAATGGTTGTGATCATGTAAAGCCAATTTCCTCTGTTCTTCTTTTTTTTGTTCATAGCTCCTCCCTCACTCATGAAGTTTGATCTTTTTTTGTCATAGATCATCATCTTAACCAACGAAAAACCTATTTTGCCAAACGCCCATCTTTCGGATTGATCTATTATACACCCAGTCCTTTTGCCAGGTATTTTTGAATACGGTGAAGAACTTTTATTTTTTGAGTGAATTCATCTTCTGTTTCCCTTAGGTCTGCCTGTTCTGTGTTAAGATGTCTCTTTACCTCGTTTACAAAGCCAAATGCTTTTTTGAGGGAAAGATAATCAAAAAAGAATGAAGTGGTTTGAGTTCTGATCGTTATTTTAATGGTCGAAAACTTGCTTTTGACTTCCTCAAATGACAGGATATCGCTGTAAGGGATATAAAAATGGCGCTTTGCACGCTGTGCGAAAACATGGATCTTTGTATTGGTGGTCAGAAGCAGGCAAATAGACTGGTTGTGTTTCCCCCTCGTGGCAGCTGTAATTTTTTCGCCCTCATCCAAGTATTGGCCAATTATTTTGATTCCATCGATTGTGTCAAAATCGTTGTGATAGAGATTGTTCAAGTGTTTTTCAAAATCAGCGGGTTTTGTCTCCAGGATGAAAGTATTTGAGATATACTCTTCAATTTCTACCCTTTTTCTTTTGTTGAGGATGTAATGCTTTTCATTATGTATGACAATTTCACGATTGATCAGCGGCTCGATAAGAACTGGAAACAGCTTATCAAAATCAGAATTCACAGCAAACCCAATTTGGAATTCACTTAAGACAGGAATATAACCGGGTTGAAAGGATTCTTTTAAAATGTTGATCAACGCTTCTTTACTCAGCCGATCGTGTTTGAGAAGGTTGTAAAGTATCGTTGCCATGAACGCCCTGTTTTTTTCGCTTTTCCAAAGGGTATCAATATGCCCGGAGTATTTATCAAAATCAATCTCTTTACCCTGCATTGAACTGTAAGTTTCCCTGAGTAAACCAATCGAATCAATGAAAATTTTTACTGCAATATACACGCCGATGGCGGCATCAATGTAATGAATGCCAAAAATCGAAAAAATGACACCTGCGATAACAGCTGCAGCGACATAAATATGATTTTTCGAGTCCACAGATTGGGAGATCAACGCCAGGCTCCGTGTCTTTTTCCCCACAAAACGCTGATACAAAGATAAGACATAGGCGAAAGCCAATGCCATTCCCTCAACAGCTATGACCAGTCCTGCCCGTGTGATGTTTTCCGATTCACCCCTTACAGCGGCAAAAATGCTGGATATACTGTCAAATCCCAACCCAAATGCAGTAATTAACATCATGGCGACGATGACGAAACTACCAATCATCTCCTTTTTCTTCTTCACACTCCAAAAAACCACCCCTGCGGTCAATGTATCTAAGGCCGCATCCGTTCCATCTGCAATCAAACCCACACTTGAAGTGATCAACCCCGTCAGGAGTTTGAAAAAAGCCAAAACCGCATCAATAATCAGTGTATTTCGAGTAGCCCCTTCTGCAGAAAGCACATTTCTATTGACCCAGCCGGCGGCTTTTTCAAACTGTTGTTCAGTTTGTTCGCCCTCAATCTGCCCCGCTTGTGTCAAAGATAATTGGCCGTTTTGATTCTCAATGAGCCCCTGATAACTTAAGATCTTAATTTGGGTATTCAGTTCCTGAAAAAAATCCCCCTTACTTCCATGCGTTTGTTGATGGTGATGACGTGACGATTCAAAGCCAAAACCAAATTGAGAGGCAAATTTGAAAAAATGAGTCTTTAACTCATCGATACTCATGGGACCATTCTTCCTCAACAGCATTAAAATCATGTGACCTTCGTCTCGTCTTGCCATATCAGCCTCCTTGAAGAGCTATTGAATGTGTTCGTGCACGATAATCGATTATACCAGTTCAGTATAATTGAGTAAACAACAAAACTCGAAAGAACAAGAAGTGCTTTCGAGTTTTGTTGAAATACAAGAAAGGTGTTTATTTTCTGATCAATAATCCTGAGATTAGAGGAGCTATCTTGACACCCAGGATGACGAACAAGGCGACAATTAACGTTTCAAGTCCCGCTTTGACACTGATGTCTTTCATGATCAAAGCAGCTCCGAAATCAGTTGCCACACACAAAACCAAAGCTCCCCAAACACCGAATTTATTGAAAACAAAAACCATCAAGAGCATAATTGGTATGGAAAACAGCATTCCCAATAACACGGTCAACATCATGGATGAATCGGTGTGCTTATGAATGATATGCATCATAGCAGCCATTCTGGGACAGACGATAAACAAGCCAAACCCTGCACTGGTAACCAGTAATTCCATCAGACAGCTTTCTCCTTTCGGGGTTTAACAAACCCCATCACAATCATCACGATAGCCAGAAGAATATACATAGTTAACATTGCCTGCAGACCTGTTAGCCCCAACAGACCTCCGCCGGTAAAAAGAATAAAGGCGAAGATAAAGCCCATGATCGTTGGATAGGCAAATGCAAAGAGCATCCATTTAAAACCAGCTTCTGCACTAATGGTCAGAAGTGCTGCCAAACAAGGCGGATATAGGGCCATGAAGATGATCATGGCAGCGGCGTGAAGAGGTGTCAATCCGCTTTCCTGACTGGCCATTTTTTCTCCAAGTGCCTGTGAACCTTGACCGTCAGTTGTCTGATAAATGCTTCCCAATGTCGCTACAGTATTCTCTTTTGCTGCTAAAGCGCTGATTAAGCCTACGTTGATCTTCCAGTTAAACCCGGTATATTTTGTCAAAGGTTCCAGCCATTTACCAAATGTTCCCAGGAAGCTTGATTGAAGAACCTGATCATGTACTTCCTTTCTCAGGGCTTTCCTGTCTCTTTCTACCTGCCGGATGTGTTTGGAAATCGTTGCAGCATCAGCATCCTTGATCGTGTGACCGGTTATGGTGATGGAACCGGTTCTGACGATATTGAAATAGAGCGGATTGGAATCTTCCCATTGGCTGTAGAAATCATTGTAAACCTGAATCAGTTCGTATTCTTGAAGTGAGGCGGTGTAGGTGGAAAAGGCTACAAGCGCTTGCTGATAATCACGGCTAAAATCATCAAGGGACTCGATCCAATTTTTATGTAATTCAAAAGAGCCCTTGGAGGCTATTTTAAAGAACTCAGGATCTTTCAATAAATATCTTCGATTGATATCCCAAATCTTGTTCTCGTCCGTGACGCCATTCAGTTCAGAACTTAGTTCATCATCGAAGTCAAAGAAAGCGGCTATTTTTTCAGGGGTATTCAAAGTTGAAGCGTAGGGGTTGTTAACCCCGAGGGCGACGATCAATTCATCTGCAATCTCTTGTGCTTGCATAGAATAGGCTTCGGTTTCATTTTTAGCAAGACCGGGAAAGTTCAGCAGAAAATAGAGCCCGATCATGACAAAGATGATGATGGTGAGAACCTTTTTCAAAAACATCCACGTTCTCTCAACCACTCGTCGAAACACATTCGTCAATGAGGGCAAGTGATAGGGCGGCATTTCCATGATAAAAGGGGCTGTTTCGTAATTTTTTAGAACGGTAAGTGATAAAATCTTACTGACAATCAAAGCCATGAAGATGGTGATGGTCGAGATCATAAACATCATGAATCCCGCATACTGGATAAAAAAGATATCGATGAGCAAAACATAAAATGGGATCTTTGCCAGGCAGTTCATCAAAGGCACAACGAGAATCGTCGCCAGGCGGGCTTTATCATCCTTGATCGCCCGTGTAGCCATGATCCCCGGAATAGCGCAACCTCCAACATAGAGCCCGCCTAACATCAAAGGCAAAGCGGATTGCCCGTGTAATCCGAAGGGTTTGAACAATCTGTCCAAGATGAATGCGATACGTGCCATGTAGCCTGAATCTTCCATGATCGCCACCAATGCAAACAAGATGATGAAAATGGGGATATAATTCAAAACCGCCGTAATACCCTGAACGACCCATAAAGTTAATGCAGTTAACGTGGGGTCGGAAAAAAAGCCCTGTGCCGGTAACAATGATTCAATGGTATCTTGAAACCATCCCAGCACAGGCCACCAATAGTTAGTGAGATTGTATCCCTGTACGATTGCGAGTTCGTACACGAGAAGAAGTGTTGCAAACAAAATGATGGGTCCCAGTAGCCGGTTGCATACGATTCCATCAATTTTGTCGGTCAGGGTGTGCTTTTTACTTCGGGTTGTCGTGGTTGTTTGATCCATAATCAATTGTGCATGATGATATCTTGATTCCGCAATGAGAACCTGGGCATTGACCCCGGCTTTTTTGTTGAAGGAATCTCGCAATTTATATAAATCTTTGATCAATTTCTCTTTGTTTTCCATCAGCTGTCACCCAATTCTTTTGCCAATATTGGATTCTTAATCTTTTTCCCATTGATCAATTGCTCTACTTCATTGTCATTCTCTAGAAATTTCACGGCCAGCCAACGCAAAGGTAATGTTTGCAGTTCTTCCATCTGGGATAATGTCTTTTCAATCTGTTCAATTACCGCTTCCACTTGTGGCCCGTAATCAACTTTCATGTGTTCCGAAAAAGCGATTGTCCGATTAAGATTAGCATTGCATGCATTTGCAATAAACTGTTTGAGCATGTCGATTCCTTTGCTTTTATTGGCGATGACCGGCGCCACCTTTAAACCGAGTTTACTTTCAAAAGCCTCCACGTCGATTTCGATGCCCCTGGCCTTGGCTACATCGATCATATTCAAAGCGATCAGCACGGGACATCCCAATTCCATCAACTGAAACGTGAAACTAAGGCTTCTTGAGAGGTTGGAGGCGTCCATCACATGAACCACCAATTGAGGTTTTTCTTCCAAAATAACGGCTCTGGCCACCCTTTCCTCGAGTGAATAGGCTGTCAAACTGTAAGTGCCGGGTAAATCAATCACCGTGTATTTATCATCTTGGTATTTATAAACCCCCGTCTTTTTTTCCACGGTTACACCTGGATAATTGGCAATAAACTGTCTTGATCCGGTTAAGGCATTAAAAAGCGTTGATTTACCCGCATTCGGTTGACCCGTAAGGGCGATAGTGAACTTGAGATTCATAATCGCTCTACCACCAACAATTTCGCCTCACTGTGTCTGAGACTGACATGGGATCCACGGATTTTGACTTCAATCGGATCGGCAAAAGGGGCATTTCGAATAATTTCCAATTCGGTTCCCCTGAGAAAGCCCATATCCAGTAATCTCTGAGACAGAGAACCGTTCATGATGATCTCTTTAATGATACTTCTTTCTCCGGGTTTTAAGCAGTCCAAACTCAATTTATTTTCCACTTGCGAACCACCCCGTTGCATGCCTTTTCATCCGTCGCTTTCCCCTTCGATGACGATGTCTGCAACCATCCAATAATTCAACCCGCAAATTTTTTGCAATTTCATCTTCCAATGCCAGTCTTGATTCATTCACCGCTATTAAATACGGAGAATGGTTTTCTCCAGGAATAAGGATTTCACATTCCATTCCCTGAGACAAGCCCATATCGGTCAATCTTCTCGCAATTTCTTCCCTACCGGTGTGAGCTACAATTCTCATTTTTCTTCTTTCCTTTACATCTGTTAAGAAACAAACACCGTTCACAATCTCACCTTCTTCTCGGAATACTGTTCTTTGTTTTATCTTTCAGGGTTTCTTAATAAAATGAACGGGCAGTCTGCCAACGAACCCTGATGAACATTCACAAACTGCCTGGAGAGAATTAGAATGGAGTATTCTCAACCTTCATGAAAATGGCTGCGCCAACCTCTTGATCGTTACCATCAATCGGTTCGCCTTCCATGAGTGCCACAAAGCCCCACCAGCCGGACCACGGGAACGAAAATGCAAATTCACCTTCTTCATTGGTAATAAAACCCATCGCAGGACTCTCTCCGCCATTAAAATTGTATTCCGTTAATGAAGTATCCTCAAACGCTCCTTTAAACGCCTTTGTATTGAGAAATTCCACTTCAATCTCCGCATTAGGCACCGGTTTGCCATCCATCATGACGATTCCTCTGAACGTGCTTCCGGCATACAGGTTAACAGGCCAGTTCAAGGGGATGATTTCCGCTTTCATACCAGTAGGCTCTGACCAATCTGTTGGGAGGCCGGCACGGTTGACAATGGTCTTGGTGTACTGGGTAATATAAATGCCTTCAGAAGCTTCCCAATAAGGTCCGGGCTCCAGAGTGAACATAAAATCTCCCATTCCCCTGCATCGATAGGACATTTCATAGGCAATCGCACTTCTTTGACCATGGATAAAGTCGAATTTTTGCAGTTGAGCCGTTAAATCCGTAAATTCTCCTTTATTCCATACACCGAATTTTGCTGGTTCAGACATGTTCATGGTCAAAGGGTCGGCAATGGCATCATGGGTTCCACCGCCCGGATGGGTGAAAATAAGTTGAAGATCAATTTTACTGGAATCGTTTTCTCCCAAGTAAGTATTGGGTGTGTAAATCATTTGGAAATGGGCGAACACCGCTGTTGTCAGCAATATCGCAATCAATAAAACACCGAAAAGCCTTTTTTTCATTGTTCAAACATCTCCTTTAATTTTTTTTGTTTGAGACCATAATAATTAATGTGATAGTGATAAAAATAAGACATAGAGCCATGACACCAAGAAATACAGTGATCAATGTCATCTCAGTCTTTAATGCTTTTAAGTCATCGTTGCTGCTTGAATAATCTCTGACCGGGTAAAAAGATACGGGACTCATGTCGGAGACAACCGGTTGAATGATTGTGGGCTGTGTAGATTCAACGGGTTTTTCTGCTGGTTTAGCCTCCTCGGCTATTGCTTCTGTTACAGGCGCTTCTACCTTTTTAGCAGATTTAACCGGCCCTTCCTTTTTAACAATATGTCCCGGACCGGCATCTAAGACAACATAATATTTCGGGCAATCGGGAATAGCCACTTCGACCGAATTGAATTCATCGAATTTGCCTTCCCATAAGACCTTAGCGTTCTCGTCTTCCAGTCTGCAAGTCATTCCCTGAGCTCCTGATCCATCTGAAAAGCCAGCTTCCGCATACAACGTCCCATCGCAGTTATCTTCCACCAACAAAAGCGGTGTGTGTGCCAGCAGAATACAAGTAGTAAAGATGAGTAAAAATAAGATTAGTCGTTTAATACAGTTCACCCCCTTTAATCTATTAGAATATTATAGATATACTTAACGTCTATAAATATACTTCTATATAAGAATTATATATAATTAATTATTGCTTGTCAACACCTTACAAATCTATATATATGAAGAAATCATATATGGATGAGCAGTTTTCTAATGAAGTAGCTTGTATGTATAAAACAGCCTCTGCTAAAATAAAGGTATTACTCTCTGCAACAAAGGGTCATCAATAAGCTGTCTTGAAGCTACTGTGAGAATAAAGTGGACGAAAAAATATCGTTGAGAAGTGTGAAAAATGAAACGTTAAACTTTTTTGTCGATGATAACCGATTTCACATTTGGATTATCCCGGAGAAAAACTTTCCTGAAATAAACTTTCTTAACGCTGAACAATAAAACTGATATTCAAGAAAAGCAGAAATAACCATTCATTCATCATAACTGAAAAGCCGATGACATCCCCGGTGATGCCGTTGATTTTTTGTTCTGATATCCGGGATATCAACAGGGCAATCAAAATTTGAAAAGGGAGAAAGATACCTGTAACCGGAAAGAAGAATATGATCGGGATGATGAAGATGAAAGAAAAAAAAGCGAACCGTTTGGGGTAAGGAAAGTACAGTTGTCCCAAGCCCTTTTTTGTTGCGGGTTTTGAAACGGCCAGGAGAAAAGGTGCTGATAATCTTCCAAAGATTGGAAACAGAATCCATCGGCTATCGGCGGAGAGAATACAATGGATTTCAATGGCCAAGAACAAAACACCAAATAAAAGAGCGAAAGCACCCGTGTTGGAGTCTTTCATGATGGCCAGACGTTGATCCGGTGTTTTATGGGATGGGAAAAAGCCGTCGATGACATCCAGGAAGCCGTCAAAATGAAAGTAACCAAATAACAGGAAATAAATCCCCAAACTGAGAATTTTAGGCAAGTTTTCTTCAAAGATCATGTTCAAGACATGGTTGCAAAGATACAATATCAAAGCGGCAAGGATACCAATCAGCGGGAAGTAAACCGTGGAGCGAGGATAATTCACCCGTTTGATTCTGGGAACCTTGATTCTGCTGAGCATCCCCAATGCCAGGAACAAATCATCCAGCATAGGCCTTCAACTCCTTGACTAACTGCTGTGTTTGAGGCCAATGGAAAAGCTCAATGCAAACGGGGGTTTTTTCCAGTTCTTCATGCCGTTTGATGAATTGCACAAACCCTTCCAATGATTCTTTGTTCGGATAGATGTGGGCGTTGTTTTTATCTGCGCCGTGAAAATGGATTTCTCGAATTTGTGGCCCAAATTTATTGTAAAAATGTTCCACCGAGTCCCCGGTATACAGAAGATGGCCGTAGTCCATAGTGATAGCGAGCTTATTTTTCTCTTTTCCCAAATAATTTGTAAATTCCATAAACAGGTTATCTTCAAGATTCTCAAGGGATAATCGGTTTTTCGGGGAATTTTGAGTATAATGAAAATAATAATTAGCCAATCCTTTGAAATCGGCAAACGGATGAACGGTTAGATTCAAACAGTTGAAGGCTTCAAAAAAAGAAACGGCTTGTTTTACATTTTCAAGTGTGTCCGTGGGCAGATGAACACTGATGGTCGTTTTTTGAGTGATGGCATCCATTTCTTTGATCAACAATTCTTCAGTGGATAAGTCCCAGGTGTAAACCAGCAGTTCACAAAAATCCAGATCATCGGATATGACATGAACATTGTCCAGATAAGTCCCCCGAATTTGCCAGGAAGTGGCGCCCACCATCATTTTAGACGGATCTCCAATCCGCAGCAGGATAAAAAGACCGAATTAAAAGCGGCTGCGATCCGTTTATTCAAATTTCCCAAATGTTTGACGTATTTCCGGCTGATAGGATCAGCCGGAATGATCCCCCAGCCGGTTTCGTTGGTGAC
>Ga0116151_10006233_pt1 | contig 10179 bp, 7 predicted proteins | sample AD_UKC117_MetaG_FD_89893 | JGI IMG/M metagenome (GOLD analysis project Ga0116151, IMG submission 89893) | Active sludge microbial communities of municipal wastewater-treating anaerobic digesters from Hong Kong - AD_UKC117_MetaG | ecosystem: Engineered > Bioreactor > Anaerobic > Digestate... | reverse complement strand
TAACGGAATGGCAATAAGCAGCGGCATAGTCTGCGACGGCGCAAAACCGTCCTGCGCGGGCAAAATAGCCACCGCGCTTTATTCCGCTTTGCTCGGATACAATATGTGCAAGAATGGACAGCATTTTTGCGGGGGCGACGGAATAGTCGGCTGCGATGTTGAAAAATGTATCAAAAACGTAGGACGTCTCGCAAAAGAAGGTATGCGCGAAACCGACGAAGAAATCATAAAAATAATGACCGAAAAATAAAATCAGGTATTAATAGAAAATATTAAAAATAAAAAAACCGCTGATAATTTATCAACGGTTTTATTTTAATTTTTAGTATTACTTTTGAACGTTAAGCTTCGTAAGCGTATAATAACCTTCGCCGACTTGAGTCAAAGCCTTTGAAACGGTTGTAACATAGTCTTTTCCGAAAAATTCGAATATGTTGCCGTAAATTTGCATATCGGGGAGTTTGCCTAATACTTTTCCGTCTTGAACAAGATAAGCGAATTGAACGGGAGTAGCAAAATCGCCGTCAGTGGTAGTGTCGCCACCGCTAGCCACCAGTACGAAGATGGTTTTTTCTTTGGTTATTTCTGCGAGGGTTTTGTTTTCAGTTTTTACCATCAGACCTGCTAAACTTGCCGAAGGAAGTCCGTCGTAAGACGCGCCGCTGTTTTGCGCGATAGGCAGATTGTAAACTTCCTGTTGGCGTTTATTTCCTATCAAAGCTACGAACTCGCCGTTTTTAATGATAAAACGTTCGTAATCGGGCGCGATTTCACCCTCATCGTCAAAGAAAGGCGTTGCGTAAGCCTTTTCGGGCTTTCTGTCGAAATATATTGAGAATTTGTCCGAAAAAATCTTTTGACCAAGTTTGCCTTTGAATATTGACGCGTTGGAAGCGTATTGGTCTATCATAAGGTCGTAAAAAGACTTTCCAAACATATCGCTAGTATCCATCAAAACGGGATATTTGCCCGGTTCAATATCGACGATGTCTCCGTAATGCTCAGTAATTAATTTTACGTCGTTCACCATTTCTTTTTCGTCTATGCTGACCTCGTTAAATCCGTAGAATAGGTCGAAAAGATTTGCCGAGCCGTAAGATTTTACTGACAAGCCAAGACTGAACGTGTTGCCCTTGTATTCCAAATCACAGCCTTTGGTATTGCGGTATTTTGCTTCTACTTCAACGTATGTAACCTTATTGCCGAAAATAAATTTCGGCGCGGCTGCGGAAATTTTGTCCAGCATTTTGCCTACGGATTGCATATAGTTGTCGGTATCGATAATTTTTTTGGTTGTATCCATTTTTTTGACAACGTTTTCGGGTAACTTGCAAGGATAAGGAAGTTTTAATCCCAAATTCTCAACAGCTTGTTTTTCAAGCTCGTCAAAATTGGATTCGCCGATACTGCCCGCAACGCCGATAAAACCGTTGTCGTACACTCTTACGGTGTTGGTTTTTTCGATAGTTTTACGCAGAGATTCGGGCTTATTTTTTACTACATTTATCGTATATTTAACGACTGTACTGGTAAGATATTCTTTTTGCATTTTTCACTAATCTCCTATTGAATATTCATTTTTGAAATTCTTACATACGGTCCGCCGAATGAAACGTGCAAGGGGAACTGTTCCATTTTTCCGCATCCGCCCGTGATTGAACTGCAAACCTTAGAATCTTTTGACAGTCCGTCAATAAGTCCGAGAGTTTCAAATACGTTACCTGTTATTACGGAAATTTTTACTGGTTTGTCGATTTTTCCGTCTTTGATTCTGAAAGCCATTTCGGGGGCTATGGTAAACTGCGTCATACCTGAGCCGTGAGCGTAAGTATGAATATAATAGCCGTCTTTAATGTCAGCGATAAGCTCTTCAAAAGTTTTGTCGCCGCCGTCGATAACGGTGCTTGTCATACGAACGACAGGTTCGAATTTGCAGTTAATGGCTCTCGCGTTACCTGTCAGGTCTTCATCAAGGTCAGCCGCAGTCGTGCCCATATGCAGTCTGCCCGCAAGCACGCCGTTTCTGATAAGGTATGTTTTTTGAGTCATAGTGCCTTCGTCGTCAAACAAACAATAACCCGAACCCATATTTCCGCCGTAATCGTAAATGGAAAGAATGTCGCTTCCGACTTTTTTGCCCAAAGCCCATTCTTTGCGCATTGTTTCGTCGCCTATCATAAAGTCGGATTCGCTCTTGTGACCGAAAGACTCGTGCGCGAAAACGCCCGCAACAACGGGTGAAAGCACGACGGGGAAATATCCTTTGTCGCACGGCTCCGCGTGCAGCGCAAAATCGATACCTCTTTCAAGTTCTTCTTTTTGCTCTTTTTCAAAATAAACTATTTCGTCAAAATAATTTTTGCCGACCTGGAAGTGTCCTTTAAAATGTTCTTTACCGTTTGTTATGTAATAGTTGTAACCAATGCCGCAATGCTGGTAATCGTGCTGAATATCCGCGCCTTTACTGGAATAAAAATGATAATTGTCGCTCTTGTCAAGATAGTAATATTCCAAATAACTGATAAGATCGTTTTTGTAAATTTCCGCATTTTTTTGTACAATCTCGATTTTTTGTTCTTTTGAGATATTGCGAACAGAATTTTTGTCAAAAATCATTTTGTTGCAGATGTGAGTTTCAAATCTTTTAACGATAGGATCATTTGCGATATCGGGGTTTGGTGTGCCTTGTTTATAAAGATTTTGCAATTCCTTGTCGATATTTTTAACATCCGACGTAGAGGTATAATACCAAAGCTTTCCGTCAAACACACGGATAAATGCGCGAAGCTCTTTCTGAACGTTATAATTTTCCATAACGCCTTTTTTGAAGATTATTTTCGTGCTGAAGCTGTCTACGATTCTAACGTCGGAATAAAAGTTGGGGTTGAAATTAAACATAAGTTACTCCTTTTAAACTGATAAATTTATTATAAACTAAATATCTAGTATTTTCAATATTAATTATTAAAATGTTAGGCAACTATAAGTTGCTAAAAAAATAAAAATTTATATGGAAAAATTAAAATAGGCGATACTAAATAAGATGATTTTTTCAGACATTTTTTCCGCGCTACATAAAACAAAAGGAGTCAAAAAAGTGGCAAGACGTAATTTGGTAAACGTAGCGGAAAGAATTTTAATAGAAACGGTAAAAACAGCGGCGGAGGAAAGTATAGAAAAAACGCCGTCAAAAAAAATAGCCGAAAAATGCGATATAACCGACGCGACGATATTTGTTTATTATAAAACGAAAAAGAATCTTTTTAATAAAGCGTACGAATATTCGCTGGAAAAGTTATACGCGAATTTTAAATCTAACGCGAATTTGTTGCAGGAAGGAAAATACAAGGATTTTTGGGAAGAAATTTTATCTTTTGCGCTGGATAACGATTATTATGCGAAATTTTGCGCCGCTTACAGACATTCGGCATACAAAGAAAAAACAAATCCGTACGTATCGGCGGAATTTATTAAAGACTATTTTAATGCGGAACTTACCCGTAACTTGACGGACGAACAATGTTTTTCGCTATTGGATACGGTGTTTTCGATTTTTTTAGAAACGGTAATAGCGTTTGCGGACAAAAAAGTGGATAAAAACAAAAAAACGCTCGACGCATTTTTTAATGTATGCGTTGGCGCATTTTTGTAAGAAGGGGTAAATAATTACTCGATTTTTTTGGTTGATTCGCGCGGTATGATTTCGCCGTTCAAAAGGATTCGTCTTGGCGTACCGCCGCACGCGAGTTCTGCAAGGACGTTGTAAGCCGTCTGCCCCAAAATCCAGTAATCTATTTTTAAGGTAGTAAGTCTGGGTGTAAAAAATTCCGCGATTTTTGTGTCGCCGAATCCCGTTACGCTCATTTGGTCGGGAACGTTAACACCCATATTTTTTAATCCGCGGATAAGTCCCGCCGCCAGGTCGTCGCTTGCGCAAACGACTGCGGTCGAGCGTCCGCAAAAAGTCTTCGCGGCATTATAGCCGTCAAAATCATCAGTATCTATTCGAACAAGAGTATTTGTGTCAATTTTTAAATTATTGGATATCATTCCCGCAACGTATCCGCCGAATTTTTCTCCGCGGTCATTGTGATTAAGGAAGCCTATTTTACTGTGTCCGAGCGAAAACAAATAAGTCACCATATCGGAAATGGCTCTTGCATAATCTGTGTCGGTTTCGGAAACGTTTGCCACAGGTAACAGCGAATCCGCCAATACGGCAGGGAAGCGCGAAGTAACCAGTTGGTCGGCTAGTTTTTTGTCCATGTTGCCGATAATGAAAGCACCGTCTATCTTTTTCTCTGATAAATAATTGTCAAAATCAAAATTTTCTTCGCCGCAGTACGTTTCCACCACTATTTCCGTGCGGTTTTTTTTCGCCGCGGTTTGAAAACCGTTCAGCATCGTATATTCGTTATTTTCGTCCGTATTTGAATTAGCGATAAGCACACAAAATCTTCGTGCGCAGTTACGTCTTTTTAGACTAAATCCGATATTAGCGGCGTAATCCAAAACTTTTTTTCTAGTTTTTTCGCTGACGTCGGTAGCGTTATTTAAAGCCTTAGAAACGGTACAAGTAGCGACTCCCAGTTTTTTGGCGATTTTTTCGATGGTCATTTTTTCGGTGTTCTTTCGCATATCGAAATTATATCAAATCCAAAATTTTAATGCAATAATAAAGTGAATATTAAATTAATTCGCAAAAAAATAGTTGTTTTGTTCACTTTCAAGCGGTTTTATGACACAATTGCGGTGTCTTTTTGCGTTGACGCAGGGACGATGACGTTATTTTTCCATTTTCCTTTTAGGTACAAAACAAGGCTGAATATGCCGCGAGTTGTTAAATCCGCGACCATTCCTATCCAAGCCGCAATAAGACCTAAATTTGTGACGCGCAGCAAAATAAACGAGAGCGGTATTCTCACGCCCCACATACCGACAAGACAGATGAAGAAAGGTCCTTTTGTGTCTTTGGCTCCGCGCAAAGTGCCCGTGATTACCATAGCGATACCGCTGGCGGGCTGGGCAAAGGCTTCGAGCCGCAGGACTTTTCCGCCAAGCTCAATTACGTCGGATTCGTCGGAAAATATACGCATCAGCGAATCGGAGGCAAAATAAAGCACCACGCCCATTACAGCCATAAAAACGATGCTGCACCATATACAAGCCTTACTGTATTTTACCGCAAGATTTTTTTTGTTCGCGCCGAGCGACTGCGCCACCAGCGTTGTCGCCGCCACGCAAAAACCGAAAGCGGGCATATACGTAATAGCTTCCGCGGTTATAGCCAGCGTATTTGCGGTAAGAGCGATTGTGCCTAGACTCGTCACTAATGCGGTCATAAATATCTGTCCCAAGGTGTTAGTTATTCTTTCCGCCGCGACGGGGGAGCCAAGCACAAACATTTCTTTCCATACCGAAAAATCGAACTTAAATTTTTCTTTAAACGTAACAGAAACGATAAAAGACTTTTTAAATAAAGAGAAGAATAGCATTACGCCCGAAAAAGCTACCGCTATTGCCGTGGCGGCGGCTGCGCCCTTGACGCCCATTCCCGCGCCCCAGACAAAAATTTCTCTGCCGAAAACCGTGAGCGTGCGTGACGGGAATATAAATAAAAAATTTAGAACCACGTTAATAATATTGGTGGCTACGTTGTATATTAAAGGCGTTTTTGTGTCGCCCGAGCAACGCAGTATTCCAGAGCAAACGTTTGCCGAAAGCGTAAACAGGTAAGATATCGAGACTATGCTTAGATATGCCGAAGCGTCCGCGCGTATAGCTTCGTCCGCGCCTAGCCAAACGGGCAAATGCGGCGAGATTAACTGAATAAAAAATGTGATAAACGCGCCGAAAATTAATATACCCAATAGACTTTGTTTAACTATATTTTTGGCGTGAGAGATATTACCCGCGCCGATATATCGTCCGACAGGTACGGAAAAACCTATTGCAACGGCTGCAAAAAGACCGTTAATCAGCCATGTAGTGGACATTACGACGCCGATGGACGCCGTGGCATTATGCCCTAACGAGCCTACCATAGCGGTGTCGACGTAATTTACCAAAGTAAGGAGCAGTTGCTCCAAGACCGCGGGCCACGCAAGATACCACAAAATCTTTCCAAGTTTTGCGTTTTCGTCCAGTAAGTTAAGAGTCGGTTTCAAAAAGTTTTCCCCCGCGCAACAAAAATTTTTCGCCGTATTAATGAGACGATTATCTGCTTAAATTTTTGCTTTGTCAATCGCTTTTATCAAAGGTTTTTTTCATTGAAAAAAAGGGAATATTTAATTTGTTATAGCCGCCTTTAATAACGCTTGATTTAAGGTTTTTTGCGTTTGACATCAGCGCCAATATGGTAGTATCATTTAAATAGAAAATATTTACGGAGATAAAAATAAATGAAAGAATGTACGCACGATTGTTCGACATGCGGCGACAAAGACTGCGGTGAACGCAGCCTGCTTGAAAAGCCCCACCCGCAGGCGAAAATCAAAAAAGTTATCGGCATAGTAAGCGGAAAAGGCGGAGTGGGAAAATCGCTCGTCACAAGTTTACTTGCTTCCAAAGCGGCAAAACTGGGCAAAAAAACCGCGATACTTGACGCCGATATAACAGGGCCGAGCATTCCCCGCGCTTTTGGCATAAAGGGCGGAGTAAGCGGCGACGACTCAGGAATTATGCCGAGAGTAACCCAAAACGGAATAAAAATTATTTCTAGCAATCTTCTTTTGCCCGACGAAACCGATCCTGTAGTTTGGCGCGGACCAATAATCGCCAATATGGTCAAGCAGTTTTGGACGGAAGTAAACTGGGGCGAAGTCGATTATATGTTTGTAGATATGCCTCCCGGAACGGGCGACGTACCGCTTACCGTTTTTCAGTCGATAAAAGTGGACGGAATTATCGTTGTGACTTCACCGCAGGAACTTGTGTCGATGATTGTGGAAAAAGCTGTAAAAATGGCTAATATGATGAAGATAAACGTCATAGGCATTGTGGAAAATATGAGCTACGTGATTTGTCCCGACTGCGGCAAAAGGATAAACATTTTCGGCGAAGGAAAAACCGAAGAAGTGGCGAAAAAATTCGGCGTGGAAGTATTGGCAAGACTGCCTTTTGACGCGAAAATCGCAAGCGCGGTGGATAAAGGCGAGCTGGAAAAACTGGACGTGCTTTATCTTGATAAAGCAATAGAAAAAATATTGATTTAATAGCTCAAGAAAAACCTTTTGCTATTTACAAACAAACTTAATTGAATTAAAATTAAATAGTAAATTTTATTTATATTTAAAAGGAGAATAAAATGGCGGTAAAGTACATTGCGGAGCCTTTCCGTATCAAAATGGTAGAGCCGATAAAAATGCTCACCCAAGAAGAAAGAGAAGCGAAAATTAAAGAAGCGCATTACAACGTTTTTTATTTGCGTTCACAAGACGTCTATATCGACTTATTGACCGATAGCGGCACTAACGCTATGAGCAGCAATCAATGGAGCGGCATTATGCTCGGCGATGAAAGCTACGCTGGCGCAACAAGCTATTTCAAACTTTTGGACGCGGGTAAAGATATTTTTGGGTATGAATACATACAGCCTGTGCATCAAGGCAGAGCTGCGGAAAAAGTCGTTATGCCGATACTTTTGGGCAAAGGCAAATACGCCATTTCAAATATGTTTTTCGACACAACCCGCGCGCACGTAGAAATCGCGGGCGCAAGGGCTATCGACTGCGTTGTGCCCGAAGCATTGGACCCGACCAAACGCGTTCCGTTTAAAGGCAATATGGACGTTAAAAAAATGGAGCAAATCATTAACGAAAAAGGCAAAGAAAACATCGGCGTTATCGTTATGACAATCACCAACAACAGCGCGGGCGGACAACCCGTATCTATGCAAAACCTAAAAGACGTTTATACGATAGCTCATAAATACGGCATCCCCGTAGATATAGACGCTGCCAGATACGCGGAAAACGCTTATTTTATCAAACGCGACGATCCGAAATATAAAAACACGCCCATTAAAGATATTGTTAAAGAAATGTTTTCTTACGGCGATATGTTCACAATGTCTGCAAAAAAAGACGCGATACTTAATATGGGCGGTCTTATCGGCGTAAAAGACGGAAACTCGCCTATAATTATGAAAATCAAAGCCAACTGTATTTCTTTTGAAGGTTTTACAACGTACGGCGGACTTGCGGGAAGAGATTTGGAAGCTATGGCAATAGGCTTGTATGAAGGTATTGATGACGATTATCTCAAATATCGTATAGGTCAGCAGGAATATTTGGCAGCAAAACTCGACGACGCGGGCGTGGTTTACCAAGCTCCAGTCGGCGGTCACGGACTGTTTATCGACGCTAGAAGTATGTTCCCGCAAATACCGTATTACGAATTTCCCGCGCAGCTATTGGCTATCGAGCTATATAAAGAAGCGGGTATCCGCTCTTGCGATATCGGTTCATATATGCTGGGCAACGATCCTGATACGGGAAAACAGCTGAAAGCGGAATTTGAGTTTACACGTTTGGCTATTCCCCGCAGAGTTTACACGCAAGCGCATTTTGACGTAATGGCTGATGCTTTAATAAACATTAAAAAGCGTGCGAATAAGATAAAACACGGTTACCGCATTACCTGGGAACCGCCGATTTTAAGGCACTTCCAAGCGCATTTGGAACCTATCGAATAAATTAAATAGTGAAAACAAAAAAGTCCCGTAAAATTATCAAGCCCGTTAGGGATTTAATTCCCGCATAAAAATAGCGTAGTTATCGAATTAAGTAGCTGCGCTTTTTAATTTGGTATATCGACCTTACCGATACCGTTATAAAAGATATCAATTTTTATTTGTCTTCTTCCACTAACTTTTTCAGCTTTATGGATAATAACTTTTTCTATAAATTCTCTTACAACTTCATGAGTCAATTCATCAATTCTAGTAAATTTATGTACTAGTTCCATAAAATTAGAAGTTGATGCACGATGTTCATTATAAATTTTTATCTTATCTTCAAGCTCTAGAACCCTTTCACGAAGAGTTGTTTGTTCTTGTTCATAGCTTTCATTCATATTTTTAAATCTTTCATTAGATATAGTGCCGTCAAGTTTATCTTCATATAGACTTTGAATAATTGAATCTAGCTTTTCTATTCTTGCTCTTGATGCACTTAATTCCTTATTAAAGGAGTTAATTAACTTATTGATTTGACTCATTGATTCGCTTGATACTAACTTTAGAAATTCATCTTCATGTTTCCTTGCAAAATCAATGTGTCTTTTGAGGTCTGCAAAAACAATTCTATCTATGATACTTATCCTAATTTGATGAGAAGAGCACTGACCTTGTCTCTTGCGATAAGTAGAGCAACAATAGTAGTAGGCTTCTGTTTTTAGTGATTTAGTTCTACAAACATAAAGTTTCTTACCGCAATCAGCACAATATAGCATACCAGAGAGTACAGGCATATCACCCATAGAAGTATTTGTTCTTTTACGACCTTCCTTCAATTTTTGAACGATATCGAATGTTTCTTGGTCGATTATTGCTTCATGGGTATTTTTAATAATTATCCATTTTGAAGGAGGATTTGCGAAGGACTTTTTGTTTTTGTACGACTTTCTTCCAGTTTTGAAATTTACCGTATGACCTAGATATTCTTGTCTAGATAGAATGTCAGAAACTACTGACCAATCCCACCAGTATGGATCAATTATATCATTATCGTGGGTGCTTGGTATTCCTTTTGATTTCTTGTAGGAAGTAGCGTTTAAAACCTTTCTTTCAGTTAGGATAGATGCAATCTTAGATGGGCCATTTCCTTTAACTGCAAGATGGAATATCTCTTTGACAATTTCTGCAGATTCTTCGTCGATGAGCCAATGGTATTTGTCATTAGGGTCTTTTATATACCCATAAACAGGAATTGGTGCAGTGGGTTTACCTGCATCACTCTTTGCTTTGATAACGGCTCTAATCTTCTTTGAAGTATCTTTTGCATACCATTCGTTAATGATATTTAGAAAAGGGGTGAAGTCACTACCGCCATTCTTGAAGCAGTTAAGTACTGTTGCATGCTTTCTAAATAAGTTGTCTTTCTTTAAGATTTCATCCTCAATAGGAAATATAAATGAATTTGCTTCTGAGCTTCCTTCTTGAAGAAGTGAAAAGTCTTC
>Ga0116151_10006232_pt1 | contig 10180 bp, 5 predicted proteins | sample AD_UKC117_MetaG_FD_89893 | JGI IMG/M metagenome (GOLD analysis project Ga0116151, IMG submission 89893) | Active sludge microbial communities of municipal wastewater-treating anaerobic digesters from Hong Kong - AD_UKC117_MetaG | ecosystem: Engineered > Bioreactor > Anaerobic > Digestate... | reverse complement strand
CTGGTCCGTGACCCCCTTGGGGCGTTGTGAGGCCAGGAGTAGATTGACGCCCTGGGCCCGACCGACACGAGTAATGCTTTCGAGCTGTGCCTTGTAATCGGGGTTGTCGTCGATCATCTCAGCATATTCATCGATGATGATAAAAAGATGCGGATATGGTTTCCCCGGCGTTCCATCGGGCCAGCGCAAATGATAGCCCTTGCGCCGATAGTCAACGATGTCCTTGGTCTGTGTCTCCGTATTCATGCGCTGGCGGCGCCGCATTTCAGCGTTGATGGCAGTAAACATGCGGTCCACACCTGCTTTGCCTAGGTTGGTGATCAGATCCACACAGTGGGGTAGCTGTTCAAAGGGCTTGAAGGCACCACCACCTTTGTAATCAACCAACACAAAGTTCAGGATCGAGGGGTCATAGTTGAGCGCCAACCCAACGATCAGGGTCATCAGTAATTCAGATTTGCCGGAGCCGGTACCGCCGGCCACAAGCCCATGCACACCATCTTTACTGGCGGCCAATCTGAGCGTCCGGGGGCGATCCCCGGAGGCAATGCCCAGCGTAACAGCCAACCAATCTGCTTCATCGGGTTGACAGCTCGCCTGCCACTGTTTCAGGGAAGCCGCTTGCAGTGCACTGAGATAGTTCTCCGCCGGATTCAGGTGAAAGAGTTCTGGGCGAGCCAAGACATGGCGATAGGAGGAACTGGTGGGCAAGGCCCCGATGCGTAGCGGTCCTTTCCCTTCCCACTGACCCAACTGCTTCATCTTTTCGCCCAAGTCCACGATCTGTTGCGCTTCCTGGCGCAGCTGACCCTGGTCATCAAAGTGGCCCACGCTAACGGCTGTCTGAAATTCCAGGGCGCCCCGTCCCATGCGCACAAAGCCCCGCCCTGGAATCTCATCGATGTCGCCAATGTTCATGCCCACGATCGACGAATAGTCATCGGCATCGGCCAGGCGCAGAGTGAGCCGTTCGGTAAAGAGACTGTAGAGTTTGCTGTTCAGCACATTGAAGCGCGTGGCCGTAATAATAAAGTGAATGCCGTAGGGGCGGGATTGTCGGGCCAAGGCCACAAAGGCTTCCAAGACATTGGTCTCATCGCCTTCTTCGGCGGTGTCGCTTTTGAAGGTCTCCAAGAATTCAGCAAAGTTATCGATCACAACCAGAATTGCCGGCATGGTCGGTTCAAAGCCGCTGCTGTTGTATTCGTAGACGGTGGTCACCTTGGCGTCGCTCAAGCGATGTTTGCGCTCTTCAACTTCGTCGTCGAGTTCACGCAACAGTTGCTGGACAATTTCTTCGTAGCCCTGCTCATCCGGCATGACGAGCGTGCCTACATGCGGTAGCTCTCGCAAGATTTCCAGATTGCGCCCGCCCAGATCGAGCACGTGGGCATGGAATTCATCGGGCGAATGGCTGGCGGCTAGAGAGACGACCAGCGTGCGCAAGAAGGAACTCTTGCCATAGCCCGACGCCCCAAAGAGGACCGCATGGCCCCTGGTCATATCAAGGACCAATGGCAACTGGCGCGCACCGGCCGGATCGTCAGTGAGGCCGACAATGGCACGCATGGCCGTGCGGGCCCAGTCGATATGCCCCCAACCGGGTTGATCCTGGAGCCAGCCCGCCACAAACGGATTGAGCACATCGAGACTGTCTCGTTGGCCCAGGGTCATTACCTGCGCATAGCTGCGATCCATGTATTGGCTGTCAAGTTTTGTCGAGAGCGTGAGCTTGGTCGGCAAGAAGGGGGGCCAAGGGCTGCTTGGTAGGCGATCCCCGGCGAGATCTTGGGACATTTTGACAACCATATCATAAAATTTGGGGCGTCGTCCCCGATCATCCGCCGTGGCATACTCGTAGGTCTCACCAGTATAGGCCACTTGGATCAGCTCGACCGCCTCATTCCCGATTTGCAGATAGCCACGACCAGGCATGCCGCTGGGCAAAAACGCAGCATCGGAACGGCGTAACATCTCACGGCTGGTGTCGACCCCTTCAACCCGCAAACAAATGCGGTATTTGATGTTCTCACGCATCTGATCGGTGACACCGGTGGGGCGTTGTGCCGCCAGCAGTAGATTGACCCCTTGCGCACGGCCCAGACGAGTAATGCTATCCAACTCGGCCTTGAATTCCGGGCTATTGGAGATCATCTCGGCGTATTCATCGATAATGATGAAAAGATGAGGGTACGGTTTCCCCGGAGAGCCATCGGGCAGGCGGATGTGATACCCTTTCTCGCGATATTCAACAATGTCTTTGGTCTGTGTCTCCGTATTTAGCCGCTGACGGCGTTCCATCTCAGCCGAAATAGCCGTGAACATACGGCGCACCGCCGACTTGTTGAGATTGGTCACCAGATCCACACAATGGGGTAGGCGGTGTTCCGCATCCGTGTAAAAGGGCTGGAACGCGCCACCACCTTTGTAGTCAACCAGGACAAAGTTGAGGATCGAGGGATCGTAGCGCAGTGCCAGGCCAACGATCATCGTCATCAATAACTCAGACTTACCGGAACCCGTGCCACCGGCAATCAGCCCGTGGACACCATCATCTTTGGCTTGAAAGTACATCTCACGTGGACGGTCACCGGAGATAACCCCCAACGTCACCCGCAGCCAATCGGCCGCGTCTGCCGTGCGGCTGGCCAACCACTGCTTCTCCGCTTCGCTGCTCAGATGGTCCATAAAGGATTCATCGATGGCCCCAATTTCCAGTTGACGCGCCAGCAACTGTTTGAAGATTAGGGCCTTGGGCAGGGCATTGACGTAGATGGGCTCCTTGTACTGATGGCTGGATTGTGCCATGTGATCGCGCATGTTCTGGGCAATGGCCGCCAACATGTGCGCTTCATTGGCCGGCTCCTCTTCATTCTCCTGAACGAGATCGAGTGGCTGCGCGACCTGAAAGCTAAGCCCGACCGGTTCGCCCTTGTAGACGCCGCGGGTATACCCGCGGCCCTGAATGTTGCTGATATCATTGACGCGAGCGCCCGTGATGATGCGGTATTCACTTTCATCGGCAATCTTCAGCGTCAGCCGTTCCGTGAAGACGCTAAAGACCTGATTGTTGAGCGTTGTCAAGCGGTCCGCGGTGATGACAAAGTGGACACCATAGTTCTTGGATTCCCGGGCCAGCACAATGAACTTGTCCATGACGCTGGCCACATTGTCGTCACCCTTGTCAAAGGTCTCTTTAAAGACGGTGAAGTTGTCGATGGCCACGAGAATGGCTGGCAGGGCAGCGCGTGGATGTCCCTGATTATAGGTATACAGATCGTTGACACCCGCATTGTTGAGAATCTCTTTGCGGCGTTCGACGATGCCATCGAGTTCCCGCAACAGCTGCTCGACACGCTCGACAAAGCCCTCCTCATCCGGGAAAATCACGGCGCCGACATGGGGCAACGTTTCGAGCGCCTTGAGGCTGCGACCACCCAAATCCAGCACATAGATGTGTGCGTGATCGGTAGAGTGACTGGCGGCCAAACTGACCACCAGCGTACGGATGAAGGTGGTTTTGCCCCAGCCGGATGCCCCAAAGAGCACGAGATGCCCTTGTGGTAAGTCGGCAATGAGCGGCAACTGGCGCGCGGCGTAGGGATTGTCGATCAACCCCACAACTGGGCGCATGGCATGGGCCTCCCAATCCAGCGTCTCTAGCCAACCACACTCCTTGTCGAGCCACTGGTTCACCGATGGGTTTAAGGTGAGGGTGGCGGTTGCCGGACGGCCCATGCGAATGTGGGCGCTATCTTCGGCCCAAATATATTCTTCGGACGTCAACGGCTTGAGACCTTGATCTTGGGCAATCAGCGTTTCCGTCAGTGTGAGATGGGTGGGCAAAAAGCTTGGCCAAGGCGCTCGCTGCGGTGTGATATTGTGGGTCAGCGCCATCTTATTGAGACGAGTAATCAGCTCTTTGTAAAGCTCTGGCGGCTCTTGATCTTGCTCATCTTCCACCGGCGGCGTGCGCTCGGGCCAGATCACCAGTGGCTCCGGCCTCTGTTGCTCCGGATCTATGTAGCGATCGCCGGTATAGGCGACCTGGACCAACTCGATCTCATCGTTGCCGACCTGCAAATAGCCGCGGCCGGGAATGCTGGGCAGCCACGCCGCATCGCCGCGCCGCAACATTTCGCGACTTTCGGCGGCTGTCTCCACGCGTAGGCAGATGCGATATTTAATATTGGAACGCATCTGATCCGTAACACCACTGGGGCGTTGGGCTGCCAGAAGCAGAGAAACCCCCTGGGCACGACCGAGGCGAGTGATCGTCTCTAATTGCGCCTTGTATTCCGGGCGTTCGGCGATCATTTCGGCAAATTCGTCAATAATGATAAAGAGAAACGGGTAGGGCTTGTGTGTCAAGTGCAGTCCCTTTTCCCGGTAGTCAACAATGTTTTTCGTGCTCGTTTCCGTGTTGAGCGCTTGCCGTCGGTTCATCTCCGCACTGATCGCGGTAAACATGCGGGTGACGCCATCCAACCCCAGATTGGTGATGATATCCACGCAATGGGGTAGATCCTTGAAATCTTTGAAGGCGCCACCTCCCTTGAAGTCGACGAGCACGAAGTTGAGCACGGTGGGGTCGTAGGTGACCGCCATTGCCATGATCAACGAGATCAGTAACTCCGACTTACCGGAGCCGGTACTGCCGGCCACCATCCCATGTACGCCATCGCGTTTGGCTGAAAAGACCAGGGTCCGGGGCTTGTTGCCGGCCATGCGGCCAATCTTTACCCGCATCCAATCGGCCAGCCGCGGATCAACGCTGCGTTGCCACTTTTCCCACGTATCGGCTTCCAACGCCGCCACCGTTTGAAATTCCATGAGGTCAAGGAATGGCACGGTGCTGGCCAAGTTGGCTCCAAACCCTTGCCGCACATCCAACTCAGCCAGACGTTCGGTGAGTTTTTTCATATCGGTGAGATTGGTGACAGCATCGGCTTGACCGACATAGCGAAATGAGTTGACACCCACCTCGGCATAGCGGAAGTGAAGGCGTTCAAACTGTTTGAGCCGGCTGTTGGTAGCCGGTGTTGTTCGTTCGACCTCGACGACCGAGAGACAGCCACTGGGCACTTTGCCCCGCTCGGGCACGAGAAAGATCACCGCTGCCCCCAGCATGGCGCCCTGTTCTAGCAGCAGGGTAATGGCGGCATCGGCCTCGAGATCGGTAAGCAAGGATTCCCGATCATAGATCGAATCCATCAGATCAACCACGACCAGGAGAAAAGGTGCCGTCGGATTGCCTTTGCCTTCATTCTCCTCCCGATCTTGCAGACGGATCTTGCGTGTCGCCAGCACGCGTCGAATTCCTTCGAGGAATTGGTCAAGTGCGCTGCCTTCGGTATCGTCAAAGGGATTTTCGTCGCCGCTCTCGGTATCGATCTCCTCGACAAAACAGGTATACGTGTTCTGCTCATCGGCGATGCTGTGCGGCAACTGGTCGAGCCAAGCCCACGGTGCCTTGCGTTTGGCCAAGACATAGAGCCGGGCATCCATCGGCGCGTGAAAGACGACAAAGTGAGCGAGCAGCGAATGGGTGAACTCATAGACGGCATCCTTCTCCCCGGCGATGCCCAATGCATGGGTGACAGGGGTGCGGGTTGCGTCAGCTTCTTGCTTCTGCTTCTCTTCGTCGCTGGTGTCCCCTTCATCTTGGTCGGCAGGCGGGGGGCGTAGCGACACGATGACCGGGATGTTGTCAACAAAGTGAGAATCATCTTCAAGCTTCTTGGCTGCCCGTGCCAACGGATCGTCCATATTTTCGATTTCGCCGACCCGATAGAGCACAGTCGAGGCAAGGGTGCCCATCCCCAAACGAATAACGCCGAAGTCGTCGTCATCGGCACGCCGCTCCCAAAGACGTGTTTCGCCGCGCAACGTGCGCTTTTCCTTTTCCACTTCGATCCGAGCGTTTTGCACAATGCGATCCACCGTTGTGTGATCGGGATAGTTGTAACGGTAAAAACGCCGCTGTTGATCCTGATAGTTGTGCATCTCCTTGGTCAGCTCGATCAGCCGCTCGTTGTAGGCCCTTGCCTGCGCTTCCTGCTTCTGTTTTTCTTTGCGATAGCTGTAGAAGGCAAAGGCGGTCGACGCGACAACCGAGAGCCCCATCGGGATGATGATCCACGCGCTCCCACCGCCCGAGCCGGTCATAAAGACAAAACCAATGATCGTCAACATTGGAATGGCCATCTGCAACAGCTGCATCAGTCCATTTTCCGGTGCCGTTGGCGGGCGCGGGATTTCATGTTCCCCAAAGGGCAGCTCCGGCTGGATGCGTGGCGGACGATCAATATAAATTGGTGCCTTCATGAGAATTTCCTTTGGTGTTGCGCTGCATTGGGTCAACCCAAACACATTGAACGCGAAATACGTGGGCCATGTATTGACAGTTGTTGATGCAGGTCATCCTGGAAAGGTGCGTGCGGAGCGAGCGATCCTGCTTTGGATAGGACGAATACCCCAAGGGCGAACTCGAGCGGTTGTGTTGGTTCTATTGTCGTGCCGCAGTCACCGGCGACTGTCACCGCAGTGCGTAACCGCTGCATTGGACTGGGCGGTGCAGCGGGCGTCCGCAGAACGGGTGGCGCTGGACATTGCTCTGGCCGACCTAGAGCGGCAGAGAGGCGATTTCAGGATAGAAATACCATTAGGTCAGCACAATGATGGTGATGAGCACAAGCAACGTCGCAGCCAAGGACGCGGCAAGAATGAGCATCGTTGTATTTAAGGCCGGCAGACGGCTCTCTTTTTCCTTGGGAATTGCGCCAAAGAAGTGCTGGAGCTCGCGCGACAGTACTTGTGCACTCTCCTGGCGTCGATCCGGTTGTATCTGGACTGCCTTGAGCGCAATTTCCGCCACCGCTTTGACATCTTCGATGCGGTTCATCTGGACCCGATCAGAGTTTTGGATGAGACGAAAGATTTCCGTATCGTTGCGCAATTGGAACGGGTAGGTCGGTTCGCCGACCAACAGCTCATAGAGAATGAGCCCCAAGCCGTAGACATCGGTGCGGTAGTTGGGACGGATGGTCGAAGCACCGATAAATTCAGGGGCCAGATAGGCTGGAAAGACAAAATCTTTGTACCAGTCGGCGCTCAACCCGTTGGCACTCGTGACGATGCCCAAATCAAAGAGCAAAATATGCGGGAGGTTGCTCTTTTCATCAAAGTGAACAAGCAGCGATTCCGGGCTCAACCCATAGTGAAAGAGCCCTTTGCTGTGGAGGGTGGCCACGGCATTGGCCAACCGCATGACAATCCAGCCCACATGACGGAGCCACAGCTGCGAATTTTTGGTCAAAACGTCGCGCAACGACTCTCCATCAAAATATTCAAAAAGCGCATAGTAGAGCAGATGTCCTCGCAACATTGTTTTGCCGTGTGCGTCGGCATTGCGTTTGAGCGAGGAAAAGGCCTCCGGCGGCAGGAGTTTAGGCAGGTTGGGATTTGAGCCAAATGAAAAGTGTAACTCGCGCAGGAACTCCGTTTCGCGCTTGAGCCGCTCTTTATGTTCCGGCCCCGGATGGGCAACCTTGAGTAGAACGCGTTGTTTTTGATGAATGGCTTCATACAAAACGGCGGAGCGCAAGATCACGATGGGTCGTACGATCTCAATATCGCCAAGCCATTCCCCAAATTCGAGAATGCTGGGCGACATCTCCGCCGGACAGAACGTTTCTTGGCAATAAAGATTGCTATCTGCCGCTACTCGGTTGCAAAGCAAACATACCTGTTTCACCATCCACCTCGTCTAATGCGCCATCGATTGTGAGTTATCAATGGCGGGCTTGTCACTGCTGGATCTCTTGTGGCGGACAATACAACGTCGCTTTGTCAGGACTGGATTGGCCTGACAAAGCGGTTGGAAACGTATTGTCTAGTAAAATCGTGTGGCCCCTTGAGCATCGCCCCGTTCGTATGCGTCAATCGAAGAGCTCAGATCCTTGCTTAGTTCGGCACACTTCTTGGACATGTTGTCGATGAAGGGCTTGATGGTTTCCATGTAGTGGGCCAGGGCCAGGCCGCCGACCATGCCGACGAACGCAGTGGTCTTCAGTGTGGTAATCAGTGCCTGCAAGACCCGGCTTACATTCTTCAAAACTTCGCTGATGGTGTTAAAGCGTTTTGAAATGTTACGCACCGCGGGAATATCCATGTAAACGCCATCACGTGAGTTCATTTGTCATCTCCTTATATCTTACATGTATTGCTTAATAATCGTAAACATTGGTGTCGTTGATCGACTAAAAGATGCTGTTGAAGAGATCGGCAAGGCCGTTGACCTTCTGCTGAACCTGGCGGTCGGCCCGATCAATCACATCAATGGCCCGTTGAATATCACGGTGGGTTTTGGTGATCGTTTGGATGATCGTATTGGTGTTAGGCATCATCATGCTTTGTACTTCCTGGACAAAGGCATCTGCGCCTTTCCCGATCCAAACACCACCGGTTACCTGTTGCACCATCATCTGCATGGGGCGGTAAGCCTGCTGCTGAACGATGTTCATCTGCTGGGTCAACTGTGACATAACGCCGGCCACAACCTGGCGAGCAAAGCGTAAAAGAAAACCGAACATAGTTGCCTCCTTAAAGGAATGAGTAGAATACGTGGATAGTCAGGGCACTACACGGACGCTGTTGCCCCGGATGTTGTTTAGCGGAATTTGCCGCTGGATTCGCGGTCAGCCTGTTGCATGTACTGAACGGCCTTGTGTACATCGCCTTCCAACTCCTTGAACTTGGCGTTCAGATTGTTGATCGACTTGATCAATTTGCTGCGTACTGCGTCCTTGAATGCATCGCCACCACGGCCTAGCAAAGCACCGCTTTCCAGAAGGTTGGCAACGTTCTGCATCTCCGTCGCCGTCTGCTGCAACTGCTGGTGACCTTTGTGAAAGGTCTTGATCATTTCTTCTGCTAACCGATAATCAAGTTTAATCTTGTCAGCCATTTTATCCTCCTAAGGGATGTTGTGTACATAGAGATATCTAGAAAAACGTTGTACTGTGGTTGAACCAGTGGGTTGTGAAACGGCAACCACCCGGTTAGCGTGCTCGGAAGGGCGAGCAGGCATCCTCTTCTGCTTGCTTGACGGTGTTGCTGATCTCCTTAGTGGCACGGCTCGCTTCGGTGAGCGCATTCTGGAGACGCTGAGCCGCCGGCATCACCTTCCCGTTCATCTCAGAGAAGAACGCCTGCGAGCCACGCCCGATCCATCCACCATTTTCCAGCTTACTCATGCTGCCCTTGACACTTTGAATCATCTGGGCGATGGACTGGGCTTGCTGGGCGAACTTGTTAGCGACCTGCTCAAGTTGCTGATAATCAGCCTGAATTTGATCACTCATTGCTATGCTCCTTTTTGATAGGTATAAGATTCCCATGTGCACTCAGCCTGTTGCTGCGCAGGTGACTGCGTTGGAACCGCTGAGTCGTTCTGTGGGAAAGGTCAGTGTGTTCAAGGTGAACACGTGTTATCGATACGCAACTCTCAACAAATGCTTTACAGGCCGACTCTGTTGTGTGTTCCTGTTCGCCTGCCTGTGGTGACACTATAGCGCAAAGGTGCCTGTTTTGTTCTCGCTAAAATCTGTAATGTTGTGTAACATTCTGCGCCGTTCTGCGTCAAATGATGTAGAGACCTTGCGTTTTCTCGTAAACTCTGCAGGAATCTCCGGGATACTCCACGAATCTCCACAAATCTGGGGCAAAGCTGTGGTACCGTCGAGGTTAGCTGCTCTCAACTGCTGAGACGATATCGCACGGCTTGTGTAAATCATGAGTGGCGCAGAGCGCGGATTGGCGATTGACAAAAGGTGTGGCACACCGCTACTGTCGTGTCAACAGATGAAACCACCACATGGCAACCAGGGAATCATCAATTCACCGGTCATGATCGCGAACCTGAAAAAGCAGGTGAAAACCCACTGCTGACAACAAAAAGCGGCTGAGACCGCTTGACATGCAGCCACTACGGCGGCTTTCCACTATTAGCTGCCGGATTCATCCGACGCGATGATAAAGTTTGCGATTGCCCCGCCCTCTAGATTTTTAGGCTCTTGAAAAATTCAGAACAGTGTGATAAACTTGGGAATCTACATAAAATAACGTAATCCATTTGTCCGACAAAGCTCTTCAACCGATAGCGGTGTTGCCATAGTTG
>Ga0116151_10006231_pt1 | contig 10180 bp, 9 predicted proteins | sample AD_UKC117_MetaG_FD_89893 | JGI IMG/M metagenome (GOLD analysis project Ga0116151, IMG submission 89893) | Active sludge microbial communities of municipal wastewater-treating anaerobic digesters from Hong Kong - AD_UKC117_MetaG | ecosystem: Engineered > Bioreactor > Anaerobic > Digestate... | reverse complement strand
GGAGGCCAGCACGAACGCTGCGCCTGCCGTTACCATAACTACACGTGAGAGACGCATTGGCCCCCTCCTCGGTTATCCTACCGGCCGGAGATTACAAGACGTGCGGGAGTTGTACAGCTACGCCATACCGAATATCGCGCAGTGTGGCGTTGCTGCCGTACCCCAATGGCCAGTGGCGGCCAGAGTGCGGCAAGTTCTGTCGCTGACAAGCTCGACCGACCGGTCTAGCCTAGCCGCAACCTGGTTCGTGTAAAATGGGAAAGGATCGAAGCCGATGCCGGAAACCGAAGGTCTCGGCCGCACCGGTTGGGCAGCCCTGCTGGTGCTCGTGGTGGGCATTGTCGCCGTCCTGGTCTTCGGCTTCGCGGCCGCGATCTATGTCGGCCTCCTGCTGACCTTCGCGGCGCTCGTCATCATGGTCATGCTCTGCCAGGGCGAGCCCGCCAGCGAATGAGCCGGCCGGCCCCGGCCGGCCCGGACCGGCGCCCGCTCAGTCTTCCGCAGGCAGGCCGAGCAGGATCCTGAGCTCGCGCCATTCGCGGGCGGCGAGGCCGGAGCCGGCGGCGTCGACGGTCTCGCCTGCGAGCATTCGTCGCACGACCTGCAGGCCCTTGCCGGAAAGGGCCGCCCCCTCGACCCGGTAGTCGCGAAAGGCGGCCGCCGTCAGCGGCACCCATTGCTCGACGATCCGGGCCAGCACCTCGGCATAGGCGCGGATCTCGTGCTGGGCGTGCGGATCGGCGCGGAGCGCGATGAAGTGCAGCAGGTTGTGCAGGTCGATCTTCCAGTACCACTGGGTGTAGCTGGCGAGCGGCAGGACCATGCGGGCGAGCTCGCGGCTGAGGCCGGGGCCGATCTCGGCGTCGATCCTCTCGCCACCTTCCGCCTCGGCCCCCTCGGGGTCGCCGAGCAGCCAGCGGTAGGTCGCCTCGGCGCTGGCCGTGGCCTCGTCCAGCCGGTCGCGCACCGCCTGGGCAGCGGCCGGATCGAGCGGCGCCCCCCGGCCCTGCCGGTTGGTCACCGCCTGGGCCGCGAGCTGGGCGAGCTCGGGCCGGTAGCTGCCGTCGTCGAGCACCGAGTAGCGCGCCGAGTACTCGTTGACGCTGGCGGTGCGGTGGCGGATCCACTGCCGGGCGACGAAGATCGGCAGCTTCACGTGCAGCTTGATCTCGCACATCTCGAAGGGCGTCGTGTGGCGGTGCCGCATCAGGTAGTTGATCAGGCCCCGGTCATTGCTGACGTGCTTCGTGCCCTTGCCGTAGGAGACGCGGGCCGCCTGCACGACGGCCGCATCGTCGCCCATGTAGTCGACGACGCGCACGAAGCCCTGGTCGAGCACGGGCATGGGCTCGTAGAGCAGCGCCTCGAGCGCCGGCACCACGGCGCGGCGGGTCGGCGCCTCGGTCGCCCTTTGGGCGGCGATCTCGGCTGCGGCTTCGGCGGAAAGGGTCATGGCGACACACCAGGATATGGTTCGGGCTGCCGGATGCGGCCGGCCGGGCTCTGGTCGCCTCTTTGAAAGCGCTTGGCAAGCACCTATATCCAGGGAGCCGGAGCGATCCGGCTATGGTGATAAACGCCATTCGGAATAAGCGTTTCGGACCCGGGGGCAGTTCCCGGCGCCTCCACCAACTCTCTATCCGCCATTCGTCGGTTGTCGACGGACGTGCGGTGAGCATGGGGGCGAATCAGGATCGACGAGCGTGGTAAAGGGATGGTTTTTGCCCGGCATGGTACCGCCGTTACCGGACCGTTTGTACAAGTGCCAACGACAACCGTATGGCTCTCGCTGCCTAGTCTCTAGGTAAGCGCGGCTGGCAGGGGCCGGGCAACAGAATCCTGCCAAAAAGTCCAGGGAGCTTCGGCACCCTGGCGCGGCCCGGGGGGCGCCGGGCAACAGAAGCCCCCCACTCTTCTGCGGGCCGCTCTTCACAAGAGGGGCCATCCGTGGCTAGGGTTAGGGAGACGCACCACGCCGCCCCGGCAGGTGCCCGAACCGTGTGAAGGCCGATGCGGCGGCAGACCATCGATTACGGACAGCTCGTCGAGACGGCATTGCGCACGGTGGTGCGTGATGTGCTGCGGCGTTTCGCGGCCGGCGACGTGCCGTCGCCGCACCATTTCTACGTCACCTTCCGGACCGACATGCCGGGCGTCGAGATCCCCGATTTCCTCCGCAGCCGCTATCCGAACGAGATGACCATCGTCCTGCAGCACCAGTTCTGGGATCTGGAGGTGGAGGACGACAAGTTCGCCGTGACGCTGAGCTTCAACGATCAGCCGGAGCGGCTGGTCGTGCCGTTCGAGGCGTTGCGGGTCTTCGCCGATCCCGGCGTCGAGTTCGGGCTGCAGTTCACCCTGGGTGCGGAGAAGGACGGCGAGGAGCCGGTTTCCCTGCCGCTCACCGCCAAGACCGGCGCCAAGCCGCGCCCGGTGGCCTCCGAGGACGAAGCGCCGGCGGAGCCCCCGTCCAATGAGGGTGGCGCCGAGATCGTCACCCTCGATCGCTTCCGCAAGAAATAGCCGGCCCGGCATCTGCCGCCTGGCGTGGCAACGCGATTGACAAGGCGCCGGGTGGCGGGCCATGCGGCTGGCCAGCGAAGGCGGTCGAGCGGAGGGGTGGATGACCAGCAACGTCAGGATCGAGACGGACACGTTCGGGCCGATCGAGGTCGAGGCGTCCCGCTACTGGGGGGCGCAGACCCAGCGCAGCCTGCAGAACTTCAGGATCGGCGGCGAGCGGATGCCCCTGCCGCTGGTGCGCGCCTTGGGTGTGGTCAAGCGGGCGGCGGCCGAGGTCAACCAGGCGCAGGGCTCGCTCGACGGCCGGCTGGCCGAGGCGATCGGTGCTGCCGCCCAGGAGGTGATCGATGGCAAGCTCGACGACCATTTCCCGCTGGTGGTCTGGCAGACCGGCTCCGGCACGCAGTCGAACATGAACGCCAACGAGGTGATCGCCAACCGCGCCACCGAGCTGCTCGGCGGCGAGCGCGGGCAGAAGTCGCTGGTCCACCCCAACGACCACGTCAATCGCGGCCAGTCGTCGAACGACACCTTCCCGACGGCGATGCACATCGCGGCCACCCAGGAGGTGCACGAGCGGCTGCTGCCGGCGCTCGGCCATCTCAAGGACGCGCTCGCCGCCAAGGCCGCGGCCTTCGAGAAGATCGTCAAGATCGGCCGCACGCATCTCCAGGACGCGACGCCCCTGACGCTCGGCCAGGAGTTCGGCGGCTACGTGCAGCAGCTCGCCTACGGCATCGAGCGGGTGCGCGGGACCCTGCCCCGGATCAGCCAGCTCGCCCAGGGCGGCACGGCGGTCGGCACCGGGCTCAACAGCAAGAAGGGCTTCGACGTGGCCTTCGCCGCGGCGGCCAGCCGGATCACCGGGCTCGCCTTCGAGACGGCCCCCAACAAGTTCGAGGCGCTGGCCGCGCATGACGCGCTGGTCGAGCTCTCGGGTGCGCTGAACACCGTCGCCGTCAGCCTGATGAAGATCGCCAACGACATCCGCCTGCTCGGCTCCGGCCCGCGCTGCGGGCTCGGCGAGCTCAAGCTGCCGGAGAACGAGCCCGGCTCCTCGATCATGCCGGGCAAGGTCAACCCGACCCAGTGCGAGGCCATGACCCAGGTCTGCGCGCAGGTGATGGGCAACCACGTGGCCGTGACGGTCGGCGGCGCCACCGGCCATTTCGAGCTCAATGTCTTCAAGCCGGTGATCATCTACAACGTGCTGCAGTCGATCCGGCTGATCGCCGATGCCTCGGTCAGCTTCGCCGACAACTGCGTCGTCGGGATCACCGCCGACGAGGCGCGGATCGAGAAGCTGCTCCACGAGAGCCTGATGCTGGTGACGGCGCTCAACCCGAGGATCGGCTACGACAACGCCGCCAAGGTGGCGAAGAAGGCGCATGCCGAGGGCACCACGCTGAAGGAATCCGCCCTGGCCCTGGGCCTTCTCGACGAGGCCGAGTTCGACGCGCTGGTGCGGCCGGAGCGGATGCTCGGCCCGAGCGACTGAGGGCCTAGTCCGAGGGGGCGGGTGTCCTGAGGCCATCGAGCAGGCGCTGGGGGCGGGCGGGGGCGCCGGGGGCGGCGGGCGTCAGCTCGAGCTCGAGATCGGCGAGCCAGGCCAATAGATCGACGGCTCCGGTGACCGAGCCGCTGCCCTCCGGTCCAGCGAATGGGATGCCGTCGCCGACCGGGCGCAGGACGCCCCGCTCCAGCATGAGATCGCCGGCGAGGCGGTCGACGGGGACCGCGCCGATCGCTCCGTTCTCGAGCGCGATCGCGGCTTCGCCCGAGGCATTGCCGATCAGGGTGCGCACGCTGCGGCCGAGGCTCGTCACCCGGGCCTCGAGGCCGACCTCGCCCGTGACGCCCGCCGGCAGGTCGAGCAGCTCGCCGAGCCGGGTCGCCGTGGCACCGTCGAGCGCCAGGTCGAGGCTGAGCGCTGCCGCAGCACCGGCATGGCGATGCTCGAGCGCCATGCTGCCGGCGAGCCGCATGCCGTCGTTTTCCCAGGCGAAGGCCGGCACGGCGAGCACGCCATCGGCGAGATCGGCCTCGATGACGACGGGTGCCGCCGGGCTCGCCTCGGGCACAAGCTCGATCCTGATCGCGCGCGGCTCGCCGTCGAGCCAGTCGAAGCGCAGGCTCTGGTCGGGCCAGAAGCCCAGCCAGCGCCCGGGCGGGCCCGGGACGAGCTGGAGGAGCGGCGTGGCGAGCTCGTAGACGACGGCTGCCGCCGCCGGCGAGAGCGGTCCGATCGCCAGATCCAGGCGCTCCGCCTCCCCTTCCGTGCCAGGCTCCCGGACGAGGTCGAGATCCAGCCCGCCGAGGCTTGCTTCGAGATTCCAGGCGGTCGGCCGGCCATCAGTCAGCAAGAGCTGCAGGTCGGCATCGAGCGGGCCGGTGAAGACGGCGGCCGTGATCGGCACGCCGCCGAGCTGGCGGAGGACGCCCGCGGCATCGGCGGCGCCGAGCGTGAGGGCCAGCGTGCCGCCGAGGCGGGCCGTCGTCCAGTCGTCGAGCACACCACTGGCGGACGCGCCGAAGCTGTCGCCGTCGAGGGTGGCGTCGATGGTGGTGCTGGCGGCGTCGCCGGTGAGGCTGGCGCGCAGATTGACCGGCCCGAGCAGGGCGAGCGCCGGCGGCGCGGGGTAGTCGACGAGGCGCAGGAGCCGGCCGAGCGAGGCGATGTCGAAGGCGAGATCGAGGTCGAACGCCCGGCTCGCGGGGGTGACCCTGCCCGACAGCATCAAGGCACTGCCGGCGAGACCGTCGAGGCTGGCCCGGCTGATCGCCACCTCGCCGTCGACGCTGTCGAGGCGCAGGGTCAGGGCGCCGAGGCGCCGCTCGTCGAGGCTGGCCCGCTCGATCTTGAGGTCGACGGCGTAGTCGGTGGCCGGGAGGATCGCCTCGAGCGTGTCGATCGTGGCCCGGGGGTCGTGGACGTCGACGACCTCGCCGAGATCGAGGCGGTCGAGCATCAAGCGCAGTGCCAGCTGGGCGCGCTTGCCGTCCACTGCCGGCCGCCAGGCGATGCCGCCCTCGACCCGCGTCGCATCGAGGCTCAGATCGGCGTTGCGCAGGGTCAGAGCCGCCGCCGACCAGTCGAGATCGGTATCGAGGGCGAGCGTCGTCGATTGCCGGAGCATGGCGGGCGGCTCGCCGAAGAGGGCCAGAAGCTCGCCCGGGACCTGCAGGGCGGCCTGCAGGCGGCCGCTCAGCCAATGACCGGTGGCGCTGCCGAGCGGCCCGACACGGCCGGTGAAGTCGAGGTCGCCCGGTCCCGGCAGCACCGCCACGGCTCGTTCGACCCGCACGTCGCCGTCACCCTCGAGGCCGAGGCCGATGGCGATCTGGCGAAAGCTCCGCCGTCGCCAGTCGAGCTGGTCGACCTCGAGCTCGAGGTGGCCGCGCAGGTCGGCCGGCAGCACGGCGGCGAGGCGGCGCGGATCGCCGGCAGCGGGCCAGTCGTCCGGCAGCTCCAGCCGCCCTGCCCGAAGCTGGAGGTCGAGCACGGGTGCTTCACCGCCGACGAGATCCAGGGCACCGTCCAGGGTCTGGCCAGCCACGGTCAGCGCCAGGCCGCCGAGGCGCAGGAACATCGGGTCCGCGGCGGCGGCCGGCGCGAAGCTGAGCTCGGCCTCGAGGCCGAGCGGTGCTTCGGGCACCGGCCAGGCCGCCAGCGCCGGGGCGACCAGAGCGAGCCAGTCCCGCAGGCCCGCCGGGTCCGGCAGGTCGAGCGTCAGGCGGCCGTCGAGGAGCGCGCCCTGGCGATCCGGCCCGCCATCCGGGCGGAGCTGACCGCGATAGCCGAGCACCGCCGACGCCGTGCCTTCGAGCGCCAGATCGAGACGGAGCGCCCGGGGCCGTCCCGGAGCGGCGCTGCCGAGCTCGCCACCGAGCACCAGGCGCGGGCCGGCAGCGACCCCGGCGAAGGCGGCGCCGGCCGCGAGGTGGCTGGTGCCGGTGACCCTGTCGCCGGTGAGCACCGCATCGATGCCACGCCAGACCAGCGGGGCGGCGCCGTCGGCGCCGGTCACCTGCAGCGCGCCGTCGGCGATGCGGATTCGCTGGACGGCCTCGCCCGGCAGGCTCGCGCCGAGGAAGGCCGCGAGGCGGCTGGCGGCAGTGGCCGGATTGCCGATGACACGCAGATCCGGGCGCACCAGATGGGCGTCGGTGACGCCGAGCTCGCCGGCCAGGAGCGGTCGCAGCTCGAGGTCGAGATCGAGCCGGTCGGCGGTCAGCAGGAGGTCGCCCGCGGCATCGTCGAGGCGCAACCGGTGCACCGAAAGCACCGGGCGGGGCAGGAGCGAGAGATCGAGCCCGCCCTCGATGACCAGCTCGATACCGGTCGCGTCGGCCACCGCCTGCTGCAGGCGCAGGGCGAGCAGCCGCTCGTCGAAGAAATGCTGCACCAGGAGGACGGCGGCGACGATGGCGACGGCCAGCGCCGCGAGGCCGCCGATCAGGTAGCGCAAGACCGGTCCCGGCCGCCCGGCGCCGCGTCCCCGATGTCGACAGGGCGGGTGGCGACGCGGCGGGCGGTGGCAGGGCGGGCGGTGGCGGAAGCGGCAGCCGGCTCGAACATCATTCTGGGTGTCGACGCAACCATCACGCTAGTCAAGCTCCGCCCGGCAGCCGTGTCGCGCTGGCGCGTCGCCGCCACGGCGGTTGGTGGGCCCGGCAGGATTCGAACCTGCGACCAGACCGTTATGAGCGGTCAGCTCTAACCACTGAGCTACAGGCCCGACCGGAGGCTGCTATACTTGGCGGAACGGCAGCGTGACAACCACGCGATCAGGAAGGCGAGAAATAGCCGGGATTCTCCTCCCGCAGCGCAGCTATTCGCGCGACCGTGCCGGCCCGGTGATCGCGCACGGCCCGACCGGCGGCGGCCGCCTCGCGACATCGTCCAACAATGATTTATTATTGTTTTACAGAAATCATATGGCTAGCCTGCCCCCCGCGATGGTGGAGGCTGCGATGCAACGAGGTGGTGCCGACGCACGGCTGCGGCGGCTGAGCGGGCGGCTGGCGACCGCGGCACTGGTCCTGGCCGTGGTCCTGCCCTTGCTGGTGCTCTGGTTCTGGCTGGCGGGCGATCCGTCGGCGCAGTTCGCACGGGTGGCGGGCGCGCGCCTCACCCATGCGCCCGAGCCATGGCAGGTCGGGATGGCGGCTTTTCTGGCGCTGCTGCCGAGCCTGATCCTGAGCACGGCGCTGCTGGCGGCCTGGCGCTGCTTTCGCGGCTTCGCTGCCGGCTCGTACCTGACGCGCGATGCCGCGGCGGCGCTCCGGCGCATGGGCATTCGCGTCGGTCTCGCCGCCGGACTCGGCCTCGTCATGCCGACCGTGCTCGGCCTCGTGCTGACCGCCAATGCCGGCCCCGGCCAGCACCAGCTCGTGATCAGCCTCGGCAGCGACCAGGCGCTAGGTGTGCTCATCGGCGGCATGGTCTGGGCGATCGGCGAGGTGCTGGAACGGGCGGCCATGCTCGCCGACGACCACGCGCAGATCGTCTAGGAGCCTGTCCCAGTGCCGATCGTGGTGACGCTCGACGTGATGCTGGCGCGGCGCAAGGCGCGTTCCTGCGATCTCGCGGCCTTCGTCGGCATCACCGAGGCCAATCTCTCGCTCTTCAAGCAGGGCAAGGTGAAGGGGGTGCGCTTTGCGACGCTGGCGCGGATCTGCACGTTTCTCGACTGCCAGCCCGGCGACCTGCTCATGCATGTGGCGGAGGACGCGCCGGACGATGGGAACGGCGATCCTGCTCGGCCTGCTGACCGCATCCCTGGCTAGGAGCCTGCCCGAGGTGCGGGGCGAGCGCAACGGTGCTGGACTGTAGGGCTCGCGATGCCGCATGCGTACCATCGGGCTAGGCATGCGGCTTCGTGGCGGGCAAGATAACGCCCGGGCGCGGCCGAAGGGGGTGCGGCCTCAATGAGGACGGATCAATGAAGCGACATCTGACGATCATGGCGGCAGCCGCCTTCCTGGCGGCCTGCGGAACCACGGCGGACGACTCTCCGTGGCGGTCCAAGGTCACGACGCCGGCGGCGCACCGGATCACCGGCCAGGAGATTGCCGTCGGCGACTTCACCGGCACGAGCGGCCGCACCACCTCCGGCGAGGTCGCGGTGTTCCAGACGACGGCCGGCTATGCCGTCAGCCTCGGCTCCGACTTCAGCATCGACAACGCCGCGGGTGCGACGGTCGGCCTCGGCGATGCGACCGGGGCCACGGTCGTCCTGGCCCCCCTGGCGAGCCCGACCGGCGCCCAGGTCTACGGCGTTCCGGCCAGCGTCGACATCGGCCAGTTCCGCCACGTCTATATCTGGGACGACGCGCGCGACGTCCCGCTCGGCGTGGCCCAGCTCGACCTGCTCTAGGCGAGCGGCGGTCCCGGCCCGACCATCGGGCCGGGACCGCCGGCGATCGTCCGGTCAGGTCAGCAATTGAGCCATCTGAACGGATTCTGGCCGAGCAGATGGCGCGCTGATTTGCCGACATAGTGCCGCATGTGCAGGGCGATCTCGTCGTCGAATTCCTGGCGCCTGGTGTGCCGCGGCAGCGGCTCGGCCGCGCCCTTCCGCCCCGGGTCGAGCTCGGCAGCGGCCATATCGACCTCGTGCCATCCGTCGATCCGGTACACTTCGCGGATGATGCCGTCACCCACCACCATCGCATAATTCGCCGGGTGGCGCTGCGGCGAGCAGCGCCAGTATCGCCGCGATCGCTCGTACAGGTCGCGATCCGTGAGTGCTGGATCCCACTCCCGGGCGATGTTGACGAGCACGACCGGCTCGGTCGGGTGCGCCTCTTCGACAGCCAGATCTGCCGGCACGGCCCACTTCCCAGGTCGAATTAAATCTCCATAATTCAATTTTAGATTGGATTATTGGTCACTACAAGCGCCCGGCAGCCGGGCCGTCAAAAAACCGAAACCAAAAGACCGGTGGGGCTGACGGGGAGGGTCACCCTCCCCGACCTTGTTCGCATCTCAGGTATCCAAAAAGCTCCTGAGCTTCCTGGACCGGCTCGGGTGCTTGAGCTTGCGGAGTGCTTTGGCCTCGATCTGGCGGATGCGCTCGCGGGTGACGCTGAACTGCTGGCCGACCTCCTCGAGGGTGTGGTCGGTGTTCATGCCGATGCCGAAGCGCATGCGCAGCACGCGCTCCTCGCGGGGGGTGAGGGTGGCGAGGACGCGGGTGGTGGCGTCGCGGAGGTTGGCGAGGGTGGCGGCTTCCAGCGGCTGGACGGCGTTCTTGTCCTCGATGAAGTCGCCGAGGTGGCTGTCCTCCTCGTCGCCGATGGGCGTCTCGAGGCTGATCGGCTCCTTGGCGATCTTCAGGACCTTCCTGACCTTGTCGAGCGGCATGTTGAGCTTGTGGGCGAGCTCCTCGGGCGTCGGCTCGCGGCCGTACTCGTGCAGCATCTGGCGGGACGCCCGGACCAGCTTGTTGATCGTCTCGATCATGTGGACCGGGATGCGGATGGTCCGGGCCTGGTCGGCGATCGAGCGGGTGATCGCCTGGCGGATCCACCAGGTCGCGTAGGTCGAGAACTTGTAGCCGCGGCGGTACTCGAACTTGTCGACCGCCTTCATCAGGCCGATGTTGCCCTCCTGGATCAGGTCGAGGAACTGCAGCCCGCGGTTGGTGTATTT
>Ga0116151_10006229_pt1 | contig 10182 bp, 10 predicted proteins | sample AD_UKC117_MetaG_FD_89893 | JGI IMG/M metagenome (GOLD analysis project Ga0116151, IMG submission 89893) | Active sludge microbial communities of municipal wastewater-treating anaerobic digesters from Hong Kong - AD_UKC117_MetaG | ecosystem: Engineered > Bioreactor > Anaerobic > Digestate... | reverse complement strand
TTGGTCTGGCCGGTGAGATTTGAACTCACGACCCCCGCGACCCAAACGCGGTGCGCTTCCAAGCTGCGCTACGGCCAGTCCGGCCACGCTACCGGGTGGCTCGGCCGGCCTCGGCCCTCGGTTCAAGGGCGGCCGATAGGGTCCGGCCGTGGCCGACCGCTCCCCCGCCGACCCGCTGCTGGTCGAGCTCGAGGTGGCCGATCCGCCCGAGGCCTGGGCGGCGGCCGGGTTCGCCGTCGAGGACGACCGGTGCACGATCGGCGCCGTGCGCCTGCGGCTCGTCGGGCGCGGCCAGCGACGCGGCATCCTCGGCTGGTCGATCGCCGGGGCGAACGTCGACGGCGACCTCGACGGCCTGCCCACCACGGCGGTCGACGCCGCCGCGGCGAGCCCGGCCCAGGCGGTGCCGCACCCGAACGGCGTCGTCGGTCTCGATCACGTGGTGGTGCTCACCCCCGACCTCGAGCGCACGATCCTCGCCTGCGAGCGGGCGGGCCTCGGGCTGCGCCGCATCCGGGAGGGCGACGGCGGCGACGGGCGGCCGGTCCGCCAGGCGTTCTTCCGGCTCGGCTCCACGATCCTCGAGGTCGTGAGCGGACCCGGCGAGGGCAGCGGCCAGGCGGCCACCGAGGCGCCGGCCACGTGGTTCGGCCTCGCGGTCGACGTCGAGGACCTCGACGCCACCCGCGCCCACCTCGGCGACGACGCCCTCGGGCGCACCAAGGCCGCGGTCCAGGCCGGCCGCCGCATCGCCACCCTGCGCCACCGGAGCTTCGAGATGTCGGTCGCGGTGGCGGCGATGGACCGCCGCGGCGACCGGTAGGGTCGGACCTCGCATGCTCGACCACGTGTTCACCGACGCCATCGGCGCCCTGCGAGACACCGTGGAGGGGGCGATGCTCGAGCGCCAGGCCTTCGAGGAGCGGTTCCAGGCCGACGTGCTGCTGGGCGACCTCACCTGGGAGACGTCCTACGCCCTGCCCGGCGAGGGCTCGCCGCCGCGCACCCGCGCCGACCTCACGCTCGACTGGCCGACGTGGGCGCAGACGGCGTACCGGTCCTGGTACATCGGCGAGCCGGTCGACGAGCCGCCCCGCATCGAGATCGAGATCGTCCTGCGCATCCAGCGCCTCGCCGAGCAGCCCGACCCCCGCAAGGTCCTCGCCGTGCTGCCCGCCGAATCGTCGCTCATCGGCAGCGAGCGGCTCATCCGGTCGGGACCGACGGTGGAGATGATCCACGGCGACGACCTCGACGACGTGGAGTGGGCGATCGAGGTGTCCTACGAGGGCACCTACGAGCTCGACGAGGAGGTGCTGGCCGACGGCTCCAAGCTCGACGAGCACTTCAGCTCGATGGGGGGCTGGATCGCGTCGACGCTGGTGCGGCTCGGCGACCTGACCTTCGAGTTCCGCCCGGCCGACGAGCCGGGCGACTGACCACCGACCCCGAGGAGCCACCGTGACCGAGCTCGTGCTCGTGGAGACCGCGAACCGGATCCGCACCGTCACCCTGAACCGCCCCGAGGCCCGCAACGCCCTCTCGAGCGCGCTGCTGCGCGACCTGCGCTCGGCGTTGCGCGACGCCCAGGCCGACGACGACGTCGACGTGATCATCCTCACGGGTGCGGACCCGGCGTTCTGCGCCGGGCTCGACCTCAAGGAGCTGGGCGGCGGCAACGGTGCGCTCGCTTCCACCAACCCGAAGGCCGACACCCCCGTCGCCGAGCGCGGCCCGCTGCCGCCGGGGCCCAAGCCGGTGATCGGTGCGGTCAACGGTGCGGCGATCACGGGCGGCTTCGAGCTCGCCTTGGCGTGCGACCTGCTCGTGGCCTCGGACCGGGCCCGCTTCGCCGACACCCACGCCCGGGTGGGCATCCAGCCCTGGTGGGGCCTGACCGTGCTGCTCCCCCAGGCCATCGGCCTTCGCCGGGCCCGGGAGATGAGCACCACCGGCAACTTCATCGACGCCCCGCGCGCCCTCGACTGGGGCCTGGTGAACCACGTGGTGCCCCACGACGACCTGCTCCCCTTCACGCGAGGCCTGGCCGCCGACATGGCGAGCACCGACCAGGTGGCCATGCGCCAGGTCCTGGCCACCTACGCGGCGGGCTCGCGCGTGACGGTGGGCGAGGCGTGGCTGGTGGAGTCCGACGCCGCCGCGGCCTGGCAGGGCCGGGGCCTCGACCCCGCCGAGATCGAGCGCCGACGCCAGGGCGTGGTCGATCGGGGCCGCTCGCAGCTGTAGCCGGCGACGGGCTACGGGCCCTCGGTGGTGCTGGTGGTGGTGTCGGAGGAGCCCTCGGTGCCGTCGTCGCAGAAGTTGCCACCCTGGAAGTCGGCCACCTGGAAGCGGGACGGGGGCACCCCGGTCACGACGTAGCCGCTGCGGAGGTCGGCCTCGCGATAGCGGGTGCCGGCCACGCCCTTCACGCTGCGCACCACCACCAGCCGCAGCACCGCGTCGGCGGGGGGCTCGGTGTAGGGGGTCACGACCTCCCACCCCTCCGGGGTGGCGCCGACGGCGAACGACGACATGGCGGTGGTCGGCCCCCGCACCTGCCAGTACGGCTCGGACTCCTCGTCCCACAGCTCGAGCCGTACGACGGGCGCCGCGGCGCAGTCGGGGATGTGGGCGATCTGGAAGATCCCCACCTTCTCCACCCCCACCCGATCGACCCAGGGGTCCTCGCCCTGCTGGTCCTTGCCCACCTCGGGCAGCACGTCGGCCACGCCGCTCACCGCGGACACGGTCGCCACCACCAGGGCCACGAGCACCAGCACGAACACCAGGCCCGACGGGCCCTTGCGCTGCCACCACGGCGCCGGGGCGCGACGGGCGGGGGCGTTCCGCGGCGCCGCCTCGGCGGGCGCGGCGTCGAGGGCGCTCTCGTCGGTCGGCTCGTCCACCGCCCCACGTTCGCACATGCGCACGGCCCCCGAGGACCCGCGCCCAGGCGATCGAGGCGCGCTAGCCGGCCGCGGCCTGCCGGTCGGCGGTGACCGCGTCGAGCTCCAGGTACTCCTCGCCGGTGTCGACCCAGTCCTCGAACTGGAGCACGCCGAGGTCGTCGAAGCGACGGCGCAGCCACCCGTCGTTGGCGTCGAGCAGGCCCAGCTTCTTGCAGTTGGGCACGATCTTCGAGAACAGGAGCTGCTGGAACGGGTCGTCGCTGCGGTCGCCGACGGCGAGGCGAGGGATCACCACCTTGGGATCCACGCCCAGCTCCTCCCACACCTCCTGCTGGAGCAGGCGGTCGCGCATCCGCACGGCGGCCTCGAAGGCGAACTCCTGGCGCTCGAGCAGCTCGCGCTCGGAGAGCTCTGCGTAGTGCTCCTTCAGCGACAGCACGCCGAACGCCACGTGGCGAGCCTCGTCGCTCATCACGTAGCGCAGCAGCTGCTTCAGCAGCGGGTCCTTGGTGGTGTGCATGGCCATGCCGAAGGCCGCGAGGGCCAGGCCCTCCACCATCACCTGCATGCCGAGGTAGGTCATGTCCCAACGGGAGTCGGCGATGATGTCGTCGAGCAGCAGCCCGAGGTGGGCGTTGATCGGGTAGTGCCGGTCGAAGCGGGTGTCGAGGTACTTGGCGAACACCTCGACGTGGCGGGCCTCGTCCATCACCTGGGTGGACGCGTAGTACTTGGCGTCGATCCACGGCACCGTCTCCACGATCTTCGCCGTGCAGATCAACGCGCCCTGCTCACCGTGCATGAACTGGCTCAGGCTCCAGCTCTGCATCTCCATGCCGAAGCGGATCCACTGCTCTCGACCCCAGTGCTCGAGGCCGGTGCCGGTGAGGTCGACGCCCTTGCGCGCGAACTCGGCGGCGCGCACCTCGACCATCCCCGCGGCCTGCTCCTCGCGATCGAACTCGATGGTCCAGTCGAGGTCGACCTCGCCGTTCCACTGCGCGTGCTTGGCCTTCTCGTAGAGCGTCTCGAGCTGGGGGCGGGCGCCCTTGCGGTAGTCCCACGTGAAGATGGCGTCGGCGTGGTCGCGCACGGCGTGGATCGCCTCGTCGGCGTCGGCCCGGCTCACGGCCAAGATGGCGTCGAGGTCGTCGACGCCCTCGCGACCCAGGATCTCCTCGTCGGTGGCCATGGTCAGTCCCCCTCGTGGTCGGGTTCGGCGCCCGCGCTGCGGGCGAAGGCGGTCGGATCGCCGACGGCGGCCACGAGCCGGCCGATCAGCTGCTCCCAGTCCTCGGGGGCCGGGAGCGGAGCATCGATGGCCTCGAGCAGCAAGAAGCCGAGCCCGACGGCGTGGCAGAAGGTGACGATCGCGTCCGTGTCGACGTCGCGGTCGATGCCGCCACTGGCCTTGGCCGCCTCGACGATCGCGGCGAGCCGGGCCCGGCGCTCCACCAGCGGCGACCGCAGCAGCGCCAGCACGGCGGTCTCGTGGCGAGCCGCGGCGAACGCCTCGAGGAGCAACCCGGCGCTGCGGTCGGCGCGCTCGCCGCCCGACGAGCGCGACACCAGGTGGCTGCCGGCGACGCGCAGGATGTCCTCCATGCGGCCCTCGAAGCGGTGGTCGGAGAACAGGTCGTCGAGCTCGGTGCCGGTGGCCGCGGCGATGGCGTCGGCCAAGAGCGCGTCCTTGCCGGCGTAGCGGGAGTAGATGGCGCCGGTGGTGACCCCGGCCCGCCGGGCGATCTCGGCCACGCCAGCGCCCGCGTACCCCTTCTCGGCGAACACCTCGGTGGCCGCGGCGAGCAGCCGGGACCCCAGGTCGTCCGCCGTCGCCTCGGAGGTGGGCTGCGCCGACACGGCCCCAACGATAACGCCCGTTATCGATCGGCGTCGGCTGAAGGCGGCGAACGCCGCCGGCGACGGCAGCGTTCACGGGCCGTTCACGGGTTCGGACGCAGCGGCTGGACGCGCACGGTACGGTTCCGGGCCATCCCCGGGCCCAGGAGGGCGCCGAGGGTTCCGACCACAAGGGAGCACCCCAGTGAAGCAACGACGTTGGAGCCGACTGCTCCTCCTGCTGTTCGCCGCCTTCGCGCTCGTCCTCGCCAGCTGCGCCAGCAGCGACAGCGACGGCGGCTCGGGCGGCAGCGACGGTGGCGATGGCGGCGGCGACGCCGCGGCGGCCACCTGCCAGGGCGAGACCGGCCTCGAGGCCGCCCCGTCCGACCTCGGCAGCGCCGACGATCCCGATGGCACCGGCACCAAGGTCGGCCTCGTGTTCGACATCGGCGGCAAGGACGACAAGTCGTTCAACGAGTCGGCCTTCAACGGCCTGACCGCGGCCGAGGAGAACATGGGCATCGAGGGCACCGAGCTCGAGCCCGCCGCCGACGGCTCCAACCGCGAGGCCCTGCTGCGCCAGCTCGCCGAGGACGGCAACGAGCTCGTCATCGGCGTGGGCTTCAACTTCGCCGAGGTGCTGCCGGCCGTCGCGGCCGACTTCCCCGACACCAAGTTCGCCATCATCGACTCGGTGGTCGAGGCCGACAACGTCGCGTCGCTGACCTTCGCCGAGGAGCAGGGCTCGTACCTGGTGGGCGCCATCGCCGCCGAGCTGTCGAAGACCGGCACCGTCGGCTTCGTCGGCGGCGTCGAGACCGACCTCATCAAGAAGTTCCAGGCCGGCTACGAGGCCGGTGTGGCCGAGGTCGCCCCCGACACCAAGGTCGAGGTCAAGTACCTCACGCCTGACGGCGACTTCTCCGGCTTCAACGACGCCGCCAAGGGCGAGACCACCGCAGCGGGCCTCTACGAGGCCGGCGCCGACGTGGTGTACCACGCGGCCGGCGGCTCGGGCGCAGGCGTCTTCAAGGCCGCCGAGGAGGCCGACCGCCTCGCCATCGGCGTCGACTCGGACCAGTACTTCCAGGTGGATGAGGGCCAGCAGGCCTGCATCGCCTCCTCGATGCTGAAGCGGGTCGACGTGGCCGTCTACGACACCATCAAGGCGCTCGTGGGCGACGAGTTCGAGGCCGGCGTCACGACGTTCGACCTGTCGAACGGCGGCATCGACTACTCGACCGCCGGTGGCCAGATCCCCGACACCGCCAAGATCGACGATCTCAAGCAGCAGATCATCGACGGCGACATCGAGGTCCCCACGACCCCGGCGTCCTGATCGAGCCCACTCGTTGACGAGACCCGGGGCCGGCCCAGCCGGTCCCGGGTCTCGCCGTCTCCGGAGGCTGCCCGTGCCCGAACCGCCCGCCACCGCCACGCCACCCGCGGTCGAGCTGCGCAACATCGTGAAGCGCTTCCCGGGGGTGATCGCCAACCGCGACGTCAACCTCCACGTGGAGCACGCCACGATCCACGCCATCGTCGGCGAGAACGGTGCCGGCAAGAGCACCCTCATGAAGATCCTCTACGGGATGCAGCGGCCCGACGAGGGGACCATCGAGGTGAACGGCGCCCCGGTGTCGTTCAAGAGCCCGACCGAGGCCATCGAGGTGGGCATCGGCATGGTGCACCAGCACTTCATGCTCGCCGACAACCTCACCGTCCTCGAGAACGTCGTGCTCGGCTACGAGCCGCGCAAGCGGTTCCCCCGCCAGTTCCAGGTCGACACGGCCGCCGCCCGGGCCCGGATCGCCGAGATCGGGGCGCGCTACGGGCTCCCGGTCGACCCCGACGCGCTCGTCGAGGGGCTCGGGGTCGGCGAGCGCCAGCGCGTCGAGATCCTGAAGGTGCTCTACCGGGGCGCCACCATCCTGATCCTCGACGAGCCGACGGCCGTGCTCGTGCCCCAGGAGGTCGACGAGCTGTTCGCCAACCTCGCCGAGCTCAAGCGCGAGGGCATCACCATCTTGTTCATCAGCCACAAGCTCGACGAGGTGCTGTCGGTGGCCGACGACATCACCGTCATCCGCGCCGGCACCACGGTGGCCACCCGTCGCCCCGACGAGGTCACGGCCCACCAGCTCGCCGAGCTGATGGTCGGCTCCGAGCTGCCGACGCCCGAGACGCGCGAATCGACGGTCACCGACACGGTGGAGCTCGAGGTCGACGGCGTCACCATCGAGCGTCCCGGCCAGCGCCCGGCGCTCGACGGCGTCTCCTTCTCGGTCCGCCGGGGCGAGATCGTCGGCATCGCCGGCGTCGAGGGCAACGGCCAGACCGAGCTGATCGCCGCCATCATGGGGCTCGCCCGCACCAGCGCGGGGACCATCACCTACGACGGCCACGACATCACCACCTGGTCCACCCGCCGACGCCGCGAGGCGGGCATCGGCTACATCCCCGAGGACCGCCACCGCCACGGCCTCCTGCTCGACGCGCCGCTGTGGGAGAACCAGATCCTCGGCCACCAGAGCCAGGAGCCCAACGCGCACGGCCCTTGGATCGACCGCGAGGGCGCCCGAGACCGCACCACCGAGATCGTCGAGCGCTTCGACGTGCGCACGCCCTCGATCGACGTGGACGCCCACGCGCTCTCGGGCGGCAACCAGCAGAAGCTGATCGTCGGGCGGGAGCTCATGGCCGAGCCGACCTTCATGATCGCCGCCCACCCCACGCGCGGGGTCGACGTCGGCGCCCAGGCCGCCATCTGGGACCAGCTCCGCGACGCCCGCACCGCCGGGCTCGCGACCCTGCTCATCTCCGCCGACCTCGAGGAGCTGATCGGGCTGTCCGACACGCTGCTCGTCATCTTCGAGGGTCGCATCGTCGCCCAGCTCGACCCGGCGACGGCGACGCCCGAGCAGCTCGGCTCGTACATGACCGGTGCCACCCAAGGAGCCCCCGCGTGAAGCAGCGCGCCAGCCTCCAGATCGCCGCCCCCGTGCTCGCCATCGGCGTCGCCGTGCTCGTCTCGGGCCTGATGCTGAGCTTCACCGAGTACAGCGCCTTCGACGTGTTCCGCGTCATCGGCACCGAGGGCTTCTCGAAGATCTACCTGATCGAGACCGTGAACCGGGCCGCGCCGTACTACATCTCGGGCTGCGCGGTGGCGGTCGGGTTCAAGATGAACCTGTTCAACATCGGCGTCGAGGGCCAGTACAAGCTCGCCGCCCTCCTCGCCGCGGCGGCGGGCGCCGCGGTCACGCTCCCGGCCCCGCTGCACGTGCTGCTGATCATGGTCGTGGCCATGGTCGTGGGCGCCGCGTGGGCCTCCATCCCGGGCGTGCTCAAGGCCACCCGGGGCGTGAGCGAGGTGATCTCGTCGATCATGCTCAACGCCATCGCCCTCGGCCTCAGCGCCTACATGCTCGGACGGTGGCTGCGGGCGCCGGCGTCGGTCAGCCCGGTGGTGGGCACCAAGCCCCTCGCCGACAGCGCCCGGCTCCCCACCCTCAACCCGCTGCTCAACGCCCTCGGCCTGGGCATCCCCGATGCCAACCGGGTGCAGTCGTACATCTTCGTGGCGGCTGCGGTCGGCATCGCCTTCTACGTGATCATCTGGCGCACGCGCTTCGGCTACGACCTGCGGGCCTCGGGCTCCAACCCCGAGGCGGCCACGGCCAGCGGCGTCGACGCCAAGCGCATGATCATCACCGCCATGCTGCTCTCGGGCGGCTTCGCCGGGCTGATCGGGCTCAACAACATCATGGGTCAGGCCGGTCGCTACACCGACGTGTCGGTGGTGTCGGGGCTCGGCTTCACGGGCATCGCCATCGCCCTCCTCGGCCGCAACCACCCGGTGGGCATCGCCCTCGCTGCGCTCCTGTGGGCCTTCATGGACGCGGTGCAGACGCCGCTGTCGAACGAGGGGCTCCCGAAGCAGATCACCGCGATCATGCAGGGCATCACCGTGCTGTCGGTCGTGATCGCCTACGAGGTGGTCCGCCGGGCCGGCGCCCGCCAGCAGGCGGCGGCGCTGCGCCGAGACGACGACGGGGGCGCCGCGGCGCCCGGCCCGGAGGTGGCGCCCGCATGAAGCGCCTCGCCACCCTCTGGTCGCACGTGCCCGCCTGGGGCCGCATGCTCGTCTACCTGTCGGGCGGGATCGCGGTGCTGTCGACCGCTCGCGTGCTCACCGGCGCCGGGCAGCTCACCGCGGAGAACACCTTCCGCTCCGCGATCGAGCTGTCCGTGCCGATCGCCCTCGCCGGCCTCGGCGGGCTGTGGTCCGAGCGGGCCGGTGTGGTCAACATCGGCCTCGAGGGGATGATGGCCCTCGGCACCTGGTTCGGCGCCTACGGCGGCATCGCCTACGGGCCGTGGTGGGGCGTGCTGCTCGGCGTGCTGGGCGGGGCCATCGGGGCGCTGCTCCACACCATCGCCACGGTCGGCTTCGGCGTCGACCACATCATCTCCGGCGTGTCGATCAACCTGCTCGGCGTCGGCGTCACCGAGTTCCTCACCTCGGTCAGCTGGGGCGGGGCCTCGGCGAAGGAGTCGCCGGCGATCCCCGACAACGTGGTCCGCCTCGACCTGCTCCCCTTCCTGAAGGACCCCCTGCGCGAGCTCGGCTCGCAGAACCGCTTCTTCATCTCCGACCTCGCCGACCTCATCGTGGCCCTCACCACCGGGGTCTCGGCGCTCATCGTGATCGCCGTGGCCCTCTTCCCGCTGACGTGGTTCGTGCTGTGGCGCACACCGGTGGGCCTCCGGCTGCGGTCGGTGGGCGAGGATCCCGACGCGGCCGACTCGCTCGGCGTGAACGTCTACAAGATGAAGGTGCTGGGCGTGATGGTGTCGGGCGCCCTCGCCGGCCTCGGCGGCGTCTCGCTCGTCTACCTGTTCAGCGGCAAGTTCCAGAGCGGCCAGACCGGTGGCCGCGGCTTCATCGGCCTCGCCGCCATGATCTTCGGCAACTGGCGACCGGGAGGCCTGCTGGCGGGCGCGACCCTGTTCGGGTTCATGGACTCGATGCAGTCGCAGATCGACGAGACCGCCCACGCCCTGCTGGTGGCCGCGGCCATCGTGTTCGTGGGCGCCGGGCTCTGGTCGGCGTACCGCCGCCGCTGGGTCGGCGCCGCGGTGTTCGCGGTGGCCACGGGGCTCTGCATCTACTGGTACGAGACCACCGAGAAGCTGCCGCGCGAGCTGATCCCCTACTTCCCCCACATCACGACGCTGCTCGTGCTCGTCTTCGCCAGCCAACGGCTGCGCATGCCCGCCGCCGACGGCAAGATCTGGCGGCGAGGCGGACGATGAGCACCACCGATTGGCCGGCGCTGCGCGACGCGGCGAGGGCGATGCTCGAGCGCGCCTACGCCCCGTACTCGGGCGTGCACGTGGGGGCGGCGGCGCTCGTCGACGACGG
>Ga0116151_10006212_pt1 | contig 10197 bp, 9 predicted proteins | sample AD_UKC117_MetaG_FD_89893 | JGI IMG/M metagenome (GOLD analysis project Ga0116151, IMG submission 89893) | Active sludge microbial communities of municipal wastewater-treating anaerobic digesters from Hong Kong - AD_UKC117_MetaG | ecosystem: Engineered > Bioreactor > Anaerobic > Digestate... | reverse complement strand
TATCGGTGCTCATCACGCCTTCACCTCCCGCCCTTCCGGATCGACCTCGATCGGGCCGCCGAAGGACGTCACCGCCGGCGCGGTGCCGACGAATTTTTCGATCTGCACCAGGCAGGTGTTGGCGCTGGTGGCCTGCGCGAGGCTGGAGGTGCCGATGTCCAGCGTCAGCGTGTTGGGGTCGCCGTAGGTGTCGAGCGCGCCGATCTCCGGCCCGGTCGGTCCGTACCAGGCGCCTTCCTGGATGCGCACCACGCCGCGCGGGAAGTTGTCCGAAACGTGCGCGCCGGCCAGCAACTGGCCGCGGTCGTTGAAGACGCGCACCAGGTCACCGTGCTGGATGCCGCGCGCGGCGGCGTCCTCGGGGCCGATGAAGACCGGCTCGCGCCCGGCGATGGCGTAGGTCTCGCGCAGCGGCTCGGATTCGCACAGCTGCGAGTGCAGGCGCTTGTCCGGGTGCACCGACTGCAGCCACAGCGGGAAGCGGTCGGAGCCGGGGCCGCCGTGCGAGCGCTCGGTCTTCTCCATCCACACCGGGTGGCCCTTGCAGTCGGCGTAGCCGTAGCGCTCGATCTTGCGGCTGAAGATCTCGATGAAGCCCGAGGGCGTGCCGAGCGCGTTGACCTCGGCGTCGTCGCGGAAGTCGGCGTGGCGCACCCAGGGCTTGCCCTCCGGGAACATCACGTAGCCCTTCTGCCAGAACTCGGCGAACGGCGGCATGGCGATGTCCTTGAGGCCGTTCTCCTTGCGGCAGTCCTCGTAGATCTTCTCCACCCACTGCATCTCGTCCATGCCGCGAGTGTATTCGGCGTCGCGGTTGAAGCGCCGGGTGAGGCCGCGGAAGATCTCGAAGTCGGGGCGCGAGTGGAAGAGCGGGTCGATGAGCTTTTGCATCGCGATGATGCCGCGGTTGCTGTACGAGCCGTAGCCGTCGAGGTCGTTGCGCTCGAAGGGGGTGCACGCCGGCAGCACGATGTCGGCGAAGCGGCAGGTCGCGGTCCAGTTGTAGTCGATGGCGACCACGGTCTCGAGCTTGCGCCAGGCTTCCTTCATGCGGTTGCGCTGGGGCTGGCGGTGCCACTGGTTGCAGCCGCTGAAGATCGCCATCTTGTAGGGCGGCAGCTTGACCTTGCCGCCGTTGAAGTCGATCTCCTTGCCCGGCTCGAGCAGGGCGTCGATGACGCGCGCGATCGGCACCACCGCGCTGTAACCCTTGAAGTCGGTGTTGTCGTGCCTGGGCTTGCGACCGGGGTCGAGGTTGAGCGGGAAGGCGCCGGGCATGGCCGCGCCCGACGAGGATACGCCCACCGAGCTGTAGTGGTGCGCGTAGCTGATGCCGCCGCCGGGCAGGCCGATCTGGCCGAGCATGGCGGCGAGCACCGCGCCCATCCAGTAGGGCTGCTCGCCGTGCTGCTGGCGCTGCACCGCCCAGCCGAAGATGAGCTGGGTGCGATGCCTGGCCATCAGGCGGGCGAGCTCGCGGATGCGCTCGGCGGGCACGCCGCAGATCTGCTCGGCCCATTCGGGCGTCTTCTCGACCATGTCCTCGGTCTTGCCCTGCAGGTAGGGCAGGAAGCGGTCGAAGCCCAGCGTGTAGGTGTCGAGGAACTTCTGGTCGTGCAGGCCTTCCTTCACCAGCGTGTGCGCGATGGCGAGCATCAGCGGCACGTCGGTCATCGGGTGGATGTACTGGTGCTCGGCGCCGCCGAGGTAGTCGAGCGTCTTGCTCTTGACCGGGTCGATGCAGATCGCCTGGATCGACTTGTCGGCGACCTTTTGCTTGAGTTGTTCAAAGTAGGCGTAGGACTCGTGGGTCTCGGTGTTCCAGCCCACCTGCAGGTTCTTGACCGGGTCGTTGGCCCAGAACACGACGAGCTTGCTTTCCTTGAGGATCACGTCCCAGGAGGTGCCTTGCGAATACACCTCGGTCGAGCCGAGCACGTAGGGCAGGATCATCTGCCCGGCGCCGGTCGAGTAGTCGCCGATGGTGCCGACGCTGCGGCCGTGCATGCCGACGCCGCGCACCATGTGGTTGCCGCAGCTATGCACCTGGCCGACCGAGCGCCAGCCCACGCCGCCGGTGTGCAGCGCCCACGGGCCGTAGTCCTTCTGGATGCGCTCGAGTTCTTCGTAGAACAGGTCGAGCGCCTCGTCCCAGCTCACGCGCACGAAGCGATTGTCGCCGCGCTGGCTGGTGTCGCTGAGGTGGCGCTTGCGGTACCAGTCCAGGCGCACCATCGGGTAGCGCACGCGGGACGGGCTGTAGATCAGGCCGAGCAGACCCTTGATCATCTCCGTCGGGTGCTTGTCGAGCTCGAAGGGGCGGATGTCGACCACGCGGTCGCCGACCACCTTGGCGCGGATGGCGCCGAAGTGCGAGCCGGAGATCTTCCAGGTGGTGATGTCGTCGCCGACCGCGGCCGCCTCGCCGGCCGCCAGCGCGGACCGGCTGGCGAGCAGGGCGGGCGCGACCAGCGCGCTGCCCGACATCGTCGCCAGGGCCTTGAGGAAACCTCGCCGAGAGTAGTTCATGGTGTTCAACTCCTGATCAGGGACGCGCGGTCTGCAGGGCGGAATCGGGCGAACCGGCGCCGTGCGACGTGCTGAAATCGGACGAATGGGTCTGCGGGTACTTGAGCACCACGCGGGCGGTGTCGTCGTCCATGCTGGTGAAGCCGACCATGCCGCCGAAGAGGCCGGGCCAGGTGTTGGCGTCGAAGTGCGCTTCCTCGGGCTGGCGGTGGCATACGCTGCAGCTGCTGCTGTAGCTGGCGCGGGCGATCGACCACACCGGCTCGACGCTGTCGAGCACGCTGCCCTTGCGCATCCACGCGCTGGCGGTGACCTGCTGCCATTCGAGGCCGGTCATCGGGTCCTCGCGGGTGTCGAGCACCTTCACGAAGCTCGCATCCTGCGCCACCTCCTTGTCGAGCACGGCGCTGGTGATGTTGAGCCCGAAGTGGCTGTACCAGACGCGGCCGTAGCCCTTGTTCTTGCGCCACAGCGCCAGCTCGACGCGCTGCGCGTCGCCCTTGGTCTCGAGCACCTTTACCTGGGTGGCCACCTCGATCGCGCCGATGCGCTTCGTCATGCCTTCGTCGGCATAGAGCTCCTGCGGCACGACCAGGAAGTAGTCCTTGCCGGCATCCACGCTCTGGCCGGCGGCGGAGGACACCAGGGTGTCGAAGGCCGGGTTGCGCGCGCCCTTCATCTCGGGCAGCTGGTGGGCGACGCCCTTGTGGCAATCGACGCAGCTCTGGTTGCGCTCGGCCGCCTTGCGCATCGCCACCTGCGAGGCCGGGCGCATCTTGTCGAAGTCCATGTCCTTGTAGTCGTGGCAGGCGCGGCATTCCTTCGAGCCGTTGGCCGAGAAGCGCTTCCACTCGCGCTGCGCCAGCACGATTCGGTGCTCCTTGAACTTCTCGCGGGTGTCGATGGTGCCCAGCAGCTGGCCCAGCACCTCGCGGCTCGCCTGCATCTTGCGCGCCACCTTGTCGGTGAAGTCGTGCGGCACGTGGCAGTCCGGGCAGCGCGCGCGCACGCCGGTGCGGTTGTTCCAGTGCACCGTCTTCTGCAGCTCGGGCAGCAGGTTGTCGTGCATGGTGTGGCAGCTCAGGCAGAACTCTTCCTTGTTGGTGGCTTCCATGGCGGTGTTGAAGCCCTGCCAGGCCAGCACGCCGGCGATGAAGCCGCCGGTGACCAGCACGCCGAGGCCGATACGCACGGCGGGCTTGAGGAAGAGGTCCCTGAGGGACCGAAGCAGATTTGTCATTTGAGTGCTCCTGCGGGTTGTCCGATTCCAGGCCGGGCGGTGCATGCCGCGAGGCCGATGCTTGCGCGTGGAGGAGTCAGGACGGAGGGCCGAAGACCAGGATCTGCAGGAACCAGACCACGAAGCCGTAGGCCGCGATCGCCAGCGTCATGGTGATGGGCAGGCCGATGAAGGCGAGCAGCAGGAACCTGCGCCACTCGCCCGGACGCCCGGGCGCCTGCACACCCGATGGGGCGGAATGCCCGCTTGCTTGATTGTTCATGTCTCGATCTCCGCGTCGATGCGTTTCCCGGACGGGGCCCGATGCGATGCGCGCGCGGCGCGGGGTCGGCTCGGGCATGGAAGCGTCCGGTACAAAAACCACATCCCGATCATAGGCATCGGGTGTTAACGCCGGGGGGAGATTTGTGAATGGAAAGGAGGTGCTGTGTTAATGGCATTAACACTGCAGCCGCGCACCGACTGCCCGCGCCGGCGTGCGGGCTGAAGCTGCAATCACTCGTTTCAAGTCGGTCGATGTCCGCGAGCGCCTCCGGGCGATCGCATCTGCATTCGAGCACTACCGGAGTGACCGATGTGCGCTGCTTCATATACCATACCCCCCTATCTTATCGGGGGCGTTCAGGTGAGCCATACCATCCGTGACAAGGCCAAGCTGCTGGCCCGCGTCCGTCGCATCCGCGGCCAGGTCGAGGCGCTCGAGCGCGCGCTCGAGGCCGGGAAGGAATGCGCCGAGATCCTGCACCAGATCGCTGCGGTGCGCGGCGCCACCAACGGGCTGATGGCCGAGGTGCTCGAGGAGCACGTCCGCACCCACATCGCCGACCCGGCGATCACCGACGCCGCCGAGCGCACAAAGGGCGCCGACGAGTTGATCGGCGTCCTGCGCACCTACCTCAAGTGAGCCTTGCCATGCCTACCGACAACCTGTCCGCGTGGACGCACGACCACGTCTTCGATACGGGCAACGCGCTCGCCGAGCGCAGCACCTGGGTGGTGATGTGGATCACCGCTGCGGCGATGGTCATCGAGATCACCGCCGGCTGGTGGTTCAACTCGATGGCGCTGCTCGCCGACGGCTGGCACATGAGTTCGCACGCCTTCGCGATCGGCCTGTCCGCGCTGGCCTATGCCGCCGCCCGGCGCTACGCGCAGGACCGGCGCTTCGCCTTCGGCACCTGGAAGATCGAGATCCTGGGCGGCTTCGCCAGCGCCATCTTCCTGCTCGGCGTGGCGGCGATGATGGTGGTCGGCTCGATCGAGCGCATCGTGTCGCCGCAAGCCATCCAGTACCGTGAGGCAATCGCGGTCGCCATCCTCGGCCTGGCGGTCAACCTCGTGTGCGCGCTGATCCTGGGCAAGGCGCACCACCACGGGCATCATCCCCATCACGGCCACGACCACCCCCATCACGACCTCAACTTGAAGTCCGCTTACCTCCACGTCATCGCCGATGCGGCCACCTCGGTGCTGGCCATCGTCGCGCTCGTGGGCGGATGGATCTACGGCTGGTCCTGGCTCGACCCGGTGATGGGCATCGTCGGTGCGGTGCTGGTCGCCGTGTGGGCGAAGGGCCTTCTGGTCGAGACGGGCAGGGTGCTGCTCGATCGCGAGATGGACCACCCGGTCGTCGCCGAAATCCGCGAAGTGGTCGAATCCGGCCCGCAGGCGGACGACACGCGGATCATCGACCTGCACGTCTGGCGCGTCGGCAAGGAGGCCTACTCGTGCGCCATCGCGGTGGTTACACGTGACGGCGCGCTCACGCCCGACGCGGTGCGTGCGCGCCTGGCGGTGCACGAGGAGATCGTCCATTCGACGATCGAGATCCATCACCACAACGGATTTCGGGAAGCCCCTGGTGGGGCAGGGGCGTGAGTGTAGCCCCGGATCACGACAGGAGTCGGCATGCACGAACTCAAATGGACCCAGGCCGAGAAGAAGGCCGCACGGGGCTTGTTCGACGTCGCGCTCGAGCGCGAGATGACGGACTACATCGCCCGCTTCAAGGCGAGCGCCGCCGCGATCGAGACGCCCGACGCGCTCTGGGCGCTGCTTCGGGAGGCCGAGCAGAAGCGGCGCGAGCTCGACGAGCGTTACGATTTCCGCTATTCGGTCTTGGTCTTCGTGTTCGCGGGGCTGCTGCGTCGAGGCCTGATCGACGAGGCGGAGCTGGCTGCGCTTGGGGAGGGCAAAGCGCACCTGATTGCAGAACTGGCGAAGATGTGATGACCGTCGGGCCACCCGAGAAGGGGGCTGATATCGCCCACCCGCCGGGGCGATCGCACGAACGGGATGGCCGGCTCGAACAGCGCTCGTGGTAGCGGGCTTGTCTGCGCAACGGGTCCCTGTCGGTGCTCGTTGCGGGCAAGCCCCACTCCCATGGTGCCTTCATGCGATTGCCCAGGTTCACCCGCTTGGCAGGGATGCCGTGCGCGATTAGATTCGGTGCTTCGGCGCCGCAGGCGGCCGAAGCGAACGACCTTTACATCGACTCCGCCAGCTTGGGGGGTGCAGGAGACAGAAAATGGGAAACATCCAGATCTTCGAGCTTTCGCAGGGCGGCAGTGGCGCGGTCCCGGACGAGGCGGCGGCCGATTTCGCGGCCGACGTGGCGTGGGCGAAGGAGCAGGGCGCGCACATCGAGCGCTTCAGCTTCGCCGAGCAGCCGGACGAGTTCGCCCGCAACGCGGTCGTCGAGGACTTCGTCGAGCGCTCCGGCTACGACGCGCTGCCGCTGGCCCTGGTCGACGGCGAACTGGCCGTCGCCGGCCGCCATCCCACCCGCAACGAGCTCGCGCGCTGGGCCGGGCTCGCCCAACCGGTCGCCGCGGGGGGATGTTGCTCGGGCGGGCACTGCGGCTGAGGTCGGGCAGCTGGGGCGGGGATGGCCGAGGCGGAGGGTGAGGCGCGATGGCTGAGGCGGGGTTGAGGCCTTCCATTCGCGCCGATGATCCGGCTGCCGAATTCGCGGCTGCCGCCGCTCCTACAACCCGCCGGACGGAGTCGGTTCATGTAACCCGCCGGACGGAGTCGGTTCATGTAACCAGCCGGTCGGCGTCGATCCCCCGCAACGCGTCGAGCCCCGCCGGTTCATGTAGGAGCGCCGGCAGGCGCGAATGCGGCGCATGAGATCCCACGGCGGTCGAACATCCGACCGCCGAATTCGCGGCTGCCGCCGCTCCTACAAGCCGCCGGGCCGCGTCGGTTCGTGCACCTCGATGGGCGGAGTCGGTTCATGCAAGCCGCGGGGCGGTGTCGATCGCCGCAACGCTCCGAGCCGCGCCGGTTCATGTAGGAGCGCCGGCAGGCGCGAAAGCGGCGGCTCGGCATGTGCCGCGCCCGAAGTAGCCGCTCCAACGTTGCGTCCGCGCGGATCCAGGCCACGCTTCGATGGCCGCAGGATTCCTCGGGGACTTCCGTCCGCGACTCTTGACAGAGACCCTCCCGTCATCTTGATTGAAAGCGGGTGGCGCCGATGGGGGGCGGGATGTGCGACTCTGCTTCCCGGCGAGGATGGATGGATCTTGGCGGGAGGTGCGCGACATGGCCGCATACTGGGATGAAGCCGCGATGCAACGGGTGCTGGTGATGCCGAGTATCCTGGCGATCGGAGATTCCTGGTTCTGGTACCCCTTCCCCGGCGGCAGCCTGATTCGCTATCTGGGGCCGATCGTCGAGAGGAAGGAGCACACCATCCTCGCGTACGGCATGAACGGCGCCGAGGCCTTCGACTACATCGATGGCAAGTACAAGGACCGGATCACCGGTGCGCTGCGTCGATATGGAAACAGCCTGTCGGCGGTGTTCATCAGCGGCGGCGGCAACGACTTCGCGGGGTTCAACGACATGCGGCCCCTGCTCGCGCTGGACTGCAGCGGCGCGCAGTCGGCTGCCGACTGCTTCCGCAGCGGGGACGGCGGGCTCGGGCATTTCCTGGAGCGCATGGACGATCATTACCGGCGCCTGATCGGCCTGATCTACGCCCACACCTCGCTCGACTGCCGCATCCTGATGCATTCGTACGACTATGCGATTCCGGATGGTCGCGGCGTCGCGGGCAAGGCCGGCTGGCTCAAGCCCGCGCTGGTCGATGCGGGCGTCCCGGAGGCGCTTCAGCGCGACTGCGTGCGCTATCTCATCGATGCGTTTCACGCCATGCTCGGGCGTGTCGCTGCGGGTGATCCGGCGCATCTGCTGATCGTCGACAGCCGGGGAACGCTCGGCGAAAAGGATTGGGCGAACGAGTTGCACCCGAAGGGCAAGGGCTTCAAGAAGATCGCCAAGGAACGCTGGAAGCCGGTCCTCAAGGGAGCCGGGCTGGCCTGACCGGTCGACGGATGCCGGGCTTTGCAGTCAGGAACCGATGACATGGATTTTCTGCTCGCGCTGGATGTGCTGCTGGGCCTGTCCCTGATCTACCTGGTCTTCGCGCTTGCGGTGACGTCGATCAACGAGTTCATCGCCGCCGCGCTGAGCAGTCGCGCGCGCTGGCTGCGCAGGGGGATCGCGAGCCTGCTCTCGGCGGACCCGCGGTCGCTGGACACGGAGCGGGCGGACGAGGTGCTCGACTCGCCCTTCCTGTCGCACCTGGGTACGCGCGGCGTCTGGAAGACCTTCCGGGTGAGCTATGTCTCGGCGTGGCAGTTGACGCAGGGCGTTCTCTCGCAGGTCCAGGGCTTCAAGGAGGACGCCTTCGCGCGGGTCGGCGACATTCGGGCGCTTGCCGAGCAGCTGCCGGCAAACGCGCCGATGCGGAGCGCCCTCATCGACCTCTGCGCCCGCGCGAACGGCGACCTGGCGAAGTTCCAGCTCATGCTGGACGACTGGTTCAAGACCTTCGAGGATCAGCTGACCGCGTGGTACCGGCAGAAGACGCAATACGTGCTGGTCGGGATCTCCTTCTTCGTCGTGTTGACGATGAACGTCGACACGATCGATCTGGCGCGGCAGCTGTCCGCCGACCCCAGGGTGCGGGCCCAGCTGGTCGAGCAGGCCATGAAGGTGGCCGACGCCGCCGATCTCGCGGCCCTTCTCGACACGGCGGGACGCGATCGCGCACGCAAGGAGCATGAGGAAGCCCTCAAGCGTCGCGATGAGGCGGAGAAAGGCTTCCGTTCGGCTTGTCAGGCGCCCGAGGTGGAGGAGGCGTCTGCGCGAGCCTGCGCCGACGCCACCGGCAGGCAGGACGAGGCACGGCGCGAAGAGGTGGCGAAGAGGGCGGCGCTCGCCGCCGAGCAGAAGGCCCTGGACTCGAGGGTCAAGGAGCGGGCGGACGCCTTGTCCGCGAGCGGGCTCATGATCGGCTGGAAAGGTGGCGAGTTCGCACAGGCCCTGGCAGGCGGGAACTGGCTGGCCAAGCTGGTGGGCTTGCTGCTATCCGGCTTTGCGATTGCGCTCGGTGCGCCGTTCTGGTTCAACGTGCTGAAATCGGTCGCGTCGGTGCGCTCGGTGGGGGCGAACGTGAAGGAGAAGGCGGATTCGGCGGGGTGATCGCTGAGGCGGGATGCAGGAGCCCCCATCGTCCCACGCGTCTGCGAGCAGCTGGATCGATGGCGAGACGCAACAAACTCCTTGAGTCGGTCGGTCATAATGCGTAGGTAACGCACCTACAAGAACAACCGCATGAACCAGCAAGCCCTCTCCGCCCTCATCTGGTCGGTCGCCGACCTCTTGCGCGGCGACTTCAAGCAGTCCGAATACGGCCGCGTCATCCTGCCCTTCACCGTGCTGCGTCGGCTCGACTGCGTGCTGGCGCCGACCAAGGCGGCGGTGCTCGCCGAGTACCGCGACAAGGAGCAGGTCGGGCTGCCCTTCGAGCCCTTCGTGCTCAGGAAGTCGGGCGTGCCCTTCTACAACGTCAGCGCCCTCGACCTGCCCACGCTCGCCGGCGACCAGGACCACCTGCGCGCCAACCTGCACGCCTACATCCAGGGCTTCGCACCCGACGTGCGCGACATCTTCGAGCACTTCGACTTCGCCAACACCGTCGAGCGCCTGCACAAGGCCGGGCTGCTCTACCTGGTGGTGGAGAAGTTCGCCCACATCGAGCTCCACCCCCGCCGCGTCGACAACGTGCACATGGGCCTGGTCTTCGAGGAGTTGATCCGCAAGTTCGCCGAGATCTCCAACGAGACCGCCGGCGAGCACTTCACCCCGCGCGAGGTCATCCGCCTAATGGTGAGCCTGCTCTTCATCGAGGACGACGAGGCCCTGACCCGGCCCGGCATCGTGCGCACCATCTACGACCCCACCGCCGGCACCGGCGGCATGCTGTCGGTGGCGGGCGAGCACCTGCACGACATCAACCCGGGCGCGCGCATGAGCATGTACGGCCAGGAGCTCAACCCCGAGTCCTACGCCATCTGCAAGGCCGACATGCTGATCAAGGGCCAGGACGTGCGCAACATCGTGCTCGGCAACACGCT
>Ga0116151_10006211_pt1 | contig 10198 bp, 8 predicted proteins | sample AD_UKC117_MetaG_FD_89893 | JGI IMG/M metagenome (GOLD analysis project Ga0116151, IMG submission 89893) | Active sludge microbial communities of municipal wastewater-treating anaerobic digesters from Hong Kong - AD_UKC117_MetaG | ecosystem: Engineered > Bioreactor > Anaerobic > Digestate... | reverse complement strand
AGGGTGATCGAGAAGAAGCGCCTGACCGGCCCGGCGCCGTCTATCATGGCCGCCTCGTTGACCGAGTCGGGTATCTTGCCTATGCCGGTGACGAATAGGATCGTGAAGTAGCCCAGGTACTTCCAGACGTACACGATCATCGTCGAGACCTGGACCATCGCCGCGCTCGACAGCCATTGGTGGTCGATGCCCGGCGTCATCGCGATCCAGTTCACCGCCTGGTTTGCCAGGCCGCGGGGATCGAGCATCAGGAGCCAGATCAGGGCCGCTACGACCGACGACAGCACCGCCGGGGAGTAGAGCGCGGCCTGGGCCAGCCGCTTGCCGCGCCGCATCGAGGTGATCAGCGCGGCGAACAGCAGGCTCAGGCAGAACAGCGGCACGAAGACGCCGACGGTGAATACGCCGGTGGCGCGCGCCGAATTCCAGAATTCCTCCGAGCCGAGCACCCGCTGGTAATTCTGGAGCCCTATGAACTTGGGCGCCTTGAGCGACAGGAGCCGCTTATTGAAGAAGCTGGTCCAGATGGCGTTCAGCATCGGGTAGAACGAGAAAATAGAGAAGAAGGCCAGCCCGGGCGCCACGAATACCCAGCCCCAGCGCGCCCTGTTCCGCTCCAGCCCGCTAGCGGACTCGCGACGCTTCATTAGCAACCTCCAAAGCTTGAACTGCAAAACTATACCACGGAGGCACGGAGGCGCGGAGACATGGAGAACGCGAGGGGGGAAAGGAAAAGCCTAAACGAAGCTTCTTCTCTATCACCCAAACTCCCGCCCTTCCTTTACTCCGCGTCTCCGTGCCTCCGTGGTTCAATTATCTATTCTAGATCAGATATCTTCCAGGGCGGCCTTGACGTCGCGCCTGAGCTTGTCGAGGGCCTTGGCCGGCTCGACGCCCGAGAGCATCACCGACTCGAAGGCTTCCTTGAGCAGCGACTCGATCTTGGAGCTGGCGGCGCCGTAGTAGACGATGTGGCCGGCGGCCATGTCCTTGGCGAAGACGTCGGAGTACGGCGTATCCTTGAAGGTTTTAGACTCGAACAGGGCCTTGGTCGGCTGGACTATCGCGACCTTGTCGAGATACTCCTCGCCGTGCTGCAGCATGTAGCCGAGCAGGGCCCAGGCCGCCTGCTGCTCCAGCTTGGACGACTGCGCGTTGACCATGTAGTAGTGGCCGTAGTAGTTGTTCGGCACCTTGCGCACCGCGTCCTTCCACTGCGGGAACGGTACGACCATCCACTCGCCGGAGCTATAGAACTCGGGGTTGGCGCCCTTCATGCGGGCTTCCTGGTACAGGCCGGACAGCGACATCGCTATCTCGTTCTTGTCGTTGTCGAAGACCTTGCGGGCCGCGGTATAGGTCGGCGAGCCGAGGTTCTTGCCGTTGGGGCCGAAGTCCTTGAAGTAGCTCAGCACCTTGAGCCAGGCCGCGTCGTTCGTGATCACGGACTTGCCGTCCTTGGACACGAGCTCGCCGCCGAGCTGCTCGACCATCGGCACGACCGAGGTCAGGTAGTACGGGTAGCGGAAGTCGAAGCCGCGGCGGGTGATGATCTGGCCGTCGCGCCTGACGATCTTCTCGGATACGGCCATTACCTCTTCCCAGGTCTTGGGGTAGTCCTTCATCGGGTCGAGGCCGGCGTCGCGGAAGATCTTCTTGTTCAGGTACATGGCCCAGTTGGTCAGCTCGAGGGGCATGCCGTATACCTTGCCGTCCTCGATCACCGGGTCGAGCATGCCGGCCATGTACTTGGCCTGCATGTCCTTGGCGCTCTTGAAGCCGGCCAGCTTATAGTCCACCGGCGCCACGCGGCCGTTGGCTATGAACTGGTACTGGTCGAAGATCTCCAGGTTGAAGATGTCCGGGCCGGCGTTGGCGGCGAAGCCGGCGACGACGATGTCCTTGATCTTGCCGGACGGATAGGTCACGTACTTGACGGTAACGCCCGGGTTGGCCTTGGTGAACTCGTCTATCAGGCGCTTCTCGAGCGCCGTCCTGGCGGAGTCCTCGTGGGTCCAGATGACGATCTCGACCGTCTTGCCCTTCAGGGCGGAGACGGTCGGGGCCTGCGCGAAGGCCGGCGCTACGAGCGCGGCGGCGAGCAGTATCGCTACGAAACGTTTCATGGCTTCCTCCTCTACGGAACTATAGGGGCAAGGATCCATCCGTCCGGGCTAACCCGCAATGCCGCTATCCCGGCATTTTGTTTGGAAAGACGGCGTAGCGCGGCGGAATCGGGCTAGCCAGAGCCGGACCGCGCTGGTATATCTTTTCTATGCTCAAGTTCTTCCTAAAGAAAAGCTTCTTCGACGGATGGGACAACATGTTCTCCCTGGCCGCGTTCAACGGGGCGCTCCTCGCCCTGGCCGCCGTCGGCCTCTGGCTGCCGTCGCTGTCGGGTTCCGCGGCGCTCCGGCTGGCGGGCCTGGCCTTCGCCATCATGGCCGCCTCGGTATGGGCCTGCGTGAGCGCCTTCGCGCTCTACAAGGTGGCCGACGGCCGGTCGATCGCCCTCGCCGACGTCCGACGGGCCGTCCGCGACGGGCTGGTACCCGGGCTGCAGTACGGCGCGGCGGTGACGCTGGCGGTAGCGGCGGCCTCGGCCGCCCTGCCGTTCTACGCCGGCGTCGGCGGCGCGCTCGGCGTCTTCGCTACCGGGCTGTCGTTCTGGCTGTTCGCGGCGCTGTGGCTGACCCTGCAGTACTTCCCGGCGGTCAAGGCGGCCGAGGGCAAGCCCTTCGTCGAGACGATGCGGCTGTCGTTCATAGCATTCATCGACGCGCCTGGCTTCGCGGCGGTCCTGGCCCTCGACGGGCTCGTCTGCGTCGTCCTGTCGCCCGTCGTCGCCTTCCTGCTGCCCGGTTTCTCCGGCGCGGTGCTAGCCGCCTGCGAGGCGTACCGGCTCAGGCGCCTCAAGCTGCGCTGGCTGTCGGAGGCCGGAGCCAAGCCCGGCCGCGCGCCCTGGGCCGAGCTGCTCGCCGACGAGGTCGAGGCCTTCGGGCCCCGCGGCCTCAAGGACCTCCTGTTCCCTTGGAAGCGCTGAGGCTTCTCGTCCCGAGCTTCTCGTCCCGAGCGGATCCGCTCCTAGCGCCTCCGACGCATCCTCGCCTCGATGCGCTCGCGTATCCAATCGGGGAAGGCCTCGAGGTGCGGGCGCAGCTCCCTGGCCAGGGCCGGGAACGCGCTGATCGGCTTCAGCAGGCGCCTAAGCTCGGCAGGTATGCGCCTACGCGCCCCGGTATCGAACGACGGCAGGAAGGACCGGCCCTGGGCGACCAGGGACCGGATCTCGGCCAGCGCCGCCTTGTAGTCGAACACGGACTGCACCGAGCGCCAGGTATCGATCGCCAGCCAGCACGACAGGAACCCGGCGGCGTAGTGCTCGATGAACGGGCCCGGCGCGGCTATCCACGAGAAGACGAACGGATTGATGCCGTAGACGAGGACCGGCGCCAGCGCGGCCCAATACAGGGAAAATTCGAGGCAGACCCGTCCGCGTATATTGAATCGCTTATCCCGGTAGTCCCAGAGCGCCATGCCGAACAGCCGCTCTAGCAGCCACGCGGTGACGTACTCGAGCAGGGTCGGCGCCAGCAGCATCGCGGCCCAGGCGGCGACCGGGGACAGCCGCATCGCCGCCCGGCCTATCAGCGTGATGGCCAGGGCGCCGAAGCCGTAGATCGGCACGAACGGCCCGGTCAGGAAGCCGGCGTTGACGAAGCGCCGCTCGTTCAGGGACCGGTAGACGGTCTCGATAACCCAGCCCAGGAACGACATGCCCGCGAAATAGATGAAATGGCTCAACAGGCCATTCGGTATGGATAGGATCATCGGAGCAAAATACTGAACCCCGACGGCTCGCGTCAAACGCGTTTTATATATCGATACCATTAGTTCTATATAAGCCTATTGACATATAGCCATGCCCTCATCATTATACCTTAGTATTTCGATAGTCTTTCTGACAGAAGGAGATCCGACATGAAGAGAGCAGTTATCGGCGCCGTCATGTTCCTGGCCGCCGCCGCCGCGTTCGGCCAGACCGCGACGAAGTACTACGTGGCGCACCAGGGCGGCTACATCGGCGAGGCCACGGTGACGATCAAGGGCACGAAGGTCGCCGACGCTTCCTACGCCGAGTGGCAGGGCCCGGGCGGCTGGGCCGAGTTCAACTCGCCCGACGGCAAGTCGGTCGTCGACGGCGCGATCGTGCGCGTGCCCGACCCCCTCGCCAATACCGCGCACCCCGACCCGGCTATCCGCGGCTACATGTTCTACATCTACAACGTCGACGGAGGCCTCGGGCTCTGGTCCCAGTACACCCCCGGCAAGACCGGCTTCGCCCGCCCCTCGCGCCAGTACGAGCGCGACTTCGAGGGACTGATGGGCAACCCGATCAGGGCCGCCGCCTACGCGAAGGCCGCCAGGGAGGACACCCTCGTCAACGTGACGATAGACGGCCTCGTCGTGACGGTCGGCAAGCCCGCCTCGCAGACGGTCCACTACGGCCACATGAACAAGGCCGACCCGCGCTCCACCTATATGTCCCTGAACGCGAGCAGCATCGGTTACCGCTATAACTACAAGGCGACGATCGACTTCTTCAAGAAGAACCCGACCGCCGACTATAGCTCCGCCGTCATCAAGCCGATGAAGCTCAGCGTCGTCGAGGACAGGAGCGTCGACGCCAACGCCGCCGCTTCCGAGTACACCGCCGCGAGCGACGGCGTCTACGTCGTGGCCGACGCGGTCTCCGGAGCCACCTACTCCGACTTCCAGCACTACGCCCTCGAGCTCCAGGCCGCCTACAAGATGGCCCTGGCCGAGCGCGCGGTCAAGTTCAAGAAGTAAGCCCTACCGAGCATGCGACGCGGCCGCCCGGTCCTCCCCGGGCGGCCGTTTTTTATCGAGACGACGAGGACGCGTATGGGCTTTCGGCGTTCAGGCCACGGCCTCGGTACGCTGGAGGGCCTTAACCATCAGCCTGACGAGCTCCTCGCAGTCGTCCTCGGTCGTATGGTAGCCGCCGCCCGAGGTGTCCTGCCTGACCACCACGGTGCCGTACTCGTCGTCGCCGCCCGGCTCCACCTCGTAGCCTCGGGCCCTCAGCCCGCGGAGCTGCGAGTACGCCGGCCCGGAGCGCCCCCTGGTCAGCGCGACCGCGTACATGTACGGCACGTTGCCGTTCGGCCCCTTGTTGACGGCCGCCTGGAACTGCACGCCGACCAGGTCGTCGGGCTTGCGCCTCGGCTCGAGCATCAGGCGCAGGTCCTCGGGTACGTCGCGGCCCTGATCGTCCTTGTCGAAGCGCAGGTACGGCGTCATCGCGTAGCCGTCGGGCAGGGCCACGCTCATCGCCGCCAGGAAGCGGCCCATCTTGAGGTCGAGCTCGGCCGGCACGTGGACGCCTACCCGCCCGAAAAACAGGCCGGGCAGCGAGAACAGCGCCAGGTCGAACGTCACGAGCCACAGCCTCGAGCCGGCGGCGGCCAGCGCGACGGTCCCGAAGGCGAGCAGGCCGAGCAGCATGACGCCGGCGGCGATAGGACCGATCACGCCGTTGCGCAGTTTCCTCGACCTGGCCAGCCCGTCGGCTATCCTGGAGACCTCGCCGTCGGTCACCGCCCGCCACTCCTCCAGGCCCTGGTCGTCGGGCTTGTTCGTCGCCGGCTTGAGCGCCAGGACGAACCAGGCGGCCAATACGGTCGGCAGCCCGAGCGGGGGCGACCCGAGGATTAGCTGCAGGGCGACCGAGGCCGCGTACAGGACGCCTGCCGCGACCAGCCTGGAGCCGAGCCCCAGCTTGAAGTACCTGAAGCGTATATCCATCATCGAGCCTCCACGCGCGGCCTCAGCTCGTCGTAGCCGGCGTATTTCCAGTAGAGGGGACAGGCGGCCTGACAGGCCGTGAACGAGGCGCAGGCCCGGCAGGACTCCGGGGCGTAGCGTTTCTCCTTGAACCACGCCGCCTGCTCTGAGAACCAGACCCGCTCGAAGCCGTCCGACAGCAGGTTGCCGACCGGTTCGGGCCACGACGAGCACGGCAGCACGTCTCCGGTCGGCGATACGGACAGGAGCCCGTCGCAGGCGGCGCAGCTCTTATTGCCGAGCCCCCTGGCTATCGGGTTGTACAGGCACATCGGCACCGGCGAGTACCAGTAGAAGTCTACGCCGGCCTCGTGGGCGCGTCGCCTGGCCTCGTCGACGAAGGCGCCGGCCTCGGCGTACGGGAAGAAGAGGCCGTCGGCGCGCCGGCCGGTTCCGGTCGGTATGAACAGGTTCATCGACATGCGCCGCACGCCGAGGCCGGCGACGAAGGCCGGCAGCTCGAGCAGGGCCTCGCGGTTGGCCCTGGTCAGCGTCGAGTTAGTCTGGACGGATATGCCCGCGGCTATCATCGCCCGTACGCCGGCGACGCTGTCGTCGAACGCGCCGTCGGCGCCGCATAGCCTATCGTGCAGGGCCGCGTCCGGCGCTTCCAGGCTGACCTGGGCGGTGCGGAGGCCGGCGGCGTACAACGACGCGGCCCGCTCCGGCGTCGCCAGGCGCCCGTTCGTGACCAGGTTGACCCTGAGCCCGCGCGACACGGCGTAGGCCGCCAGCTCCTCGACGTCCGGCCGCAGGAGCGGCTCGCCGCCGGTGAACGAGAAGAAGGGTATCTTCGCCTCGTCCTTGAATATGTCGATAACGCGCTTCCAGCCGTCGGTATCGAGCTCCGACGCCCCGTCGCCCTGGGCGAGGGCCAGGCTGCTCGAGTCGCCGCAGCCGGCGTAGCAGAACAGGCAGCGGTTATCGCAGCGGTAGGTGATCGCTATCTCGCCGAGCACCGGCAGCCGCGTGAAGTCGAAGCCGTAGCGCACCCGCTCGAGCTCTACCGGCCGGCCCTCGTAGGCCGCCTTCAGCGACAGGAAGAACGACTCGACCTGGGCCGCCCTCTCGTCGTCGAAGCCGGGCAGGTCCTCGAGCCGGCCGCCGGAGCCGAGGTGCTCGAGCAGGGCCGCGCCGGTCCGGTTGGTCTTGTATACCAGGTTCGGCGGCAGGATGACCACCTCGTCCTCGGTCCGGGCGTAGGCGTACGGCGACAGGCCGCGCCAGAAGCCGTAGATCCACTCGAGCCGTTCCGTCGCCTGGCTCAATGCGAGCTCCCCGAGACGCAGGCTGAATGGCAAGCCGAGTGGCAGGCTGAATGGCAGGCCGAGTGGCAGGCCGAATGGCAGGCGTCGTGGCACGCGTTATGGCAGGCCGAGTGGCAGGCGCCGACCGTGCCGACGTTGTCCGGCGTGAAGCAGCCGGAGTAGCAGACGGCCGAGCGCATGAAGTCGGCGTAGCCGGCCGACATGCCCTCGGGCAGCCGCAGGCCGGCCAGCCGGTCGGGCCTCGCCGAGATGACGGCGTAGCTCCGCCAGTACATCCAGGCGCGGTGCTCGCGGTAGTACGCCTGTCGCCGCGGCTCGTCCCAGCCGTCGACCTCGTCGGCGCGTTCCTCGGCCTCGAGCAGCTTCTTCCGGTAATGGTCCTTCGTAGCCTCCAGGTCGCAGTCCCAGATCTTCTCCTGGAGGCTCTTTATCGCGCCCTCGAAGAAGTCGGCCAGGAGGCCTGGGAGCACGTTGCCGTCTGCGTCGAACGACGCGAGGAAGCGCTCCTCGACGGCGTCGGAGGCCTTCCGCTCCGACAGGAAGCGCAGCTTGAGCGGGTCCTCGCGATCGACGGCGACGAGTCCCTGGGCGACGAGGGCGTCGACCATGATCGAAGCGACGCGCGGCAGGGCCAGCTCGAGCAGCAGCGCCACCTCGACCGGATGCAGGTCGTCCGGCACCTTACCGGGCACCTGGTAGCTGCCGGCGAACAGCTTCGGCGGCGTCCACGCGTCGCCGGCCCAGGAGATGCCCTCGACCAGGGCGGCGCGCTCGGCGTGCTTGGCCGCGCGCCTGCGGTATAGGAGCAGGGACGCGGCGATCGCCCCGCCGAGGGCCGCGAGCAGGCCCGCGGTCGCGGCAGGTCCGGCCTCGCGCTCGCGCCGCCCTCCCCGGCCGCTATCGTCCGCCGCCGCCCGGCCGCCGAGCGCCGCGTCGAGGCTCAGGTAGCCTTCGGGGAAATAGAGGCCGAGGCGCTGCGTCGCGTTAGCCCGGGGCGACTCCTGATAGAAGAGGACGGTAAGGTAATAAGCCCCGTCGTCGCCCTCGGAGCCGTAGTAGTCGATACGGTTCTGGTCGTTGACCCATGACTCCGTAAGCATCGGCACGGAACGCTTCTCGTCGTCGCTCAGGCGCTCGCCGGAGACTCGTACCGGCAGCACGAGCCTGACGGCACGGTACTCGAGCGGCTCGTCCCACTCGACAGGCGCCCAGTCGAAGTAGACCAGGGAGCCGCGCTCCGGGCTCTCGGTCAGGCCGACGAGGCCGGTTCCGGCGAAGTCTCCGGCGTAGTTCAGGACGTAGTAAGCCGTACCCGAGAACCTTCGGCCGCCATCGAGTATAACGTCGTAGCGGCCGGAGCCGAGGTCGTCTATGCGCAGCGGCACACGCCGCCCGCCGTCGAGATCGGCGTAGCAGCGCTTCAGGTTCCAGGCGGGCTCGAAAGCCTCGCCCTGGAAGTAGAAGCCGCTCATGTCGCCGGAGGACACGCGCCACTCGAGCGTGTAGAAGATCTCCGCCTTGCCGTCCGGCCTGAGGCTGACAGTTATATCCGCCGACGCGAGGTCGCTGGTCAGCGCCGAGGCGCTGCCGACGGCCAGGGCCGCGAGCAATAGGAGCAGCGCCCCCAGGCTAGGCTTCCATCGGAAGCGACCGTACGCTCGGCGATTACTTCTGCTCATAGTCGCTCCTTTATATCCATGGCGTCCGCGGGCGACAGGCCGCCCGACAGGTCGCGGGTAGCCTTCTCGATGACTGCCGCCCTATCGATCAGGGCAGCCTTCGCCCGCCCCTTGGCGTCCGCGAAGGGGTCGGCGTCGTCGAGCCCGTGCCGACGCTCGGTCGAGGCGGCGTCCAGCTCCTTGAGGTACAGGTCGGCGACGGACAGGCAGTCGGCCAGGGCCTCCTCGGCCTGCGGGACCCTGCTCTTCGCATTCCGGCTGGCCGCCAGGTAGGAGGCGCCCCTCGTAGCGGCCAGCATGACGAGCGAGCCTATCTCGTCGTCCGGCAGGCGCATCGTAGCGAGGCGGTCGCGGTCGCGCTTGACGGCCTCGAGCCGCTCGGCCGACTCGGCCCAGGCTCGGCGGTCCCGCTCGGCGACCGCGGCCTTGGGGCCGATCCCGGTCGCGGCGGCTATCGCGAAGGCCGCCGCCTCGGCTATCAGGCAGGCCGCCGCGCCGGCGAGCGGCGAGACCGCGAGGCCTACTGCCACGCCCGCCGCGGCCGAGGCCGCGGACAGCGCGATCCCGAGCGGAGAGACGGCGTAGAGGGCTATATAGCGTCGTAGTTCCATGGCGTTACTGTAGCGCCCCGCCCGGGCGGTATCAAGCCCGCGGTCAATCGAGGATGGTTATCTCGACCCTGCGGTTGCGCGCGCGGTTGACCTCGGTATCGTTCGGCGCGACGGGCCGGTCGGCGCCGAGCCCCCTATAGACGAAGCGGTTCTCCGGGATGCCCCGCTCCACCAGCTCGTCGACGATACGCCTGGCCCTCCGCTCCGACAGCTCGTACTGGCCGGCCGGCTTGCCGAGGTCGGCCGTGTGGCCCTCGACGAGGAAGGCGCTATCGGGAAGGCGCTTCAGCGCCTCGGCTATCGAGTCGAGCCGGCCGCGCTCGGAGGCCAGGAGCTCGTCGCCGTCGGCCACGAAACGCAGGTCGTAGAGCAGCATCACGACGCCGCGCTCTCCCCTGGCCAGCTCGAACGCTCCCCCGGCCCCCGGGATAGGCGCGGCGGCCATTGGCTCGGCCGCAGGCACCAAGCCGACCGAAGCGTCGGCTCCGGAGGATCGCGTCGCGGGCGACGCGGACGTCGCGGGCATCGCAGGCGCTGAAGGCGACGACGCAGGCGCCGACGCAGGCGCCGACGCAGGCGACGACGTCGAAGGCAGGCCGGCGAGCGCGGCGACGACGCGATCCCGGTCGCCGGGCAGGCTGCCGCGATGGAAGTGCAGTATGAAACCCTTGAGCCTGACGGTAGGATAGCCGCGGTAGGTATAGCTCTCGTCGACCGTCTCGCGGATGAACAGGGTCGAGCCGTCCTCGGCGTCGATGACTATATCGGCCGT
>Ga0116151_10006210_pt1 | contig 10201 bp, 12 predicted proteins | sample AD_UKC117_MetaG_FD_89893 | JGI IMG/M metagenome (GOLD analysis project Ga0116151, IMG submission 89893) | Active sludge microbial communities of municipal wastewater-treating anaerobic digesters from Hong Kong - AD_UKC117_MetaG | ecosystem: Engineered > Bioreactor > Anaerobic > Digestate... | reverse complement strand
TATTGTATGGGAATACTGAAAGTATATCACAAAAAGGGATATGGCAGACAATTATATAGCGCCATAGAAAAATATGCGGCTGACGCCGGCTATAAATTCATGCAGGTAAAAACCGTCAAACAAGGCACTTATGACAACTATGACAAAACCAATGCGTTTTACAAGAACATGGGATTTTATGAACTGGAAGTGTTTCCGGAATTATGGGATGATTGGAATCCTTGCCAGGTATATGTGAAATCGTTATAGAACAAACACCCCATCATCCTGATCAAAAGAGGTTGCATAATGGAATATTCATTTAGAAAAGCCAACATTGATGATATACCGAAGCTGAATGAGATTCACCAGACATGGGAACACTACCTCGACATTCAAGGCGATGAACTTGAAAACAGTCATTTTTTTGTTAGTATAACCGAGGGGAACATTCCGCCTATCGATGCCGCATCAAAAGACAATTATTACATATATGTGATTTATTATGGAGAAACCATAATAGGGTTTGTGGAAATGTATGCCGGGTATCCAAACAAAGACGATCTTTGGATCGGTTTGTTTGAAATTGATAAGCCTTATAGAAGACAAGGACACGGAAAACGGATAATCGCGGAGATTGAAAAGAACATTTCGGACTATAATTGCAAATATCTGGCCTTGGCTGTGGATTTAAAGAATTATAGAGGTATGAAATTCTGGACCTCCATAGGCTTCAAGGAAGTCATCCGGGTTGTCGGAGACAACGATTACGGCATAGATAAATTCGCAAAAATATCTTTACGAAAGAAAAGATCCGTACAAAACGATTGAAAATCCAATTCTTTACTATCAAGCCCTTTTGGGGCTTTTTTGTTATAGACCAAGAAAAAAACACGGATATTTGTTTATATTACCGAAGAAAGCAAAAAAACAATTTTACTTTATTTTGGGAGGACATCATGAAAAAAATCATTATACTGGCATCCTTTTTGACAATATTCCTATTATGCGGATGCAGCAGTGCCGCCAACCAAGTGGATGTAAACATGGACCTGGATATTTACGAAGCGGTTACCGAAGGAAACACATTGACATTCGAATACAGCGAAGAGATAAACGTCGAAGACGCGTACGAAATCACAAGCATCGAAGAACTCACCACGGGCTTTGGCGAGTTTCCTTATGAGTCTGTTTTTGTCAACAAAAAGGAATTCAGCAAATACATAAATGGAATCGAGGATTATCTGACACAGATTTCCGCAAACCCGATTGCAGACTCGATAACGCGCGTGCTTGGCTCAAAGGCGAAGCTGATAGTCACCTTATCCGATGGCAATTCCGATATCATAATATACTTTTATCAAAACGATTCGAATGAAATCGGCGGATCGGCAATTGCGTATGTCGATTATCAGAACATAGATTTCATACATTACTTCCGTAGCGAAGACGGAATTGTATACACGGAAATAAACGGGATGATATGAGTCGATTTATAAAAGGCGACAAATGCTCACTTGATCCCCATACACAACAAAGAAAGCGGGAAAATTCCCGCTTTCTGTTTATTTGATGATGATTATTCCGTTTCGACAAATCCTATTTTTTTATATAGAGAGATCGCGGGATTGTTGTCCGTTACATATAAGGTCACAATTTTATAATCCGTATTCTTGAATATTTCTCCGATTGCATATCTGAGTATGTATTCGCCGTAACCTTTGTGTTTATATTCGCGCCTTGTAAACGCCGAAGCGATAAGCGGCTCGTTCTCAAACAAGGTGATAATGATCCCGGAAACATATTTTCCATCATCCGCCAACAAACCGGAAAAATCATTGAAGACATCACCGTATAGACCGGCCTTTGTCTGCTCTATGAAAGCGATGGTTTCTGATAGGGTTTCGCCCTCGTAATCCACGGTGTTCAGAAAACCGTCATACATTGTTTCGGCAAACACGGGCAAATCGCATCGATCAAGAACAACAAAGTTGCCGCGCGGTTCTAATACAGGGCTTATATAATCGTTTTTTAGCAATTCCATTTTTATTTTCATTGTTATTACCTCAGTAATCATTTTATCATATCCATAAAAGATATTTTTCCAAGTTGCATCAAAACGGACAAAACATATTTTATTACTAAAATTTTACTTCAGAAAATTTATTGGCGCCAAGATTGTGTTATAATCTATTTAGAGCCTTTGCGATAATAAACCGATATTCTTATAGATGTCGCGTTGAATAGGAGAGTAAGATGAAAGATATCCTCGAAGATGTTAAAAGAATCGTTTTGGAAGCGTCGGCCTTGATTGACTTCCGGCGTTTGGAAATCATACAAAAAGGGCCGAAAGAAAATTTCGCGACATCTATAGATCTTAAGATACAGGAATTCCTGAATGAAAAGCTAGTTGGATTGATTGAAGGCAGCGTTGTGTTTGGTGAGGAAAACGCCGAAAACTCATTAAGCCAATACACATGGATAGTCGATCCCATCGACGGCACGGTCAATCTCATCAGGGACATTCCGAATTACGCCATCAGCGTCGGCCTCCTTTATCAAGGGGAAATAATACTCGGGGTGGTTCTGAATCCCAAAAGCAACGAATTGTTTTATGCCCAAAAGAATCAAGGCGCATTCCTGAACGGCAAGCCCATCAAAACATCAAACAAGGAATTCAAGGACGGACTGTTATGTACGGCGATGAGTTTATATAAGAAGGAATATGCGCCCGTGTGTTTCGATATCATATCGGAAGCATATGACGAGTGTCTGGATGTCAGAAGATTTGGCTCTTGCGCATTGGAGTTGTGTTATCTGGCCATGGGAAGGATCGATTTGTATTTTGAGATCCGCGTCTTTCCCTGGGATTACGCCGGGGCTTCGATTATCTTGACCGAAGCCGGCGGAAAATACGGCAGCATCGATCGGGTCGAGATAACACACGACAAACCGATTCCGTTCATAGCCGCAAACAACGAATGCAATCTTGTGAAGATGAAAAAGATAGTGAATAAACATATAAACGAGGTGCTATATGGGAAATAAACAATTTGAATGCAAAAAACCAAGCAGCAAAAGCCTCAAACAAGAAAGAAGCTATGATTTTACATCGCTGTATGATAACGCACATTCGGAACTATCTTTGCAACAATCGAAAAGAGACCATATCATCGCGTTTTATCTGACGCTGGTTTCCTTTTTGATCCCGTTCGCCTTCAGCATCGACAGCTTTACCGACAAAATGCGCGGGGCTTTGTTTTTGGGGATGTTTGTCATCGGGGCGATACTGGCGATAATCATAATTCGTTACAAAGTGTACAAGGAAGTGTATTGGGCATGCTGCCAGACGATTTCGCAGCTGATGAATTTTGACGACAGCCAGATCAACAAAAATACGGTACAAGCGGTTTTTTATCAGGTTCTTGCCAAAAAGGATCCTACGAAACACGGAAAATCGAGGGCGGTAAGAAAAGGATTTTTCAGTGCCGAAACATTAATATTCGAAATACACATTTTAATCAGCGCCGCCACCTTGGTTTTGGCCGCGTGCCTTTTCACACCCACATTGCTTTTGCCGATCGTTTTGCCGATCATTTACATAGTCGCATTCAACTTTTTGTTTTTCAAAGCGTATTTCAAAGTGTTTAGGGTATGTCGCACGAATCTCGACGATGATTTCAACTATGCCTTTGGCAAGGCGTGGTTTCTGCATTTTTACCCAACCATAGAGACGGAATAGGATGAAATCCGATCTTGCCGATGGTTTGAGGCATCGGAACAACCACGGCGCATCGAAGGAGAAAACATGGATACATTCAAAAAGAAACTGTTGATAATGTTCAAATCCGTTATTTTTGTCTTTTTCCTGTTGGGTCTCACATCGTGTTCGGGCGTACAATACGATACCGAAGTCGAGATATATACCGGAGACGAGGTTTTTGATTTCACATTGAGGATATCCAACGGAACAAAAGAAATAACGCCGCGGATCTTCTTTAACAGTTCTTATCAGGCCGAGGGAACAGAGTCGCTATTCAGCGATTATCTGGGATTGTATTTTGTCGATTTTGTCAAGTATCTGAAACATATACCAGCAATAGAACAGACAGAAACCATGACTTTGACTTTAAGCGACACCATAACGGGCCACGGTGTGGAAATATACGATTCCGAAGCGAACCTGATAGAAGAATGGGATTCGTGGGATCACCGTTCCAGACTGGATCCGGGACAATATTTCATCGTAGTATCGTTTCACAACCAATTAGGCTACGAATATGTGAACGCTGACGGATTATTCGCTTTATACGTATCTTAAAAAAATAGCCAAACACGGAATTATACCAGCAAGAACAGAAGAGGCGGGAAAGATGTCGGACAAGACGGGAAGAAAGGCTTTCACAACGAAGTTTAAAACATTGCTTGGTTTTTCCATTGCCACATACATATTGCTCTTCATCAACGTATTTACAAACCTATCCTATTTGGGGCTGTGGAAAGTGTGGAACCTGTCGGGATACGCTTTTTTGTTTTCGTTGCTGTTCTCAACGATATTTGATATTGACATCGTATATAAATCCTTTGTCAAAAAAGGCCGGACAACAAAAATAGGAAAAGAAGAAACCAAGCGGATCATCATCATAAGCGCACTCAATCTCGTTTGCATCGCCTGCCTGGTTTCAAGCTTTTTCACTGATTGGTTTCTCACTTGGACATAAAAGGCAATCCCTAATATAAAGAAATGACATTTGCAGATAAGGAAGATCAATATGAATGATATAGATTTCAACAACTATCCAAACGATCCGGAATTCGGACGGACATTTGCCGAAGTCCGGGACTTTTTGTCAAGAATCAACGAAAGAAGCCTGGCGTCCGTCGATTTCCCCTGGGGGAGATGGGAATGGGCCTTCTCTCTTCCGTTCCTTCCCGTCAAACGATTGACCAAAATGGGCATATGGAGCCATGGAGGCAAAATCGTCGCCCTCACGTCCTATGAAAGCACGGCCTGGGACGTCTATTACGCGATCGATCCGGACTACGCTTTTCTGAAGGAACAGGTGCTGGAACACATCCACAGGAAAATGCAAGGACCGGAAGGCGTCCGGGTGCCGATTCCGGATAACGACCGGGAAGCGAAAATGATTGCGGAAAAGATCGGATTCGTTCCCGGAAAAGCAAAAGAATACAATGCCGTCATCGATATCGACGATCAATTCGTATGTGAGTTGCCGAGAGGATTCTCGACAACCAATCTGGAAGAACGTTTCGACCTATGCGAATATAACCGCATTCTCCATCGCGGATTCAACCATCCGGGACCGGAAACAAACAGCTACGAAAATATCGCGAGCAGGCTAAAAAGCCTTTCCGGACCCGATGTGATATTGAAACTGAACACAGCCGTCGTATCACCCGAAAGACATTTCGTATCCTATTGCGGAATCTGGTATAAACCCGGTACCAAATACGCCCTCGTCGAACCGGTCGCCACCGATCCGGAATACCGCCAAATGGGGCTTGGCAAAGCCGCGGTTCTCTCGGCCCTTGCCAAATGCGGGCAACTAGGAGCCGCCAAAGCCTTTGTCGGATCAAGACAGGATTTTTATTACCATATCGGATTCATGCCATATTCGGAAAGCACATTCTGGGAATATCCCGACAAGAGCACTCAAAATGGATAAGAAATATTCCGGGTTCATCAAGAAAGAAAACGAATTTTACCAAAGCGTTACCAAAATAAGCGTTCCCGATGATGGAAAGAGCAGATACGAAGAACTTGACATAGCCCTGGATTGGCTTGCTTCGGGAACCGAAAAGGTCCTTGATTTCGGTTGCGGCGCCGGGACAATGCTTTTTGTGGCCGGAGCCAAAGGGGTGAAGGAATGCGTCGGGATCGATCTGGCGGAAGAGGGAATCGGGTTGTGCCGGAAAAGGGCGAAACTCGCAAAAAAAGGCCGGTATGAATTCATGATCGGGAGCCTGGACAAATTGAAAGAACTTTCTTCGGATCAATTCGACGGAATCATCGTTTCCAACATTCTTGATAACCTGTATCCCGATGACGCCAAGGCGCTGATGGAAGAAATCGTTCGCGTTGCCAAAAAGAAAGCAAAGCTATTTGTCAAGGTCAATCCCTTCATAACCGCAGAGCAGATAAAAAAGTGGAATATCAAAAAAATCGAGGGGAACTTATATGACGACGGCCTGCTTTTATGGAACCAGACAAACGGGGAATGGGAAAAATTTCTGGACGAATATGTATCCGAAAGAAAATACATGGATATCTATTTCCCGGAGGAGGACCAGCATAACCGGATGTATCTATGCCTGATGAAATAAGCTAAACCACAAAAAAACAGATACCCTTTGATCGGGTATCTGTTTTCTATTATTCGACGTCCTTTACCGCCCGGAAACTCAAGTAACTCTGACCATCGGTCTTCATCTTGGTATACACGCCGCCGTGGTAGACGATGATATAGGCCCTTAAGGGATCCGAAGCCGATGTTTCGCTTGTCCAGTAATAGATGACTTTCGAGTGGATGTCCCACAAAGGGCTTTCCTTGTCCGGGGTTTTTTCATAAGTGGCGGTTTCCGTTTCCGGATCCCAGACCCCGCCGACATTTTCTCCGTGAAGCATCATCGAACGGACCGCTTCGTCGACTGTCGGCAACCTCCAGATGTTTTGTTCCTCTTCCATGATGGTGGTGCCGTCTTCGGACAGGTGCGCGCAGATATCCATCGCTTCTTCCCAGGTCACGCCTTCGTCCGGCCAGCCGACGCCTCTGGGCGCCCAAACCAGAGTGACACCGTTGCCCTCGACGACCCTCGTGCCGTAGTCGCCGTCATCCACCCGCAAGGATATTTTGACTCCCTGCGGAATCGAAATCGCCAGGATGACGATCGCCGGAACACATACCAGCAAACGATATGCCCATATTTTCGGCTTGGGATCTCCGAAGAAATAAAGCAAACCCAGGCCGGTGATAGGCAGCACGATCAACAAGACAAGCACGCTGAAACTGGCTCTGGAAAAGAACCATATGCAAAAGCCGGCAACGGCTATATGCAAAATCAAACCCAGTTTCTTCCATTTGAGAGCCACTACAGCCAAAACGGTAAAAACAATGGCAAACAAAAGATACTGGAAAACAAGCATGAAAAGATTTTCCCATAAAGAAGTGGAATACCAGCCTTCATGGAAATTCTCGATTGCGCCCCAGTAAGACCACAAGCTCGCAAAAATCGTCGTGATGGATACGCCGATCCATCCGATTATGGATTTCTTGTTTGCTTTCATTTTCCCTCCTGAAAAAGCCGGAAGCAGATCTAGTGCGTATTATATTTATCGACAGCCATAAAAACTTTGGCGATATCGTCATGGATTGTCAGGCAATCATAGGGACCGAAAAAGGATCCGGATTGATTGCCGAGGTTGACGACGACAAGATGCTTTCCCCGGAAATAACGGATTAGTCCGGCGGCCGGGTATACGACAAGCGATGTGCCGCCCACGATCAACGTGTCGGCCGAAGCGATGGACCGGATTGATTGTTCCAAGACGGATTGGTCCAGGGCTTCCCCGTAAAGGACGACGTCCGGCTTGATTATGCCGCCGCAGGGGCATTTGGGAATGCCGGTTTTGTCTATTTCCTCAAGCGGGAAAAACCGGTGGCATTTCTGGCAGTAATTGCGATGGACCGAACCGTGGAGCTCGAGAACGTTCTTGCTGCCGGCCATCTGATGCAGACCGTCGATGTTCTGCGTGACCACGGCTTTCAGGATTCCCTGCTTTTCCCATTTGGCAAGAACCAGATGAGCGGCGTTGGGCAAGGCATCCGGATAAACCATCTTGGAAAAGTAAAAGTTGAAGAACATATCCGGATGAATTTCAAAGAATTCATGCGATATCATTTCTTCCGGAGCGTAGGTATAGCCGGTTTTTTCCGAATAGATTCCTTTTGACGAACGGAAATCGGGAATGCCCGAAGGAACCGATACCCCGGCTCCTCCGAAAAAAACAATGGAATGCGAACCGTCGACAATTTCCCGGAATTTTGCGATTTTGTCTTCCGACATGAAAAGTCATCTTCTTTCCAATTAATATTTTATCACAAACGAAGATAAAAAAGCATATGTTGGAAACGATAAGGTATTGGCTATTTCGGTTATTTCTGATAGAATATAGACGATAGGGGAGTAGTCGGCCTTGAAAAAGGCGGTTGGCCTACATACTGGCACCGGCCAGGTTCAACCTGAAATGACGAGACTTATGCTTTTTAGCATGAGTCTTTTATTTTATAGAGGTGGAAAATGGGAATACTGGAAATCATTTTGCTCGGCATCGGCCTGGCAATGGACGCCTGCGCAGCGTCTCTGGCCAACGGACTATGCGAACCGGACATGAAACCGGGGAAAACCTTCATGATCGCTTTTTCGTTCGGCTTTTTCCAGGCGGCGATGCCGCTTATCGGATTTTTCGCCGGCTCGTTGTTCGCTGATTTTCTGTCGGGCATCATTCCCTGGGTAGCTCTGGTCTTGCTATCGATTATCGGCGTCCATATGATTATGGAAGGGTATAAGAAACGTTCCTGCGAATGTCCGACCCATCATATCGGTGTTAAAATGATCATTGTTCAAGCTATCGCCACCAGCATAGATGCGCTCATGGTCGGTTTGTTGTTTGTGGAGGATTCCGTGGCTCAGGTAACGGAATACGTGTTGATAATCGGAGGAATAACGTTGGCTCTTTCCTTGATAGCATTGCGGCTCGGACGAAGATTCGCCAACATTCTTCGTAACGGAGCCGAATATGTCGGCGGAGCCATTTTGATCGGAATCGGACTGAAAATATTCATCGAATATCTGATCAGCATTTATTGAATCTTTTGCCGCATCTTCGGATGCGGTTTTTTTATTCAAGGGAATTTCCCGACTTTCGCGTATCATTTTACCGAAAGGGCGGGATAGAATGAAAAAGAAATTATTATTCACCATGGTTTTGTTTGTGGCAATGGTTTTCCTTACGGGCGAGGTTTTCGCCTACAATCCCAATTGTCTGCCTGGAGGCGACAATTATCTGGATCCGGAGAACTTCATATTATCTGGCGATCAATATGTTACAAAGGATCCTTTTTTGGTCAAACCATATACCGATTATATTCTTTCGTTTCCATGTGAATACGAAAGGGTGTTGCCGACCATAAAAATCGAAATGTATGAAAACGATAATTATATGGATGAATTGGAATTCAACGAAAGGACTTTTTCCTACAATTCCGAATATCAGGTGACTTACATCAGCTTCAAAACTCTTTCCAACACCAATTACTTGGGGGTATTACTCTATGACGGGGGATATATCACCGAAAACGGAATTGAGGTATTCATGCTGGAAGAAGGAACGGAGTATGACGGATACGAACCGTATATCGATGGAACAATAGCCGATACCGATGCCCCTTATTTTCAAGGGGCGGGAATGATTGTCTCCTATGTCGACACGCCGATCACGGTTGCCGAGATCCAGTCGGCCCTGACGGCATATGATGCTGTGGACGGAGACGTGACCGCGTCAATCGTTGTCGTAAATGACGCTTACAGCGCCAATAGTTCGGTATTGGGCGCGTATACGGTAACTTTTGCCGTATCGGACTCGTCCGGCAACCAAAACGAAGTGGATGTGACCGTTAATGTTGTGGATGTAATGGAACCGGTATTCGGGGAACTGGCGGAAGTGATCGCCGTTTATCCCAACGCTTATACGGCCGAGGACATTAGGGCGATGTTGACGGCGAGTGATAATTACGATGGAGATATCAGTTCTTCAATAACCATAACCAATGACAATTACACGGCGAACAACCAGATTGTAGGATCATATCAAATGGATTTTTCGGTAACGGATTCCAGCGGGAATGGCGCAACCCATTCCTTGGTCGTCAAGGTTGTCGACCAGGAAGCGCCGGTGGTAACGGGAACCGCCAACATTACCATCGGCTATGATTCGCCGATTTCCGTGGAATCGGTCAGATCCGGCCTTTCGGTAATCGACAATTATGATCAGTCCGATGATTTGTCCCTGATTCTTTCCAGCGATAACTATACTGCGAACAGCGAAACGATTGGAACATATTCGATGGTGTTCGAAGTATATGACAGCAGTAACAACAGAACCGAAAAGGCCATTACTTTGACCGTGATCGACAATGTTGCT
>Ga0116151_10006206_pt1 | contig 10205 bp, 9 predicted proteins | sample AD_UKC117_MetaG_FD_89893 | JGI IMG/M metagenome (GOLD analysis project Ga0116151, IMG submission 89893) | Active sludge microbial communities of municipal wastewater-treating anaerobic digesters from Hong Kong - AD_UKC117_MetaG | ecosystem: Engineered > Bioreactor > Anaerobic > Digestate... | reverse complement strand
GTTGGGCGTGAGGCGCGTGAGGGCGGTCGTGAGGATTTTGAAGGAGGGTTGGGTTTGCGCATCGCTTGTGCCGGCTGGAAGGAACGGGCCCCCTTATGACACTTGCGGCCCGAAACGACCATATGGCCCGTGCGCTTGGCGAAGCAAAAGCGGCGGCGGCCCGCGGCGAGGTGCCGGTGGGCGCGGTGGTTGCCGGGCCCGATGGCGTGCTGCTGGCGGCGGCCGGCAACCGCACGCGCGAATTGGCCGATCCGACCGCACACGCCGAAATGCTGGTGATCCGCGCGGCCGCCGCCGCATTGGGGTCGGAACGCCTGACCGGCTGCGATCTCTACGTCACGCTCGAACCTTGCCCGATGTGTGCCGCCGCCATCTCGTTTGCCCGCATTCGCCGGCTCTATTTCGGCGCCGCCGATCCCAAAAGCGGCGGGGTGATCAGTGGACCGCGGATCTTCACGCAGGCCACCTGCCACCACGCGCCGGAGGTTTATGACGGCATCGCCGAGGCGGCCGCTGCGGCGCTGCTCAAGGACTTCTTCCGCGACAGGCGTGAGTAGAGCATGTTCAGCTGAAGTGTGTAGCGGTAGAGCCGTGAAGAACAAGGCTCAGGTCAAAAGAGCATGCCCCGCCACGACCATCATCCTCAAGCTTCGGCTGGCGCGCTCTTCGTCTTGCGCCTGAAACGCCGCTTGCGCTTCTTTGCAGGTGCATCGGGTGGCGGCAGCGCGGCAGGTTGGGCGTCGGCTTCGAGCACCGGCAATGTCTCGCTCGCTAAGATCCGCTGAAGTTGCGCCTTGAGCTTTTCCTTGACCGGTTCGGCGGCGCCCAGAATTTCTTCCACCTTGAGGAAATCGAGCGTCTGGAAGTGGCTCGTGCCGCCCTCGATCAGGATGTCGGGCCGGCTCGATTTCAGCTTTTCGTGGACGATGGTGCGCTCGAAAATGAACGGACTGGAAAACAGCACCTCAAAGGCGCTGGGGTGGTTGCGGCCAGGCGCGGGCACAGGTGCGCCCGTCACATCGACGGCAACGATGATATCGGCATCAGGAGTGATGAGATCGAAGGGCAGCGGATTGGAAAGCCCGCCATCGATCATGGCGACACCATCAATGACGATCGGCTCGAACACGACCGGCAGGGCGATGCTGGCGGCAACCGCGCGTTTGAGCGGACCGGACGAGAAAACCACCGCCTCTTGCTCGTAAAACCCCGTGGCAACGATTTTCAGCGGGATTTGCAGGTCGGCAAAATCGCGTGCGGTGCGCTTTGGCATGACGATGTCGAGCAACGCGTGCGGATCAAGCAGCGCTGAGCGGGCGTTGAAGAACCCCAGCACATTGCTGACGGCCTGCGAGCGCGCATTGAAGAGTTCGCGCACCAGGCTCAGCCGCTGGGTCAACACCTCCTGGGTGTGGACGCGGATTTGGTGGCCGGTCAGCCCCGAGGCATAGGCGGCCCCGATGATCGCGCCGATTGACGTGCCGGCGATGATGTCCGGCTTGAGGCCCAGTTCGTCGAAGGCTTCGAGCGCTGGAATATGCGCCAGCCCGCGCGCGCCGCCACCGCCGAGCGCCAGCCCGATACGTGGGCGCCTGGCGGGAACCTGCGGCCCTTGATCAGACTTTTGCGTTACTGATCCAGCCATCGCTCCACTCCATGCTGAATACTGTTCAGTTCCTTATATAGGACGGCATCGGTCATTTTAAAGGGTATCGGGGTAACCTCGAACGCCCAAAATTGGGAGACACCGGGGCGGCCGCGCGACGTTGCCACGAGAGCCTCATACAACCAGGCCACCTCATCCAACCCGGCCAAGGCACCGGCTCATGCGGTGCCGTCCTTTTCGCGCGCAATCGCCCGCCAGCCGATGTCGCGCCGGCAAAAGCCTTCCGGCCAGTTAATGGCATCGACGGCCGCATAGGCGCGCGCCTGGGCTTGGGCGACGCTTGCGCCGCGCGCGGTGACGTTGAGCACGCGCCCGCCGTTGGCCAGGATCCTGCCGCCATCCGCTTTGGTGCCGGCATGGAAAATCACAACGTCCTCCATGGCGCCGGCGGTTTCCAGGCCGTGAATCGCGCTGCCCTTTTCCGGCGTGCCCGGATAGCCGCGCGCGGCCATGACGACGGTCAAAACCGCGCCGTCGTGCCAGTCGAGCTCAAGCGATGGCAGCGTGCCGTCCGCCGTGGCGATGAGGGCGGGCAGCACGTCGGATTTGAGCCGCATCATCAGCACCTGGCATTCGGGATCGCCAAAGCGCACGTTGTATTCGATGAGTTGCGGGCCGTTCGCCGTGATCATCAGCCCGGCAAACAGAACGCCTTTGAACGGCGAGCCACGCTGCGCCATCCCAGCGAGCGTCGGCTTGATGATCTCCTCCATGGTCCGCGCGATCATCGCTTCGCTCATTACCGGAGCCGGGGTGTAGGCCCCCATGCCGCCGGTGTTGGGGCCGGTGTCGCCGTCACCAACGCGCTTGTGATCCTGCGCCGCGCCGAATGCGATGGCGTGTGTTCCATCGCACAGCGCAAAGAAGCTGGCTTCCTCGCCATCCAGATACTCTTCGATCACCACTTCAGCGCCGGCTGCTCCGAACGCGCCCTCAAAACACGCATCAATTGCCGCTTCTGCTTCGTGCTGTGAATTGGCAATGACGACGCCTTTGCCGGCGGCGAGCCCGTCCGCCTTGATCACGATCGGCAGTGCTTTGCCATCGAGATAGGCTTTCGCCGCCGCACCGTCCGAGAACCGCCCATAAGCCCCGGTCGGGATGTTGAACTGGGCACACAGATCCTTGGTAAAGCCCTTGGACCCTTCAAGCTGCGCGGCTGCCGCCGATGGGCCGAAATGCTTGATGCCGGCGCGCGCCAGATCGTCCGCCAGCCCGGCGACCAGCGGTGCCTCCGGCCCGATCACGACAAAGCCGATGTTTTTTGCGCGGCAAAAGGCAATTACCGCCTCATGATTGCCGACGTCGAGGTCAACACATGACGCCAGCTCAGCCATTCCCGCATTGCCGGGTGCGGCAAACAGCGTTTCGCACAGCGGGCTTTTTCTGATTGCCCATGCCAGTGCATGCTCGCGCCCGCCCGAGCCGATGATGAGAATGTTCATGAAATCGCTCGTTATTTTTTGCGTTGATGAAAGGCCGCCAAGCCGCCGTGCAAGGCGTGAGGTGATGTATCATCGAACCGGCTCGCGCAAAACCGGGCTTACGCCCTTGTTCGCCAATCCCTGACTTCGCGAGCCCCAGACTTCGCGAGCCCATGACTTCGCGAGCCGATGAAACGTCAGTCTATGAAGCGTCAGTCCAAAAAAGAAACGTCAGTCCATGAAACATGAATCCGGGTCCATGTCGCACGGGGAAGGTAATGCCTACAGATTTCGAGCATGATAACCGCCCGGCCGCGCCAGCCAGTGGTCAGAACACGCCGGAATTTTCCGTTGCGGAGCTGGCCGGCGCCATCAAGCGCGCCGTCGAGGACGGCTTTGGGCATGTGCGTCTGCGCGGTGAGATCTCCGGCTATCGCGGGCCCCACGCTTCGGGACACTGCTATTTCGCGTTGAAGGACGACAAGGCGAAGATCGAGGCGGTGATCTGGCGCGGTGTCTTCTCCAAGCTACGCTTCAAGCCGGAAGAGGGCATGGAGGTCGTTGCCGAAGGGCGCGTGACGACCTACCCGAATTCCTCGAAATACCAGATCGTCATCGAGCGCCTGGAGCCGGCGGGTGTTGGCGCATTGATGGCGCTGCTCGAAGAGCGAAAGCGCAAGTTCGCCGCCGAAGGGCTGTTTGCGGAGGAGCGAAAGCGCGCCCTGCCGTTCCTGCCGCGCGTGATCGGCATCGTGACATCGCCAACCGGCGCCGTCATCCGCGACATGCTGGCCGGCTTCACCGAACGCTTTCCCGCGCATGTCATCGTCTGGCCCGCGCGCGTTCAAGGTGAGGGCAGTGCCGCCGAGGTCGCCGCCGGCATCCGTGGCTTCAATGCGCTGCGCCCAGGTGGTCCGGTGCCGCGCCCTGATGTGCTGATCGTCGCGCGGGGCGGTGGCAGTCTGGAAGACCTGTGGAGCTTTAATGAGGAGATTGTCGTCCGTGCGGCGGCGGAAAGCGAGATACCGCTCATTTCGGCGGTTGGCCACGAGACGGACTGGTCGTTGCTTGATCTCGTCGCGGACGCCCGTGCGCCAACGCCGACCAAGGCCGCCGAATGGGCGGTACCCAAATACTCCGAACTGGCCGAACAGACCCAGAAGCTTGGCCTGCGCCGCGATGTCGCCCTGCGCCGCCTGATCGAGGGTATGCGGGCCCATTGGCGTGCGGCAGCGCGGGGGCTGCCGCGCCGTGAAGATATTCTGGCCATGCCGCGCCAGCGTTTTGACGCTGTTGATCGGCGTCTGGGGCGTGCGTTGATCGCCAACACCCGTGCTCACCATCTGCGTCACGTCCGCATTGCAAGCCGCCTCTCGCCGCGCCTGGTGATGGGCCGCATCGAGCGCACCCATGAACGCCTGGAGGTTTGCGCGCTGCGCGCCGCGCGCGCCTTTGCTGCAACCGTATCGAGCGAGCGCCGCCGGCTCGATAGCCTCGCGGTTCTGGCACGCAGCCTCAGCTACCAAAGTGTGCTGGGGCGTGGTTTTGCGCTCGTGCGTGACGATGGCGGCCGTATGTTGCGCCGCCGCGAAGGGATCGTTGAGGGGCAGGGGCTCGCCATCGAATTCGCTGACGGTGTCATCGGCGCACGCGCCGGTGCACCTGATCACTCCGAACCACAGGCATCGGGGTCAGGCTCGCCTCCCAGCAGCGCTCGGGCAGGTCGCGAACGCCAGGGCTCACCCGCTCAAACGGCTGGGTCGGCTGCTGCGGCCGGCGTGAAATCCGCCGGACATGCGAAATCGGCAGGAAAAACGCCGACGGAGCGCCCGCCACGCCGCCATCGCGACAGCGGCCAGGGATCCTTGTTTTGACGGCGAGCGGTAAGCCACACCTTGAGGCATGCTGCGGCTTTTGTTTGCGACCGGCGGCGCATTGCGCTAATTCCTCCACAAAGAGACGGAGCGCAGGAAAACGATGAACCGCTTCGACAAGATTTTCGGCCTCAAGAGCGAGGCCAAGGTGCGTTATCTGGACGGCGAATTCCAACTCGTCGAACCGGGTGATTTCGTGCGCTGTGCCATCACCGGCCAGATCATTCCGCTGACCGAATTGCGCTACTGGAGTGTCGAGCTTCAGGAAGGCTATGCGACGGCGGAAATCTCGTTCAATCGCTACAAGGTGCTGCGCCGCGCCAACGGGTGACGTGCCCTCCATGGTGGGCTATTGAAGTTGGCTTCGTTGAGGCTTGAGCGTGATGTGCGTTCAGCGGGGCGAGGTCTCATCCTCACCGCACATTCAGGACTGCGCATTCAGGCCGGAGCGATAGCCGCCCGTACTCAGTGCGCCAGCCAGCAATGCTTCGATACGCTGGCGATCGTCATCCTCGAAGACGAGCCCGATCGGCAAGGTGTGCGCTAAGTGCGCCAGCTCGTTCACCCCTTGACCGCCGCCTTTGAGGCGCACGTGATCCTTCTCCGTTGTGACGAGCGCTGCATCCGCTGCCGTTGCCGCCGCGATCAGACGACGCGCTTCTTCGTCGCTGAGGTCATGATGATCCTTGAATGTGTGGCGCTCGGCGATCAGACCGCCGCAGCGTTCGATGAGTGAAAAGAACCGCTGCGGATTGGCGATGCCCGCGAATGCGATGAGGCGCCGGCCGGCAAGCCAGGAAAGATCACCCCTCGCCTCGGCATGGGCTGCCAGGACGGGGCCTGGAAACTCCCGCCGCAAGGTTGCGAGCCGCGTGGTCGCAGCGTCTTTTATATTGCGTCCTTCAGCCTGCTCATCGGTTCTGTTGTGGGTGGCGCTTTGCGGTTCCATAATGGCGCCAACGGGCCGACCATTGAGTACGATGGCATCGGCGAGCGGCACCTGTACCTCAAGCGGCGCGCGCAGCGGTCCTGCTGGAATGACGTGGCCGTTGCCCAAGCCGCGCTGTGCATCGACAACCGCCAGCGTCAGATCCTTGATCAACGCCGGGTTTTGCAGTCCGTCGTCCATGAGGATGACACTGGCGTCTGCCGCCGCCGTCTCGATTGCGATCGCACCGGCGCGCCGATCGCGCGAGACCAGCGTTGGCGCGGTGCGTGCCAGCAGCAAAGGCTCATCGCCCACGTCCCGTGCGCTATCTTTGCCCGGATCGACCCAATGTGGCCCGCCAAGGCGCCCGCCATAGCCGCGCGTCAGAATCGCAGGCGTCTCGCCCATCTCCAGCAAACGTTGGATGAGGTGGAGCGTGAGCGGTGTTTTGCCGGTGCCGCCAGCGGTGAAGTTGCCAACGCAGATGACCGGCAGCCGCGAGCGATAGGGCTGGCGTGTCGTGAGCCGGCGCACGGACTGGCGCGCATAGAGCCATTCCAGCGGGTAGAGCACACGCACCCACAGAGCTTCGCCAGGGCCGTACCACCATGCTGGCTCGTCAAGAGGCACGTTGCAGCTCGTCGTGTTTCACCAGCAGCCCGAGGATGGCCTCAACGGTCAGGGCGAGCGCCCCCGACAACCCTTCCAACGCAGCGTCGGCGCCCGCGGTCATCCGCCCGAGCGCTTTAGCGTCAGATAAAAGCTCATCGGCTACTGCAGCAAGGCTTGTCGCATCGCTGACGACACGCGCTCCGCCGCGCTCCAGCAGCGCCTGGTAGCTGTCTGTGAAATTGTGCGTATTGGGTCCGGTCAGGATTGCACAGCCGTGTCTTGCCGCCTCGATCGGGTTCTGTCCTCCGTGCGGGACCAGCGAGCCGCCGATCAATGCTATTGGTGCCAGGGCATAGAAGGTGCCCAGCTCGCCGATGGTGTCGGCAACATAAACATCCGTCGTTGCATCGGGCAGGGCGCCTTGCGAGCGGCGAGCGGCCTTCAGCCCCTGGGCGGCCAGCATGTCCGCAACGGCAGGCCCGCGCTCGGGATGGCGCGGCACGATGATCGTGAGGAGGTTTTCATGCGTCGCCTTGAGCAGCTTATGCGCGGCCGCAATTTGTTCGTCTTCGCCTGGATGGGTGCTCGACGCCAGCAGCATTGCCCGTCCGCTCGTCGCAGTGCGCAGCTGCTGCAGTGCGTTTGCGTCGACCGGAGGCGGGGGAGAATCGATCTTCAGGTTGCCACTGACCACCACATTGCGCGCCCCCAGCAGCGAGAACGATCGCGCCAGGCGCTGGTTCTGCGCCAGCACCAGTGCGAACCGGCTGAACAGCGCAACCGCCATGCCTGAGTTGCGCCGCCAGCGCTTGAAGCTGCGCTGTGACATGCGCGCGTTGATCAGCGTCAGCGGCATGCCATGGCCGGCCGCTTCCAAGATGAGGTTCGGCCAGATTTCCGATTCGGTGAAGACCGCGATGTCCGGCTTCCAGTGATCAACGAAGCGATGCGCAAAGCGCGGCGAATCGAGCGGCACGAACTGGTGGATGGCGCGCGGACCCAGGCGCGCTTGGGCCAGCGCCGCCGAGGTGCGCGTGCCCGTCGTCAAAAGGAATGAAAGATCATCGCGCGCCTGGCGCAGCGCGGCAATGACGGGTAACGCCGCATTGGTCTCGCCGACACTGGCGGCATGCACCCACACCAGCGTTCCCTTCGGACGCGCCATCGAGGCGATGCCGTAGCGCTCACCACGTCGCCCGGCGACCTCCTTGCCCTGCCGTGTCCGCAACGCCAGCCAGGCCGGGATGATGGGTTCAAGGCCGCGCGAAAGGAGCCGGTAGAGCTTCAGCCTCATACCGGGCCGTGGTGGTGGAACATCGCCGTCGAGCGCGCCCGCAGGGGTTGCTCGCGTCACGTCGGCCCCGGCCAGCGCATAGGCTCGCCCGGTTGCATCCTTGAGCTCATTTTCCAACTGCCGGCGATAGACTTCGAGCTGTTCGGGCGTTGCATCGCGCGGCACGTAGATGGCCGTCCCGCCTGCCGCGGCCAGGATTGAGGACGGCAGGTTGATAGTCATGCGGCTCCAGGTATCGAGGGCCAAGAACCGCGACGTGGCCAGAGCGACGGGGATAACCGGCCGCCCCGAGAGCCGCGCCAGGGTGATGATACCTTCGCCAACCCGCCGCGCCGGACCTGGCGGAACGTCAGCGGTCATGCAGATCGATGAGCCTTCGTTGAGGGCGCGCACGGCAAGGCGCAGCGCCTGAGCGCCGCCGCGGTCCTTGCGTCGCCCTCCCGCCCCCGCGCCCCGGATCAGGTCAACGCCAAGCTCGCTCATCGCCTTGCCGATCAGTTCTGCGTCGCCATGCCGCGCCACCATCGCCTTCACCGGTACGTGGTGGGTATTGAGCGATGAGACCATCATGAACTGGCCGTGCCAAAACGCGATAATAGCGGGGTGTTCGCCAAAAAGGCGTTCGGTCAGATCGTCAGGATCGAAAACTTTTTTCGAGGTGGTTTCCACGCGTCGGATCAAACGCGCGATCGCGCGTCCTGCAACAGCCGGAATCTTATGCGTTTTTAGTGGTGCGCTTGCCATGCCACGAGGGCGCCTCGGCTGTCTTCGAACGGAGCGTGGAGAAGGCGGCAGAATGCCTTGCGCATGGTTCCTATAGTGCTTATTTAGCGAAAGCAATTATCCCGAGCAGAAATAGGCGAGCGAAGCGGTGGATGGGTGCGGCATTCGAGTATGCAAAGCAATGTCGACTGTATAGGGCCTAATGGCAACGCTCTTGAAGCAGACGCGCCAAGCCGTGCGCACCCGCACGGCGAGGTTGCGACAGACGCTGGTTGAAAAATCCCCTGACTGGGCGCGCACCCGGTTTGGGCGCTCTGCAGCATATCTGGAGTTGATGCTGGTTGATCACGGTATCTTCCGCATCTTCTACCTCAATCGGCATCGCATTTCCGAAGATGCGTGGCGCGCCGCCCAGCCCTCGCCTAAGGATATCCGCCAATTTGCCCGCGAGGGCGTGCGAACAATTGTCAATCTGCGCGGCCCGCGTGATTGTTCCAGCTACGCTCTGGAGCGGGAAGCTTGCGCCAAGCATGGCATCAAGCTGGTCGACTACCAGGTGCGCTCGCGTGCCGCCCCCACGGCCGCCGAAGTTACCGGGGCCAAGGCGCTGTTCGAGGAGATTGAGTACCCGGCCCTGATGCACTGCAAGTCGGGTGCGGATCGCGCCGGTCTGATGAGCGCGCTCTTCGTGCACTTCCATCAGCGCAGGCCAATTGAAGAGGCCAAACGCCAGCTCTCATTCAAGTTTGGTCATATCAGGCAGGCCGAGACGGGTGTGCTCGACTATTTCTTTGAGCGCTATCTGGAGGATAATGCCCGTCGTCCCATGCCGTTTCTGGAGTGGGTCGAGACCGCCTATGATCCCGACGAGGTCAAAAGCACGTTCCGCGCCAAGGGCTGGGCCAACAGGCTGGTGAATTCGATCCTGCGCCGCGAATAGGCTTGGCCGGCCATGCCGGCCGCTCTGATCGACCCAGCCAGTCGCCTTGGCCAGTCGCTTCGGCGCCAAGGGTCCGGTGCTCAGTCGGTGTCATCTGGATCGAGCAGGCGGTGCATGTGAACGATGAAATAGCGCATGTGGGCGTTGTCGACCGTGCGCTGTGCGGCTGCCTTCCATGCCTTGTGGGCTTCTGCATAGTTTGGGTAGATCCCGACGATGTCGAGGTGTGACAGATCGCGAAAGCTCACGCCTTCGAGATCGTCAAGTTCACCACCGAACACGAGATGCAGGAGTTGCTTGGGCTGGGTTTCGTGGGGTTGTGCCATGATATTTTTGTTTTCCATTCTTGATTGATCTTGTTGGGACACCCGCGCGCCGGGCTCAATGACGTGCAACGCTGGTCCTGAGCGCTGTCAGGCCTTCTAACGGAGCAAAATGATGTGCTCCAGCCCGCATCATTAAAAAACTGCCGTAAAAGCCGTAAAAATTGCCATATGGCGCGCCACGCGTGCGTTACGATCTATCGTTTAACGTGTTGTTTACGCTGTTGCTTAAGCCGATCTGAAGCATTCCATGTCACTCTTTGGCGTAGTGGTTCTCGATAAGAACCAAAGAAGCGACAGGCGAGACGAAGCCGGTGCGGTGTTGCGGGGAACACCGTGCCGCGCTTGTCTGTTGGCACCGCCATCTCGATCTCGGGATGGCATGGCGTTGTCGATGTTCTCGCAGCCTCGGACCCCGGTC
>Ga0116151_10006204_pt1 | contig 10207 bp, 6 predicted proteins | sample AD_UKC117_MetaG_FD_89893 | JGI IMG/M metagenome (GOLD analysis project Ga0116151, IMG submission 89893) | Active sludge microbial communities of municipal wastewater-treating anaerobic digesters from Hong Kong - AD_UKC117_MetaG | ecosystem: Engineered > Bioreactor > Anaerobic > Digestate... | reverse complement strand
CAAACAAGAAGCTAGAGCGCCGATCCGATTCCATCGGATCGAAAAGCGCTCTAGCCCGCCTTTCTCACGCAGGTACGGCCGTCATCACGCTGGCGCGCTTTTCGACCCGCAAGGAGGGAGGCGAAAAGCGTAGCGGTGGCCTACGGTTGAGCTGCCCGACGCAGCGGGCGGCCGTGCCAGCGCGACCCGCAGGGCGGGGTGAACATGATGACAGTCTGTGTCGTGCCGCTTGCCCGATGCACCACATCGAACTGCATGGCTCTCCTGGCCTGTCATCATGTTCACCTCCGTGCCGGCCATACCCTCGTGAGAAAGGTCTAGTGCGACGCTGAAAAACTTGCCGCGAGCGGACTGACATTGTGCTGCGAACATGATTCCGTTTCCCTGACGAGGGAGGCAGGCATGCGTGGTTCGGACGAGAAGACGGGGTCATTATTCAGTTACGTCGATCTGGAGGAGCGCATTCCCGCGCGCCATCCTCTCTGCGCGAGATCAAGAACGTGGTCGATGCCGCCCTCGTCATGCTCGATCGCGCAATGAAAGAGAGATGCCGCGAAAGATGCCGGTTGCCGCGTGCACATTCTTAGGAACTACACCTGAACAGAAACTCAAAATTCCGAATTCGGCCAACTTGCAAACGGCGAGACTGGTTAGCCTCGCCGTCTTTAGGTTGGGAGCTAGCTGCACCCACTCGTGCTTCCACACGTGTCACACTTCAAACATGTGCCGTTGCGCACCAGCGTGAAGTTCTGGCACTCATGGCAGGCTTCGCCTTCGTAGCCGCGCAGCCGCGCTTCAAGCCGCCGGTCATCGACCGAGCGCACCGAAGTCTTCACCTCGGTCTTCGTCACGGTGGCCTTCTGGTACATCACCTCCGTCGAGGTCTTCAGTGCGTTGGCGCCGTCGGTGACGAAGGACGCCGCCGTCGAGGTTTGCATTTCGGCAACCGCATTGGTTAGCGATCCCCCGCCGTTGCTGCCGGTATTGCCGCCAGCGTTGCCCTTGTAGCCGTTGCCGATGCGCACGATGCCGCGCACGAGACCATGGCTGACGAGCTTTTGTGCCTGCGCCACGGGTTGATCGAGTGCCAGATCCTCGTCCGTCTCCTCGTCCGAAGAGCCAAGCCCCGTCTCGCCGACGATCTCGCGTGGGTCGACGTGGGCTAGATCGTGCCGGCCGAGATAGGACACGGCAAGCTCGCGGAAGATATAATCAAGAATGCTCGTTGCGTTCTTGATTGCCTCGTTGCCCTGCACGATGCCGGCCGGCTCGAAGCGCGTGAACGTGAAGGCTTCAACGTACTCTTCCAGCGGCACGCCGTACTGCAGGCCGAGCGAAATGGCGATGGCGAAGTTGTTCATCAACGAGCGGAAGGCAGCGCCCTCTTTGTGCATGTCGATGAAGATCTCGCCAACGCGCCCGTCATCGTATTCGCCGGTGCGCAAGTAGACCTTGTGGCCACCGACGGATGCCTTTTGCGTGTAGCCCTTGCGGCGTGAGGGAAGCTTCTCGCGCTCCTGCCCGCCAGTTGCTGCGGCGGCAACCTTTAGTTCTTCTTCCAGTTGCGCAACGCGCTGGGCAAGACGCTCGGCCGCCACCATCGCGCGTTGGACTGCCGGCTTATCGGCGGTGAGTTTCTCCGCCGTTTCGTCCTGCTCGTCCTCGCTCTCGCCCAGGATCTGCGAGTTCAGCGGTTGCGACAGCTTCGAGCCATCGCGATAAAGTGCGTTGGCCTTCAGCGCCAGGCGCCAGGACAGCATGTAGGACTGCTTGCAATCCTCCACCGTCGCGTCGTTGGGCATGTTGATCGTCTTGGAGATCGCACCCGAGATGAACGGCTGTGCTGCCGCCATCATGCGGATATGGCTCTCCACCGACAAGAACCGCTTGCCCTTGCGCCCGCACGGGTTGGCGCAGTCGAACACCGGCAGGTGCTCGCTCTTTAGATGCGGCGCGCCTTCCAGCGTCATCGCACCACACACGTGCTCGTTCGCCGCCTCGATATCCTTTTTCGAAAAGCCGAGGAAAGCCAGCAGCTCGAATGTCGGATCGGTGAGCTTTTCAGCAGGCACCTTCAGCGTCTGCGTCAGGAATTCTTCGCCGAGCGTCCACTTGTTGAACACGAACTTGATGTCGAACGCCGTCTTGAGACCCAGCTCCACCTTGGCAATCGCCTCATCGGTGAAGCCGCGCGCCTTTAACGTCGTGTGGTTGATGGCCGGCGATTGCGCAAGCGTGCCGTGTCCGACCGCATAAGCCTCGATTTCGGCGATTTCGCTTTTCCGGTAGCCGAGGTTTTCAAGCGCTTCAGGTACCGAGCGGTTGATGATCTTGAAGTAGCCTCCACCGGCGAGCTTCTTGAACTTGACCAGCGCGAAGTCGGGCTCGATGCCAGTCGTGTCGCAATCCATGACGAGGCCGATGGTGCCGGTTGGCGCCACGACGGTTGCCTGCGCATTGCGGTAGCCGTGCTTTTCGCCAAGTGCCAGGGCGCGATCCCACGCGGCGCTCGCTGCTTCGATCAGCGCGCGATCCTTGAGCGAGGCATGGTCGAGCGGCACCGGCGTTGTCGAAAGCTGCTCATAGCCAACCCGCTCGCCTTTGGCGGCGCGGCGGTGGTTGCGGATCACGCGCAGCATGTCGGCTGCATTGTCTTCATAGTCCGGGAAGGGATCAAGCTCGCCCGCCATCTCGGCGCTGGTGGCGTACGATGTACCGGTCATGATCGCCGAGATTGCGCCGCAAATGGCGCGGCCCTCGCCCGAGTCATAAGGGATGCCAGCGCTCATCAACAGGCCGCCGATGTTGGCAAAGCCCAGCCCCAGCGTGCGGAAGCGATAGGAAAGCTCGGCAATCTGGCGCGACGGGAACTGCGCCATCAGCACCGAGATTTCCAGGACGATCGTCCATAGCCGGCAGGCATGCTCGAAGGCGGGAATGTCGAACGAGTGATCGGCGCGGCGGAATGCCATCAGGTTGAGCGAGGCAAGGTTGCACGCCGTATCGTCGAGGAACATGTACTCCGAGCACGGGTTGGATGCGCGGATCTCGCCGGACTTCGGGCATGTATGCCAGTCGTTGATTGTCGTGTGGAACTGGATGCCCGGGTCGGCAGAGGCCCAGGCCGCATAGCCGACCTGCTCCCATAGGTCGCGCGCTTTGAGCGTCTTGACGACCTTGCCGCCGATGCGTGCGGTAAGATCCCACGTCCCGTCGTCTTCCACCGACTTGAGGAAGTCGTCGGTCACACGCACCGAGTTGTTGGAATTCTGGCCGGCGACCGTGAGATAAGCCTCCGAATCCCAATCGGCATCATAGGTGTCGAACGTGATGTCCTTGTAGCCCTGGCGCGCGAACTGGATCACGCGCAGGATGTAGTTCTGCGGAACCTCGTCGCGGCGGGCTTCCTTGATCGCTCGCTTCAGCGCCGGGTTCTTGGCTGGATCATAGCAGTCCTCGCCATCGGCCTCGCAGTTGACGCAGGCCTTCATGATGGCCCGGAGCCGCTTGCCGGCAATCTTGGAACCGGTGACCAGAGCGGCGACCTTCTGTTCTTCGCGAACCTTCCAGGTGATGTAGTCCTCGATATCAGGATGGTCGATGTCGACCACGACCATCTTGGCCGCGCGCCGCGTCGTGCCGCCCGACTTGATGGCGCCGGCGGCGCGATCGCCGATCTTGAGGAAGCTCATCAGACCCGACGATTTGCCGCCGCCCGACAGCTTCTCATTGGCGGAGCGCAGCGAGGAGAAGTTGGTGCCGGTGCCCGAGCCGTATTTGAATAGGCGCGCTTCGCGCACCCAAAGGTCCATGATGCCGTTCTCGTTGACGAGATCGTCCTCGACCGACTGGATGAAGCAGGCGTGCGGCTGGGGATGCTCGTAGGCCGAGGCTGAAAGCGTCAGCTGGCCAGTGTGGAAGTCCACGTAATAGTGACCCTGGCCAGGGCCGTCGATGCCATAGGCCCAGTGCAGACCAGTGTTGAACCACTGTGGCGAGTTGGGCGCCACCATCTGCATGGCGAACATGTAGCGGTGCTCATCGTAAAAGGCGCGCGCATCCTCTTCGTTTGAGAAGTAGCCGCCCTTCCAACCCCAGTATGTCCACGTGCCCGCAAGACGATCGAAGACCTGGCGCGCGTCGGTCTCACCGCCCATGCGATCGGCCTCGGCCAGTTCGCCAAGCGCTTTGGTGTCGGGGATCGAACGCCACAACCATGAGGGAATGTCGTTTTCTTCCACGCGCTTCAAGCGGCGAGCAACGCCGGCTTTACGAAAATATTTCTGAGCGAGGATATCGGCGGCGACCTGGCTCCAGTGCTCAGGCACCTCAAAGCCGTCCAGGCGGAATACGATTGAGCCGTCAGGGTTCTTGATTTCGCTTGTGGCGCGCCGGAATTGGATTTTCTCGTAAGGTGATTTTCCGGCCTCGGTAAAGCGCCGCGTGATTTTCATGTTTGGTCCCCGCCTCTGGCGATGTGAAGTCTTTTCATCGACCGGATTGGATCGAGCCGCTCCTGGTCCCGTGTTTTTCAACGCTCTGGACGCGACGCTTGGACATGACGCTGGATACAACTCAGGGCACTCGATCACGACACGCAAACTCCCCGCCGGGGCGCACGACATGTGGCCCGGTTGAACAGTCATCTGGCGCATGAAACAGGTGCGCGCTTAATCCCTCGATCGACGCGCAAACCGGCATTCTGCCGCTGTTTGATGCTCTGTTTTGGGAACTTGGATCATCGGCCAGAACGCGGGCCGCTACTCAAACTCTGGCTCCCGGCGCCTTAAAAATCACCAGGTTACGAGACGGGTGAGGGTCACCGGATACAAAGTGGCCGTCATACCCGCGCCATGAACAACAAACTAGGACGATTCGCCCGCCCTCGTCACCACCCCTTGTGGGTGGCACATGCCACCAGGCACTAGATATAGTGGTGTTGGCAACTTGTGAATGAGCCGCTCAAAAGCTCCGGAAATCCGGGCTGGCTGCGTTGGCGCGGTATTTTTACCGCTGTGGAAAGGCACCAATACAGGTCGGCGCCAGCGCACCCCGGAAGACTAAACCGATTCCGTTCTTAGCTTCTGTTGCATCCAGGCCGCGCCTTATGTCCTTCTGGACAGAACGCCACCAGAGCGGCTAATCGAGAGGCATCGAGGCCCGCTGCGACAGGGCTGCAATTTTCAGGGGACCGAAACCGGGGGCCGCACGTTTGGTTCCTGGAGGAGACCGGGAGACGGATGCCCATGGGCATGTTCAAGGAAATCTTCTGCTGGTGGGGCGGCAACACGTGGGGTACACGCCTCTACATCTGGCGCAAAATGCGCTTCGTCGGTGAGGATTCCATGGGGAATCGCTACTACGAACAAAAGAAGGGTGTCGGCCCGGTGGGCAAACCGCGCCGCTTCGTCACTTATGTTGCGGGAGCCGAAGCCTCGAAAGTGCCGCCCGAGTGGCATGGCTGGATGCATTATACCGTTGATACGCCGCCGACCGAGCAGACCTATCAGGCCAAGCCCTGGCAGAAGCCGCACAGGCCCAATATGACTGGTACCACCGAGGCTTATCGGCCCGAAGGCTCGATTCTAACGCCGGCCAAGCGCCCGCATGGCACCGGTGACTATCAGGCCTGGCGCCCCGAGTAGGAAAGCGTATCGAGTGATGGCAAACTTGGCGACGCAGCAGACCTGGTCGGCTGAGAGCTATGCTCAAAATGCGCGCTTCGTGTCTGACCTGGGCGCCGAAATCCTGTCATGGCTGGCGCCGCGCCCTGGACTGCGCGTGCTCGATGTAGGCTGTGGGGATGGTGCGCTGACAGAGCGCGTCGTCGTCGCCGGAGCCGAGGTTGTCGGCATCGATCCCTCGCCGTCGTTCGTGGATGCGGCGCGTGCGCGTGGCCTCGATGTGCGCCAGATGAGCGTCACGGCAATGAATTTCGAAGCCGAGTTCGACGCGGTCTTTTCCAACGCTGTTCTGCATTGGGTGACAGAGCCCGAGCGTGCCATTGAACGTATGCGGGCGGCGCTGAAGCAGGACGGCCGCCTTGTCGCGGAATTTGGCGGACATGGAAACGTTGCCGCCATCGTCACCGCGATGCGCGCCGCAGCCCAGATCCACGGCGGTGATGTGGCGCTTGCCGCACCCTGGTTCTATCCGACTGCGGCTGAATACGCCGACTTGCTGGGCGCCAGAGGCTTCAAGGTTCTGCGCATTGGATTGTTTCCGCGCCAGACCCCGCTTCGCACCGGAATGTCCGCCTGGCTCTCCACGTTCCGTGCGCCGTTTTTTGCTCAGTTCGGCGCGCACGCCGACAGTGTCAAGGATGGGGTGGAGGAACTGCTGCGGCCCGCCTTGTGCGATAGCGCGGGAAATTGGACCGCTGATTATGTGCGCTTGCGTGTGGAGGCGGTTGCGGTGTAGAGCGCCAGAGCATGTTGAGCTGAAGTGTGCAGCGGTTCAGCGTGAACAACATGGCTCAAGTCAAAAGAGAGCATGTTGAGCTGAAGTGTGCAGCGGTAGAGCCGTGAACAACATGCTCAAAACAGGACGCTGATGCGTTTTCCAGCAAGAACACCTGGGGTGCGACGTGTTGGAGTAGGACGACCAGTCATGCTCGTGCCCAAGTTCGGCGCAAATCAGATATTAAAGTCCAAGTCGCATCTGGTGCCTCCCCTCAGGAATTGCGCCAGGCCATAGGTCACCGGGAAAGCCCATTGAGATCGCAAGTGAGATTGCACGTCGAAACATACGCGTTTGCCCGCAAGGGTGCGCTGGCCGTGCTGACGGGTGTGCTTGCCGCCCTCGTTTTCAACGCTCCCGCACGCGCCGACCGCATCGAGAACGATGTCGCCGTCTTTGCCGCGCTCGACAAGGTGACGGCGCGCATCTCCAAGCTCGAGGTGCCGCTGGGGCAGACGGCCGAGTTCGGCTCGCTCAAGGTGACGCCGCGCATCTGCTACACGCGCCCGGCCACCGAGCAGCCCAAGACCACGTCGTTCGTCGAGGTCGACGAAAAGGAACTGGAAGGCGATACCAAGCGCATCTTCACGGGCTGGATGTTTGCCGAAAGCCCGGGCCTCAACGCCGTCGAGCATCCCGTTTTCGATATCTGGCTGACCGGATGCGCCAGCCCCAAGGGCGGTGCGCAGGCTGCGGTCGGGGTCGGTCCTGAACAACCAGCCACCGAGGGTGAGCCGGCCAGCGACGATTCCGCAGAGCCGATCATCACCCGCCGCCGCATCCGGCGGTGAGAGCCTCCGATGCTCTATCGTGTCAGCATGCGCGCCATCTTAGGGGCAAAATAGGTCAAGACACCGGCGGCTCCCGCGCGCTTGAAGGCGAGGAGTGATTCCACCATGACCTTGTCGCCATCGAGAAAGCCGCGCTCGACGGCCGCCATCAACATCGCGTATTCGCCCGACACCTGATAGGCGAACGTTGGCACGTTGAACGTTTCGGCAATACGGCGGACGATATCGAGATAGGGCATACCGGGCTTGACCATCACCATATCGGCGCCCTCCGCGATATCATGCGCAACCTCGCGCAGCGACTCGTTCGTGTTGGCAGGGTCCATCTGGTAGGTGCGTTTGTCACCCTTCAGCGTTGAGGATGAGCCCACTGCGTCACGGAACGGGCCGTAAAATGCGCTCGCATACTTGGCCGCATACGACATGATCTGGGTATTCGTATAGCCCTCGCTTTCGAGCGCTGTACGGATTGCGCCGATGCGGCCGTCCATCATGTCGGAGGGAGCGAGAATATCGCAGCCTGCGGCTGCCTGGTTGAGCGACTGCATCACCAGGGCGTCCAGCGTCGCATCGTTATGGATCTCGCCGTCGATCAAAAGTCCGTCATGCCCATGGCTCGTATATGGGTCGAGCGCCACGTCAAGCAGGATGCCAATATCGATCCCGGCCTCTTTCACCGCTCGGGTTGCCCGGCAGACGAGATTGTCGGGGTTGAATGCCTCGCGTGCATCATCGGTTCGCAAGCTGGGATCGGTGTAGGGAAACAGAGCCAGCGCCGGAATGCCCAGAGATGCTGCTTCCTTGGCTGCCGCGACGATCAAATCAATCGACAGTCGCTCGACGCCCGGCATCGAGGCGACGGCGTGGCGTTCGTTTGTCCCTTCAAGCACGAACACCGGCCAGATGAGATCGCCGGGCGTGAGTGTATTTTCCGCGACGAGCCGGCGCGACCAGTCGGTCTTGCGGTTGCGCCGCATCCGAATCGCGGGAAATCCGCTCGCAGATGAAGCGGGCAGGGGGGACAGACTGCTGGGAGGAGAATGGGATTTGCTCATGTCGGATTGGCCCATGCTGATGTTGGGCGGCCAACATTCTCCTCTCTTGGACCAATTGCAAGCCTGCAGGGTGATCAGCCTCATCCGATGCCGACGCCAACGGGTGGTGGTGCTGCCCTATTGACAGAATGCGCCGGTATCGCGATGCGCCATGTCAAGGTGGAAGTGGTTGCGGTGCGCGTTGTTGGCCTCCGGTCCAAGAACGGTGCCGAAGATCTTGCAGGCCGAATCGTGGGCGCCGCGCAAAAACCGCTGCTTGCGGATCTCGTTGACGGCGCTACTGCGTCCCGCATTGGCCAGGACGACGATGCTTTTTTTGGTCTTGGTGGGTCTTGGTCCGCCCAGACGCGAAGGGGGCATGTCGAGGGAGGTACCTGTCGTCCCGCTATCGTTGCCGCCCGGTATCGATACGGTGATGCGTCCAATGCCGTCGACCATAGAGCTTTGTGCGACCCCGCCGCCTGGAGCGCCACTGGTAAGGCCGAGTGCGGTGGGGGGCAGGCTTGCCGCTCCGCCATCTGCTGAACGGACACCCTGGTCGGAATATGTACCCTGGCGAAGGGCGGCCCTTTCATTGGCTTGCCCGCGTTGCTCAGCGGCAAGGCGACGCTTCTCCGCCGCCGCAGCCTTGGCTTTGGCCGCCGCGATCTGTCGGCGGATGTCGCGCTGGGTTGTGCCCCAGTCGGTGAGCAGCATCGTCGTATCGCCTTTTGTCGTCATGAAGCCGGCAATGTCGATCGCGTTGACGCGCCCGTGCTCGGAAAGCCGCCCGCGGGCCCGCCCATAGGCATTGCGGCACGAATAATCACTCATCTTGACGATCTTGATGATCGGCCCACCCAGATGACGGCGCGCCAGCGGCTGAAGCTCTGTTTGAATCCATTTGTGCATGGCCTCGGCCATCTCGCAGTTGACCAGCGCGGGTGGCGAAATGACGACCTCGGGCTTGCGGCCGATGCTGATCAGCCTGATCGGAGCTGGATCGCCGCAAGCGCCCTCCTTGATCGGCTCTTCCTCGACGGCAACCGCCGCAATGCGCTTGAGGATCGCGTTACAGCGTTGGCGCGCCGCTTTGACCTCGCTGAGCGGCCAGGCATCACGCCTGCCGGATGCCGCGGCCTTCTTGCGCTCGCGTATTTCGGTCAGCGTGGTGGGCCAGCTTGTCGGTACGCCCTTGGCCGGTGTCCTCCGCGCCACAAACGGTTTGGCAGGCGCTTGGACGCTTGCCCTGACGGGAACCTCAATCCGTGCCGGATCGATGGAACGCACCAGATCTGACTGGGGCACGAAGCGCATGGCTTCACCGCTCTCGTTCGCGTAGGCGCACGAGACGGCAAAAGCGCTGAGGAGCAGCCCGAGCCAAAACATCGAGCTCCGCACACCGCGTTGCGTCAATTCGTAGTCTCCCTCGCCTTCCGCGCGCCTGCCGCCTCGCCGCAGAGCGTTCTGAGCGTCGCGCGAATCAGTCCTAAGTGTCCTGACTATTGAGGATGGTGTATAGCCCCCAATTGGGGCAGGCCAGGGCTTAAGGATCGGGTCTCCATACGATAGTTGTCGATGAGCGGTGGATGAAGGGGGCCAAGATGGAGAAGACTGTGGATCAACCGGGCGAACCCGAAATCATTGTGACGCGCAACGGGGCTGCGGCCATCATCCTTTTAAACCGCCCGCGCGCGCTCAATGCGCTGACCGTGAAGATGCGCGAGACGATCGCTGCTGCAATCCCCGGTTTGGCACGCGATGCCGGCCTTTATGCCGTGGTCATCCGCTCAGCCAGCCCGAAGGCGTTTTCAGCCGGGGGCGACGTGCGCGAAACGATCTCGACCTATCGCGATGATAAGGAACGTGCCTGTTCCGCGTTAGGTGATGAATACCGTCTCAACTGGGAGCTGGAGTGCTTCT
>Ga0116151_10006203_pt1 | contig 10208 bp, 8 predicted proteins | sample AD_UKC117_MetaG_FD_89893 | JGI IMG/M metagenome (GOLD analysis project Ga0116151, IMG submission 89893) | Active sludge microbial communities of municipal wastewater-treating anaerobic digesters from Hong Kong - AD_UKC117_MetaG | ecosystem: Engineered > Bioreactor > Anaerobic > Digestate... | reverse complement strand
TGATGCGCACATTGGTGCGGATGGCGGCGCGGCCGCCCACGGTCGTGTAGTCTCCCTCCTGCAGGACGCGCAACAGACGGGTCTGCGCTTCCGGCGGCATATCGCCGATCTCGTCGAGGAACAAGGTGCCGCCCTCGGCCTGCTCGAAGCGGCCGGACGAACGATGGGTAGCGCCGGTAAAGGCGCCCTTCTCGTGGCCGAACAGCTCGCTCTCGATCAGCTCGCGCGGAATCGCCGCCATGTTGATGGCGACAAACGGTCCGCTGCGGCGCTTGCCGTAGTCGTGCAGGGCGCGCGCCACCAGTTCCTTGCCGGTCCCTGACTCTCCCGTGATCATCACCGTCAGATCGGTCCCCATCAGGCGGGCAAGCGTGCGGTAGATCTCCTGCATGGCCGCCGAGCGACCGATCAGCGGCAGCTGCTCTTCGGGTTCCGCCTCCACCGGAGCGATTGCCGCAACCCGCGGGGCCTCCAGCGCACGCCGGACGACGGCGGTCAGTTCATTCAGGTCGAACGGCTTCGGCAGGTATTCGAACGCGCCGCGCTCGGTGGCCTTGACGGCGGTCAACAGCGTGCTCTGGGCGCTCATGGCGATGACGCGCAGCTCCGGCCTGATCTTGCGGATGCGCGGGATGAGATCGAGACCGTTCTCGTCCGGCATGATGACATCGGTGATGACGACGTCGCCCTGGCCGTCGCTGATCCAGTGCCACAGCGTCGCGGCGTTGGCCGTCGTGCGCACTTCGAAGCCGGCCCGCTCCAGCGCGTGCGTGATCACGGTGCGAATGCCGGCGTCATCATCGGCGACGAGAACAACGGACGCGGTCACTCAGATTTCCTCCGATGGCGGGAAAACCGGCAGCATGACGCGGAAGACGGTCCGCTTCGGCTCGCTCTCGAATTCGACGACGCCGCCGTGATCGCCTACGATCTTTGCTACCAAAGCAAGACCGAGACCGCTGCCCTTTGCCTTAGAGGTGATAAACGGCTCGAACAGGTGCGGCTTCAGGTCGTCGGGAATGCCGGGGCCGTTATCCTGAACGCTCACCATCAGCGGCAGGTGGACGCGGGTGTGGCGGCCGGAAATGGCAAACCGCACGCCGTGCCAGTAGCTTGTCGCGATCGCGACCTCGCCGCCATCAACCGGTGCGGCCTCGGCGGCGTTCTTGACGAGATTGAGAAAGACCTGAATCAACTGATCGCGGTTGCCGTAAACCATTGGCAACGAAGGATCATAGCCTTCGGTAAAGTGCAGGTGGCGCCCGAAACCGCTTTCGGCGAGCGTCCGCACCCGGCTCAAGACCTCGTGGATATTGATGCCCTCGCGCTGCAGGCTGGCATTGGCCGAGAAGACATCCATCCGATCGATCAGATTGCAGACCCGGTCGGCTTCATCGCGGATCAGCCGGGTCAGCGTGCGATCCTCCGGCCGCGTCGTCGTTTCCAGCAATTGCGCGGCGCCGCGGATGCCCGAGAGCGGATTCTTGACCTCGTGCGCCAGCATTGCCGCCATCGCGCTCACCGATCGGGCGACACCGCGGTTGGTCAATTGCCGGTCAATCTTGGCGGCGACGGAACGTTCCTGCATCGACACCACGACCGCGTCCGGCACCTCCGGCACCGGCGCCGCGCTCACGTTGACCACGTGATGGCCGATCCGCGGGCTCGCCAAACTCACGTGATACTCGGAAACAGACAGGTTGCCATCGCGCGCCTGCGCGATCAAGGCGAACAGCGGGCTGTCGGCAGGGACCAGCCGGTCGAGCCGCCGGCCGATCAGCGCCTTCGCACTGGCACCAAAGAACTGCTCGCCGGCGTTGTTCACGTAGAGAACACGCGTGCCGCCATTGACGACCACGACCACCGACGGCAGCGCATTCAAGATGCTATCGAAATCGAGGCTTGCGTCAGCCTGGCGCGACATCTTTGTTCGGATCCACACTGTCCGTTCTTTGCTTCAGCGCGCTCGCGGCGCCGGTCACGACATTCTCATGCCAATGCCAGCGTCTGTGCTCGCGCAACCCGGTTGCCTCATGTTTCACCATTTGCATCCTCGGTCAAGATCGTGTCTGCCTAAGGTGAAGGCAGCCTCTCGCAGTTGCACCCTTGCGATCGCTTGGCAAGCGTGCACCGACTGGCTAGGTTCGCTGCGATCCCTGGTCCCCTTCCACCCACGAGCGCTGAGATGAGCCGTTGTGCCGCCCTGATCGTCGCCGCCGGCCGCGGCAGCCGCTTCGGCGGGCCGAAGCCGAAGCAGTATCTGGATCTCGCCGGCCAGAGCGTCATCCGCCGCGCCGTGTTGCCGTTTGTCGGTCACGCGGCCATCGATGTCGTGCAGGTGGTCATCCATCCGGACGATGCCGCCATCTGCGCGCGTGCCCTTACCGGCCTTGACCTGCCGCCGCCGGTCGCGGGCGGGGCCAGCCGCCAGGACTCGGTCCGGTTGGGCCTCGAGAGCCTGGCCGAGCACAAGCCCGAACTTGTCCTGATCCACGATGCGGCGCGGCCGTTCGTCACAGGAGCGATCATCGAGCGCGTGTTGGCGGCGCTCGGATCGGCGCCGGCCGCGATCGCGGCGCAGCCGGTGGTCGATACCTTGAAGCGCGGCGGCGGCAGCGATGCCGGCGTCGTGGTGGAGACCATTGCGCGGGCGGGGCTGTGGCGGGCGCAAACGCCGCAGGGCTTCCATTTCGAGGCCATCCTTGCCGCACACCGCCGGTTCGCCGGCGCCGGCTTGACGGACGATGCCGCCGTTGCCGAACAGGCGGGCCTCACGGTAAAGCTGGTCGCGGGCGATGAGGATAATATCAAGGTGACCAACGAAACCGATTGGGCGCAAGCCGTGCGCATCGCCGCAGCCGACCTGGAAACGTGCAGTGCGACCGGCTTCGACGTCCACCGCTTCGCGCCCGGCGATGCGGTGACCCTATGCGGTGTCAGCATCCCCCACTCGGCCCGCCTCGATGGCCATTCGGATGCCGACGTCGCCCTGCACGCGCTGACCGATGCGCTCCTGGGCACCATCGGCGCCGGCGATATCGGCCTCCACTTCCCGCCCAGCGATCCGAAGTGGCGCGGCGCGGAGTCGGGCCAGTTCCTCCGCCACGCGGCGGCGCTGGTCGCTGAAGCCGGCGGCCGCATCGTCCACGTCGATCTGACGGTGATTTGCGAGCGGCCCAAGCTCGGGCCGCACCGCGAACGCATGCGCGCCAAGCTTGCCGAACTGCTGGCGGTCCCGCTCGCGCGCGTCAGCGTCAAGGCGACGACGACGGAAGGCCTGGGCTTCACCGGCCGCAGCGAAGGCATCGCCGCCCAGGCCATCGCGACGGTTCAGCTGCCCCCAGCGGCGGGGGGCTAGGCCCAGAGGCGGTAGGGCGGGTCTAAAGCGAAGCGTGACCCGCCGGACGAGGTTGCGGACCGGGGAGCGCGGCATCTGGCAACGGCGCTTCTGGGAGCATGCCATCCGCGATGACGAGGACTTCGCCGCGCACGTGGATTATGTCCACTTCAACCCAGTCAAGCACCGCTATGTCCGGGAAGTGACGGCGTGGCCGCACTCGACATTCAAGTCATGCGTCCGGCGCGGACGTTACCCGGAAGCTTGGCTTCGACCCAATGAACAGACTATCTTGGACGCAGAATGGGGCGAATGATGCATTCGGCGGGTCACGCTCCGCGTTAGACCCGCCCTACGACGATTAATCCGGGCTACGCGGTCTAGCTGGTGTCAGGGTCTATACGGGCTTGGATGAGAAGAACAATGATATCCGAAGAAACAATTGAATTGCCGCCACCAACTGCGCCCGAGAACATTCCGGTGAGCGCGCTTGGATTTGAGGACACGGAAACGGCGACGCATTTTTCATATGTGCTCACCGACGTAGTCAGAGCGGTCAGCCGCTATATTGATCTCAGCAGGCTGGACGGCATCACCATCGCCTACGCCTACGATGTGGCGCTGGCAGATCTCGATCGCGGATATGAGGGGATACGGCCATTGACCAGGACCAACGATGACACGGCAGTCGGCATCGCCATGGCTCCCGCAGTCCTCCGTAGCAGCGTTGTAAAAGGCCACCTCATCTTTTATGCGCCGGCGGTGCTGCCAATTGAACACAAGTCCCATGAACGCTTCAACCAAGCGCTCTATCTCATCGCTCACGAATGCGCGCATATCGAGGATCTCAAACGCAGAGACGATCGGTTTCCCGGCACGATCCTGCAGCAACAAATCTACGACTACGAAGAAGTATTCTTCGCATCGATCGTGGCAGTGCTATGGGAGGAGTACGCAGCCTGTCGGACCAGTGCGATTTTCGGAGACGGACAGGGCTCCGCCTATGAGGAGTGCCTGATCGGTGCGCTCAGCGCCGCCCGAGATGAAGCCTACGCAGCCATCCGCGCCTACAGGCTCCACGGGGACATCAAACGTGTTCTGGAGGAGGCCGGACGCCCACTTTGCGAGCCGCTACGTTTCGCCGCCTATCTGCTCGGTCATCTGGACGGACGACAGGAGGATTGGGGGGTCGTGCCACAAGCCCGCGACCGGCTCGCCGAATGCGACTACGCCTCCTATGTTGATCGCTTGGCCACAGCCCTCCGCGAACTCTGGGCGACCCGAGACAGCTGGGAATCGCTCGACGTATTCACCCCACTCAAAGAAATCGCCCACGAGGTCCTCGCCGAGGGCGGCATGACCATCACTCGCCTGCCGGACGGACAAGCTCGCGTAGGGCGGGTTCGAAGCGAAGCGCAACCCGCCGTATGCTGTTGGTCGCCCCGGCGCATCCGGCGGATCACGCTTCGCTCTAGATCCGCCCTACGGTGAGACGAAGCGCCGACGATCCGGGCTGCTCACCCACGCAATGAGCACCAAAGCAAACGTAGCCCGGAGGCAGCAAGCGTAGCCCGGATGCAGCGTAGCGCAATCCGGGGTAAACCCGCAGAAGAAAGTCCCCGCATTCCGTTTCACTTCATGCGGTCTACAAGACGCAATGGGGAAATTACACGAGGAACGCTCGGCCGGGTGACGATGTAAGCACCTGGGATCAAGCCGCCCTTGTTGGAGGACCGCATCATTGCGGTCGCGAGCGAACACGCAGAGGGGTGGCTAATGCCCTGGCACTTCGTCACCCTCGCGGGGTGGTGTGCCGCCGGCCCGCGACAGGACCTCGTCGAACTTGCGCCGGTCGGCGCGTTCCGCCCGTTCCCGCAGCACCGCTTCGGCACGAAGGGCCGAGACCTTCTCGGCAAGCGCGGTGCTGATAAACTGGTTGAGCGAGACGCCGTCCTGGGCGGCAGCCTTCTTCGCCTCTTCCATGATCGAAGCGGGAACCCTGAGCGGATAGTTGGTGATGCGCATCAAAGCCTCCTCAAGAGATCACCAGGACGGCTGAGCGTGAGCCCGCCGGCCTATACCTTCGCCAGCGTCTCCGCGTCGATCCAGGCAAGGAATTCGGCGTTGCCGCCCTCGATCGGCACTGCAACGACCCACGGAAGGCTTGGGCTTCACCGGCCGCGGCGAAGGCATCGCCGCCCAGGCAATCGCAACGGTGCAGGTTCCGCTAGCGGCGGGGGACGAAACCGTCTCCTCATGAATGCTGCTGGCTGGCTCCTGCGCCCGTCAGCGGCATGTCAGTATGCCGAAGAACTGATCAATCATCTTTGATCGGTCTGCATCAGCGATCTTCACGAAGAAGTATGAATCGAAGGAGAGATAAGCGATGCACGCGCGCGCTCTCATCTCGCTGTCGGTTCCTATAAATCCCAAGTCTGTGAATATTGCCTGGACAAAGGCAAGGCGGCGCTCGTCCACATCCTTGACGATGACCGCGACCAGATCAGGTTCCTGCGCCGCCCAGGCCCGGATGCTGACCTCGTAGCGCGCATATCGTCCATCCGAAACGACGTGCAGGAGGACTTTCAGCCGCCCTTCGGCTTCTTGCGCCGACTGCGTGACGCTCCTCATCACGGGATCGGTGAACCGCTCACTCCAGAACAGAACGAGGCTGCGGACAAAATCGTCGCGATCCTTGAAGTGCCAGTAGAAGCTGCCCTTGGTCACGCCCAGGGCGGCGCAGATCGTCTCCACCCTTAGCTTGGCCTGACCCTCGGTGGCGAGAATGTCGAGCGCCCGGGCGAGCCATTCCTCGCGGCTGAGCCGTGCAGTGGCGCGGTTTTTCGCTGCCATGGATTTTGATCGTCTCCATACGGTTTGGTATTGACCGTCCCGAGAGTCCGTACTTTAATGTATGCTCGCGAAAGCCGAGGGGATCAACCCCCGGCGCGCGATCGAGGGAGGACGCGATGAAAACGGCTCACCTTCTGATTGGCGCGACGCTCGCAGCGTCGCTGCTGCCTTTGCCTTATACCGCGTCGGCGCTTCAGCCCGACGCGCCATTTCTGGCGCTCAAGGAAAAGCGAGACGCCGCTTGGTCGGCAGAAGACAAGCAGATCGATGACAAGCTGGCGGTGCTGCGCAAGAAGTTCGGCAAACGGCCGAACATCATCTACATCCTCACCGACGACATCGGCTGGGGCGAACTGGGCTGGCAGGGCGGCGGCAAACACCGCGGCACGCCTTCGGCCCAGCTTGACAAGCTGGCTTATGAAGGCATGCGGTTCTGGTCCGCGTACTCCGAGCCTTCGTGCACGCCCAGCCGCGTCGCCATCAACACCGGCCGCCATCCGGCCCGCACCGGCCTGACCGCGGTCCTTTGGCCGGGAGCAAAGGAAGGACTGGCAGCCGAGGAAGTCACCATCGCCCAAGTGCTGTCCGACGCCGGCTACCACACGGCGATGTGGGGCAAGTGGCACATGGGCGATCTGCCAGAACATTCCCCGGAGAACCACGGCTACGACTACAGTTACTATGGCCTGTTCAACGGCGCCGCCGATGGCTGGCCAATGGCTTCGGAATTCTATGCGAACAACATGCCACAGCCGACGACACCGGCCTGGTTCGACTTTCCCGGCAATGAGAAATACAAGGAGATCACCGGCATTGACCTGAGCGTCTCCGGCTACGTCGGCGAAAAAGGCAAAGGCCGCAAGCCGATCGAAGGCTTAGCGGGCATCCTGGGCGAGAAACGCCAGGAAGCGTTCGAGAAAGAGTCGATAAAGCAGATCACGGCCTACGTCAGCGACAAGGCGAAGAGCGACAAGCCGTTCTTCATATACTGGGCCAGCTATGCGCAACAAGTGTCCGGCTCGCAAGAGTATAAGAACGAGCCGTTCGTCGATCACGCCAATGCGCAATCGTCCTTCATGGCAATGCACAATGCCCATATCCGGCAATTGCTGGATACGCTGAAAGAACAAGGCATTGCCGAGAATACGCTCGTCGTTTGGTGGAGCGACAACGGACCGATGTATGCGTTCTACCCCACCTCCGGCTATTCGTGGCTGAAGGGCGGCAAGGGTGCCGTCACCGAAGGCGGCGTGCGGGTGCCGGCGATGGCGTGGTGGCCGGGGATGATCCAAGCGGGTCAGGATCCGGTCGACATGATCCATCTCACCGACCTCTATACGACTGCGGCGCGCCTCGGCGGCGCGATGGACAAGATCCCTTCGGACCGGGTCGTCGACGGTGTCGACCAGACGGCGCTGCTTCTGCTCGGCGAGGGGCATTCGCGCCGCGACTACATGTTTCTTTACAGTGGTTCCAAGCTCGGCGCGGTCCGCTGGATGGACATCAAGGCGGTCATCGAAGGGCCCGGCCATGGCGGCCTTCCCGGCATCACGATGTGCAATATCGTCCGGGATCCAGGCGAAAAATTCTGCTCGATGTACCCGTACCTGTGGACCGTGAGTCCGTTCCAGAGCCTGGTCAAGAGCCACCTGGCGCTGATTGAGCGGTTCCCCAATCGTAAGCCCGGACTGCCGGAGGAGGCAGGGCTGACGCCGCACGACTAATTACGCGTAGGGCGGGTTCAAGGCGAAGCCTAACCCGCCGGATGTGGTTGGCCGCCCCGGTTTATCCGGCGGATCACGCTTCCCTTTAGATCCGCCCTACGGTGAGATGAAGCGCCGACGATCTGGGCTGCTCACCTCCGCAATGCGCACCAAAGCAAGCGTAGCCCGGATGCAGCGTAGCGCAATCCGGGGTAACCCCGCAGAAGAAAGTCCCCGCATTCCGTTTCGGTTCATGCGGGCTACAAATCGCAATGGGGAGATTGCACGAGGAACGCTCGGCCGGGCGACGGTGTCTGCACCTGGGGTTAAGCTGCCCTTGTTAGCGGAGCACATCCGAAGGCAAAGCCGGGCGTGGGCACTGGGGGCTTAGCCATGAGAGGGCCATGGGCATCGACGCCAATCGCCATGAGCGTTGATTCGGCGTAAAAAGGAGTGGACGCGATTTACGTCGGTTGAAAGTTCTTAACCGAACGCGGTAGGGCGGGTCTAAAGCGAAGCGTGACCCGCCGGACGAAGGTTCCGGCGAAGGTGTCCTGCAGGGATGGGGGTAAGCTGAGATTCCTGACTACCGCCGACACCGCGTCCCGGGAGGGCGCTATTTCTTCACCGTCAATCTCTTGGAGCGGCGCGGCAACGACCTGTTGACGAGGCACATCGATCAACTGCGGAATGCCGTCCGTGTCACCTGCCGCACCCATCCGTTCACGATCGACGGTTGGGTTGTGCTCCCCGATCATCTTCACTGCGTCTGGACGCTGCCAGAGGGGGACGACGATTTCTCGACCCGGTGGCGGTTGATCAAGTCGATCTTCACTCGCAGTCTGCCCGTCGGCGAGCGGCGCTCAGAGGCGCGGTTGCGGAGCGGGGAGCGCGGCATCTGGCAACGGCGCTTCTGGGAGCACGCCATCCGCGATGACGAGGATTTCGCCGCGCACGTGGATTATGTCCACTTCAACCCAGTCAAGCACGGCTATGTCCGCGAAGTGGCGAAGTGGCCGCATTCGACGTTCAAGTCGTGCGTCCGGCGCGGACTTTATCCCGACACTTGGCTTGGACCCAATGAACAGACTATCTTGGACGCCGAATGGGGCGAATGATGCATTCGGCGGGTCGCGCTCCGCTTTAGACCCGCCCTAAGCGAGCTTATTGAGGTGGGATAATGAAAGTTGAGGAGGGTAAATATTCGATAGCAGAACTTGTTGAGTGGTATCGGCGGCGCGAACTGGTGGTAAACAAAGAATATCAGCGCGGAGGCCTCCTTTGGCCAACGACCGCCAAGAGTTACTTTATAGACACTATTCTTAAGGAATTTCCATTTCCGAAGGTTTACTTTCATGAGCGGCTTGACAAAGAAACGAAGAGACCTCGTCGCGAGATTGTCGACGGGCAGCAACGGATCAGCACAATTGTCGACTTCGTGGATAGTAAGTTTGAACTTGGAAACAACGCTCAAGGTTTTGAAGGAAAACGTTATAACGAATTGACGGAGGATGAGCAAGATTCCTTTCTCTCTTACACAGTTTCGGTCGATGTTATAAGAAATGCGGAAAGGGTTGACATACTTCAGATGTTTCGGCGTATGAACGCTTTCACACTTCCCTTAAACGCTGCGGAAAAACGACATAGTGAGTTCTTTGGAGAGTTTAAGGATTGGGTTAATACTGTTTTGGACAAATATGAACAAATTCTGATCAATTGGAACATCTTCACAAGTCGACAGATTGTCCGCATGTCTGGTGCTGAGTTCATCGCCGACTTGGCGCTTGCAATTGAAGAAGGGATAGTCAGCACGAGCCCCGCGAAACTTAGAGACCTGTACAAGAAGCACGACAAGCAGTTTTTATCGAAGCCGCTATTCGATGAACATATTAGGGGTTCGCTTGATGTCGTGCTCACATATTTGTCTGATATACAAGCCACTTACATGACAAAACCCCACGTCTTTCACTCTCTGATCTGCGCTCTTATGCATAACAGGTTCGGTTTGCTTGGTGGGGAACAACAAACAGGACTCGCAAAATCTGGAACCTATTTTAACGACCGAGATACCGCGGTAGCTTCACTCAAGCGACTCGCGGCAGCTCATGAAGAGAAAGACTTGGGGGAGTTCCAAGAGTACGTTCAGGCAGCCTCGGCGGGCGGGAACCGGGCGCCTCAACGTGCACTTCGGGTTAACAGCCCGTTGAAGAAGTGGCGGCGCGGTCATGCTGTCTCGGCGGTGACGGCGACGATGAGGAGGCCGAAGTCGCCACGGCCGTCGCCGTCAGGGACAGCGAAGAGCAGCATCACCAGGA
>Ga0116151_10006200_pt1 | contig 10209 bp, 6 predicted proteins | sample AD_UKC117_MetaG_FD_89893 | JGI IMG/M metagenome (GOLD analysis project Ga0116151, IMG submission 89893) | Active sludge microbial communities of municipal wastewater-treating anaerobic digesters from Hong Kong - AD_UKC117_MetaG | ecosystem: Engineered > Bioreactor > Anaerobic > Digestate... | reverse complement strand
TGATCGTCAAACGTATTCATCAGAGAAAAAGCCGTTTTCGCCGTTTCCGGGTCTTGATCGACGGAGAACGGAGACAGCCTGTCAAAGACGGTGAAGCTGTTTCGCTGGAGCTTCCCATCGGGAAACACGATATTCAGATAAGACAGGATATATACCGCAGCCAGAAGATCGTATTCGACCTTAAGGCCGGAGAAACAGTGACTCTGGAGTGCGGGAGCCCTATCCAGGGAATCAAGCTCATCGCCACCTGGCTTTATGCCCTCATCCCCATCCCCGGCGTCTACATCTATCTCAAAAGGACGTAAGTCCATAATGTCCGCCGCTATCGGATCTTCATGGAAAAGAGCCCGGAGGCCATGATAAGGCGCCGTAAAATCCCGTTGTACATGAACGGAAGTTTTCTGTTCTTCAACCAGATCGTCCTCCTGAGCCCCCTTGTCATGTGGTGATAGGTCTTTTGAAATGAGAGAAAATCACTGTTGATACTCTCGGCAAGAAGAAGCCCGCTTTTCATGGCATAGCTGATGCCTTCTGCTGAACTGGGGCTGATGAAACCGGCGGCCTCACCTGTGAACGCGACATTATCCAGGTGGGTCCTGATCTCGCTCACTTTTTTGGGCCGGTTGATAAAGGCCCCCTCTTTTCTTACGGGGTCTCCTGTAATGAGTCCGCGTCTTTTCAACGTTGCCACAAGGTCTTCGAATCTTCTTTTCCTCTCTTGTCCCGGAGGAAGAGCACTGCCAACGAGAAGATGATCCTCTTTTTGAATGATCCACGAGTAGAAATCAGTGACAGAGCGGTGGAAAAGGGATGTATAAAAAGGAGTCTCCTTCTCCGTCTTGAACCAGTACTGCAAAGCCAGATAAGAAGGCCCCCGGAAAGACGGATCAGCCTGCCGTCTGACGCGTGAGCCTGCTCCGTCAGCGCCTACGAGGATCTTTGTCCGGGCCTCTCTGATCTCCCCGTTCTGGCGGAAAGTCACGGTGATCCCGTCTCCGTCTTTTCGGTGGGAAAGATAGAGTGAGTCATATCTTTGATCCACATGCTCAGGAAGAGCCGCAGCAAGCCATCGGTCGAATTTTACCCGGTCGATGTTGATATAAAAACGCTGATAGTAGCGCTCAAGATCATGATCCATGTCAATGGCACGGACACTGAACAGCTGAGGGCTTGTAAGAACATCACCCGGGAGGCCCATTCCGAGCCGGGCCAGGATATTCTGCGCATCCGGAGCGAGAAGCCCTCCGCAGCACTTTTGAAACCGCGGAGAATCCGGACTATCCAGATTTCTTTTATCAATGAGCAGAACACGATATCGTGGATCAAGAAAACGGGCTAAAAAGACCCCGGACGGGCCTGCCCCGATTATGACAACATCATACACGGTTATTCCCCTTCCTACAGCAGGTGTAAGGATTTTAGGGGAGAACCGGTAACAGCTCAATAGCTTTTTTCTTCTCGGTCAGGCCATTGTCGATCCGGTCGTTCTTGTCATGATCGGCCAGCCTTCAGGAGGGGATTGCTCCAAGAGTTGATCCCTCTACCGCTCACGATCTCCACCATCTCTGGGGGAGAAGGAGGCCTGCGGTCATGGGGTTAGATCGCCGGCCTCCTCACACCCTCCATGCACCGGTTGCATGGCTGTCAGGATCCAGGCTTTACAAAGGAGGTGAACAGCCTTTTCGATCCTTACGGCAGCGGGTTGTGTCGGCTCTTCAAGAAGGTCCCGTAACCCCCGGGGATCCATCACCCGGGGGTGCAATTCACATATTTTTTTCATCCGCTGTCCGGCCCTGCAGGAGTAGGAGACTTCCACCATAAACCGGCCTGTCCCCTGTTGGAGGGCATAGAGCAGTGTCCGGACATCGCCGGGGTCTTTGAGAGGAAGGCAGACGTCCTGTTCGCCGGACAAGAGAGCCAGGGCCGTCCTGCTGACGATCTCGATCTCTTCCAGGGCATATCGGAACACGACAGTGACTCCGGCGATGCCGCCAGAATCCAGGGGTTTCAACGTCAGGCGGACCAGGGCCCTGGTCCCTCCTGTTCCCGGTTCGGCCGAAAACTCGATTCTTTCACCATGGATGGTCATGTCCTGGCGGATAAAACTCTTTTTCACATCACGGACATGATGCAGCCCTCTGACATAGCAATAGGCATAGTTCAGGGCCGTGATCCAGAGGACTGTTTCCACGATGAGCGACGACCATCGGTCAGCTCCGTAAACAATATTGACAAGAACAAGCCCGGCCAGAACGGACAGCAAAACCATGATCTTCAACTTCTCCATATCCCCCCTTTTCAGATACCTGTCTCCTCTTATCCTGAACATCAACACCCGGCGTGCTCAGAACGCGGATCGCAGCACCGGACAGCCGAGTTCTTCCTATCATAACATACCGACCGTTCTTTTTCCATATTTTTTTCTTTTCACTCCCAGAGGCTCTTCCGTCTTTTTTTCTGTTCCTCTTTCTTCTTCATGTGTCCGTCCAGGTTCACCACAACGGCCAAAACGATGATAATGGCCAAAATCAGCTGCTCCACGAGAACCCTCCTTTTTCATGAGTCAAAATCGGCCGATGAGTTGTCTCATGATTATTATAGAAACACTTCGATGATTAGTATAGACATCACTTTCGACAGATTTTAGTTCCCCTGTTTGATACAAGTGTTTGTTATTTAAAGAGTTTTTTCATCGATACGGATTATTAGGTTCCCAATAGATGAACTGGGCTTGCAAACGGACGTCAAGATGTTGTAGGGCACAGTCCATGGTCACATCCCTATGAACGAGTGCTCTCCTCCTCTCCCCTGTCAAGAGGAAGACGGCCGCTGATAAGAAGGGAGTGGTAGGCCTTTTCTGCAATCATCGTTCCCAGAAGCTGAAAATAGGCCCGGTCAGACGTGGCCGAGTAGCGGTCGGAATCGATATCGAGATAGACAGAGGCTGTTGTCTTTTTATTCATCTGCGCTTTCCAGATCAGAGTGCCTTTTCCTTCGTCAGAGACAAGGGACGGATCGGTGATGATCCGGCTGCTTTCCCCTCTGAGTCCCAGACAGAGAAGATTCCGGGGATGCTCCATGACCACAAAGAGCGACCGTGCATGAAAATAGGCCACCAGCAGATTGAAGATCTCCCTGACCATGGTCTCCGGTCCGGTAATGGGCCTGATCTTCTGGGCCATGTCAAAGACAGCATCGATCTTTTCACTTTCCCGGACAGGATCCCTGAGAGCTTTTTCTTCGGCTTCTCTTTCCCTCCGCCGGGGGACACCCCGGATGGAGACACTCCTGTTCCTTCCGGTCTCTTTGGCATAAAAGAGCGCTTCATCAGCCTTGGCCACAAGCTCCTCCAGAGTTGTTCCGTCGCCGGGGTAGAGTGCATACCCGATACTGCAGGTCAGCTTGTAATTCTGGTTCAACACTGAATTTTCGGTGTTTTTCCTGATCCGGTCGATGATCGTCCCACTGTCTGCATCACGGGGAACCATCATGGAGACAGAGAACTCTTCACCACCGTACCGTCCTACGATATCACTCATGCGGACTGTGTTTTTGATAACGCGCCCCATCTCTTTCAACACGGAGTCTCCCCGTGAATGTCCGTAGGTATCGTTGATATTCTTGAAATGATCCAGATCCAGGATGGCGATGATCGCCTGCTGCTCTCTCTTATCGGCGTACCCCAGAAGGTCTTTTGAGAGATTGCTCCAGTGCTCTCTCTTATAGAGGCCGGTGAGCCGGTCCAGGAGTGCCGTCTTCTTTAAATAATCGTAGTAGCCGGCGGCATTGATATAATCCCGGAAGGGGCCGAGTCCTTCGGTGATCTCTTTATCCGGATAGAGGAGAAGCCGTGTGGTATCCAGGTAGAGGCATCCTCTCAACGCAAAGTAGTGATAACTCGATTGTCTGTTTTCCCGGACCCTGTTTTTCCCGCGGCCCAATTTCTCGATATCCAGTACTGGAATGATCAGAATCCCGGTCAGGCTTCGTCCCTGGTGCTTCTCTTCCCTGTGGAAAAAGATGTCTCTGTGCGTTTTTTCAAAAAGGATCTCGTTGAGAAGATCGCGCCTCATGGGGACCGGGGGGTGGCAGCGCCCCTCCTTCTCCATGACCAACTCTTCTGTCCATCCCGAGTAGAGGTCATATTCAAAAAAAGCTCCCCGTGTCATCCCGGTAATATCCATGAGATCCGTGAGGATCGTCTTGTAGAGGCCTGCTCCTTCGCTCACCGGGGAGAGTTGGTAATCTTTCAGCGCCCGTCGTTTATCATCTGCGATCTTTTTCTGTGCAATACGGCGATGAGTTTCCCGGAAAGCTTCGGGAAGGCCTGTGACCGGATCGATCCCGTGTCGGGACAGGAGATGATGATGAAAGGCCCATTCCTTGTTGTTTTCCATGAAAGAGGTCCTGTACTGGAGGGGAATGGTGTTCAGCCACTCTTTCATTTGAACGAAGAGATCAAGAAGCCTGTCATAGAAGAGAGCGGACCCCTCTTCGCTGTTCTCCACCAAAAGGTGAAGTGTAGAGAGCATCTGTGACGAACTGAAAAAAGGAGCCCGGGATACCCTTGCAAAGGCCTCCTTGTTTCCCAGAAGGGCTCTCAGAAGATCGGCACGGTTTTTTTCAGACTCGTCCTCTGCTTCAGTCTCATACTCGTCCATGACTTCCAGAAAGTGCGACGCCAGGGCATCCTCTCCTCTCAGCAGAGCCTGTTCGGCTCCATGGATGAGGAGCGTGCGATAATGCGTCTTATCTTCCTCCGATTGAAACTGCGAAAAGAGCGACTTCATGAGTGATGTCAACGCCCCCGGCCCCTCCTCCTCTGCCCGGCCAGTGACACAGACAAGGTGATATTCCACGCATTCGCGGAGTGATGACCGGTTGCCATAAAACTTCCCGGCCTCTTTCAGAGCTTTCCGTGCCTGCGTCCTGTCCCCCATCTCATAGAGGAGATCGGCCAGAAGATAGTTCATCTTCGCCCGTTCACGCGCACCTTTTTCATCTTCCAGATAGTGGAATCCTTTGACAATGACATCATAGGCCTTGTCATAGAGGTGAAGCGTCTTATAAGCCTGGGCCAGGTTCATGGTATTCACGGTTGCCGCATGGAAGTAGCGGATCCGTTCTGCCGCCCGGATAGCACGGATCCAGGAGGAGATCGCCTCTTCATACTCTCCCCGGTCGATATTGATGATCCCGGTGTTGGTCGAGACGATGGCCACGAGCCTCTGATTATCGAGCCGCTGGGCGATCTCCAGGCCCCGGTTGAAATATTCAAGCGCCTGCTCATACTCCCTGTTCCTCCGGTAGGCAATGGCCCGTCCATTGTAGGCATTGAACTCCGTATCAAGTGAGAGGTGTTCCCGGTGCTTTTCAACCAGGGTGAGCATCTCTTCAGCTGTCTCTTTGATCTTTTCGTTATTCTGATTATCCATTGAGGTGACCAGGAGCTGGTTGAGAATGAGAGACTGTCTGTTTTCATCCAGCCCGTAAATCATCTCCCGAAACTTCTCCACAGTCTCTTCCACCTTGTCGTATTCTCCATCGATCACGTAATGCATCAGAAGATTATTGAAGACACTCCCCCACTCCTCAGGGTGATCAGCCGGTCCTTTTTTTATAAAATCAAGGAGCGATGCGACCTGATGCTCGTCCCGGCTTTGATCAATGACAAGTCGATAGCTTTCAAAAAGGATCCGGCGCAGCGGGGTATCCGCATAAGTCTTCATCTGTTCTAAGATCACATCGCGGCTGATGGACCGCTGAACATCAATATCATCCAAAATCTGATAAAGCCTGAAAAGATTCACCCCGAGAAGATCATGAACAGAATGATGAAACTGCAAAAAGAGGTGCCGGAAAAATCTGTGATGAAGGGACTGTTCCCGAACACCCAATTGAAGATAGGTGTCCATGGCCTTCTGATACGCTTCGGCTCCGAACCCGGAGTTCAATGCAAGATAGACATAACTTTCCAGATAGGAGAGTTCCCGGAATCCGTTCTCTTCAAAATAGTCCAGAACGCGGCGGGCCAGGGCGGGATCCACACTCTTCTTTTCAGAGTCCATGAGGGAAGAGAGCCGGAAGACAGTGAACAAGTCATCCTGATAGGCAACATCCTGACGCTCAAAGGACTCCAGGGCTTTTTTCATGGAAGGAGGAGCCTTCTCCGTAAATGCCAGCGGAATCTTTCCCCCCATGGCCCGCGCGAGTGCCAGAACCTCTTTGGCATCAATCTCCGATGTCCCTTTTTCTGCTTTGAAACTGAGCCCCGGTGCGAAACACTTCTGTGGATGCAAAAAAACACCCCGGCTGTCATGAAGCTCGAAACACCCCTCTTCACCTGCCTTTTTCAAACTTTTCATGATCAGGGCTGGTTCACCTTCGCTTTGCCGGATCACCTCCCGGGCAATATCACGAGGATCATCAAGGAAGATAAAGTAATATTGGAGGATACGGGCCGCTTCTTTTTCATCCAGGCGTGCCATTGTCAGGGGCACCATCCCTTTCAGAGGTCGTCTGTTCCAGGCGATGATCCGAAGGTCTTTGGGCTGGAAACGCCTGGAGAGATAATTTAAAAACCTCATATCGTCTTCTGTCAGCCTGTCTGCACGCCCAAAGCCCAAAAGAACCGGGCCTGTGGCGGTTTTGTTCTCCAGTGACCGAACAGCTTTCGTCCGGAACTCTTCAGGAGTCCGCAGGCGGGACTCTCTCTCTTTCTCTTCAGGATGCTCAAGATATTTGATGATCCGTTCAGCAGGGGAGATCGTCTCCTCTTCCATACCGAAATACTCGTACCCTTTGGACTGGAACAGGGGGATCAATCCCTGATACCAGAGACAGGCATTCTCTTCAGAGGCGTAATCAAAGAGAAGCATGAGTGATTCCGGCGTCTCCAGGAGAGGGATCTCCCTCTCCCAAAGGATCAGGGCTCCGGGAAACGGGGTGGAGCGGACATGCTCCCTGACGACAGCGGCCTGAATGCTGTCGGAGATCACCTCTTTATGGGGAAAGTAGAGCCTGAGGTCCATCACATCCTTTTCTGAAATCCTGTATCCGGCTTCGTCCATGAGACGCACAAAAGAGAGCAGGTCGGCCCGCCGTCCCATGTCGATGTCCACGTAAAGGGGGCTCATATCAAAAAAAACGACTTTCCCGTCACGGGTCTTTAAAACGTTGCTCTCCCGGAGGTCTCCGTGATATGTCCCGTTGGCATGGAGAAAAGAGATGAGGGCATAAAGGCTGTTGATCAGCTCCTCTTTATTCTTCGAATTCATATGAAAGAGCTCCGGCATCTTGTCCGCAATATAAAAAGAGCGGCCGCTGTCCGTAAAACGGCCGTCGATACTCATCAGGCTGTGAAAAGAACGGATGGGACGCAGAAGCGGGTGGCGATAGAGAGAAGTGGCCATATACTCTTTCTTCAGAAGGTCTTTCTGAAACTTCTCTTCAGAAACGGTCATTTTAAGAATGAGTTCTCTTTCGGGGGAAAAGAGGTCCCCGGCTTCATAAACGATGAAATTGTCGTTACTGTTGAGAAGCTGTTTTATGGTAAAACGCCCGTTGAGCAGTCTCATATCCGCCTTCTCTCCTTCCGGGTTCCATCACCCGTGCTCTTCACGCCCCATGGATTCCATGAGACGCATGGCATTCTGACAGGCGATCTTTTCGCACTCTCCCGTACTGAATCCCGCTTTTTCAAAAGCCCGGAAAAGACGGGGCATGCCTGAATAATCTTCGATCTCCAGGGGACAGAAGATCCCGTCGAAATCACTCCCCAGAGCACACACGTCTATTCCCCCGCGTTGCTTCAGGTGTTTCATATGCCTGACGATCCCGTCAATGGTCCCTTTTTCTCCGGTTCCGAGAAATGCGGCTGAAAAATTGATTCCGACCACCCCTCCGTGATCAGCGACAGTCCGGATCATATCATCCGTCAGGTTTCGTGGATGAGACACCAGTTCCCGGCAGCAGGAGTGGCTCGCCACAAAAGGCCCGTTCAGGATCTCCGCCACATCCCCGAACCCTGCGTCTGACAGGTGAGAGACATCCACGAGGATTCCTTTCCTCTCCATTGTCCTGATGATCTCCTTCCCCAGGGGGGTCAGCCCTTTTTCGGTATGGATCCAATCTTTATTGGGATACCCCAGAGAGTTAGGGAAATTCCAGGTGAGGGTGATCAGGCGGACCCCTTTCTCATACAGTGTCTCAAGATCGTCTTCTGTTGTGATGATCCCGCCTTCTTCCAGAGTCAGCACGGCGCTGATGCTCTCTTTATCACTGTTCCTTTGGATATCCTCATGAGTGAAAGCCGCCTCCAGGCCGCGATTCTCTTCGATTTCTTCATAAAAACGGTCGATCATGGAAAAAGCATATTGCCGATACTCATCGATTGATTTCTCCGGATCGTTCATGAAGATAAATGCGGCAAACAATTGTGCCTGAGCTCCCCCTTCTCTCAACTTCTCCATATCGACGTGATACTCATTGGAGTCAAACCGTCCGCCGTACGTCAGAGTACGCCACAGGGTATCACAATGGAGGTCGATGACAGGGAAAAAAGGCGTCATCACTTTAAAGGCCGTTCCATCCGGCCAGCCTGGCCCAGAGCCACCAGGCAGCGTAAGCTTTGAGGTTCCCGTTCAAGGCCTGGGTATGAGCGGGATAACAGAGGTACCAATCCACCCCGGATGTGTGGGCCTCCTGCCATTGCAGGGCCCAATTGGCATCACGGGTCTGATCTCCGTTGGAATCATAATCGCAGTTATCATTGGCCAGCTTTGAGAGATACTCCCCTCCGTCGGGGTCGTAACTCTCGATATCGGCAAAATCATAGAGGATCTTTTCATATTGACGGCAGTAGGCCCTGATCTGCTCATTACGCTGATTCAGGTTCCCGTCTATGCCTGTCCCGTCCAGATGTCCGGTCATATAGACAAAAGCGACTCCGGGATAATCGATTTCCAGCTGATTCATGAGATTCAGGTATGTGAGAATATTATCTTCTGTCGCATCGGAGACTTGTCCGCACCAGGACCAGATCACCACATTGCACTCGGGATGGCTGTCGAGATAACTCCTGGTGGCCTGGGCCCAGGAGGTCCTGTCGGGGTTTCCCAGGTCGATGGCTCCGCTGAACGGAGTATCCTGGAGGTCGAGAGCCCCTCCGCTGCCGCCTTCGTTCCAGGTATAGAGACCCTCTCCTCCCATAAAAGCATCCAGGGCGTTCATTCCGGTGATGATCTGGCTTCCGTGAGACGTATGGCCGTAAGCGATGTGAAGATTTGACTTGGCCGCCTCAATGGCCGATTCCGGAACCACCGTAATATCTGTGCAGAGATGATCCACCACAAACCCGTCACTGAAGACGGGATCAAGGATCCTTGACTCTGTCTTGGCACATCCTGTTAAAAGAACAGGCAGGAAAATAAGGAAAAATAATGTCCTCTTCATAAGACCTCCTCCGGGTTTGACATCCTACTCGTTCTGGACAGTATGAAAGGATGCCAGGAAAACCTTTTCGCTGATCATATTTCCAAGCATAGTGAAAAAACGGGTATCTTTTTGGATCGAATAGCGGTCCGACTCTATTTCAAGGTAGACAGAGACGCTATAATGCTCATGGATCACATAGGTGTTCACTTTTGACCCTGCAATACCGCTGTCAGAATCCGTTTCTCTCGTTTCGACGCCCTGAGCCGATGCTTTTTTTTCATAGACATGGAAATGGCCGTTTCCTCCAAGAACGATGGCCAGCCGCGTAGCCTGAAAGAGGGAGACAAGGATATCATAGATATCCGAGATGATCACGGCAACCGGCTTGAGGGGGTCGATCTTTTCCTGTAGAGCCAGCAGGGCGTCCAGTTTTTCTTTTTCACGGACAGGGTCATCAATGGCTTTTTTGCTCTTGTGCTTTTCTCCGGCCATGTGATCCGGCATAGTCTCAAAGGCGATGGTGACGTTGCGCCCGCTTGATTTGGCATAAAAGAGAGCTTCGTCAGCCTGTCCCAGAAGAGTATCCAGGAGTTCTGCATCACGCGGATAGAGGGCATACCCGATACTCACAGTCAGGTTGAATTTTTTATTCAGGGCTGAGTTTTGAATATCAGCCCGGACCCGGTCAATGATCCCTGATGAGGTCGATTGCGGGGGGACCATCATGGCCAGGACGATCTCCTCACCTCCGAATCGGCCCACCATATCCGTAGC
>Ga0116151_10006196_pt1 | contig 10211 bp, 7 predicted proteins | sample AD_UKC117_MetaG_FD_89893 | JGI IMG/M metagenome (GOLD analysis project Ga0116151, IMG submission 89893) | Active sludge microbial communities of municipal wastewater-treating anaerobic digesters from Hong Kong - AD_UKC117_MetaG | ecosystem: Engineered > Bioreactor > Anaerobic > Digestate... | reverse complement strand
TCGGAACCTGCTTCTCGTGCCATGACAACACCAAGGTGCCCGGCAAGCCCGGCAATCACCTGCCGACCAGCGACGCCTGCGAGGACTGCCACGTCACCACCCGCTGGACGCAAGTGCAATTCGACCATACGGGTGTCTCGACCAATTGCGTGACCTGCCATGACGGCAGCAAGGCGACCGGCAAGCCCACGAACCATCTGGCGACGACGGATGCATGCGCTGACTGTCACGTGACGACATCGTGGACCAACACCCACTTCGATCATGCAGGTGCGGTCGGAACCTGTTTCTCGTGTCATGACGGCACGTCGGCGACTGGCAAGCCAGCAGCCCATATCCTGACGACCAACAGGTGTGGGGCTTGCCACGTCAATACTGGTTGGACCGATGTGCGCTTCAGCCATGACGACGCCAGAGGGTCCTGCTTCTCATGCCATGACGGCAGCAAGGCGACCGGCAAGACTCCGGATCATCTCAGCACGACAAACACCTGTGAAGCCTGCCATACAACATCCGATTGGGCGGCTGTGAGCTTCGATCACAGCGCGGCCGCAGGTACGTGTTTCACGTGTCATGACGGAAGCAAGGTTGCAGGGAAGACACCCGACCACTTGCCCACCAGCAATGTCTGCGAGGATTGCCACGTCACCACCAGTTGGTCACAGGTTGCGTTCAATCACGCCGGTGTCACCGGGTCGTGCTTCTCCTGTCACAATGGCACCGATGCAACTGGAAAGCCTGCGGATCATCTCGACACGACGAATAGCTGCGAAGACTGTCACGTCACGACGAACTGGACGACGGTGCGCTTCGACCACGGGTCTGCGCGTGGAACCTGTTTCAGCTGTCACGACAACACCCGCGTCCCCGGCAAGCCCGCAGATCACATCTCGACGACCAACCGGTGCGCCGACTGCCATGTCACCACGTCGTGGACCGATACCCATTTCGATCACTCGGCGGCAACCGGCACCTGCGTCTCCTGCCATGATGGCCGCAAGGCAACTGGCAAGTCTGCGACCCATCTTGCAACAACTGATACCTGCGAGGACTGCCACGTCACCACGGGCTGGACCAACGTGAGTTTCGATCACGCCTCGGCCATCGGGACCTGCTTCTCATGCCATGACGGCGTCAAAGTCGCCGGCAAGACACCGGACCATCTGGCTACGACGAACGTGTGCGAAGACTGTCACGTGACAACCGCCTGGACGACGGTGACGTTCGACCATACCGCAGCCAGCGGTACCTGCTTCTCCTGCCATGATGGCGTCAAGGTCGCCGGCAAGACGCCGGACCATTTGCCGACAAGCAACGTCTGCGAAGATTGCCACGTGACGACCAGCTGGCCGCAGGTGTCCTTCGATCACAGCGGTGTCAGCGGAAACTGTTTCTCGTGTCACAACGGCACGACCGCGACGGGCAAGCCGGCGGATCATCTGCGCACCACCAATGCATGCGAGGATTGCCACGTCACCACGTCCTGGACCCAGGTCCGCTTTGATCACGCGGCCGCGCAAGGCAACTGCTTCAGCTGTCACAACAATACGAATGTCGCCGGCAAGCCTGCCGATCACCTGTTCACCACCAATGCGTGCGCCACATGTCACGTGACGACGAGCTGGACCGATGTTCACTTCGACCATAGCGCGGCCAGCGGCAGTTGCGTCTCCTGCCATGATGGGCGTAAGGCGACCGGCAAGTCGCCAAGCCATCTTCAGACCACGGATACCTGTGATGATTGCCACACGCCGACGTCGTGGACGGCTGTGAATTTCGATCACGCCTCGGCGATTGGCACCTGCTTCTCATGCCATGACAACACCAAGGTGGCTGGTAAGCCCGGCAATCATCTCGCGACGAACAATGTCTGCGAGGATTGCCATGTCACCACCAGCTGGACGCAGGTGACCTTCGACCACAGTGGTGTCAGCGGCACGTGCTTCTCGTGTCACAACGGCACCACGGCAATAGGCAAACCGGCCAATCACATCTCGACGACCAACGTCTGCGAAGATTGCCACGTCACCACCGACTGGAAGGATGTTCGCTTCGATCACGCCTCCGTTTCGGGCAGCTGCTTCTCCTGTCACAACGGAACTAACGCCACCGGCAAGCCTGCCAACCACCTGGCGACAACAAACAATTGCGATGACTGCCACGTCACGACGTCCTGGACGCTGGTCAATTTCGATCACGCCGCGGCGTCCGGTACTTGCTTCTCGTGTCACAACAACACGGCTGTTCCGGGCAAGCCCGCCGATCACATCAAGACGACCAATACCTGCGATGACTGCCATGTCACGACGTCTTGGACGCAGGTCAATTTTGATCATGCGGCGGCGACCGGCAGCTGCTTCTCCTGCCACAACAATTCGCCGATCCAGGGCAAGCCGGCAGACCATCTCAACACCACGAATGTATGCGAGGACTGCCACGTCTCCACCAGCTGGACCACGGTGAACTTCGATCATGCCGCGGCCAAGGGTACCTGCATGTCCTGCCATGATGGCAACAAGGCCCCGGGCAAGACGAGCGGACACTTCATCACGACCAAGGACTGCGGCGACTGCCACGTGACGACGGCTTGGACACCGATCCAGTACACTCACGTGTCGCCAGGCTATGCCGATCATGGCAGCAGGCTGACCTGCCTCAGCTGCCACAGGACCAATAACGAGGTGATCAACTGGCAGTATCCGGCCTATGCGCCGGACTGCGCAGCGTGCCACGCCGGCGATTTCCGGCAGGGCCCGCATGTCAAGTACGAGTCACCCACAAAGGCGTACTACACGGTCAGCGAATTGCGTGACTGCTCAGGGGCATGTCACATGTACACGGATTCCTCTCTGACCAGGATCAAGGAGAACAGGAGCGGCGAACATCGAGCGACAAGAGGTGACTGGTAATGCGTTTGAGTAGACTGTTCGCTGGACGTCATATTTTCCTCGCGGGTACGATGATGGGGGTCGTGTTTGCCGCTCCCTCCCGGGCGGAACCGGCCTATGAGTCGCTCCTGTCGACTGTCAGCGTTCGGGCGTTGGCGCAATGTGCCGTGATCGATGTCGCGTTCAATCGTCCCGTGAACTATGCAGGCCACTTCCCGCCAAACCGGGGGCTTGAACTGATGGTTCGCCTGGAGCCGTTGGGAACCGAACAGACACCGGAGATGCGGGATCCCCGCGGCGAAAGTGCCAGTGTCCCATCAGGCAATGCGGCTGGGCTTGTTTCTGCGACATTCGATGCTGGCCGGGCAAATCCCCAGCTTCGGCTAACCTTTGAACACCCCGTGCGTTTTGCCATCAGCCGTGACACCGATCCGCGCCACATCATCATCACGATGCGGGCCGATGGCGACCCCGGTGACTGCCACTCCGGCGGAAGTGGCAGCGATGAATCCTCTGGTGATGCAGCATCTGCGCTGGCTGATGGCAAGATGGCATTGGCGAAGAAGGATTATAGTCGGGCGGTGGCGCTCTTCACCAAGGCCGTCAGCCGGGGCGACGGCGCGGTGAAGCGCGACGCACAGGAGTATCTGGGTCTTGCACGCGAGCGGGCAGGGCAATTGGCTCATGCCGAGGCGGAGTATGAGTCCTATCTCAAGACCTACCCAAAGGGAGCGGGAGCGGATCGCGTGCGGCAGCGCCTGGCTGGCGTGACCGCTGCCATGGATGCCGAAGCGGAGGCACGCTTCAAATCCCAGAAGACTGATTTGCAGGCACCAGGAAAGAGCGGCGCAGGTGAAGGTAGTCAAGATCTGGTGAATGGGGGTACCAGGACATCCGGCGGCAAATCGGATCTCACGGCTCCGCTGGACGAAAAGGGCTGGAAATGGGAAGCGCATGGCAGCGCGGGCCAATTCTACTACCGCGACGATGGGTTCTCGGATATTGCAGTGTTGCGCGGGACACTCGGCGACCATTCGGTTCATCAGAACGAAATCGTGTCTTCGGGAGACCTCACCCTTCGTGGTGAAAGTGAGGGTTCTGAGGTCGAGGTCAGGGTCTCGGGTTATCAGGAAAACGGCCTGGACTCGATTTGGGATGACAGCCGCACCAGTGTGTCCACAGCCTATGTGGACATGAAGAACAAGGCGAGCGGCCTGTCGATAAGGGCGGGACGCCAGAGCCGCAGCGGGGGCGGCGTGTTCGGGCGTTTCGACGGTGCGCTGGCCAGTTGGCAGGTCGATCAGAATTTCACGCTCCGCGGCGTGGCCGGCTCGCCTGTCTATTACAAGTCCGTCGAACCGTTTGCCGATGGCCGCTACTTCTATGGCGCCAGTCTTGACATGGCGCTGTCCGACAAAAGTCTGTCGGCGACGCTCTATGCCATCGAGCAGGATATCCATGACATCATCGACCGCCGGGCGATTGGCGCCGAGCTGCGCTATGCCAAGAAGAATGTGACAGCCTATGGTGGGCTCGACTACGATATCTATTACGGCGAGATCAACAGTGCCTATATCTCAGGTTCTTGGCTTCCAACAAAGGAACTGACGATCTACGGGAATGCAGATTATCGCCATGTGCCGTTCCTGCTGACGTCGAACGCCCTCATCGGCCAGTCGGTCGATTCTCTGAGCGATCTCATTGATCTGTTCGGCCGGGATGCGACCGAACAGCTGGCGCTGGATCGTACGGCATTGGCCGAGACAGTCATGGCGGGCGCCTCTTACAAGTTGACCGAGGATTGGCAGGTGGCGCTCGATGCGACCATTGCAAACTATACAGGAACGCCTGCCTCCGGCGGTGTCGATGCCATTCCGGATCCGGGCACGGAATATTATGTCTCCGGCCAGATCAGTGGCACCAATGTCTTCACTGAAAACGACTACCTCGGAATTGGCCTTCGTTTTCTCGATGGCACCAGCTACCGGACATATATGGCCGACGCAGGACTTCGCTATCCGGTCAATGATGACCTCAGGCTCAATCCGCGCTTGCGCGTTGCCTATCGCGAAGGCAAATCTACCGATCAGCAGCAGATCCTTGTGATGCCGTCGCTGGGAGCCCGCTACAAGGTGGCGGATCACTGGGTGCTGGAGCTGGAGGGAGCGGCGCGGTTCGAAGACAACTGGTCGCCGATGGGCAACAGCCAAAATCTCGAACTCCTCGTCACAGCCGGATACCGTTACGAATTCTGAGGCGCGGTGACGGCAGGCTGCTTTCCGATTTTCTTACTGTTGACTCGGCCTGGGGGGCGAAGCGGATGTTCTGCTTTCTTTCAATTCGTCCTGTTTGGATAGCGGTAATGCCAGCGTGGTCAGGAAGCAGGCAACGAGCATCAGAGCCGATCCTGCGAGACAGGCAGTGATGCCGCCCCATTGGTAGAGAACACCTGACAGCAGTGTGCCCGCAAAGCGGCCTGCGGCATTGGCTGCGTAATAGAATCCGACGTCCTCTGCCGCCTTCTCGGATCCCGCGTAGGCGAGGATCAGGTAGGAGTGGACGGACGAGTTGATGGCGAAGGCTGCTCCGAATAATCCGAGACCGATAACGAGCAAGATGTCGGGCCGCATGCCAAGATCGAACTCGAGGGCCACGATGATCAGCGCAGGAATGGACGCAAGCAGCGCGGACCATAGGCGAGCGGCGGGCACTTCCCGCGTCAGCCCGTCCGCACTTCGCCGAATGACGGCTGGAGCCGAGGCCTGAATGAGGCCGTAGAAGATGGTCCACAACGCCATGAACCCGCCGACCATGGTGAAGGTCCAGCCATTGGCATAAAGGAACACCGGCACGCCGACGACGAACCAGACGTCGCGCGCACCAAACAGCGCGATGCGGGCCGCGGCGAGGAGGTTCACCCCGCGCGACTTGCCGAGCAATTCCTTTGCCGAGGAACTTGCCTTGCTCTTGCCCATCATCGGCGGCAGTGACAGCACGACACCGGTGAGGATGATGGCGAGGGCAGCGGCCATGACCCAAAGTGAAAACCGGAACCCAAGAGTCTGCAGCAACAATCCGCCGAGAAAGAACCCGAAGCCCTTCATCGCGTTCTTGGAACCGGTGAACCAGGCGACCCATTGAACCAGGCGGCCTTCTGCGTGCTCGGCCCTGGCCTCTCTTTCTGCAACCTTGATGGCTGATTTCGAGGCCGTCTTGGTGAGGTCCTTGGCGATGCCGCAGATGCCTTGCGCCGCAACCACCCAGACGACCGAGAGGGCGGCAGCCCAATCCGGCGAGAGTGCCGACAAGACGAGAAAGCCGGTGATCTGGGTCGAGAGGCCCACCGTCAACATGCGGGTGATGCCGAAGCGCGTCGCAAGCCAGCCGCCGATGAAGTTCGCGGCGATCCCTGCCGCCTCATAGAGCAGGAACAGGAACGACAGGACGAATGGCGAGTAACCGAGATGGAAGAAGTGCAACAGCACCAGCATGCGGAGTGCGCCGTCCGTGAGGGTGAACCCCCAATAGGCAGCTATGACGATCGCGTAGTTGCGGGCGCCAGACGCCATCAGATGCCAGCCTCCCGCATGTAGCAGGCGAGGTCCACCATGCGGCAGGCGTATCCCATCTCGTTGTCGTACCAGGCGTAGACCTTGAGCAGCGTGCCGTCGGTGACCAAAGTCGACAGGCCATCGACGATCGACGACCGGGTGTCGCGTGCATAATCGGCGGAGACGAGTGGCCGGTCCTCAAACCCCAGAATGCCGGCTAGAGGTCCCGAAGCCGCCGCCTTGAACAACGCGTTGACGTCTTCCTTTGTCGTCTCGCGGTTCAGTTCGAAGACGCAGTCGGTGAGGGAGGCATTGAGCACGGGAACACGAACCGCATGACCATCGAGCTTGCCCTTCAGTTCAGGGTAGATCAGAGAGATTGCCGTGGCGCTGCCGGTGGTCGTCGGCTGTAGGGACAGCATCGCCACGGCCAGATCACCACCATCCATGACCCGACCAACACCAATGTGGTGGTCGGGTCATGGATGGTGGTGATCTGGCCGTGGCGGATGCCGAGATTCTCGTGCACCACCTTGACGACCGGTGCGAGGCAATTGGTGGTGCATGAGGCGGCAGTGACAATGGGGTAATTCGCCGGATCGTAGAGATCGTGGTTGATGCCGACGACGATGTTGAGAACATCAGGTTCCTTCACCGGCGCAGCAACGATCACGCGTTTGGCACCTCGCCTGAGATGGCCGTCAAGGGTCGCATGATTCAGAAACTTGCCGGTGCATTCGAGCACGAGGTCGACACCGAGATCACCCCATGGGATTTCGGCTGCGTTGGAATGCGATGAGTATCCGATCCGCTTGTCTCCAACATGGAATGCATCATCATTTTCTACCGAGATCGTGGTGCGCCAGCGGCCTTGCACAGAGTCGAATTCGAGCAGATGCGCCGTCGCAGCGATGCCCCCCTTGATCTCGTTGACATGAACGATGTCGAGGCGGTTATGCCCACGGGGATCGTCGCTCCCGCGTTCAGCGGCGCCCAGGGCCGCACGAAAGGCCAATCGACCGATGCGGCCCATACCGTTGATGCCTACGCGCATAGTGCAACCGTCCTTGAGCAGTTCTTCTCAGTTTGATTGGGGGTGGGAGGCGGGACGGCCTTCATACCAACCCTTGCTGGCGTTCACGATCCTGACCAGCGACAGCATCACCGGTACCTCGATCAGCACGCCGACTACTGTGGCGAGCGCTGCGCCCGACTGAAATCCAAAGAGACTGATGGCCGTGGCGACCGCAAGTTCGAAGAAGTTGCTGGCACCGATCAAGGCTGAGGGGCCGGCCACACAATGCTCCTCGCCGGAGAGCTTGTTCAGGACATAACCAATGGCGAAGATGGCGTAACCCTGGATGGCAATGGGAATGGCGAGGAGGGCGATCACGAGGGGTTGCGCGATGATCTGTTCGCCTTGGAAAGCAAAGAGCAGCACCAGCGTGGCGAGCAGGGCGATGAGCGATACCGGCTGGATCGTCTTGAGGAAGCCTTCGAGACCGCCAGTTGCGGTGAGGCGGATGCGCAGGATCTGTGAGATGATGACCGGCACCACGATATAGAGCACGACCGACAGCAGTAGCGTCTCCCACGGAATGACAATGGATGACAGGCCAAGCAACAATGCCACGATCGGCGCGAAAGCGACGACCATCACGGCATCATTGAGCGCCACCTGGCTGAGGGTGAAGTGCGGCTCGCCCTTCGACAGGTTGCTCCAGACGAAAACCATGGCCGTGCAGGGGGCGGCGCCGAGCAGGATGAGCCCTGCAATGTAGCTTTCGATCTGCACCTCCGGCAGCAGCGGCCGGAACAGCCAGCCGATGAAGATCCAGCCCAGCACGGCCATAGTGAAAGGCTTGATCGCCCAGTTGACGATCAGCGTAATGCCGATGCCGCGCCAATGCTTGGCCACCTGGCCCAGGGCGCGGAAGTCGATCTTCACCAGCATGGGAATGATCATAAGCCAGATGAGGACGGCCACGGGCAGATTGACCTTTGCGAGTTCCAAGGCGCCGATGGCGCCGAAGAGGCCGGGCATCATCTGGCCCAGCAGAATGCCGGCGATGATGCAAAGAAAGACCCAGACGGTGAGATAGCGTTCAAAAAGAGACATGATGATTGCCAGCTAGGAGTGTGCCGATTTCATCCAGCTTGTTGCGAAGGCTCAGGCGGTCGAGCGACGCAATCGGCAGGGCTATGAAGGCGGAGATACGGTTCTTGAGCATCCGGTAGGAGTCGGCGAAAGCGAGCCGGCGCTCGGCCTCGTTGCCTTCGACCAGCACCGGATCGGGCACGGCCCAGTGGGCCGACATGGGTTGACCCGGCCATACGGGGCAGACTTCCTTGGCCGCGTCGTCGCAGACGGTGAAGACGAAATCGAGGGCAGGGGCTCCGGGGGCGGCAAATTCATCCCAGCTCTTGGAGCGGAATTCGCCGCTCGGATATTGGAGCTTGTTCAGCAACTCAATTGCATAGGGATGAATTTCGCCTCGTGGCCGGCTTCCAGCGCTGTAAGCCTTGAAGCGTCCTCTACCTTCGCGATTGAGGATGGCCTCGCCGAAGACCGAGCGGGCTGAATTGCCGGTACACAGGAACAGAACGTTGTAAGTGCGCTCAGTCACAGCAGGCTCCAGAAGTTGAACAAGACTTTGCGATGTCTTTGAGGATCGGCGTACAGAGTTCCGGCTGGCCGTTGCAGCAATCCTTGAGCAGAAACAGGACAAGCTTTCGCACCGTCTCGAGTTTTGCGCGGTAGATCAGGCTGCGGCTATGGCGCTCGGCTATTATCAGTCCAGCACGGCTGAGAATGGCGAGATGCGTGGACATGGTATTGTGAGGTACTTTCAGCCGCCGGGCGATTTCTCCGGCCGGTAGTCCATCTGGCTCTTCCTTTACCAACATGCGGAAGGCCTCCAGACGGGTCGGCTGGGCCAAGGCAGCGAGGGCGTCGATTGCTGTTTCGCTTTTCATATGTCGGGAAGTATCGACGCGTTATGTGACAGTCAAGTGACGGTTACTAGCGCTTCGGAAAGTGGGGAAACGGAGGTGGGCGAAAAGAGGTGAGCATCTTGGCGTCTTGATCTTCTATTCCACGTGGCTCAGGGAGTCTCAAGGAGATAGGGCCAGTTGGCCGTGCAAGAAGACGGGCCCCCGAACCGTCGACCGCAAACTGGGGCAAATTCGAGAGGTCTGACGTGAAGCGGTCTCGGCTGTGGCAAGATCGTCACTTTATATCAATTGCTTAGATAAAAAATGGCGGAGGGGGAGGGATTCGAACCCCCGGAGGGCGCGAACCCTCAACGGTTTTCAAGACCGCCGCAATCGACCACTCTGCCACCCCTCCGGCGGCGTGCGGGGCTTCCTAGCAGCCCCGCAGACCATTCTCAACGGTTTCGTCGTCAATCCGCGTATGACGGATCCTTGTCGTCGAGGATGGACTTCATTTCGGCGAAGTGAGACTGGAACTGGTCGCGGTCGGCTGCCCATTCCTGGGCCGTCTTCTCCGCCACCTCATGACTCATGACGTGCAGTTTCTGGCCAGATGAATAGGCCAGGATCAGGTTGCGGCAAGCGCGTTCCAGATAATAGGTCAGATCGAAGGCCTCCGCGACCGTGGGCGCACAAACGAGCACGCCGTGATTGCCCATCATCATGATGTTCCGGTTGCCCAGCATGGCACCCAACCGGTCGCCTTCGGCATCCGAATTGGCCATGCCGCCATAGTCCATATCGATCGCAACGCGATTATAGTGCCGCGCCGTATTCT
>Ga0116151_10006183_pt1 | contig 10223 bp, 7 predicted proteins | sample AD_UKC117_MetaG_FD_89893 | JGI IMG/M metagenome (GOLD analysis project Ga0116151, IMG submission 89893) | Active sludge microbial communities of municipal wastewater-treating anaerobic digesters from Hong Kong - AD_UKC117_MetaG | ecosystem: Engineered > Bioreactor > Anaerobic > Digestate... | reverse complement strand
CCCATATTTTTTCAGCAGCATCATCTTTATCTTCAAAGTAGATCTCTACTCCGCCAGCTCCCGTATAACCAGTAGCACTAATCAGTACATTCTCAACTCCGGCAAAAGCTCCTTTAGCAAAAGTGTAATATCTCAAATTCAGTATATCCATTTCTGTAAGCGGCTGTAATGCTTTAGTGGCGCTGGGCCCCTGTACTGCCAATAGGCAGGTTTTATCAGAGATATTATGCATTTCGGCCCCATCGGTATTGTGTTGTTGGATCCAGTTCCAGTCTTTCTCAATATTAGATGCATTTACAACCAGCATGTAAACATTGTTCTCCTCAATACAGTACACCAGCAGATCATCTACAATGCCCCCTTCAGCATTTGGCAGGCAACTATACTGTGCCTGTCCATTTTTTAATTTGCTTGCATCATTACTGGTAACTCTCTGAATGAGGTCAAGTGATCTATCCCCCTTTAAAATAAACTCACCCATATGGCTTACGTCAAACACACCCACATTTTTTCTAACCGCCTGGTGTTCATCATTAATACCAGTATAAGATACAGGCATATTATAGCCGGCAAAATCAACCATTTTAGCGCCTAAGGCAATATGCTTGTCTGTAAAAGGAGTATTCTTCATGTGTAATTCTAAATTCCGACAAATGTAGTTTAAATCAATTTTACGCTTTACATGTTTTCATTAAACATTAAAGTGAATGGCCCTTGCGGGCCATTCTTTTTCCGGGCTATACTCCCGGTACTTCAACCTCGGTAAATATCATTACAGGTAAAGTGCTGAAGAAACCGGTGAAGGCAATACAGCAACAGCTTGTGTATTCACAACTCTCTTTTCTTTTATTATTTTATTCAGGCTGGCGCTTGTTTTATTTTTTTGTTCTTTTAACCGCTCAAGCTCTTTTTCTTTTTCCTGTATCTGCTTATCCAGGTTTTCTTGTGGACCATTATCTGGATTATAACGATACTCTTCTCCGGGAGCGGGGGGTGGAGGTGGCACCGGCGCACCTGGTTCAGTACTCAATAGTTCACCATTGGCACCCATTACATAATCTATTCCGGTTCGATAGTTAAAGTTTCTTTCATTATCATCAAAACCTATACTTACGATCCTGTTACGCCGATACTCTCTTTTTACTTTAACATTCACAGCATTCAGTTTTCTATTCACCGACTCATCAAACCGTATTTTCTTGCCAATGGGAACCCTTATTTCTATCTCAATATTCTGACCCCGGAATTTATTCTCCTTTGAAATGGCGTACCCATTTTGAACATCTAATATCGAATCACGGTTGGTTACACCAAACTGAATGGCATTTGCTCTGCTTTTTGCATCCTGTTCATTTCTTCCACAACTAAACCGCCAGATAGTTGCAGAATACTGATCGTCAGGGCTTGCTCTTACCTTAAACTTAACAGCAGAAAGCTTTAATGTATCTTCTGTGAGATCCCAGCCATTTCCGCCTTCATCTATCCAGCCAAACCGGCCAGAATATTCGAGTTCAGGTTCTGAAACGGCTACGATAAGTTTACCTTTTGCAGGTTGAGTTAAAGTAATCGGAGTATCTGTGCTTTTGTAAACACTGAAATCACGGAATATACTTGAAGCAAACAGTATAGCTGCAATCCAACCTAATACCCACAAACCACCAAATATCCATCCCAGGTAATTACTTTTTGATTTTACTCTTGCCACCCGGCGGACGATCCATGTAATAAACCCCATTAAAGGAACGATCAGGAAGAGGATCAAAGTAGCCCAAGCCAATACTTGTTGCCAACCGCTTGTCCATAAAAAGTTATTGACCGGCCACCAGGCTATTCCACCAAAAAGTAAAGCAATAAATGCAATGAATAAACCCAGGGCAATCATGCCTGCAATGAATAAAAAGAATACTTTAAACAATACACCTATGGCATGGCCGATACCTCGCCCTGCTCTTCCGGCTGCGGTTCCAACTTCAGTTGAAAATTCAGAGGATGAAGATCTTACGTCATTGCTCCATGTCTTCACCCTCTCCTTAAAATTTCCCATACCTTCCTTTACATTCTGACGGATACGGTTTACATCCACTGTTTCACCCCGCATCACCATTTTTTCATACTCACTTTCAGCTTCAGGAAGAACTACCCACAAAATGATATATGAAAGAATAAATGTTCCTGTTATTGATCCAAAACCGATGTTCAGAAAAAGGTCAAAATCATAATGCCACCTAAAGCCGTTCAAAATACCGATAAGTATATTTAATAAAATCGGTGCACTAAAAATTAAACGGACGTTACGGCTGCTTGTGTTAAAGTAAGCAGCAAGCCCGCCAGCCACACCACCGATCATTTTATCATCAGGATTTCGATATAACCTTTTTCCAATATGCCCTTCCAGGCCTTTGGGTGGTAATACTATCCAAAGAATAATATAGGCCAGGATACCAATACCTGTTGCAAAACCAAGAATAGCAAAGATGATACGAACTATTGCAGGATCTACATTTGTATAATCTGCTATACCGCTACACACACCACCAATGAACCTGTCATTTGTATCCCTGTAAAGCCTGCCCCGGCTTTGCTTTTTTGTTTTCTCCTTTCCGGTCTCACTTTGATACTGATCGCTTTGAGGTTGGGGTTGCGCCTGTTCGGTTGTATCTGTATCCGCCGCTTCAAAATCTTCTACACGACCCATAGCATTGATGATCTCTTCAATATTATCATCTGTAATTGCAGTATCACCTTTTTTCACTTTGTCATTCATCAGCTCCGCAATACGGCTCTCAATATCATTAATGATCTCGTCTTTCCCTTCCTCGTTGGCAAAATAGCGGCGTAAACTTTCAATGTAAGCCTGCAGCTTTTCATAAGCTGTATCTTCTATCGGTATCACCCGGCCACTTAGGTTAATGTTAATGATCTTTTTCATTGTATAGTATTTTTGGTTGAAGTAGTGGTTTTATTTGTTTTCGCTTACTTCTGGCTTTTTACTCGCTAATACATTCACTCCGTTTGATAACTCATTCCATGTTGTTTCCAGTTCTTTATAAAAGTTTTCGCCTTTTTCCGTTAGCGAAAAATACTTCCTGGGAGGGCCTGAGTTACTTTCAACCCATCTGTAAGTCAACATTTCTGCATTCTTGAGACGGGTAAGCAAAGGATAAAGCGTTCCTTCAAGTATCTGCAGATTTGCCGCTTTCATATCTTCCACAATATCGCTGGGATAAGCCTCTCCGCGGCGAATGATGGACAGGATACAGAACTCCAGTATTCCCTTTCGCATCTGACTCTGTGTATTCTCGATATTCATGTGTTTATCATTTATTGATTTTAGTCACAATTGGTGACCATAACTCATTACTCTTGTTATTTTCCAGTCGTTGTTCTCTTGTCTCCACAAATGCAAAAACTTAAATGTTCCATCAACCTGCTTTCCGTTTTCTGTATGAGAAAACCGATGCTCTCCAATTTCCATGGCACCATAACCGGGCACCGGGTAAACTTCAAGTTTATCTTTTATCAATGTTCGTTTCAGATCAGATCCATCATTGATCAATGATTGCAGGAACCCAACAGTTTCTTTATATCCTGTTAATCCTCCCTGGTCATGATAAAACTCTAAGCCTTTGCTGAAATATTTAATAAATGAAACAGTATCCCTTTTATTAAATGCATTAAATACCAGGCTATCCAGTTCACTGATTTTTTTGTAGAGTTCATCCGAAGCTTTTACTTCTTCAGTTTTCTGGGCAGCACTTGAATAACCGGTTACCACCAGGAGGAGAAGTAAGAATTTTACTTTGATATTTTGCTTTGCTGATCTCATCTTTTATGATCTTCAACACAAAAATAAGGCGAAATATGGTACTATGCAAAACAAAGTACCATATTTTTTCAGGTAATGAATCTATACTTTTTGCTTCCATACACATAATATATTTATTATCAAATATTTATAAATAATATTTCTCTAATTTCACACCTTTAAAATTGGATAAGCGGTTACCCGTAGGGATGAAAATGATCAATTTCAAGTATTTTTCGGCGTGAAAAACAATCTCCTTTTATTCTGCATCATCCTTCTTGTATTTACTTCCTGTGCTGATAAATACAAGATCTATCAACGTCTCTATACTTTTAAAACACCGGATGATATTCCGCATTATAATAGTTTGAATTATTGGGCTGCTCATCCCTGGAAATGGGATCCATCCGATAGTATTCCGGCTCCTTTAAAAAATGAGATCCTTGATTCATTGGCTGATGTTTTCTTTATTCACCCTACCACTTTTACAGATAAGAAGGATGAGCATATTGCTAATGCGCAGATCGACGATGCATATATCAATGCAAAAACAGATTATTCATCTATCCTTTTCCAGGCCAGCGTATTCAATGTAAGTTGCCGGGTGTTTGCACCCAGGTACAGGCAGGCGCATATCCAGAATTTCTTTTCTAAGGATTCTGTGAAAAGCAAAGCTGCATTCGCCATCGCTTATGCTGATATCAAAAGTGCATTTGAATATTACCTGTTACATTATAATCATGATCGCCCCATTATAATTGCCGGGCATAGCCAGGGAGCATTGATGGCTGAGAAATTATTGCATGATTATTTTGAGAACAAGCCATTAGAAAAACAACTGGTAGCTGCATATATAATTGGCTGGCCGGTACCGAAAACATATTTTAAGAACCTGCCTATGTGCAGCGATTCATCTCAAACCGGTTGTATCTGTAGCTGGCGTACATTAAGAAAAAACTATGTACCCTCTTATCTTAAAAATGAGAATGGTAATGCCTGGGTCACTAATCCGCTTAGCTGGACCATGAATGAAGATTTTGTTTCCAGAAAAATGAACAAGGGCAGTGTGTTAACCAAATTCAATAAAGTATATAAGCGGACTGCTGATGCGCAGATACAAAACGGTTTGCTTTATACCCGGAGGCCAAAATTTCCCTGGAGCTTTCTATTTTTTACAAAGAATTACCATGTAGGAGATATTAACCTTTACTACATAAATATGAGAGAAAACGTAAAAACTAGAATAGTCTCTTTTATCGATCATGAATGATCAAGGCTGTCTTATCCAATCGTTCTCCTCCTTACTGATCTTTACCAACGCATATTTCCCGACCCGGTTTATAGTTGTTTCATCCAGTAAATCAACAACTGTTTTATAATCAGCCCTGGCTGTAGGTTTTATTAGTAGCATTAACCCTTCTGGTCCTTCTTTGTATTTCTCCAGATCACTTAACTGATCTTTTTTGTTTGAGATAACCTGTCTTAGCCCTGGGATCGTTATTGCTTTAATCCGGCTCTCTTTCTTTGCTTCATTCCAGTCCCCTTCGTAGTAATATATTTCTTTCACATTCGGAATAACTGTAATAACATAGGATTTTCCAATTTCCATATCGCTTCCAACATCTTTAGGCATAGCAATGTCCATATAAGTAGGCTTGATCATTTCTGTTGTAATAACAAAAAATGTGATCAACAGAAATCCAAGATCAACCATGGGGGTCATATCTATTCGCAATCGATGCTTTGCCTGCTTTTTAGCCTTGGACCTGAAGTTAATTTTCTCAGTAACAGTATAGTTATCCATAGCTTTTTTATTGAGACAAAACTTCCGCCGAAATCCATAATGAAATCATTATTTTGTATGACAATGCTCATGCCAATAAGGCATTATTATTGGTAGCTTTAGTACAGTAAAAAATCAATCATGAAAACAATTATTGTTCCCACTGATTTTTCACCGGTTGCCACCAATGCATTACACTATGCAATTGATATGGCAAAGTCCATAAAGGCAAGTTTAATGTTGCTGCATGTGTACAACATTCCGGTCAGCTATACCGATGTGCCTGTTGTTTTGGTTTCTGTTGAAGAAATGAAAAAAACGGCTGATGAAAAGATCAATGAGTTGAAAAAAGAAGTGGAACACATTGTTTCTGGCGAAGTGAAAGTTTATGCAGAAACAAGATTGGGCAATGTGGCTGATGAACTGGAAAATCTTTGCAACTCTATTAACCCCTTTGCAGTGGTCATGGGTTCAAAAGGAGCCTCTGGTATTGAGCGAATGATATTTGGCAGCAATACACTTACTGCTATCCGTCATCTTACCTGGCCGGTGATCTGTGTGCCGCCGGGCAAAACTTTTGGAAGTGGTATAAAGAAAGTAGGCTTTGCCTGCGATTTTAAAAATGTAGTTGAATCAACACCTGTTCATTTCATCAGGGATCTTGTAAACGAGTGGGGAGCAGAATTGCTTGTATTGAATGTTGATCATAAAGAAAAACACTTTACGCCGGATACTCCCGAACAATCTGCATTGCTGCATACGATGCTGGAAGGTGCCAGGCCCCAATATCACTTTATAGATAATGAAGACATTGAAGATGGCATCAATGAATTTGCAGAAAAGAATAACCTGGATATGATCATTACCATTCCTAAAAAACACAAATTATTAGAAGGAATATTTAAACCCAGTTCAACCAAGCAACTGGTGTACCAGTCACATGTACCTGTGATGTGTATACATGAATAAGATCAGGCTACTCCACTAGAACAAAAGCTGCCCAATAAAAAGGAGGATATTTTTTTCTCATCTCAGCCTGTGCATGGGTAAATGCTTCATTAATAGTTTGTCCTTTCATCCAGTAACCATAAAAATCGGTCATTAATTCGGCCGTTTCTTTATCAGGCACTTTCCACAAACTGGCGATCATTTTTTTGACACCGGCCAATTTAAATGCCCGTTGCAAACCATACACCCCTTCACTTCCTTTTATATCGCCCAAAGCTGTTTCGCAGGCACTCATTACCACCAGCTCAGTATTTGATAAATTGAGTTGCGCTATTTCATAGGCTGTGGCAATTCCATCTTCCACACCTTCTATCGGTGTTTTACCACTCCAGGCATAATTACCTCCTGAAAATATTAAACCACTTCTTAAAAGTGGATCTTCCGCAAGCTTATATGTGTTCTGTCCTCCAATAGTTTCTTTTTTCTTTGTTTGATTATCTGGTTCGGGTAAAAAGAATCCATGTGTGGCCAGGTGTAATACCTGTGGCGATATGCCATCCAATGCTTTTAAATTATCTTCTGATGCATCGGTTTGGGTATATACCCGGGTAGAAACACCGTTCTGATCAAAAAGTTTTTTTATTGTTTTGATCTCTTCTGCAGAACCGGGTAGGTTGGGCCATAAACCGATACCTGAACCTCTTGTTGAAGGTGTGTAAAATGAGCTAGAAAATGTGGGTTCTATTTTCCGTTGCTTCACCAATTGAAGACTGTCCATAGAAAAATTTGCATTCCCAAATAGTATAATATTTTCAGGCTTTGAATTTTGTTCCTCTATGTTTCTTAAAGCTACCTGCCTGGTGCTGATATATTGATTCAATTCATATTTATCCATGAGCAGGTTTTTATCATCAACTGGTAATGCATGAAAAGCAATACCATAAAGTTTACCCGCAGGTGAGTATGATACTGATTGTACATCTTTTAAGAAGGGCTCCAAGGGTTTCCAGACCAGATCATATACTTTTTTTCCTAATGAATTTTTCTTACCCTCACCTCCCTGACTTTGGTATAAAATTCTTGCAGTAGAAGTAGAGGTCTTTCCTGCACCTGCTAACAGTTGCTCTAATTGTTTTTCTACAAAAAGGGGAACAAAGAGAGGAATGACATCCCCTTTTTTAAGAATGTAGGCGGCATATATGATACTATCAGTCCATTTTTTGTTATATAGTCGGAAACGTACGAATTCAACAGTTGCTTCATCCTGCCTGAGTCCTTTTTGTACATCAATGATTTTGATGCGGAGAGATTGCTGCTGCTGACGAAAAGCAGACGATTTTGTATTGAGTTGCTTTTCCAGATCCTCCGCCTGTTGCTCCAGGTTGCTGAGTTCAATACTGCGTTTAGTTACCGGCAGACTATATTGCACAGATAACTGCTTTTTAGTTTCTGTCCAGTCACTGTATATTTTTTGTAAACTACTGTCTTTGTTTATTTGAATATTTTGTAAAATGTCCTTACTATCAGAGAGTATCAAAGATTTTAATAATAATTGCTGGTTTAAGATGAACCGCCTGGCAGTATCTGACAAAGACGGGTAGTGATGCTGAAAGCTTAAGATCAATTCATTTACATCATCGACAACATCCAGCCATATTTGTTTTTCCTTTTCGGAAAGATTGGTGAAATTGGCCAATAGATGATTAAATTTTATGGCTGAACCCTTGATCAAGTAGGGTTCAGCTTTGCCATAGTTGCCTATTTCATCATACAAAGATGCCAGGTTGTTCAGGCTCTGAGCATAATCCGGATGTTCGGCACCCAGCACTTCTTTACGGATATTCATGGCCTCCACATACAAGGGTTCGGCTTTGCCATAGTTGCCCATGCTTTTATACAAAAACGCCAAGTTGTTCAGACTTTGAGCATAATACGGATGTTTGGTGCCCAGTACTTTTTTACGGATATTCAAGGCCTCCGCATACAAGGGTTCAGCTTTGCCATAGTTACCCATTTTATCATACAATATTGCCAGGTTGTTCAGGCTACTGGCATATTCCGGATGTTCGCTGCCCAGCACTTTTTTAAGGACATTCAAAGCCTCCAAATACATGGGTTCAGCTTTGCTATAGTTGCCCATTTCATCATACAAAAACGCCAGGTTGTTCAGGCTGTTGGCATAATCCGGATGTTCGGTGCCTAGCACTTTTTTACGGACATTCATGGCCTCCAAATACATAGGTTCAGCTTTGCTATAGTTGCCCATGCTTTTATACAACAACGCCAGGCCGTTCAGGCTTTTAGCATAATCCGGATGTTCGCTGCCCAGCACTTTTTTACGGATATTTATGGTCTCTACATACAAGGGTTCAGCTTTGCCATAGTTGCCCATGTTAAAATACATTAACGCCAGGTTATTCAGATTGGTGGTGTAATCCGGATGTTCGCTCCCCAGTACTTTTTTAAGGATATTCATCGCCTCTATAAACAAGGGTTCGGCTTTGCTATAATTGCCCGTTATATCAGACAATGCCGCCAGATTGGCCAGGCTACCGGCATATTCATTTGTCATCTCTCCAAATTCTTTTTTGGCTGTTTGTACAGCCCTTTCTCCCACTTCAATTGCTTTTGAATATTTTCCTTGTTGATAAAATAAAATGAGGCTATCATTTTGTTTTTCTAATAACTGGGCATCTGCAGATAAGATCCTCGTAATTAGCAGTAAAATAAGTAGTCCTGATTTCATTAATAAAAGATAATGTTTTTACTCCTTTTACAAAAAAGAAAGAGATGCCCCTGAGCATCTCTTTACATCATAGTACATTTCTTTGGATCGTTAGAACTCCGCACTACCCGGAGTCCTCGGGAATGCGATGACATCTCTGATATTTGTCATCCCGGTAACAAACTGTACCATTCTCTCAAATCCCAATCCAAAACCTGAATGCGGTACGGTTCCAAAACGGCGGGTGTCCAAGTACCACCACATTTCTTCTGTGGGGATATGCATTTCTTTCATTCTTGTTTCCAACTTGTCCAACCTTTCTTCTCTCTGGCTGCCTCCCACAATTTCACCAATACCGGGTGCAAGAATATCCATGGCTGCAACGGTTTGTTGTCCGGGTTCACAATTATCATTCTGCCGCATATAAAATGCTTTGATAGCTGCAGGATAATTATAAAGTATAACCGGTTTTTTAAAATGCTTTTCTACCAGGTAACGTTCATGCTCACTCTGGAGATCCATTCCCCAGCCTGTTATTTCATATTGAAATTTTTTCTTTTTACTGTAATTGCTGTTTTTCAGAACATCAATTGCATCTGTGTATGTCAATCTTTCAAACTCGTTGTTGAGTACAAAATCCAGTTTTTCCATCAGCCCCATTTCACTGCGCTTATCCTGTGGTAATTGCTTTTCCTCATCTGCCAGCCGCTGCGCTAAAAATTCAAGATCTTCTTTATTATTAGCGATCGCATAACGGATAATGTATTTGATGAACTCTTCGGCCAGGTTCATATTATCTTCCAGGTCGTAAAAAGCCATTTCCGGCTCTATCATCCAGAACTCAGCAAGATGTCTTGTGGTGTTGGAGTTCTCCGCCCTGAAAGTGGGCCCAAAAGTATAGATATCACCAAAGGCTGTTGCACCCAATTCGCCTTCCAGCTGACCGCTTACGGTAAGATTGG
>Ga0116151_10006181_pt1 | contig 10225 bp, 9 predicted proteins | sample AD_UKC117_MetaG_FD_89893 | JGI IMG/M metagenome (GOLD analysis project Ga0116151, IMG submission 89893) | Active sludge microbial communities of municipal wastewater-treating anaerobic digesters from Hong Kong - AD_UKC117_MetaG | ecosystem: Engineered > Bioreactor > Anaerobic > Digestate... | reverse complement strand
TACGTATCGGAGTCGGGCGAGCGGGCGGGTTCCTCGGCCGCGGCCTACGCGCTGGCCGGCCCCGGCTCCCCGAGCCGAGTCCGCCGCCTGTCGCCGCTCTCGGCCGGCCCCGGCTGCCTCTACCTCGTGCCCCAGCTCCTGGACCTGGCCGCGCTCGCCGACGTCGCGCGGGCCGACGACGTATGCCTATACTTCCGCTCGAGCACGACGATGGCCTCCGGCGCCGTCGTCAGGCTGGCCGCCGGGGACGCGTCCGGGGCGGGCGGCGCGACGCTGCTCGAGCGGCGATACCGCGCCCTGCGCCCGCCCGAGATGGAGCGTATCAAGGCGGCCGCCGGCTCCCTGGCCGTCGGACCGGCCCGCCCGGCGGAGCCGGGACCCGGCGCCAGCCTTATAGTCGAACCTAGCAAACCGGAGGACCGATGAGCGTACATAAGGAACTGACCTGCATAGAGTGTCCCCGCGGCTGCAGGCTGTCGGTCGAGGTGGACGGAGGGCGCGCGGCGGTGAGCGGCAACGCCTGCCCCAAGGGAGCCGTCTGGGGCGCCCAGGAAGCCGTCGCCCCGATGCGTACGCTGACCACGACCGTCGCGGTCGAAGGCTCGACCAGGAAACGCCTGCCTGTCCGTACCGACGGGACGCTCCCGCTCGGCCGCCTCCTCGACGCGATGGCCGCGATCGACCCCGTCGTCGTACGGCCGCCGGTCCGCCGCGGCGATGTACTAGCCCGCGACCTCCTGGGCCTCGGCGTCGACCTCGTCGCCACCGACGACCTCCTCGGGGAGTCTCGGTGAGCGCCTCGGCCGACCTGGTCCTGGCCATAGACTGCGGCACCCAGAGCCTGCGGGCGCTGGCGTTCGACGCGCGCGGCGCTCTCGTCGCGCGGCGCAAGGTCGCCTACGAGCCGTACTTCAGCTCCCGCCCCGGCTGGGCCGAGCAGGACCCCGAACTGTGGTGGCGATCCCTGGTCGAAGCCTGCCGCGGCCTCGTAGCCGACCTGCCGGGCGGCGCCGACAGGATCGCGGCCCTGGCGGTGACGACCCAGCGCGACACGACCGTCTGCCTTGACGATGGCCTCAAGCCCCTGCGGCCGGCCATCCTGTGGCTCGACGCGCGCAGGGCGCCGGCGCCGTACCGCCCGTCCGCCCTCGTGGCGCTCGGCGTGTCGCTCGTCGGCATGCGCGAGGCCCTCCAGAAGACGCAGGAAGCCGGCAAGTGCAACTGGATCATGGCCAACGAGCCGGAGCTCTGGGAGCGGACGAGGGCCTGCGTGCAGGTCTCCGGCTTCCTGAACGCGAGGCTCTCAGGCGAGCTGGCCGACTCGACCGCGTCGCAGATCGGCCACCTGCCCTTCGACTACCGGCGGCAGGCCTGGGCCGCCCCGGGCAGCCGCAACGCCAGGATGTTCCCGATAGCGCCGGAGAAGCTGCCGCGCCTCGCGCCGGCCGGCTCCGAGCTCGGGCGGCTCTCGGCCCGGGCGGCGGCCGAGCTCGGCCTGCCCGCGGGCCTGCCGGTGATCGCGGCCGGCAGCGACAAGGGCTGCGAGACGATAGGCTCCGGCGTGGCCGACGAGACGGCCGCCAGCCTGTCCTTCGGCACGACGGCGACCGTGCAGACGACCAGCCGCCGCTACCGCGAGCCGATAGCCTTCATGCCGGCGTACCCCGCGGCCATCCCCGGCCGTTACAACCCGGAGGTGGAGATCTTCCGCGGCTACTGGATGATATCGTGGTTCAAGAGCCAGTTCGCCTACGCCGAGGTCGTCGAGGCCGAGAGGCGCGGCATGGCGCCCGAGGCGATGCTCGACGAGCTGCTGCGCTCGACCCCGCCGGGAGGCCACGGCCTCGTTATGCAGCCGTACTGGACCGCGGGCCTGTCGTCGCCGTCGGCGAAGGGCGCTATCATAGGCTTCGGCGACGTGCACGAGCGATCGCACCTGTACCGGGCCATAGTCGAGGGCCTAGCCTACGGCCTCAAGGAGGGCCTCGAGGCGATAGAGCGGGCGTCGGGGACGAGGGTGCGGTCGCTGCGGGTCTCCGGCGGCGCCAGCCAGAGCGACGCGATCTGCCAGGCCTCGGCCGACGTGCTCGACCTCCCGATGGAGCGCGGCGGCACCTGCGAGGCCTCGGGCCTCGGGGCGGCGATGTGCGCCGCCGCCGGGCTGGGCTGGTACCCGGGCGTCGAGGCCGCCAGCGCGGCCATGTCGTCGACGTCCCGGGTCTTCGAGCCCGATAGGATCAACGCGGGGCTGTACGCCGAGCTGTACCGCCGCGTCTACAAGCGTATGTACCGGGCGCTCGGGCCCTTGTACGAGAGCATCAGGGATATAACCGGATACCCCGAGCGGGCCGTCTAAAGGAGGACGATGTGGCTAGACGAGACGATTTCAGGCCGGACTGGTTCGAGGGCGAATTGCCCCCGCGCAGCTTCCGGTCCATCCTCAAGTGGGGCGACCCGAACGAGTACAAGCACCCGAACCGCAAGCTGTACGCGCTGATGAAGGAGACCTTCGGCCTCGACGACGAATGGTTCAGTAAGCGGCGCGACGAGGGCCTCGGCGCCGTGCCGGAGTCGTCGCCCTGCCGCCTGGCGCCGGAGCACGTCGCGGCGCTGACCGCCATCGTCGGTCCCGAGAACGCCCACGTCGATACCTATAACCGGCTGCGGATAGCCTACGGCAAGACGATGGTCGACCTGATGCGCCTGCGCTACGGCGTGATCGAGCACCTGCCGGACATGGCCCTATGGCCGCGCGGCCGCGACGACCTGCGCGCCATCGTCGACTACTGCGAGGCGAACGCGATACCGGTCTACGTCTACGGCGGCGGCTCGTCGGTTACGCGAGGCGTCGAGCCGTTCTCGGGCGGCGTCAGCCTGGACATGCGCGTCCACCTGAAGCGCGTGATCAAGTTCGACGAGAGGAACCAGACGATCACCGTCGAGGCCGGCATGGACGGCCCGGAGCTGGAGCGTTTGCTCAGGAACGCGCCCGAGACGCTCGGGGCGACGGGACGCTACACCGCCGGCCACCTGCCGCAGAGCTTCGAGTACTCGGTGGTCGGCGGCTGGACGGTCACCCGCGGGGCGGGGCAGAACTCGACCTACTACGGCAAGATCGAGGATATCGTGCTGGCCCAGGACTACGTCTGCCCCGGCGGCGTCGACCTGCGCACCCGCGAGTTCCCGGCCGCGGCCGACGGCCCCGACCTGGACCAGATCATGATGGGCAGCGAGGGGACCTTCGGCGTCCTGTACTCGGCCACGCTCAGGGTGCGCAGGTACATGCCGGAGAATACGCGCCGCTACTCGTTCATCTTCCGCGACTGGGAGAGCGCCAAGGAGGCGGCGCGCGAGGTCATGCAGGGCGAGTTCGGCATGCCGAGCGTGTTCAGGCTGTCGGACCCCGAGGAGTCGGACGTGGCGCTCAGGCTGTACGGCGTCTCCGGCACCGCGCTCGACGCGGCTATGACCGCGTTCGGCTACAAGCCGGGCGAGCGCTGCCTGATGCTCGGCACCGCCGACGGCGAGCGCGGTTTCGCGCGTCACGTCGAGCGTCGGATCAAGCGGATCTGCGGGCGCCACGGCGCGATGGGAACCACGGCCTACGTCACCCGGGCCTGGGAACGCGGCCGCTTCCGCGACCCCTATATGCGCGAGGACCTGCAGGACTTCGGCATCATGATCGACACCCTCGAGTGCACCGTGAACTGGACCAACCTGGAGGAGGTCCATACCGGCGTCCGCGCGTTCTGCCACTCGCGCCCGAACACCATCTGCATGACCCACATGTCCCACTTCTACCCGCAGGGCTGCAACCTGTACTTCATCTTCATAGCCAAGATGGACGGCCTCGACGAGTACCTGGCCTACCAGGCCGGCATACTGGACGCCATCCAGGAGAGCGGGGCGACGATGAGCCACCACCACGGCATCGGCAAGGCCTTCGCCCCGTGGCTCGAGGGCGACGTCGGCCCCGAGGCGATGGCCGTCTTCCGCGCCCTCAAGCGCCACTTCGACCCTAAGGGCGTCATGAACCCCGGCGGGACGCTGGCGCTCGATCTGCCGGACGACCAGAGAAGGCTGCCGCGGAAGTAGTAGCTCCTCGCGCGGCGTATGGTACAATGCCGCGCGAGGAGTACATCATGGATCAAGCGATACTCGACTACGCCGTGGCGCGCATCGTCGATTTGTGCGGCATACCGAGCCCGACCGGCTATACCCGGGAGGCCGAGTCCTACGTCTTCGCCGAGCTCGAGCGGCTCGGCTATAAGCCCGAGTACACGAACAAGCGCTCGGTGCGGGTCAGGCTCGGCGGCTCCGGCCGCCCGCTCGTGCTCGCCGCCCACCTGGACACCCTCGGCGCGATGGTGCGCTCGGTCAAGCCGTCCGGGGCGCTCCGCGTCTCAAAGCTCGGAGGCTTCCCGGAGAACTACATCGAGGGCGAGAACTGCGTCGTGCATACGAGGGGCGGCAAGCGCCTCACCGGGCGCTTCCTCCTGGACAAGCCGGCGGTCCACGTCAACGCCGACGTCGGCAGCGCCAAGCGCGACGACGCGAGCCTGGAGATAGTGCTCGACGAGCCCGTGTCCAAGGCCGACGACGCCAAGGCGCTCGGCATCGGCGCCGGGGACTTCGTGTCGTTCGACCCGCGAACCGTCGTCACCGAGTCGGGCTATATAAAGAGCCGCCACCTCGACGACAAGGCCAGCTCCGGGGTGCTCCTGGCACTCGCCAAGCTGGTAGCCGACGGCGCGGCCTCGCCCGAGCGCGAGACCTGGCTGCTCTTCACGAACTACGAGGAGGTCGGCCACGGCGGCTCGGCCGGCCTGCCCGCCGGCGTCGAGGAATTCCTGGCCGTCGACATGGGCGCCATCGGAGACGACCTCGGCGCCGACGACCGCAGCGTGTCGATCTGCGCCAAGGACTCGGGCGGGCCCTACGACCTGGAGATGACCGACGCGCTGATAGCGCTGGCCCGCGCCCTCAAGCTGCGCCACGCGGTCGACGTGTTCCCGTTCTACGGCTCCGACGCGGGCGCGGCGCTGAGGGCCGGCTACGATATACGGCACGCGCTGATAGGCCCCGGCGTACAGGCGTCGCACGGCTACGAGCGGACGCACCGCGAGGCCCTGCGCGGCGCCCTGGCCTTGGCCGGCGCCTACTGCTGCGGCTCCGCGGCGTTCGCAGCGGCCGACTAGGGCTTCGGCTCGTCGCCGTCGCGGAGGCCGGCCTCGCTCGCTTCGTCGCGGCCGGACCCGCGCCGGCGGGCCGCGCGGACCGAGCCTAAGACGGCCAGCGCGGCGATGAACAGCGCGATATAGACCCGGGTTGCTTCCATACGGTTACCTCCCAGTCTCCGCTTAAAGCCTAGCGCCGCGGGACCGCCGGCGCAATGGCCGAACGGCGAAAGCATCCCCCGGGCTCCGGTATTGCGCGATTCGCGGAAGTGGTGGACAATAGTGGATTATGGAAGAACTACCAAAGACCGGACTCGGCGAGAAGGGCCAGCTCATCGCGACCCTTATCGTCATCCTAGCCGTCGGATTCGCGGCCTCGCTGCTGTTCGCCTCGGCGTCGGAGAGTTCTTACGGATCGATCGCGGCCGCGGCCGTGGCCGCCGTGGCCATAGCGTTCGCCGTCCTGTCGGCCTCGCGGTCGCTCGACCGTTTCCAGAACAGGCTCGAGCGCAGCGCGTCGTACGACCAGCTGACCGGCGCCTTCAACTGCATGGCGTTCTCCGTCCTGTGCGACCACGCGGTCAAGGAAGCCAGGCGTAACGGCACCGCCCTGTCGGTAGCGATGTTCGATATCGACTACTTCGCCAAGGTCGTCGAAAGCCAGGGCAGGCAGGCCTCCGATAAGGCCCTCAAGCTGGTCGCCGCGGGCGGCCAGTCGGGGCTCAGGCAATGCGACCCCCTGTGCCGCTGGGGCGGAGACGAGTTCGTCGCGCTGCTCGAGTCGTGCGACTCGGCCGGCTCGGTCACCGCCGCCGATAAGTTCAGGGCCTCCGCCGTCGGGCTGTGCTCGGCCGAGGGCGGCGTATCGCTGACCCTGAGCGCCGGCGTCGCCACGCTCAGGCCCGACGAGAGCTTCTACTCCCTTATCGGCCGCGCCGACGAGGCCCTGCTGGCCGCGAAGCGCGCCGGCCGGAACCGTACCGTCGCTCTCTGAGCCGCTCGTTTTTTCTTCGCGCGGCCTGTCTCGTCGGCCTCGGCGTGCTATCATAAAATGGATACGCAAATAAGGAGGATCCGTCGATGGGCGATCCCGATGTCGTGCAGGTATCCACGCTGGTCGACGGAGAGAGTCCCGCGGCCGTAGTCGCGGAGGCCGAGAGGATTTTCAGGTTCTGGTACGGGGACGAGGAATGGGAGCCCGTGGCCCGATCGGCCGCGGCCATCGTCGACCTGTTCGAAGGGCGTTTCCCGGGCTACCGGGCCTGCGATACCGACTACCACGATATACGCCATACCATGGCCGTCCTGCTCGCCACAGCGAGGATAGCCGACGGCCTGTTCATAGAGCGCGGGCCGTATCCCGCCGACCTGACGCGCGACCTGCTCGTCGCGGCCGTCTGCCACGATACCGGCTACATACGGACGCTCGGCGAGGACGGCGGCACCGGTGCCCGCTTCACCGCCGTGCACGTAGCCCGGTCCGCGGCGTTCGCGGTCGGCAACGCGGCGCGCTTCGGCCTAAGCCCCGATAGCGCCGAGCGCGTCGCCCGCCTCGTCTACGCCACGGGCACCAAGGGAGAGTACGGCGAGCAGGCCTGGGCCGGCTTCGACGAGAGGCAGGCCGGCGCCGTCATCGCCAGCGCCGACCTCGTCGGCCAGATGTCCGACCGCGCGTACCTCGAGAAGCTCCTGTTCCTCTACTACGAATTCAAGGAGGCCGGCTTCCCCGGCTACGAGACCGAGTTCGACATGCTGCGCAAGACGATGGGCTTCTACGACATGACCGTAGCCCTGCTCGACGACAGGTACGGCGGCATCCGCTCCGCCGCCCGCCGGCATTTCGCCGAGCGCTGGGGCATCGACCGCGACCTCTACGCCGAGTCGATGGACCGCCAGATGGCCTACCTGCAGGGCATACTCGACGACGCCACGACCAATTTCCGCAAGAAGCTCAAGCGCATGGACCTCGAGCTGTCGCAGCCGAGGACGGCCTAGGGCCGGCCCCGGCCGGCGGTCCCTACTTCCCTGACACGCTGGCCCCGCCGGCGAGCATCCAGGGCAGGACGCCCGAGCCGTAGTCGACGGTCTCCCTCGACACCGCGCGTACAGACTCGAACAGCTTGGCCACGTTGCCTGCTATCATCGTCTCGCCGACCGGGCGCGCGATCCGGCCGTCCTCTATCAGGTACGAGTTCTTGGCCACGCCCGAGAAGTCTCCGTTGTCGGACGGGTTGCCGCCGGAGAAGCGCGCTAAGAGGATGCCGCGCTTGACGTCGCGTACCATGTCCGCGAGGGCGGTCTCGCCCGGCTCGACGACGACGGCGCCGCCGCCCGAGGGGCAGCGGGCCTTGCCGGTCTTGTTCGAGGCGTAGAAGCCTATCGTGTAGTTGGCCAGGCGGCCTTCCTCGATGATCGGGCAGTTCTCGGCGCGGAAGCCGTCGCCGGTGTAGCCGTACCCGACCTCGACGCGCGGCCCGTTCGGCTCGGAGCGCACGGTGACGAGCGGCGAGGCGACGGCCTGGCCGAGCCTGTCCTTCCACGGCGAGTTGCCGGTGATCAGCGGGTAGTCGCCGAGGTAGACCCCGTCGAGGTAGCCGATGAAGTCGCCGAGGCAGTCGGGCGTCAGCACGAGGTCGCCGGTGAATGAGCCGGACAGCGGCTCGACGCGGGTCTGCTCGGCCGACTGCCGCATCAGCTCGTCGATGCTGCCCCAGTCCTTGAGCGGCTTCCGGAGGCCGCGGTGCGACGCGCCGGAGTAGTTGAAGCTCGACGCGGCCTCGCCGTCCTTGCTCGTGAACATCGCGAAGAAGCCGTAGAGGCCCGAGCGCTCCTCGAATTCGGCTCCGTTCGAGTTCGAGTAGAACGACTGGCCGCGGCCGAAGTCGAGTATGCACTGCTCGAGCCTGGTCTTCGGGTAGGTCGAGGCGGCGTAGTCTACGAACTCGCGCAGGCGCTCGTACATCGCCTCGCTGTCCGGCTCCTCGTCGCCGGACGAGAAGCTCTCGAGCGCGCGGGCCGGCGAGACGTCGTTCGCCGGGTCGGGCTCGCTGGAGCGGGCCATCGCTATGGCCTCGGACGCGGCGGTGCGTATCGCCTCGTCGTCGTAGCGGTTGAGCGATACCGTGCCCTTGCGGCCGCCGACCTGGGCGTTGAGCCGTATCGATACGTTGACGGTGGTGCGGTACAGGCTCATGCGGCCGGCGTCGACGTTCAGCTCGCTCTGCTCGCCGCGCGACAGCGAGGCCTGGGCCTTGTCCGCCCCCTCGTCCTTCATGGCCTGGACGGCCTTCCTGACGAGCTCCATGCCGTTGAAGTCTGCCATTTACGCCCGTCCTCCCACGTTGACGCGGCAACGGACGGCCGGGCCGCCCATGCCTACGGGTATCGATTGCTTCTTGCCGCACATGCCGCCGCATGACCAGCTCATGTCGTCGGACACGGCCGTGACCGTCTTGAGCATGTCGAAGGCGACGCCCGAGATCGTCGTGTCCCGGACGGCGTCGCCTAGCTTGCCGCCCTTGATCTCGAAGCCCATCACGACGCCGAACATGAACTCGCTCGTGGAGTCCGCCTGGCCGTTGGACGAGCGCATAAAGTAGTAGCCGTCGTCGACCGAGGCTATCATGTCCTGCAGCTTGGACTCGCCGGGCAGGATCGCGGTGTTGCGCATCCTGATCAGCGGCTCGTCGTAGAAGCCGTAGGCGCGGGCGTTGCCGGTCGGCTCGGCGCCGAAGTGCGCGGCCGATTCCTTGTTGTGCATGTAGGAGCGCAGGACTCCGTCCTCGATCAGCACCGCGTCGCGGGCCTCGACGCCCTCGTCGTCGACCCAGATAGGCACGGGGCAGGTCTCGCCTAGCGCCGTGTTGGCGAAGTCGACCAGGGTGACGAGGGGGCTGGCGACCCGGCGGCCCATCGCGTCGGCGGCGACCGAGCCGCCGAGCACGCCGTCGGCCTCGACCGTGTGGCCGATCGCCTCGTGGGCCAGGATGCCGGCGAGGTCCGAGTCGAGCACCACGTCATGGACGCCGGGCCGGGCGTACACGCCCTTGGACTTGCGGGCCAGGTTGTCGGCCAGCGCGTCGACGTTCGGGAACAGGTCGCGCGGGTCGTCGAACACGTCCTCGAACTGGCCGCGCCCGCCGTAGACCTCGTACAGGTCGATCGGCTCGCCGCCCTCCTCGACGGTCAGCGACACGGCGATGATGGTCCTGGGCGTCATCGAGTAGGCCTCGGCGCCGTCCGCGGTCAGGATGGTCTTCTCCATGTCGAGGCAGGACAGGCTGATCGAGCGCGACGATAGGCCGGGGTAGTATTTCTGGCAGTACGCGTCGACGGCGCGGACGAACTCTATCAGCTCCTTCTGGCTCTTGCGCGGTCCGGCGGCGCCGAGGCCGTAGTCGCCGCGCCCCGGCCTGGACGGCAGCGGCCCCTTCGTCAGGGCGCCCGCCGACTCCCTGGCGCCGAGGAAGCGGGCGTTCTCGATCGCCCTGTCGACCGCGGCGCGCGCCGACTCGTCGTCGAGCTCGGGCGACGACGCGAAGCCCCAGACGCCGTTCTTGAACGCGCGGGCGGACAGCCCGGTCTGGGCGCCGCGCGCGTTGCCGACGACGTCTCCGTTGAGGAGGCTGATGCCTATCGATCGGTTCTCCTGAACGCGAAGCTCGACGTATTCCTTGAACCTGGACGCGTGGCGCCCTATGTCCTCGTATCTCATGCAGCCTCCCGGGCTAATGGTCGAAGCGCCCCAAAGGGGGAGTCCCTAGAGGCGCGCCCTGCGACGGGCGTAGGATAGTAACCATACTTGCATAATCCGACGAGGGCAAGGGTCGGCGTCGATTCCGCCGGCGTCGCTTCCCGCCGCGCGGCCTCGCCCTCGACCGGGGTTTTTGGTATACTCCGCCGATGATCGATCCCACCGACCCGTACTCGGCCTTCGCCGGCCTCCGCGACCGCGATTACGCCCGCGCCGGGCTGATGGTCTGCGAGGGCCGCATCGTCGTCCAGAAGGCCCTGGACTGCGGCGTACGGCTGCGCTCGATGCTATGCGT
>Ga0116151_10006177_pt1 | contig 10228 bp, 6 predicted proteins | sample AD_UKC117_MetaG_FD_89893 | JGI IMG/M metagenome (GOLD analysis project Ga0116151, IMG submission 89893) | Active sludge microbial communities of municipal wastewater-treating anaerobic digesters from Hong Kong - AD_UKC117_MetaG | ecosystem: Engineered > Bioreactor > Anaerobic > Digestate... | reverse complement strand
TTCACAGTTTACTGGCCTCCATTCTCGTGACAACGGCACTTATCAGTATTAATTTGCGCATCATGGGCCGCTCCAACATTCCGCTGCTCAATGTCAGCACCATTTTTACCCCCTTTGCCACACCCTTTCGCAACCTGGTGATCGCCGTTGCCGGGGAAAATGCCGTGCGCTATGCCGGGAACTTGCTGACCATTGTGCTGATTGGGCTGCTTGTCCTGGTGCTCAAGGGGCTGCTCGACTGGTTCATGCGCACCGAAGTCGGGTTGGCCCTACGCGCGACCGGCGACAATCCACAGATGATTCGCGCCCTCGGGGTCAACACCGATGGCATGATTCTATTGGGACTGGCGCTGAGCAACGGGTTGGTCGGCTTGGCGGGGGCATTGGTGGCCCAATATCAGGGCTTTGCCGATGTGAATATGGGGCTGGGACTGATCATTGCCGGGCTGGCCGCCGTCATTCTGGGCGAGACCTTTTTCCGGCCCACCCACATCGGCACCGCGACGACTGCGGTCATTTTGGGCATGGTCATCTATCGCATTGCGATCGCCGCGGCCCTCACGGTGAGCATCCCGCTACCAAGTGGGACATTGGCACTCGATGCGCAGGATGTCAAGCTGGCGACAGCCCTGTTGGTGTTGATCGCCCTTTGGCTCAGCCACAGCCGCAAGCGGAGATAGCGCGATGTTAACCTTACGCGATGTCCATCAGACCTTTCATGCCGGCGAAATCAATGAGGTGCGGGCGCTGCGCGGGATCGATTTGGCACTGGCCCCGGGAGAATTTGCCACAGTGATTGGCAGTAACGGCGCCGGCAAATCGACCCTCTTTAACGTGATCGCCGGGGTCTTTCCACCGAGCCAGGGTGAAATTGCCATCGACGGCACGGCTGTCACCACCTGGCCCGAACACCGCCGTGCCGCGTTGATTGGGCGTGTCTTTCAGGATCCCCTCCTGGGTACCGCCGCTTCCATGACCATTGCGCAGAATCTTACGCTGGCCTCGCTACGCAGTCAGCGCTTGGGCTGGCGTACCGGCGTCACCAGCGCACGTCGGCGGGTCTTCCAGGAACTGCTTGCCCCCCTGGGCTTGGGGCTGGAAGATCGGCTCGATAGTCGCGTTGCGCTGCTCAGTGGCGGCCAACGGCAAGCGTTGACCCTCGTAATGGCAACGCTTGCCCAGCCCAAAATTGTGTTGCTCGACGAACATATCGCCGCCCTTGATCCGGCCACGGCCACCAAGATCCTGACGTTGACCGAGCAATTTGTCAACGGTCAAGGCTTAACGGCGCTCATGATCACCCACAACATGCAACAGGCGCTGGCCACCGGCGATCGCACACTGATGATGGACAGTGGCCGCATTGTGCTCGATCTCACTGGTGAAGAGCGCCGGCAGATGACGGTGCAAGGCTTAATTGACCGCTTTAGCGCAGTGCGTCACAGTGCGCTGTTGGAGGATGAGTTGCTGCTGGCGATTGAGGGTTGATCTGGGGAATTGCCAAAGAAAACAAAGCAGTCATCAGTTGTCAGTCATCAGTTATCAGTCATCAGTTGTCAGTCATCAGTCCCGCCAGGGCGCACGGCACCCTTCCAACGGGTAGTGACAATGCTTGTCACTTGATAGTTGTCAGTCATCAGTTGTCAATGGCTGCGTGCGGCGATCAGCCCCATGCGACCGGCGTCAATCCATGAGAATCCATTGCTGATTGTTTCCATTGCTGATTTTAAGGAGAGAAATATGTACAAAACAACGATAAAGATGGTAAGAAGTGTGATTTTCTTGAGCACAATTCTGCTTTTGCTGGTGGCCTGTGTGGCGCCGGTTGCGCAAGCACCTACAGCAGAGACGGCAAGCAGCGAAGCTGCAGAACTGCCGGTGGTCGGCATGATGAAGATTGTGAGCCATCCGGCGTTGGATGCGGAACAGCAGGGCGTAAAAGACGCCTTGGCCGCAGCCGGCTTCGTCGATGGCGAGAGCGTCGTGATCCAAGAGGCAAACGCCGAAGGGGATATCTCCACGTTGACGACGATTGCGCAGAAGTTTGTCGACGATGGCGTGGATTTGATTGTCACCACGAGCACGCCGGCGTTGCAGGCCGCCTTTAACGCAACCAAGGATCTGGAAGGCCCACCAATTGTCTTCAACGCTGTCACCAGCCCCTACGCGGCCGGGATCGCCAACGCCGCCGATGACCATCCCAGTTGGGTGATTGGGATTCAGGCCCTGGCACCGGTGGAAGATGCGCTGGCCTTGATCCCCCGCCTGCTGCCGGATGTGCAGACGGTGGGCTACATCTACAACCCAGCGGAGGCCAATTCGGTGGTTAATACCGAAATCGCTGAGCCGGCTGCCGAAACATTGGGCCTCACGCTGGAGATAACACAGATTAGCAACAGCAGTGAAGTGCAGGCTGCGGCCGAAGCACTGGTGGCACGGGGTGTACAGGCCTTCTTTGTCAGCACGGACAGCACCGTGGTCGCCAGCCTGGAAGCCCTCATCAAAGTCGCCAACGACAATGATATCCCGCTCTTTGCCAACGATCCCTCCAGTGCCGAGCGGGGCGCTGCGGTTGCGCTGGGGCTTGATTATTATCAGGATGGGTTGGATACCGGCGCGCTGGCAGTCGGCATCCTCAATGGTGAACTCGACATCGCCGCAACGCCGATTGAGCGGCAACGCAAAGGCAGCCTAGCCATCAACATGAGCGCCGCCGCCGAACAGGGGCTGACAATTCCCGACGATTTGAAGGCCGAAGCCGCCACGATCTTTGGGGAATAGCGGCCGTTGGACCATTGAACAGTTGGCAAATTGCCCGGCAACTCGTCGTTGCTGGGCAATTGATTCTAGACTATCTGAATCGCATCAAAGAGGCCTAGCCGCGGAATGTCGATCGTTATCAACCCTTCATCGTGCCAGTTGTAGTTGTACAATGTATCATTGACCAGGCTTTTGACAACCTGCGGTCGCCGCGCGCAGCGGACGGTGATATGCAAATCCGTCATCGGCACCGGGGCAAAGAAACTGTTGCCAAAGTGGCCGGAGCCGTTGACCAGATGGACCAATTCGTGGGCTCCGTCGGTACGGGTGAAGTGGGTCACTTCAACCATGGGCGAGAGATTGCCGGCTACCGCGGTCAAGCCGGCAATCTGTTCCAGGAGGTCGCCAATAAAATCCGTTGTATTGGGGTACCCCTGGCGGTGAAAGAGTGCACCGGGTAGCCACGGCAGATAGATCGCCTGGCCCTGACCATACCGATTCACTACGTAGCCCGGATGGTCGGTCACCTGTGTGTAATAACAGCGTTCCGGCGGGCCAAAGGCGTGGGGAGCAACCAGCCGCAGATAGGGTTGGACAGTAGCGGCATAATCAGGATAGAGATAGAGGTCACCGCTGTAGAGCAGATCGACCTCATCCAACCGCGGGAAGGATCGTTTGTCATCGAGCTTGAAATAGGCCGAGCGCATATCGGTGCGCATCGTGCCAAAACGCTCAATACCCAACGACACCAACACAGGTTGCGCGCGCGGCGTATAGGTTTTGTCGCGAAAACCGCTCCGGCCACTGGCGATTAGCGTGCCCCCGTTGGCAACAAATTGGTCGAGACGGTCGGCCAGCGCATCGCTGATCGGCTCGTAATCGGGCAGAATGATGGCTTCATATTTGTCCCACGGCAGATCGAGCGCCACCTCTTCCATGAGGGTGTCAAAGAGGAAGTGATGCTCCACAAGGAAGCGGAACCAGCCGCGGAACTCACCCTGATTGGCCTGGGCACCATTGAGCAGGGCGATGTTTGCTTTGGAGGTGAGGTGAGCGTAGCTCGCTTCATGGGCAGCGTGATAGTGAAAAATCGCTTTGATCGGTGCAAAGCCGGAGCGATCTGCATGGTTGTCGATACGCCCGATGAGATACCAATCGAGCGCATTGCCGTTGGCCAGCCCTTGCACGAGCCGCAACTGTTGTTGATGGGGCGAGACGGTGACGTGACGGTAGGGAAAATCTATAAAATCAACCGTTGTGTTGCTGGACAACATGGTCGGATAGCTGCTGGAGGCCCACTTGGCATTGTCGGAACCGCCGTACTGCCAGTGGGGCAACGGGCGGTCGATGGCGGTGTTGGATTCCTGGCGAATAAAGCCGCGACCAAACTCACGCAGGCTGGCAATCGCCACATGAGGCCAACGTTCGCTGATAAAGTGGCAGAGTTTGGCCCGATGCTCGGCGAGCGTCTTGATCTTGAATTGGTTATATTGGCGGTAGCGGGGATCTTCCCAATCCTCGTTGACCGGTAACTCCAGCCCGACCATCGCCCGGAAACGCGCCTGGCAGTTGGCACAGTGGCAGGGACCATAGTAGTTGCCACTGTAGTCACGGGTCTGATAGCCGCTCATGTTGAAAAAGATACCGTCGAAGGGCAGCTTGGCAAAGAGTTCCTCGATGATCTGAAACATGTAGTGCTGCTGGTAATCCCCATTCAGACAGACCGCAATGTCGCCGTTGTAGTCGATAATGTTGCCCTTGGCGCTCACGTAGGCCCAATCGGGGTGCTGCTCATAGATTGGGCGGCGCACCTTGGAAAAATCAGTGCGCGCCACAACCCGGATCTGCGCGGCATGGCAGGCATCGATGATCTCAGCCAGCGAATCGCCCTGGAGATAGTCACTCTGAAAGTGAAAGGGCAGATCGGTTGGGTAGCTGGCGATGATGCCGGCGGTATTGATCATGAAGACATTGGCTTGAAAGGCTTGCAGATCTTCAACAAGCTGTTTGGCGCGGATATCAACCATGTCAATCTGGCGCAGGTTCATTTGAATCAGCCGCCACGGCTTTGCCATCCACCAGTCATGGGTATGTTCACTCATCCTCGTTCTCCTACTCCTTTTCATTCACCTTCATTCATTCACCTTCATTCATTCACCTTCATTCATTCACCGCTGACAGGTGAGCCTTGTTCGCGTGTACAGTTCACCATTTTGCCTGGATGGCCGCGATTTCAGCCACTTCCTCGGCAGGCAACCCAACCCCATTGGAAGCTGCCACATTCTGCCTCAACTGTGTCAGGTTACGGGCGCCGGGAATCGCCGCGGTGACAGCTTTGGGGCTAACGGCGTAGCACAGGGCAAATTGTCCCAAGGTAAGATCCGGATGGCGCTCGACGATGGGGCGAAAGGCTTCGGCCCGTTCCACGTAAATAGCGGCCTTCTCCCCCAACATGCTGGCGCGATGCTCTTTACTCACCGTTTCACCGGGCTGGAATTTGCCGGTCAGTGCACCGCGGGCCATGGGCATCCGCACAAGGATCGCCACATGATGTTGCTCAGCCAAAGGGAAGAGTTCACGGCCATCTTGCGGCGCCACGAGGCTGTAGTCAACCTGTAATACCTCCGCCAGCCCCTGTTCAATTAGCCATTTGCCGCTGGCAACATCGTTGATCGAGACGCCGGCAAAGCGGATCTTCCCCTGTTCTTTGAGTTTGACCATGGCCTCGGGCCAATCGAATTGTTGCATGTCGGCGAGGCTGGGGCTGTGGAGTTGGTAGATCTCAATGCAGTCGCGTTGCAAACGACGCAGCGAGGCTTCGGCCTGTTGAATAATGCGGGCGGCGGAAAGATCTTTTTCGTTGGTGCCCTGAACACGGCTGACTTTGCTGGCGATCAGAACATCAGCGCGGTTGCCAAGTGCCTGGCCGATTATCTCCTCGCTGCGCCCCCAGCCATAGGACTCAGAGGTATCAAAGAGATTGACCCCCAAGTCGACGGCGCGCCGCACGAGGTCGATCCAATGGCTGTCAGGGCTATGCGATTCACCCAAGCGATTGCAGCCCAGGCTGATCTCTGAGACGTTGACAGCGGTGGTGCCGAGTTGGCGGTAGTGCATGGCTGGTCCTTTCGGTGATATGTGATAGTTGATGGGACAATGATACGCTGATTTGTGGAATGTGTAAATTGCGAGGAAGGGGAGGGTGGGACAGTAGAACAGTAGGACAGTAGGACAGTGGGAAAGTTGGCCAGAAGACGATGAGCAGGGAAGTCAAGCCATGCAGCAAGGATAGCTTCTATGATCGATAGACCATCAACCGGAGGCCCATATGAGCCTAACCGGTTTCCATTTTTGATGCGACAGTTAAAGCTCAAGGCATACGAGAGGGGAGAACAAGCGTAACATCATCCCCGGTGACGCGCAGTTGATAGGTGCACTCACTGGTGGAAGCGGGATCGTGGGTGGGGTCGTGGGTCACGACAACATGGTAAATGCCGGATTTGACAAAACTGCCGGTCCAGAAGAGGTCCCCGTTGAGTTGTCTATTGATGGTGCCCTCGCCCACAGGTTGAAACTCGATATTTTGCCGCCACAAGCGCAGTTGTTCCGGTGTCCAGAGCGCAAAAGCCATACAATTTGCGGGAGTGGCGGTTGCGCGAATGGTAATGGCTCCCGCGTCGCCTTCATCGCGAAAGGCATACCAGTGCACCTCACCCGGCTGGATGATATACTCTTTGCCTATCGGGGGCAATGACTCATCGGGGCTTGATAGAACGCGCGTTTGCCCCGGTGTGGGTGTTACCGTTGGGCCTGCCAACGGTGCCGTGTCGGCTGTTGGCGTGCGCACGGGGTGAACGGCACATTCGCTGTCTCTTATAGCGATGGGAGGCTGGGGCGGAATGAAGGTGAGCAGGGGAAAGGAGACCTGTGTCCCTTGAATGGAGAGCATGTAGTTACTCAAACCACGGCCCATGCTCTCAACAAGCACATAGTAAATGCCAGATTGGACAAAACTACCGGTCCAATAGCGGTCGCCGTGAAAAACGGTGGAGAGCGATCCGGCACCAACGGGTTCAAACGGTTCACCGCGCTGCCAGGCGAGCATTTGCGCAGGCGTCAACACGAAAAAGGTTGCGCCATTCTCAGGCACCACCGTCAAACGTATTCGAATTGGCGTGTCGTCACCCTCATCACGAAAGGCATACCAATGTTGACCGCCATCTTGCAGGGCAATCCAGGCATCGACAGGGGTGAACGGCTGCGTTGGCTCATTCCCCACACTTTGCGCACAGAGCAACGCACCGACGGCACGATACGCACTTTTGTCCCACACAGTGCCGGCCACCGCCACGAGCAAGCTGAGCACAAGGCATAGTATTGGGCTTCTTGGCAAGAGATATTGCTTTCGAGAGGGACGATTGATAGGGTATGCTGTACTCTGTTGCATAAACCAGCATGATAATCCTGGGTAAAAAAAGCGCTGGCAAGTGAACATTGCCGGCGCTTTTTGCTATGGTTGATTTCCGTGAAACCTGGTGCCTAGCTTCTGTCGAACCTTAGTTCTCACTAAGTATCTACCCGTAAATTCTCTGTTTCCGCTGGGCCACAATCGAATTTACGGATAGGTTCTAAGAGCAAAGGCCCATTTTACTGTACCGGCAGACTGTTCGCAGAGGGGAAGTTTGCATTCCCGGTGATATCAAGCGAATAGTAGACCGGTTGCGAGGTCGAGTTCATCACAATCAGGTAATACTGACTGTTGGTTGGGAACGAACCCTGCCAGAAGAGCGGATCACCACTGATAAACTCATTCTCGGTGCCTGCGCCCATGGGGTCAAAGTCGCTGTTGTTTCTCCAATTGTTCAGGTTATCAGCCGACCAGACTTCAAAGCTCAAGTTACCGGATTTGGTACGCAGCAGTGCATTGATCGTGGCATCTTCCGGATTGGTGACAATATCATTGCCATCGGAATCCACATTGACCGGTACCTGCGAACGGAAGCTGTACCATTGCCAACTGTTGGCAGGAATCATCACATAACCGCTGGCCGGCATGAGAGTATTTTCAGGACCAGTTCCCATGGTGGTTTCGGCCGGTGTATCAACGGTCAGGGCCATCTCACCAGTGCTCATGACCGGTTCTTCGGCCTGCGCCATGGTATTCATGGACATATCCATCATGCTAGGCGCGGTAGCATCAAGAGTCAGATCGGTCGGGAAGCGGAGATTACCGGTGATGTCCAATGTATAGGTTGCCGGTTGAGAACTCTTATTCTGAACAATCAGATAATAGTTGCTATTGGTCGGGAAAGATCCCTGCCAAAAGAGCGGATCGTCCGTCATGAAGTCATTTTCGGTACCTCTACCCATTGGGTCGAAGTCACTGCTGTCGAGCCAGTTATTCAGGTCATTGGCGGACCAGACCTCGAAGCCCACATTACCGGAAATCGTGCGCAGTGTGGCGTTCACGGTTGCATCTTCCGGATTGGTAACGATGTCGTTGCCCTCGGAATCCACATTAACCGGTACTTGCGAGCGGAAAATGTACCATTGCCAGCTATTGGGGGCAATGGTCACCGGTCCGGAGGAGGGCATTGCCGCCATTGACGGACCCTCACCAGGTGACAAGGCTGCATCTTGTGCAAAGACGGCGCCGGCGCCCAATGTAAAGAGCATAGCCACCATCACGACAATACTCAGTGGTTTTGAAAATTTGGTTGACATACTGTATTTACTCCTTTTCGCCTTTCAGAAAGCGCTTGCCAGTGACTCTCTCTATAACACTCTCTAAAAAACCATGATTAGATTTTGCAATTTCAAATACATCTGGTGAACGATTGGGATGTTCTTCAGATATCTCGTCGTGATCTTATTTGGCCGATTTTCGCCGGCACAATAATCACGTGCACTCATTGTATCATCTGCACAACCAACGCACCTGTGGCAAAGTACTCATCTCTGCCACGCAATCCTACCTTACTTTTTTACGCAACCACGGTGCGAATTCACATGGATCACAATGAACTTTACATTTGCCAAATAAGAAAGAATGCCTATATAATGGCGCCCCAAACTGAGTAATTTTCCTCACAATCTAAGTAAAAATACTTACGCGTTCTGTGTACAATTGCTCACCATCTTCGCCAACCAGAGAAAACAGAGCCGCCTGCCAGCCCTTGACCCCGGTGCGCATTTGGATGCGCTCGTTCGTAAGGTACAGCCGTCACGCCAGATGCGGAGTAAGAATTGGTCCGAATATTCTCTGATCCCACTGGGTCACAACCGAATGTTCAGATCGACAAAAAGTTTGTCCCGTTATGGAGAAAGAGTTTAGCGTCATGCACAAGCGACAGCGTTCAGCGCAAGTTTCTGGCTTCCTGCTTTCCCTCGTGTTCGGTCTTCTCTTGGGGGGATTGTTTCCCAGTTATCGCGTTGCGACAGCCCACAGTCAGACAAACGAACGTGGCGCAACAGCCATTGCCCAGCAGTTTGGCAATGATGTGGTAGCCACGGCACGCCGGCAACGGCTAACAAATCTTGTTGACCAAGCGGAGATGGTTGTCCGGGGGCACGTGGCAGAGACCAGAAGTGTGTGGCGGGCAGCGGAACGGCAAATCGAGACGATTGTTACCATCGATGTGCGCTACACGTTGCTGGGAGCGTCGCCAACAACCTTGCAAGTTCACACTGCTGGTGGGTTTCTGGCCGATCGGGGGATTGGCATGGTGAGCATGCACGCTGCGACCTTTGTACCGAATGAAGAGGTACTGCTCTTTCTGTACCAACAGGATGAGCAGCGCAACCAGGGTAGGCGGGGCGCAATGGCCACAAGTACACTAGCGAACGGCCAATGGCAACTGGTCGCGGGTGCGGCCGGCAAATTTGTTGTGCGCGGCAACGAAGCGATCAATCAGGATGGCATGATTGTCGAAACGGTCGATACCCTCTTGAACACGGTCGCCACGCTGGCAATGACGCGACAGGCAAGCACAGATCCGCTGACAATGCTTTTGCAGCATGCAGCAACGTCAACTCAACACGAAACGGTACCAGTTCACACAATGGAGGGGCAGACAGAGAAACGGCGCTGGGCTACCCCCCATGCCGGCGTGAACTACTATATCAACATCAACACAGACCAGGTCGATGAACATAAGGTAGGCAAAGAGAGCAGCATGCTGCGCAACGCGATCACGGCGGCGGCGGCTCGGTGGAGCACCGTTGACAGCGCAGATTTTACCTTGCGCTATGGCGGTCCAACCACGGCAACGTCGACAGGCTACAACGGAGTCAGTGAGGTTCTCTTCATGCACAAAGGGCACAAGGAACGTGCGGCCGCCGCCGAAGTTTGGTACACCAAGGATCTGACTGTTGTTGAGGCCGACATCTGGATCAATGATGACTTCCGGTGGGACGCTTCAGGCATGCCGGCTTTCAATGAGGTCGATTTGGAAAGTGCTCTTGTCCA
>Ga0116151_10006172_pt1 | contig 10236 bp, 5 predicted proteins | sample AD_UKC117_MetaG_FD_89893 | JGI IMG/M metagenome (GOLD analysis project Ga0116151, IMG submission 89893) | Active sludge microbial communities of municipal wastewater-treating anaerobic digesters from Hong Kong - AD_UKC117_MetaG | ecosystem: Engineered > Bioreactor > Anaerobic > Digestate... | reverse complement strand
CCCTTGAAGACGAGGACATTGCCCGGTTTGCCGATGCAATGAAGGATTTTGTCGACGGGCTGGAAGGCTGGGAAGTCGCAAGAAAGATCAATCTCTATCCGGACCTCCGGCGGCTCGTCAGAATTCCCTTGTTTCTGGCCATGTTGCTCGGAACCCGCGGCATTAACGGCGGCGGACCGACAAACAGGTCGGATCTTATCGAAACATATCTGAAAACGCTCTTCCACCCGGGCAGCCACAAGGCCCAGGAAGATGTAGAAGATCGCAGCGCGCAGCTTCGGCCGATCGCAGAGAAGCTCGCTTTTGAACTTCTTGAAAAGCAGGAAATCGGCGCGAGCGGACGCGAGATAGGCGACATCATCGACCGTCTCGCGGCGACACGTGCAGAGGCTCGGCAATTGATGGAAGACCTCACAAGGAATGGGATTCTCCGCCGCCAGAGCGCCATCCGGCTGACATTTCCCTATCCGATCGTCCAGGAATATCTGGCCGCCTGCCACCTCGTTGCAGAATTTGCCGACACGCTTCCCGCCAGGATCGACGACGCCATCCAACGGCCCTGGGCCCAGGTCATTCAATTCGCTCTTGAACTGCACGCTGCGCCGGAGCCGACCATCCGGGCCATGCTGGGCCGGCCGGACGATGCGTTCGCAACGGGTCTCAGACTTGTCGGGCGGTGCATCGCCAATGGCTCGAAGATCTCCCAGTCCCTCAAGGACGACATCTCCGACCGGCTTGTCGCGTTCTGGGTTCACGCCCCCACAAATGCCCGCGAACGGGTCGGACGCCTGCTGGCCGACGGCTTTATCGATCCACCCACGCCATCACTTCGCGACGCCCTGCACTATGGATGGCTGATCAATAGCGGCGGCGGAGATATCGTCTCGCTCCTCAAGGATAGGCTGCTGACACTCAGCGTCCTGGACAGCCTCATGAATGAGGAGCGCTCCGGCATCATGATTTACCGGTGCCTCGAGCCGGCGCTCAATGCCGCGGGCGATGCAGCCTTTCAGGCCATTGCGGCCCGGCTCGCAAGCGATGAGCTGAGCGCCGAAGAAAAAAACGATCTTGCCAGCCTGTTTCTGAATTTTGAACCGGGTCACATATCGCGCGGCCTGGTACTATCGTTGGCGCGATCACAGGATATTCCCGTAAAGGCAAGATTATCCGCCTACCGCATCGCCGGTTCACCACTGGAAGACGACGCCCTGGACCTGGCCTATGAGGCCATGCGGCAAACCGACTGGGACGCCAGCCACAGGGTTCCTGACCTGCTGGCGCTGCACCCGGAACCGGCCGGGCTCCTGTCGGATATCTTCAGGGACGAGACCATCTCGCTTGAGCAAAAGATGGACCTTGCAGGATCAAGCGCTCGGATCATTAACGATCCGGAGACGCGAAGAAAGTTCGCCCTGTCCTCCCTTGCCGATCCGGCCCTAGACAGGAAGATCAGAACCGCCCTCCAATTGTTTGAAGCCCGGTTTGGCGACAGAGGCGCCTTTGAACAACTGATCGAGGATATTCCGGTCAACGCAGTCGACGAAGTCGGAACCACATTGGCGCTCTTCGGACACCATCGCGACCGCGAGCTTGGCGAACGCGCCGCCGTCCTGGTGCACGGAAAAGTAAAGACACCGGAAGATGCCGCCCGGCTCTCACAGTCCGTCACCACCGGCATGCTTTACGTTTTCGAAATGGATTGGCTCTCAACGGGACTTCTGAAAGACGCACCGCCCCATCCGGCCATCCCCCTGTGGACTGAGACCCTCGAAGCCTGGGCCTGTCTTCCGGACATGCCCGCCCTTGAATGTCTTGCGATCCTCGATGCCGCAGCCCAGCTCGGGTCGGAATGGGCCCGGGCAAGGCTGCAATCGGCCCTCAACCTGATCGAGGATATGGATAGTCCCGAATATTCAGAAACGGATGAACTCGGACATACGCTCTCGAGCACTCTCCACCACCTCCGTAAACGCATGCCCGTCCTTCCCGAAGGCCTGATGGAAAAGATCCTTGCCTCGAAGCGCTACAATATTGCTTCGCAAGGCCTACAGAGCCTGAAAGCCGCCGGAGACAAAACGGCCCTTCACAGACTTGTCCGATTTCATGCAGAGGCTGAGGATTGGGGACTGAAGGACACGGCCGCAAATGCGATTGAACAACTTGCCGCTCGACTGAACATACTCGTCGACAAGACCGAGGACGGGTACAGGCTGCAGGTTTAGCCCTGCCCGTGCATCCGGGCGGTCGACAGAGTCATCTCCTCCCGCATCGCGCCGCTTCAGGTAAAGAAAGCGAGCTGATCGAGGGTCAGCAAAACCTGAAGGGCCCGCGTCATCGTATAGGTCTCCGGCATGGCTGCGCCATGCCCGACCGCATGCCGCGAGCCGGCGCTCGCCGGTGGCCCGGCGGGGTCGAAATTTGCGAACACGTACCTGTCGAGATACTCGCTGAACGCTGCCGGCAGGAACAGGGAATCCTTCGCGCCGGTCTTCTGTTCAGCTTCGCGTCTTGCAAATGCAAGAAGCCCTTTCAGCTTTGCGCGCTGCCCCGTCCTGGCATGATAGGCCTCCGATAATATGCCTTCGATCTCCGTGAGAGCAGTCTTGATGGAGGCGACCGGATCACCGGCCCTGAAGGAGCGAATGGCAGACTGAAGGATAAGCCTGCGGCTTTCGAAATGAGGTTTGCCGATCCACCGGTCAAACAAATGATCGAGACGTTAATCCGTAAACGAAGCAATGAGTTGTGTTTCAATTTCGTCAAGCTCGAAGCCAGCCTCAAGCGTTTCGGCAATTTTTGTGAACTCGTGCCCGATGATCTCGACAAAGGGGAACCACCCTGCCCTGATGACCTTCGACAGACGCTCCGGGTCGAGGACCGTGTCATAGAGATCCCAATATCGCAGCCGCCTGACTGTCGCGCCAAGCGCTGCCTCGAATTCTTCGAGGGTCAGGTTCTTGCCAGGATTGAAGTCGAACACGAAACCAAAATGCCACCCCTCCCTGAACAGGCATGCGACCTGATCGTCCGGCTTTATCTCGACGGCCGGGAACCGCATGGCGGCGATATCAGCGATGTTGCTTTCGAAAACAGCTTGCCCCGCCTCCACCGCTTTCTTTACCATCATTTTCCACTCGATCGCCGCTGTATCGACCCAGAGATCCGCCGTCTTGTCCGTATGAATGACCAGCAGGACCGTGTGAGCCCGGGCGAGCCGTACGCCGATGCCGGAAAGCCGTGCACTGTTTTCAACAACGCCGCAGAAGCTCCGCGCCAGCCGGTGAAAGACCGGATCGAGCGTCGAACAGGCGCCGTTCACCTGCACCTTGACCATCTCTCCGGCCCGGGCCGCGGAGACGCTCAGACCATCTATTTTGATTTCCTGGAGACGCACCGGGTTCCCGGGATTTTCGACCCGCATTCCCCCATTTCGGTTCTCGTCTTCTGGCATTGTCGGGTCTCCTTGCCTGCATGACCATCGATGCGACCACCTGTCAGCAGATGGTCGTGCGCACCCGATACGGCAAGCAATTGTCCGTACCAGCTACCAAGATCTGGATATCCAGAGTGCCGGATCAGGCGGCCGGCCGTTGGACGGAACCTCGCGCTGCAATCAACTGCGAGGCCGCCGCATGCATCACATCCGCATCCTGGCCGGCCGGAATATTGGCGAATTCCAGGGCCCAATCGGTCTGGACAATGGATATGTCTGGGAAAAGCGCTCTCAACCGGGCAGCCGCATGGCTGACCAGGATTGACTGGTCCGGGCTGTAGGGAAAGCTGGTCTGCATCCATAACCCAAAAGACTCCCGGCCAAATAGATTGAATCCATGCGCTCAGGAAAGCGCAGGATGAACTCGCGGCACTTGCCGGGGGCGGTCGCTAGTTTCCGCCCGCAGCCGACTTCTGAACCTTGGATGTCAGGCCCGCCCTTCGATGGTCTCACACTTTGCAGGAGAATGTCATGCTCGATCTGTTGCTTCCGACAGCACTCGCCCTGGTAAGCATTCCCGCCTGCTGGCTGACCTGTTTCGAAGACGGCAGCCCGACTACGAGCGGCTGGATTATGATCCTGTCCGCCGCTCTGCTGGCGGGCGCCATTTCCTGGAACGGTCGTGCTAAGGACAGGCGAGAAAAGGACAGGCTGTCATACTTCCAGCACTCCTTCGACCAGCAAACAGGCGTTGCCGAGGGCCTCCGCAGTCAGAATCTCGACTTCCGGCGCCAGCTCGGCCGCATAGAGTCGATTGCCGGCGACATTCAGGTCCTGGTCGGATCGACGCTGCAACAAGATTTCAGTCGCCGGTTCGCGGCAGGGAACCGAATCCCGTCAATCTACCGCCTCGTGCGGACCCCCGCCTGTAACGGGTCGCGACCAGAGAAAGCCCGGGAGGAATGAGCGCTGTGGACAGGGAAGAATTTGTCGATCTGGACCGCCGGTTCGAACCGGTCGACAGCAAAGAGCGGCATGACAGTGACACGCTCGGTCCGCGCATGTTCCTGCCCGCCAGCATTGGCGGTTTGTCCTGGACCGATGTTCTGACCCATCGCGTCGTGGTCGTTCTCGGCCGGGCGGGCTCCGGCAAAACGCGCGAGCTCCGCCATCAGCGCGAGCGCCTGGCAGCAGCCGGTGAGGCCGCTTTCTATGTCCGGCTGGAAGCTCTCACCAAGGGAAGTCTCGAAGACGCCCTCGGCGAAAAGGGCGATCCCGGGATCCTGGCAGAGTTTCGTAAATGGAAACGCGGCAGGTCGAAGGCCGTCTTCTTTCTGGACGCGCTCGATGAGGCCCGCCTGCCGCGCGGCCGGAACGGGATTGTCCTCGACGAGGCCCTCGCCGGCTTCAAACAAGGGCTCGGCAAAGCGCGGTCCAGGGCCTCGCTCATCCTGTCGACCCGCGGCAGTGAATGGCACGACCGGACCGACCGGCCAAAGCTCGAGGACATGCTCACATGGCTCACCGCGAAGGAGGACGATGCAGACAGGAAGGCCGCGCCGGTTACCTCCGTCATCCCGTCAATCGGCGGGGGCGAATGGCAAGAGCCGGCAGACCGGCCGAAATTCAGGGACCTCCTTACCTGGTGGCGAGCCAAACCTGAATATGAAGCCGGCGCACATGCCGAGGGCATGAACGCTGCAGACGCGGAAACGGTCATCGAGGAAGACTTGCCAGCGGCAAACACCGGAACCAATCCGGCAGAGCTGAAGGTTCTTGCGCTCACGTCCCTGACCCGCACGCAATTGATGCGACTTGCCGGAGCGCGCGGGATCGATGCAGAGGAATTTGTCAGCGCAATCGAGACAGCCAAGGCCGTCGTCCTTGCGCAAACGCCGCTCGAAGCAGGCATGCTGATCAATGTCTGGAAAGGAAACCTTGAGGCGGGCCGGCCCGGAGCATCCGGTTTTGAAAACAGGCGCAGTCTGTTCGAGCGGGCAATCGCCTATGTGTTGCGTCCCCGCCCGGACGATGAGCGGCGCTCCGATCTCAGCCATCCGATCGCGATGGCCGGACTGAGGGCGCTCGCCGCAGCCGGCACGTTCGCCGACAAGCGGGATTTCACGATCACCGGCCAGGCTGAAGACTGCCTCGATCCTCATTCGATCCTTGGCGCCCTCGATGATGACTGGACCGATGCGAGCATCCGCCAGCTTTTCAGCTATGCTTTTTTTGATCCGGTGTCGGCAGGCCGGATCCGGTTTGCGGCCAGGGAAATCCAGGACTTCCTTGCCGCTGAATTCTTTGATCAGGCCATCGACAGGCTCGGCGGCAATCTCGAGCCGCTCTCGCCGCTGATCGGGCGGTTTGCAGACCAGCGCATTGTCCCGCCCGGCCTTTTGAATTTCTTTGGCTGGCTTGCCACCATGAACCCGGCTGTACGCCGGCTGATCACCGACATACAACCGACGCTGCTCATGGAGACCGGTGATCCCAGTCTCTACAGCCTGCAGGAGCGCGCTGACGCCCTCATCAGCCATGCAAGGCAGTATGAAACCCGTGTCCTGCGCGGTGAACGCTTCTATCGCGACGACCTCAAGGCCTTCGCCCACCCGGACCTCGCGCCAACCGTTGCAGGATTGCTCAGCGAAACCGCCTCGCCAGAACTCAGGGAAAATCTCATCGAACTGGCACGCCATGGAGAAATGGCAAGCATATCCGGCACGATTTGCAATATCGCCTGTAACAGGAACGAACCCCGCCGGGTCCGGACCGAGGCCCACCTCGCCCTCAGGGATTTCGGGCCGGGTGATATGAAACAACGCGTACGCGACAGCCTAGGTGAAGACATCGCCGCAGCAGGCGAGATTGATGCCGAAGAGGCCCCGACCTGGAACGCCTTGCTCCTCTCCGGTCTCTGCTTCACTGCCCCTGGCACGCTTTCCATCCGTGAACTGACAGGATACCTCGAATACCTTGCGCGCGAGCCGCGCAACTACGCTTCAGGCAATGGCATGCTCGCCAGCGACCTCGTCCAGGCTGCGCAGGCCGCCTTGCCGGGCAACTGGCTCGGCGCGCTTCTCGATCTCGTTATTTCCCCCACAGACCGGACCGACAACGGCCTGCCTGTTGCCCTGCCCTCACACCGCGCGCTCCTAGAGCCGCTCGCGGACCTCCTGCTGGCGCGCCTTCCAGAGGAGGCAAAGCCGGCGACCGGTTCTGACGTCCTCAAGGCCATCGAGCTTTTCTGCGGCCTTTCCCACCGGGATGGCAGCTTCGTGTTTTCCCAAAAGCTCGAAAACATCGCGAGCGCCCTGCGCGCTGCACCCGGCATCAAGCTCGCCTTGTTGCGCGCACGCCGGCCGCTCGTAAACACCGAACGTCTTTGGGCCTATGAAGCGGTCGCCCCGCTCGCCCTGTCCGAGCGCTATGACGGACAAAACATCTGGACGGCTGATGATGTCCTGTTAGCGCTGGAACAGGCCTCCACAAGCACTGACGCAGAGGAGGTCCGGGCCTGGTACGCGATCGCCGAAAGTGTCACCCATGAGGCCGAGCCCATCTCCGACCGGATCGCCGTGTCGAAACGATTGCACCGCTTCGCGCGCCGCAGTCATGATCCCGTTGTCCGAAAACGCGCGCCGGACCGCCCGAGACTCTACTACCGGTTCAAATTCTGGCTGGTCCATGCCGGCGGCTGGCGCAAGATCAAATACATCCTCCGGGAAAACGCGTCCGCCCCCTGGCGCCGCATTCGCCGGGCCTGGCGCATCCGGCAAATCCTGAAACTGATCCGCTCGGGCAAGCATCTCAACTACCTTCAGGCCAACATGTTCGAAGCAACCCGCAATGACCGGGCCTGGAGCATTCAGGCCGTGCTGGACCATATCGGAAAGACGGACGGGCGCGCCGCGCGCAAGGCGGCCAATGCCGGCTACCGCGCCGTCTGGCGGAGTTTCGATCCGGCCCGCCTCACGGATCCCGATGGCTGGGCCGTCGCCGACATTGCCTATGCGGGGCTGGAACTCGACCGCCGGTCCGGCAATCTTCGCCTAGATGCGGCCGAGACCGCTTGCTGGTGCGCCGTCACGCTGCTTGCCGCGCACCGCAAGGTCCCCGACCTTGCTGGCCGCTACCTTCCCGGACACGGCACCGTCATCCGCGACTTTCTGGAAGCGCCGCTCCGGCAAGCGCTTGCCTCAAAACCTCATCCTCAGGACATCCCGCACCGGCTTATTTCATCGCTCGCCTATGGTCCGGAATTGCTGAGAGCTGCTGCGGCGCCGCTCGTGGCTGACCTTATTCTGGAAGGTGCCGTCCGATGGACGGGAGACCTTGCCTACCTCCTCTCCATCCTCCTGCACACCGGAGAAACCGGGCGCCTCGGTTCCGCCTTCATACGCCGGAGATTTGCCGAGGCCGCCGCTGAAGGGCAGGACAAGCAGGCGTGGGCCTGGCTCGAATTATTGTTCAGGACCGAACCGGAAACAGCAATGGGAGCGGTTGCCCCCTGGACTGCGCATGTCTGGCCCGAGGACAGCAACAGCCCGCTCCTCGGCTTCCTGGCGCAATATGGCAGTCTTCTGAACCGGTCGCGCGATGAAGAGCGCCAGCAACTCGATGCGCTTCAGTCCTCTGCGTCTGCGCTCGGATTCCTCGTCCGGCTCGCCTGGTGTATTGCGCCGCCCGAAACCGACCTCCGGCATGAAGACGTCTACACGCCCGGCATCCGCGACAGGGCGGGAGATCAGCGGCGCTACTGGACTGAACAACTAGTCGCGCTCGGCAGCGAAGCAGGCTACCGGGAATTCCTGCGCCTCGCCGAATTGCCGGAGCTCAGCGCCCAGCAGGATGTCTTCCTCTATCATGCCGAACGGCTCGCCCGCCAAGGTGCCAGCAGGCCGGTGCCATCAGACGCCGATCTCCCGCGCCTCATGTCGGGTCTGCGCGCGCATCCGCGCACGCGCGACGAATTTGCGGCCTATGTCGCCTCAATCCTCGAAGCGCTGCTGGAACGGTTTGCGAATTCGTCCCATGATGAGGCGCGCGCCTACCGCAAACCGGATGGCGAACCGACTGAGCGTAACGAGGCAGATTTCCGTAATTGGCTGAGCGCACGTCTCGAAGAAACAGGACGCGACGCCTTCTCGGTCACGCGGGAGCCGGAGGCGGCCCGGGAGAACCGCACGGATATCCTCGTCACGGCCCGCCGGGCAGACCTCGGCTGCGTGGTGGTGGAGGTCAAGCTCGCCGACCGGTCGCACTGGCCGGGTCATGTCCTTGTACGGACGCTCGAGACACAGGTCCGGGACAAATACCTCCTGGAAGCGGACAAGCATGCAGGCGTGCTGGTCCTTCTCAACACGAGAGGACCGACGTTCCGGAAGCGGGTGGACGGGGCTCTTGTGGGGTTCGAGGCGCTGGTGGCAGCCTGCAAGGCGCATTCTGAAACGCTTGGGTCAGATAAACGGTATTTTGTGCTCGGAAAGGAAATCTGAGCCGCCAGCCGCACCGGACGGGCGGTTTGGAGGCCGGGCGTGTCGGCCTTTTTCCTCCATGAGGGCGGAACGACGCAGGCCGGTCCGGCAATTCTAGCTTCAGGCCTGCCGCAGTCCCGACTTGTGCAAATAGGCGCCAGCCGAGAACACCTCGCAAAAGCGCTTGAGAGCCTGTTTGATAGACTTCGCGGCGCGGCTCGCAGCGCGTGAGCGCCCCGCTGGCCGGGTTATACGTCACCCTTTGGTACTTACACCTTCGGATTACCCTACAAATTTCCCCCAATTCCCTCTCTGGAGACTTAGAGACTGATTGGTCAGGTTCTGTGTCATGAAACATGGCACAAACCTCTTCTGGCAGATCATCCTCGTCTTGCTTGTCGTCCTGGTGGCGCTCTGGTGCGCGACCGAGTGGACGGCCTGGTCGCTTGGCTGGTCGCCCCGTCTGGGCGAGCCGCTCTTCGTCATCCTGGACATGCCGGTCTATGTGCCGTGGGCCTTCTTCGGCTGGTGGTATTCCTTCGACGCCTATGCGCCGGATGTGTTCGACCGGGGTGGATTAATTGCCGGCTCGGGCGGGGTTGCGGCGATCGTGATCGCGGTGACAGGTTCGATCCTCCGGGCACGGTGGGACAAGCGGGTCTCGACCTTCGGCTCGGCGCGGTGGGCGGAAGGCAAGGATCTGCGGAAGTCAGGCTTGCTGAAACCAGCTGGCGTGTTCCTTGGGCAGGCTCAAGGCTCGTATCTCCGCCATGATGGCCCCGATCATGTCATGGCCTTTGCGCCAACCCGGTCCGGCAAGGGTGTGGGGCTTGTTGTCCCGACCCTGCTCTCCTGGCCGCATTCAGTGCTGGTGCATGACATCAAGGGCGAGAACTGGCAGCTGACATCCGGCTGGCGCTCAGAATTCTCGCATTGCTTGCGGTTCGATCCGACCGATGTTGCGTCAGCGCATTTCAACCCCCTGATGGAAGTGCGGCGGGGTCTTTGTGAAGTGCGGGATGTCCAGAACATTGCGGACATCCTTGTGGACCCGCAAGGCAAGCTCGGCGATCTCGGGCACTGGGTCGACAAGGCGAACTCCCTGCTCGTCGGGGTCATCCTGCACGTCCTCTATGCCGAGCGGGAGAAGACGCTGGCGCGGGTGGCAAGTTTCCTGGCCGATCCCGACCGGACGTTCCGCACGACGCTGTCGATCATGCTCCGGACCAATCATCTCGGTACCGGCGAGGCGCCGAAGGTTCATCCCGTGGTCGCCGAGACGGCCCGCGAGCTGATGAACCAGTCGGAGAATGAACTCTCCGGCGT
>Ga0116151_10006171_pt1 | contig 10238 bp, 10 predicted proteins | sample AD_UKC117_MetaG_FD_89893 | JGI IMG/M metagenome (GOLD analysis project Ga0116151, IMG submission 89893) | Active sludge microbial communities of municipal wastewater-treating anaerobic digesters from Hong Kong - AD_UKC117_MetaG | ecosystem: Engineered > Bioreactor > Anaerobic > Digestate... | reverse complement strand
CCGGGGCAGTTTTTATCCTTCCGGATCTGATATCGCTCTGAAGCTTTCAGATCGGCGGCATTACGTTTCCCAAGATCGTCACCCATTTGGTTGCGGGGCAGGCGAATCACATAGCTTGCATCAGGGTCGTAGTACCATCGTTGTTTAAAGGGATTAGTCAGGGTCGGATCTTCGGCGGGCGCGAAACAAGCGCGGCGAGTTATCTTTGTTTCCATACCGTTGGGCAGCATTTCGTAGTAGTGCTGGTAATAGAGTTTTTGATAATTCCTCATGTTTTTCTCCTTCGTTTGACAGCGGTGTTTTGGGGTTGGGTATTGCATCGAACTGAACTTGAGTCGGTGTTTGCGCAATTCACGGCAATAAAAAAAGCCCCTAGAGATTGCTCTCTAAGGGCTAACCTGAAGTTTATTGGGTGGTTTACAATACAAAATTGAGTTAATCGGGTTAATAGAGTAAACGAGTTCCTGAGGAGGCGATCGCGTGACAATTAACGCTTATCCAGTGCTGTGTGGCGGCACGTTCTTTGCGCTGGTTTTAGAAGCACGGAGGCAGCGAACCTGTAAACGAAGCGTATTAGCGGGCGAACTCGATGGGCTTTCTCAGCCTGAAACCCTCGCGGGTCTTGGTAGAGTGGTTAACCCTGATTATGTCGAACCAAAAAACAAGGACTCTTTCAGTACAAATGTGTCTGATTACAAGTCATGCGAAAACAATGGCACCAATCTTGCGTTTCTTTTCAATCACGAAGTATCATCATTCGATACCCGTGTTAAAACATGCTATGTCGACGCGTTATGCGCGATGGACGAGTTTGTTTGCCAATTTCTTGAAGTTAGGACAAGCACAGCGAAAGAAGTATGGCTTGTCAAAGCATTGCTCGACCTAATCAACGCCGATCAAAGTATTGACAACGATCAAGTGTTTTACATGGGTGAAGACGGCCAAAAAACAACAAAAGCCGCTCTGCGTAATATGAGCGACTTTTACTTTCAGTCTTTCCTGTTAGGTGTATGGCACTTTGCAGTTGTAAACAGAAAAGACAACACGAAGGGCAAATCTACTTATAATATGTGGTGTCCACCACGTGGTGGCAAAGAAAGAAAATATGTCGGAACGATGGGCGATTGCATTACTCGGCCGATAAACGTAACGTTAATTGAAATGATTGGAGCCGCGCCGAAAAAGGATTCTGCTACTACTGCTGAAGATAGCGCACCTGTGGAAAACGGTGACCCAGTCGTCGAAGGTTTCAGCGAGGAATCCGCATCAGCCGCAACGAACCAAACGATCAATCATCCATTCGTCTTTCATCAGTATGGTGATAACAGTATTCAAGTCGGCAGCATTGAAACGATCGTTATAAATTACAGCGATGGTGATAAACATGAACAATAAACTCGAAAAAATTCCAGTAGACAATTTGCCGGAGAACTCGACCATCTTAGTTCAAACCGGCGAAAAAAGCGTGCAAGTCGCGCAGGCTCAAAATGTTAATCATGTTGTGAACCTCATCATGCCTGCAATGTCTTCTGGATCGATCGGCATTGGCAGCCCGAACGTGGCCCTCAATATGGACTATTACAATCTTTTCGTGATTGGCGACGAAACTTTCTGTGATGGTCACTTTATTGTTCCAAAGGACCGCGCATTGACGGAGTGTATGTCGCAGGAAGCTAAGGATCAGTTCTCCGCTTTAGGCAAGAATGCCATTTCACAAATCAAAACCTTTCCGTCCATCTTTGCGTGCGAGAACCACGGTTACGGTAAAACTGATGATGCCCATCAAGCTTTCTTTGGCTTCATTACCGACGTGAAGATTCAAGATAATGGCATAAAAATTTATTTCCGTCCTCTTTCGACGGTACCGCAACAGAGACTAAATGAAATTGCATTTAAAATTGCTTTACAAGGCGCTTCCGCGATCAACGAACTGAACCGTACCCATTGGGCAATCAAAAAGGTTAACCTGATTGAAGAATTGAAAGCTGCTGGAATCAGCGTGCTTGTTCCTACATAATTCGGACCAAACGGTATCAAAACTAAACATCATAGTGAACCGAAGTATGACGTCAATTCACCACCAAAATATAATTTACCAGAACTTCTAACAAGCAATGAACCTATAAGTCGAGTGATATTTATGGCAGTTTCTGCTCCTCTCGGTCTTATGGATAGTACCTTCCGACCCAGTGACAAATAAGTAACGCTGCTTTGCTGCGATATTGCTGTCCTGAAACAACTATAACTGTCATTTAGCTCAACAATCGCATGAAATTTGTTGCGTTATTTCTCCTATAATCAGATGTCACTAAGCTCTGACAGCTAAAACTTGTATTTTTCTTCTGTCCTTGCTATAATTGGCGGTAAAGAATGTGAGGTGTCTTATGCCTCTTTCTAATCCGCAAAAGATCAAGTTACTAAAGCTATATGAGCTCCTCAAAGCCTATTCGGATGAGGAGAAACCACTGTCCACCAATCAACTTTGTGCCATGCTAAAAGAGGAAGGCATCACCTGCGACCGGCGAACATTGTCGGTCGATATTGACGTGCTCAATGCTAATGGATTTGAAGTAATGCGGCGCCGCACCCGGTATGCAAACCTCTTCTACGTCGCCGACAGGCAGTTCGATCTGGCCGAAGTAAAAATCCTGATCGACGCAATTCAAGCTGCCAGTTTTATAACACCAATCAAAACACAGGCATTGATCAATAAAGTCGCCAACCTTGCTGGAAGCCATAAGGCGACCGTTCTGAAAGAAAATCTCGTTACCTTCAATACCAGAAAGCACACCAACGAAGCCGTATATTACACTGTCGATACGCTGGAACGGGCACTTCAGAAAAAGCAGAAAGTTTCTTTTCAGTATTTTGATCTGGATGAAAACGGAAATCGAGTATTGCGCAAAAAAAGTGAACGATATATCGCCAATCCCGTAGGTCTGGTCTACCACGAAGATAATTATTATCTGGTGACCTACCACGAAGTGCATGAAGCGACCGTCAATTATAGGGTTGATCGCATGACAAACGTGCAGTTGGAAGACGAACCGGTCGCAGCGCGGGCGATTGCGTTATCCGGCGAGCTTGACACGTATACTGAGCGAATCTTCAAGATGTTCAACGGTCCGGAAGCAATGATTGAACTTCAATTCGACCGAAAGCTGATTGACGCGGTGCATGACAAGTTCGGGGAAAGCGTAGAAATCATCGCGTGCAAACGGGGCCTGTGCAAAGCAACAGTTGAAGTGTTGGTCAGCCCTGTGTTCTTTGGTTGGTGTTTTCAGTTCGGCAAGAGCATGAAGATTCTTTCACCTGATACGGTTGCTGCCGAGATGAAAGCACATGCACGAGCGGTTGCGGGGATGTATCGAAAATAAACCATTTGGGGTGTTCTTGGAGGCATTCGCTATGTGGAAGTTGTTTGATTTTAACAGCGATGGCAAGACAAGCCTTTTCGAAAAAGTCGTCGGGATAGAGTTACTAGAAAGTATCATCCATGACGAGAATGCAACTATAGATGAAAGCGAGGCTAACGACGACGAAACCGATGAAGACGACTTTGACGAGATCGATGACGATGATGACGATTTTGATGATGAGGATGAATTTTAAATCTATCATAGGCTAAAATATATACTTGAACGCAAAACGAATGTGGGGAATGTAAAATGGCAGATTTTAGCAACGGGCAAGAACGCGAAGAATTACACAGAGCAATATGGAGTATTGCGGATGATCTCAGGGGCAGCGTTGACGGATGGGACTTCAAGAGTTATGTGCTTGGGACGATGTTCTATCGCTATATCTCCGAGAATCTGACCAACTACATCAACAAAAACGAGCATGATTCCGGTATTACCGATTTTGATTATGCTGAGCTCTCAGATAAAGATGCGATTGAAGCGCGCCCGGGTCTGATTCAGGAAAAAGGATTCTTCATCCTGCCCTCCGAGCTGTTTTGCAATGTTCTCAAGAACGCATCCAGCGATGAAAACCTGAATGAAACGCTGGAGCGCGTGTTTAATCATATCGAAGATTCCGCGAAAGGCAGCGATGCTGAAAGTGGCTTCTCCGGTTTGTTTGACGACTTTGACGTCAATAGCAACAAACTCGGCGCAACCGTTGCCAAGCGCAACGACAGATTGGTTAAGCTGCTAAAAGGTGTTGCTGATATGAGGCTGGGCGACTACAAGGATCATCATTTTGATGCCTTTGGCGACGCATACGAATACCTCATGACGATGTACGCCTCCAACGCAGGAAAAAGCGGCGGCGAGTTCTTTACCCCCGCCGATGTGTCGGAGCTTTTGACGCGGCTTGGTACGCTTGGAAAGACCGAAGTCAATAAGGTATATGACCCTGCCTGCGGTTCGGGATCACTGCTGCTCAAAGCCGAAAAATTGCTCGGCCGGGATGGCGTTCGCACGGGTTATTTCGGTCAGGAGATCAACATCACAACCTACAACCTCTGCCGCATCAATATGTTTCTGCACGATGTAGGGTTCGACAGGTTTGATATCGCCTGCGAAGATACGCTAACCCACCCGCAGCATTGGGATGACGAGCCGTTTGAGCTGATCGTTTCCAATCCTCCGTATTCCATCAATTGGGCGGGCGATGACGATGCAACGCTCATCAACGACCCACGTTTCTCCCCCGCCGGCGTTCTCGCGCCGAAGTCAAAAGCTGACTTCGCCTTTATCATGCATTCGCTTTCTTGGCTTGCGCCGAGCGGCACCGCTGCAATCGTCTGCTTCCCCGGGATCATGTATCGCGGTGGTGCGGAGCAGAAGATTCGCAAGTATCTTGTGGACAACAACTTCGTAGACTGCATCATTCAACTGCCTTCGAACCTATTCTATGGAGCAACCATTGCAACCTGCATCATGGTTCTAAGGAGAGGAAAAGCGGATAACAAAACACTCTTTATTGATGCCTCTCAGGAATGCATCAAGGTTACGAAATATAACCGGCTGACTGATAAAAACACCAAAAGAATCGTTGATGCTTTTGCAAATCGTGAAGAGATAAAGCATTTCGCTCATCTTGCTCCGTATGATGAAATCAAAGAGCAGGCTTACAATCTTTCCGTTAGCACCTATGTGGAGGCGGAGGACACGCGGGAGCATGTTGATATTACTCGGTTAAATGCCGAGATCGAAGAGATTGTTGCCCGCGAGCAAGTTCTGCGCGAGGAGATTAATAAGATCATCGCGGAGATTGAGGTGGGCAATGAGTAAGCTGGATGAGTTGATTAAGGAGCTTTGTCCGGATGGAGTTGAATACAGAAAGCTATCCGAACTCGGTTTCTTTTATGGCGGTTTAACCGACAAGAACTATTGGTCGAATAGTAAGAGCGGTTCTGCGGGTACCGGAACATTTTCCAGTACTTATGTAGGACCCGATGAAAAAGACGATTACGACCCCAGACCGAAAAACGGCGAAAGCGCAATGGTGCAAGGCAGTGTTTCGACACCGCCGAAGTACATTGACGGCGGGAAAACGGTGGAATTAAAGGTTGACCTTTCGATTAGATCAACAAAACAGCATTTCTGGGATTTTGACGGCGACGCATTTGTTCGGTTTGATGAAGTCGATGTGGAAATGAGTCATCGTTCAAATGGTGCGATAGACTTCACGGCAAAAGATTCGGACGGAGAGGATGTCAAATTAAAGGTTTGGCTTTATGCTCCAACCAACTGGAGGTCAACGGAATGGGGAAACAACCCCAAAGTAAATGTCGAGGTATCCGCGCAGGCTCCCTATGGAAACGAGGAAGGCGATAAGATATCCATATATACCAGCGTCGGCATGGGGAGTATGAGCTCCAGAACGGAGTATGTCTATCTCTGGCATGCGGAAGGAAAAGCTCCCGCAGAAAATGAAACTCGGGATAGCAAGGGCTCTCCGCTGACATGGATGGTTCCCGGCGGTATTCTGATTGGCGGCGGAGGCTATATGGTCAACCGGGCGAGGCGAAAGAAAAAGAACAAGTCTGGCGATAGGACACGCAACCCTGAAGTAATCAAATACAAGAGGGATAAACTGAGAAAGGAAGCTAAAAAAGGCAACAAGTATGCAGACAGATTGGCCGGTGAGTACAATGAGATGCTTAAGAGCGTTGAATGGAATAACGGTAAACTCGGTTTTGACAAGGAAGAGAAGTTTGAAAAGCTCAACAAGCTGTATAAAAAGTTCATGCGTGGAGAGGTTGGATGGGAGGAAGAGGCCCCTGATGAGCTGGGCAAGCTGGAAACCGAAACCAGCGGCGGAAGGTTTCAGCGGAACCTGAACCGCTGGAAACAGACCACAAAAAAGGGTATTGCAGATACCTTTGAAGAAGCGGTGAAGGGAGACACGGCAAAATCCGTTATTTTCCGGGCGGGGATCGGAACCTTGACTGGCGGGCATTCCGAAGTGGTTTTTGCCCCGACGGAAGGCTTTTACACAATGAAGGACGCGGTTGAGGAAGGAAAAAGTATCAGGGAAGCCGTAACGGAGGCCTATACGAATCTGGCTATTGATTATGGAGTCGGTAAAGCAACGGATATCGGTATTTCTCCGACAGAAGGCGGGAAAGCAGGCCGTTTCTTCGTGGATCCGAACAACAATAAAGTGTTGGATTTTGCAGAGAAAACCATTTCGGAGGCTTATTCCAACGGTGTGAAGTCCGTCGTTGAGATGGGACAGGATATCCACAACCACAATACCAAGAATAAGTGAGGGGCAATAAATGAATAAAAAAGTGATTGAAATACCCAGCAATAATATTATACCGGCCGGCAGAAGCCTGGGGATAGAACCAAACCTGCTGTCAGGGCTGTCCGGATTCCCGGAACGTGCAGGAACCTGTGCGGTTGAAAAAGAATGGGAAGAGGTGCTTCCTATACTTCTTTCACCGGGAAAAGTATCCATGCTGATGAAGGGCGACAGGGAAAATGCAGTTTCGCTGACCAGTCTTTCCATTGTTGATGGCAAGATACTGGCGTACAGCGGAGAATCCGGCGGAAATACCTATATTCAGGCCACCGACCCATTGCAGCTTCGGGAGGAACTGATGGCATCTATTGGAGAAAATTCACCGGCAAAGGATATTGTTCTGCCTATGAGACTGGATGCGCTTTTCGTTCTGGCAGCTTTTTCGGATTTCATTAAAAGGCAGAAAGCCCAGATCATGCTGGGAATAAAGAATGCGGTCAATCCGCCGACAGAAAGCGACCTCCAGAGTATTCTGAATGAAGCCGCTGAAATGATGGATCCAAGATGGTGGCTTACCTCGTCCCTGATTAAGATTTACAGCTCCAACAGAAAGTTCAATGTTTCTGAAGCATTGAAAGAGCTTCAAAGGCTTGAACTAACCGATGAGAATGAAGGGAGCATATATCCGACTGCAGCGGGCTTTAAGATAATGGATGAGATGACCTGCAGGCGCGGTATTGTTGGGTTCCACAGCTACTATTTCGAAGGAAGCAGACCGGTTCAAAGTACTCAGGTGCTTTTGGGAGCATTGGATACCATTTGGCTTATCGAATGCGGTGAAAACAGTGTGTTGTACAGTCTGAGTGCGGAAGCTGCACAAAAAATGATCGAACAGGCACTGACACCGGGTGAGGTTGTTCCCAAGGGATACGGGTTTAAATCACCAACGCCGTCTGCCGGAACCAAGGAACCGGCAACAGCTGAAGGCGCTGACACATGGCTTTGCGGCTGCGGAAAAGAGAACAATTCAGAATTTTGTGTCTCCTGCGGGAAGGCCAAAGGGGCACCGGTGCCACCTGGCAATAAACTTTTTTGCATCCATTGCGGTAGCAAACTGAAACAGGATGCGAAGTTCTGCATGAAATGCGGGAAAAAGCTATAACTCTTTTCTATTGCAGTTAATCCTGTCACGCTGCCCGAAAGGAAAATATATGAATAGCAAAACGAAACGGGCGCTGCTGCACATTTCATCCGTATTGATGTTGTTGATCGCCATGCCCATGTTCCTGTGGTACTTGCATCTCATAGACAACGCGGCGCTGGACTACGAATACGCCGGGGCCGGATGTTTCGTGGCCGGAATCGTGTACATCTTTTCTATTGTAACGGCCATCGCGGGTCTGGCCTTTGCAGGGCGGCACCACCGATATCGCTGGTGCCGGACGCTCGGTATTATCCAACTGGCGGCGGTGGTGCTGCTGATCGTTCCGCTTCGCTCCTATGCCGCGCTCACGCTGCCGCCGCTTATTCTGTTTACCGCTTTGTATCTGTTTGGCGTGGGCTGGCGCGAAAAACGAAATTACGAACAACAATGAAAGGAGCGTCCCGATGGCAAAGAAGAAAACAAGCAAAAACATCCCCCTGCCCATCCTTATCCTTATCTGCGCCGTGCTGCTGTTTGCCATGTATTTGAGCCTATCTACGCTGGCGCTGGCAATATGGGGCGATTCCGTCATGGGTACGGTGGACAGCTATGACAGCCGCCGGGATGATATGACCGCACAGGAAAACCGCTCCCGCACCGTTTCCAAGGGCTATTGGTTTCTGGTAAACGGCAATGAATATCGGGGCTATGTGATATATGGCAGCGACGAGGCGTGGCCGAACTTGGACGAGGGCGAAACGCGCTCCGAACGCATCCGCTACCTTGGCTTTTTCCCTCATGTGAATAAGCCCGCTATGCTGTGCGAATTTAGCGAGATGGGCGAGGTGGCAATTATTTACCACATCCTCGCTCCTATCGGTTATTTGCTTTTGCTGTTGCTTGTCGTACGCACAGCCAGACGGGGGAAAAAGAAGAAAACAGCGGCGAGGAAACCCGCCGCACCTCAAATAATTGAAGTAAGGAGTGGTACGGATATGTTTTGTCCTAACTGCGGAAACAAGCTGCCAGAGGGCGCAGCTTTCTGTTCGGGCTGCGGCGCAAAAACACAAGCAAATGTCCCCGGCGAGTGTACGGCCTGCGGCGCAACGCTTCCGGAGGGAGCCGAATTTTGTATTGGCTGCGGAAAGGCGGTGAATTCGGCAACGTCGGAGCCGATGGAACCACACCATGTAGCAACTCCCGCGCCCCCACAGAGCGGCGCGGGGCTGGTCGGCTTTTCCGATAGGTATAACTGCCCGGAGATACTGGCAGCCGCACAGAAAAACAAAAAATTCTCCATTGGATGTATGTGGATATTGGTGTTCGTGCCGCTCATCGGCTTTCCTGTCGCCGGTCTGCTGATGGACGATTTCCCCTTTGGAGAATCCATTATCATCGGCATGGGCATTGCTCTTGTCATGCTGGTCTTTAATCTGCTGGCTTTGCGAAGAACCAAGCAGCCCATGTGGGAGGGTGTGGTCGTCAATAAGTATAGCAAGGAGAAAAGCGAGCATAGGGGCGGCGAGGATGATAATTATAGAACCTATACAGAATATACCACAATTATCAACACCGATGCGGGCAAGAAAAAGACTATCGTGGAAAAGGACAGTGGGCGGCATATGTACGATTATCTCTCCGTTGGCGACAGGGTGCGGTTTCATCCAAGATTCGGTACATACGAGAAGTACGATAAATCCAAAGACCGCATCAACTACTGCAACGTCTGCTCCATGATGAACCCCATACAAAATGACCGCTGCAAGCGGTGTAATAACCTATTATTTAAATAAGGAGGATTTTATAATGGAGAGATTTGACACGCTGCTGGAGGCTGCGGAGTTTTCGGCAACACGCTGCACAAGCTGGAGCTTTGCCACTTCCAATGATAGATACGATGTAAAAGGCTTGCTGGTGCTTGCCGAAACAAGCGATAGTGAAGACCCCATCGATGAGGACAGCTTTTATGTGGTATCGCCCGCTGGGGCTATAGGATTGTGCGAGGACGGAGAGGACATTGACTGGCTGTTCCTGTCCGATAATGCGCCCAATGAGGATCTACCGCTGACATATGGGAGCGTTCCTCAGATGAAGTTTTGTCCTAAATGTGGCCTGCCCGTCGTTTCCGGTTCTCAATTTTGCGGTAAATGTGGATGTGAATTAAAATAAAAAGCCCTTGAATAGCCGAGCAAATCGGCTATTTAAGGGCTTTTGGGGTTTTGTCCATAAGGCGTGTATTCATCGGTATAAACGCGAACGAACTTCCATTCCATGTTCTCCTGTATTTTACGGGTATAATAATCGACCTGTGCCTCAAAGCTGGTGAACTGCTCATCCGAATCCGTGGAAACACGTGCATATCCTGCCACGCGTCGTAGTTTTGTGGTTACGGTAT
>Ga0116151_10006170_pt1 | contig 10239 bp, 9 predicted proteins | sample AD_UKC117_MetaG_FD_89893 | JGI IMG/M metagenome (GOLD analysis project Ga0116151, IMG submission 89893) | Active sludge microbial communities of municipal wastewater-treating anaerobic digesters from Hong Kong - AD_UKC117_MetaG | ecosystem: Engineered > Bioreactor > Anaerobic > Digestate... | reverse complement strand
TCAATCCGAGCTTTTCCTGCACTTCCGGATCTTTCGGGAAGTCGCGCTGCTCGGGATATTCGCCGGCATTCAAGTGGTAAAGGATGCCGAAGAATTCATCGAAGCCATGCACGGTCGGCAGATACTCGTCGCGATCACCAAGGTGGTTCTTGCCGAACTGGCCCGTTGCGTAGCCGAGCGGCTTCAGCAGTTCGGCGATGGTCGGGTCCTCCTTATGGAGCCCCTGCTTGGCGCCCGGCAATCCCACGGTGCTGAGACCGGTACGCATCGGATACTGCCCGGTGATGAAGGAGGCACGCCCGGCCGTGCATGAGGCATGGCCATAGTGGTCCATGAAGATCATGCCGTCCTTGGCGATGCTATCGATATTCGGTGTCGAACCACCCATCATGCCGCGGTGATAGGCGGAAACATTCCACATCCCGATATCATCGCCCCAGATGATCAGGATGTTTGGCTTCTTGGGCTCCTGGGCATTGGCGGATGCCGCCATCCCCAGGGCCATCAGCAGACATCCCAAGCCTGCAAAGATACGGCTCACTCGTTGCATACAAACTCCTCCTCAACATAGCTCTTTGTGCCGATTTTCCATTTGACCTGCTCGATGCCGATCTCAGAACTGCCGGCAAGAACCAACATCGTGCAGCCTTTCGATGATACAAGCAAGAAAGATGAACATCATTCATGGACGTCATTGAATGGCGAATTTCTTTCACTAATTGATGGTGCGCTCAGCATCTCAGGTTCGCACTTTCAAAACCCTATTGCGGCACGCAGGATTCGAACCAAGTTGTCATGACCTCAAACCAGTTCAGCAACCCAGACACAACGCCAGTTGGTTACGTTGAGAGTCCCCGGACCCTAAGCCAAGCTTGTCTGTTGTGGCATGGGTGGAAAGTGTTGCAGGCCTTACCTGGAATTTGCCCAGTGGTTAGGTTTTGGAACACGTTGCAACTTCAGCGAACCACGTGTGGTGACCGGTCGGAAAATCGGCACTTATGCGTGCTGAGATCAGGACCTGCAATTTCGCTCTCATCGGGCATATGCGTTGGAAATTAAGCCATAGCGCTGCAGCGAACGAGCGGCGATATGCCCGGTATTTCTCACAATTCATTTCATGAATATCGGTCCGCTGCGGCGCTTACATGTGGTGCAACGGGCGATCGGCTGCCCAAATGGTTCGTTTACCATGCTCAAAATCCAAGAATGTTTTGATCCAAATCAGCGCGCGCCGTCACATACAAGGAAATCTAGCACCAAGTGGAATTATATAATTTCTGCACGAAGTTGTTGCCGGTTCGAGGAAGAGATTACAATGAATTAAATGGTCAGTATCCAGAAGTTTTCGTCTTACATATTTTAAATTTTGAGCACAACGACTTGGAAGGACAGGAACGCTAAATGACCGTAGTTGACGGGCCAGAGATCAAGGAATTGACCAGTCTTCTTCGTCGTTTGGAGAGTGTCAAAGCTCCAGATCCGTTGTCCGCGCGGGACAGCGCACAGCCTGAGATTCATACCGTGGCTGATGCGCCTGAAGAAGGGCGCAGCGACGATGATGGCACGCTTGGGCAAGATCTCGAGCCACCTACTGAAGTTGAGGTGTCTGAGAAAGACGCAGAACAACCGGCCTCAATAGCCCAACTATCGCCAGATCAATCAGACGATACTGATGCTGTCGGTCGTAGGACGGCCATGGCGCAGGAAATTGCGGAACTTGCCGCAATACGCAGTTCGTTGCCCGTGCCGATACCGAAGAAACCGTCTGAGGGGTTGGCGACAACGGTTCTTGCGGTGAGCTTAGCCGCGCTCATTTCCATGGCGGCGACACTGTATCTGGCTCCGAAGTTCTTCCAACCCAAGTCTGATGACATATCGATCACGCGCACTGTGCGGGCCGAACCATGGGGGACAGGTCAGACGAGCCTGCTGCCTCAACTGCCAGATCAACCTAACGCGGCATCATTGCACACGGCACCTGCCGATTTCGTAACGGCCCAAGCCGGTAAGATCAACGCAGAGCCCACGGCTGCCGATGCGAGAAGCCCTGCGACCCAGGTGGAAGTTTCAACAGAGCCACCATCCGCCACAACTGCGCCTGCCATCACTTCGCCCACCTCGGCGCCAAAATCGTCTGATCAGGAAGGGACGCACGAAAAACTTGCCGGATTAGCCGAACCATCCACTGAAGCTGCCAAAACAACGGCGCCAGCCGCTGTCTCTCCCGAAGCCGACGCAGTAGCGGTGGGCAATCGGGAAACAGAAATGTCCGCGATGCCTAACGCGGGCTCAAAAGACATGTTGTTTCCGCTTTTTGTTCCCGAGCATTGGATTGTTCCGCCAAACGAGGTTCGGCAATTGCCCTTCGTGCTGGCCGCTGTCAAAACAAGTGATTACCGGGTGATCGTTGTTGGACTGGAAGAGGATGCGCGGCTAGCGAATGCGATCAATATCGATGCCGGCATTTGGATGCTGAACGGGGAGAACCTCGCAGATGCTCAACTGGAGCGTGGCAAGAACCCGCCCGCCAATGCGCATCTTGTAATCGAGTTGCGCAAAACTGGGGGCGAACTGATCGGGCGCCGCCGTGTGCTTCTTTCAACGTCTTCCGATGCCAGTAACTGAGCTCTCACCAAGCGTGCTGTGAACGCCGGGGGAGGCCGGCCCCAAGCCAATTCTGCAGTGTCTCGGACTTTGTCTTTGACCGGTTATACTGTTTGCGTGTTTCGAAAGATCGGGTTGAAGTATGAGGCTTGAGCCGAAAGCTGAGGAATTGACCGACAAGGTTGGTTTGGGTCGGGTGGTGGAGCCGTTTAGCAGGGCCGGCGCGTCGGCCGGCTCTATCGCCAAGATCGGATCGGTTCTGGAACAAACGCGCCGCGAACTCCTGGCCATTGGCGGAGAATTAGGCGAGATCCTGGAGCCCGCAGGGACTCAGCTGACTTCAGAAATGCAACATCTGCTGGATCAGCAGGTTTGCACGATCGCCGTCGTTGGCCAGATCAAGGCCGGAAAGAGTTCGTTCATCAACGCCCTTGTTGGGCGGCCGGACTTTCTTCCCACACACCTCAATCCCTCGACAACTGCGATTACCCGGTTGCACTTCAATCAACCTTCGCAATCGGGAGACGCGGCGGTTTTTCACTTCTTCAATGAGGAACAGTGGCGTGAGCTTGCTAGTGGCACGGGCCCGCTGCGTGAACTAACCCAACGTATGGTTCCAGGATTTGAACCAGCCTTGCTTCGTCAAAGCGTATTTGCAGTCATGTCACGTGCCGAAAGCCGCCTTGGCGCGGATTACATGCAGCTTCTTGGGCGTTCGCATGCTTTTGCGGTGATTGAGCCCGCAACCTTGATGAAATACGTTTGTGTCGGCCCTCTGGGTGATCCAGGTGATGTGGGCCTTTATTCGGAGGTGACGAGATCGGCGGACCTTTACTTCGACGATGGCCCATTTGCTTTCCCCGTCACGCTCGTTGATACGCCGGGCACGAGTGACCCTTTTCTCGTTCGCGACGAGATTACACGCCGATCGCTCGACAAGGCCGATGCTTATGTGGTTGTCCTCTCCGCGCACCAGCCGCTTTCGGATGGAGACCTATCGCTGTTGCGCATTCTCCGTGGCTTGCACAAGGAGCGCATTGTCGTCTTCATCAACCGCATTGATGAGTTGGAGTCTCTCCAGACTGACCTTCCTGAGGTCATCAAGTATGTACGCGAGCGCCTGGCGATTGAGTTTCCCGGTTTCGAGATCCCAATCGTTGCTGGTAGTGCGCACTATGCCAGTGATGCCCAAGCGCTCGCGCTCGCCAAACGCACCAACTCCGATGATCCATCATACGTTAGGTTCGCCGGGTCAAATGCGCGCCCTGGGCAGGCCAGCATTGCAGCCATGAATGCGGCGCTCGATGAACTGCTGGCTCGTACCCACAGCGCCTATGTCATGCGCCAGGTCGCACGTTGCTACAGTGAGATGGCGCAATCGTGCAAGGCGGTCGCTCGCCAGGAACTTGCAGAACTCAGCCGTGCCACCTCTAGCGATGCGATAACAAAAGAGCAGGCGAATGAAGAACTGCGACAGCTTGTCAACGAGCAGCAGTCCTTGTTGATGACGCGTTCTGTGCTGGATCGTGTGCCAGGAAACCTGGAGTTGAGACTCAATCAGATTCTGGAGGACGAACTGGGCTTACAGCGCGAACGGCTTATCGAGGTCGTTAATTCCCATGCGCGCTATGAGCGGAGTTCGCTGATTGCGACGATGCGCGCCAGACGCTCTGGCAGGTCATGGGCCTGTGATGTCGATAGCCTGCGTCGCGAACTGGAGGCAAAATTCAATGCCGGATTTAGCTCCTGCGAGGAGAAGCTGCTCGAATATTCTGCAAATATTGTCGGGTATCTGAACCCGGTGTTCGAAGTCTTGATCCCTGGGGCAGCTCTGCCCAATCCACCTGCCCGCGGCACGGGTGCAATCGAAGTTCCCAGCCTATCTTCACTCGGCCGTCCTGTGGCTCTGGACCTTGATGTCTCGTGGTGGGCACGGCTTTGGCAAACGCAGCCGACCGCCGGGGAGCGCGGAGGGATGATTGAGCAGCTCATCAAAGAGGAGTTCCATCCTGTAGTCGAAAGCTTGGTTGCATCGCAAAAAGAGGCATTTCTTGCTTACATCGCCTTGACGACTCACTGGACGGCGGCGGCCTGCAACAACATTATACAGGCGCTCGCACGTCGCTACGAGAGGTTGGCGTTCCATCTTGAGGAGGTACGCACAAGCGTCGGGAAGGAAACTCAGGAGATGATCGCGCGGCATCAGCAAGAGGCAATTGCCGTGGCCGAGAGCCGCCTGGCAATAGCCACAAGCGCCGCCAGCCGCCTGGCTACCACGATGACGACGATCGACACATGGTTTGACGGTCCAACACGACGGCGCCCGTAATGCAGGTGACCCAATCGGCCGCAGATTCAGGCAAGGACCAGGAAGGTGACGGAGAGGGGGCATCTCTGCCTGATCGATTGGCGATGAAGGCCGCGGCCGGCGAGGTGATGGCCCACTTGAAGAGGTTGGCCGAACAGCCCCCTTGTGTTGTTTTGCTTGGCGAGAGCAACTCGGGCAAGACAACGCTGGCCAATCGATTGATCGGGAATGGCGTCCTTCCGACCAGAGTTGTGTCAAACACACGCTTTCCCATCCTTGTTCGGCATGCGCCAACGATCAAGATGACGGCGGTGACCACAGACGGTCGCCGATGGGCGTTGGCAGGCGCTGGTGATTTCCACGACCAGGACTTTGCACTTGTTGAGATCGGTCTGCCTGATCCGCGGCTCAAAACATTCGAGATTCTCGACACGCCCTGCAAATTCAGACTTAGGCATGGTCAGGAAAATGGAGCTGTTTCTCCGCTGCGCATCCCGATCTGGTGTACGTCTGCGACGCAGGCCTGGAAGGAAAGCGAGCGTCGCACATGGCTCGAGTATGATCGAAGACAACGTCGCCATGCGCTGCTGGTGGTTACGCGGTTGGACCTGATCAAAACTGTCGAGCAGCGTGATCAGTTGTTCATGCGCCTGCGTGCGGAAGCTGGTGATTGTTTTGATCAGATGATCGGCGTGCCTGACCCGAGCGGTGCGGTAGCACCGATTGAGGAAATCGTTATCAAGCTGGCGCAACGCCTCCACGAGCACCGTCAGCGCACGGCAAAGCGCCTGACAAACAGGATTACGCGCCTTCTCGAACGCATGGAAGATCGTGCGTCGGTATCGCCACCAGTTTAACTCGACTTGAGGCTTTCATCGCGCGGCGCTCCAGAAATAGAAACAACATGGTTGATCGATTGTATCCTCTCGGCCTGTTTTCAGTGTCAAAAGCGACCACTCAATTTTGATGTTCATCAAATCAAATAGTATTCTCGATGTGCTAATTGAATTTGGTTTGACTTGTGGCCTGATGGTTAATGCCTCTTGTCGTAACCAAGCTGAGTGTTGAGCGGCTGTCGCGCGATGGTGTGATCGCTCGGCAGGCAAATCGACTGGCGCTAACGTGACGGAAACGAGTGTCTATGGGTAAAATCGACCTGTCAAAGCCGCCAAGCGCACTCTCGCAACTCGATCTGATCGAGGAGACGGCTAACCAGGCGAGCCTGCGCCAGCTTGAGCAGCGCAACAAAACTGTCAGCGACGCCAACATCTATGATCTGCTGAATGAACTCCGGTACGACATCCAGACACTCAAGTCAGAACAGGTTTCGCAATCGCTTGCAGCGCTGCCGCCTCAGGAAAGGCAGCTGCACGATCTGCTGAATGAACTTCGGCACGACATCCAGACACTAAAGACGGAACAGGTTTCGCAATCGCTGGCAGTACTGCCGCCTCAGGAAAGGCAGCTGCATGATCTGTTGAGCGATCTACACCGCGACATTGAGCACTTGAAAGGTGAGCAGGCGGCTTTGACGAATCTGCAGCAGGAGCGCCAGCTGCAGACAATGCTCTCGGAGCTTCGCCGCGATATCACCAACCAGGTTGACGGTCGGCGCAGATGGGAACTGCAGGAGGCTCCACGCCGGCGGACATCAGGCACGCTTGCGATTGGAGTTCCACTTGGCATCTTGGCGGGTATTGGAGCTGCCGTAGCTTTGATGATGATGAGCGGCCAAATCCAGTTCGGTTCGATGACAAATGCGCCGCCGGTGCGAACAGATCCGACAGCGACAAATCTTGCGACACCCGAACAGCTTATCGAAACGGCGAGCACGCTTTTGCGCAAGGGAGACATCGCGTTTGCGCGCCGTGTTCTCTCCAATGCCGTTGCCCAGGGCAGCATCGCTGCCACGGTTCTGCTCGCCAGTACCTACGACCCCGAGCTGCTGGCGCAAGCCTATAACCCGTCGGGTGTCGCTCCTGATCCCGCACGAGCTGAAAAGCTCTATGAATCAGCTGCGCGTGCTGGCAATTTCGAGGCAACGATGCGGCTTGAGCGGCTTCGCAATGGTGGGAAGTAGGCGACACGGATGACCGTGCGGACAAGACCCATCCAATTCTCCCAAATATCGATTATCTGATTGCGCAACTGGAGGCTATGCAAGTGGTTCTGCTGGAATGGAGCGAAGAGTTCAGCGTTGGAATTGATCTCATCGACAAGCAGCACAAGATTCTCATACGCGCCATAAATCTTCTCGCCATGGCCGTCGAGTACAACTCGAGTCGGGAATTGATGGGTGAGATCTTTGTCACCTTGCGCGACTATACGGATACCCATTTTTCATATGAGGAGGAATTATTCGATCGCTTCAGCTACCCCGAGACGGAAAAGCACAAGGCCGAGCATCGCTCGCTGCTTTCCCAAGTGGTGAGCTTGGAGCAAAGATGGAAATCGGGCGATGCTGAGGTCGGGCCGGAGGTGCTCAAGTTTCTGGTGACCTGGCTGCGCAATCACATCATGGGCTCGGACAAGAGATATTCGGATTTCCTCATCAAGGCACTCGGGCAATCCTGATCGTGGCGCGGACCGTTCTGGCCACGGCTTGAAATCGGCCAATGCTCGTGGGGCAAGGTAGCAGGCGAGCGAGTAAGGCAGCTAACGAGTTGATTGGAAATCTTCGGCACAAGTGGTTGATGCGAGATGGTTGATACACCCAAAACCAAACGGCGCATTTCGGCCTGTCGGTTCGTCGGCATTGACGATACCGATCCGCGCAACGACATCCTGTTCAAGGATCCCGACAACATCTCCGAATGGGTTGAGAGTCTGGAGCGGTGCAACGAGATCGTCGAGGAAAGAATGGATGAGATCGAGCGACGCATCCTCGGCAAAGGAAAGATTGGGTAGAGCATTTTCCATCGGATTGGATAGCGCTTTAGACGGTCGGTAAAGGAGCCGTCTCGACCGTCTGCCGTGCTCCTACTCGTAGCGCAGCGCGTCGATGGGGTTGAGATGCGCCGCCTTGCGCGCAGGAATGTAGCCAAATGCGATGCCGACCGTCGCTGAGGCGCCAATTCCGATCACGATGATCATCGAGCTGATCAGCACGGGCCAGCCGGCCATGGACGATATGACATAGGTCGCTCCAACGCCGAGCAGCAGGCCGATGAGACCGCCCGAGAGGCAGAGCACGATCGATTCTGTGAGGAACTGGGCAAGGATATCGCGCCGCCGCGCGCCGACCGCCATGCGCAACCCGATCTCACGTGTCCGCTCGGTGACCGAGACCAGCATGATGTTCATGATGCCGATGCCACCGACGATAAGCGATACGGCTGCCGTCGCCGCGAGCAGCCACGTCAAGGTGCGCTGCGCGGCGGTGCGGGCCTGCACGATCTCGGCGACGTTGCGAATGCGGAAATCATCCTGCTCGCCGGGCCGGATGCGGCGGCGCTGTTTCAGCAGTGAAGAGATTTCTTCTTGTGCAAGAGCGAGATCGCCCCCATCGGCGATCTTGACCAGGATCGAGCCGACCTGATTGGGCACCGCAACGCTTTGGCCGACCAGACGGGCGCGCCCCGTCGTGATCGGAATGAAGACGATATCGTCCTGATCGCGAAAGCCTCCCGCTTGCCCGCGCGTTTCCATGACGCCGATGACTTCGAAGGGGGCGCCGGAGATGCGAATGCGCTCGCCAATCGCAACGCCGCCGCCAAACAACTGCCGGGCAACCGTGGAGCCGACAACGGCAAGTTTGGCGCCGCGTGCGACCTCTGCGGCATCGAAAAACCGGCCATCGGCCACCTCCCAATCGCGAACGAATGGATAGGATGCACTGGCGCCGGTGATTGACGTCGACCAGTTCTGATTGCCGAACACCACGGTCGCATTGACGGACAGGCTGGCGGTCACCCCAACGGCGTCGGTGATGCGTGCTTCAATGGCCGAGATATCATCTTCGGAAAGTGGTGGCGCGGTTCCTGCCCCGCCTTGCGATGGGCCGGTGCGCGCCGAGCCGGGCGAAATGGTGAGCATGTTGGTTCCCAGGCGCGAGATGGAGCGCTCCACCTCCTGGCGCGCACCGCTGCCGATCGCCGACATGATGATGACCGAAGCAACACCGATGATGACGCCGAGCGCCGTCAGCATGCTGCGCATGGCGTTGAGCCGGATCGCGGAGAGCGCAGAGCGCAGGTAGCTTGCCAGGTTCATGACATCGCCTTGGGAACTTGTTTCACGTCGTCGACGAGGAGCCCGTCGCGAAACCGCAGCAGGCGTTCGGCATAGGCGGCAATATCGGGCTCATGCGTCACCATGATGATGGTCATGCCCTCGGTGTGCAGCTTGGTGAACAGGTCCATGATGTCGATGGAGGTCTTTGTATCTAGCGCCCCGGTCGGCTCGTCGGCCAGAATGAGACTGGGGTTCGTGACGAGTGCACGGGCGATGGCAACGCGCTGCTGCTGACCGCCGGAAAGCTGAGCTGACGTGTGATGCTGGCGGTCTTCGAGGCCAACGTCGGCCAGCCGTTTCAAGGCGATGGCGTCTGAATTGCGCCCGTGCTCATGGTCTTGTGAATAGATCAAGGGAAGCTTGACGTTTTCCAGCGCGGACGTGCGACGCAGCAGATTGAACTGCTGGAAGACGAAGCCGATCAGGCGATTGCGCAGATGCGCCAGTGCATCGCTATCGCGCGCGGCAATGTCGGTGCCGGCCAGCATCAGGTGACCCGACGTTGGTGTATCCAGAGCACCGATCAGATTGAGAAGCGTCGATTTTCCCGAGCCGGATGGCCCCATGATGGCAACGAACTCGCCCGGCATGATGTCGAAGCTGATGCCCTTCAGCACTTCGAGCCGCTGTTCTCCGAGCTTGTATGTCTTGCGGATATCCCGGCACGACACAACGGGAGTGGTGCTCGCAGGTTGCTCTTGAGCGAGCGTGAGGTGGGGGGAGGTCATGGCCGGCGTCCCGCGCGTGCCGACGCTTCGGCATCCTTGCGCCGAGCGCGGATGACGATCTTGTCGCCCTCCTTCAGGTCGCCCCGCAAAATCTCACTGAAGTTGTCGTCCGTAAGCCCGAGGATGACGCGATGCGGGGCAAGGCCGTCAGACGTGTTCTGCCAGATGATGGCTGGCCGCGTGGTATCGCGCCAGACATCGCGATGTGCCGCGAAGGTTGCCGCCTGTTCGTCGGTGAGGATGCCTTTGAGCGCGCGGCTCACGCGTCCATGCCGGCGCGCACCGTCCTGTGCCGGGGAGGTGCGTGCGCTGCCCCCCGCCGGGCGCGCCGACCGGGAAGAGCCCGAGGCGGCGCGCGCCTTGCCG
>Ga0116151_10006167_pt1 | contig 10242 bp, 7 predicted proteins | sample AD_UKC117_MetaG_FD_89893 | JGI IMG/M metagenome (GOLD analysis project Ga0116151, IMG submission 89893) | Active sludge microbial communities of municipal wastewater-treating anaerobic digesters from Hong Kong - AD_UKC117_MetaG | ecosystem: Engineered > Bioreactor > Anaerobic > Digestate... | reverse complement strand
CCGGCTTTGTCGCCGAGCTTGCCCGAGGCCCCGGCATCGGGCCGCGCTCGGCTCCGCCCCGCCGCTCGATCGTAAGCCAATGAAACGCCCCATGAACTTCTCGGACAGGCTCTTATTCCCCGCCGCCGCCCCCAGCCGTCAAGCCACGTCATTCCGACCACCATCGCAGTGGATCGAAAGCATAGGCGGCAATTGCCAAGATTTGCCTAATGCGGCAGCCCCGGCGCGGCCTCAGACCATGCCGATCGCGGCCTTGTAGGTCTCTAGCAGCTCCTCCTGCTCGGCGCGGTCGTGCGGCTTCATCTTCCGCAGACGCAAGAGCTGGCGCAGGATCTTGACGTCGAAGCCCTCGCCCTTCGCCTCGCTCAGCACCTCCTTGATCTGCTCTTGAACCTCGCTCTTCTCCTCCTCGAGACGCTCGACCCGCTCGATGAAGCTGCGCAGGCGCTCCGCCGTCACGCCGCCGACATCCGTCATCCGCTCTGCAACTCCGCTGGCTTCGCCGCCACGGTCGCGATCGCGGCAGGCTGAACACGAAACAGAGGGGAGAGAGCCGGAGCGTCCCCGGCTCTCTCCCCTTGGCCTCAATGGCATTGACCGGCAACGGCAGGACCGTCGCGCGGTTGCCTCCCTTTTCCTACCCGGCCGGGACCGTCGCCAGGGCGACCGGCTCGCCGCTCGCGCCGGACAGGAACCGGCGCGACAGAAGGCCGCGTAGCACGCGGCCACGCAGTTCTCCAGTGCTTCGCGCGACAAGAGGCATTCTGCCTCAGTCCTCGAGCAGCCGCCGCGCGATCACCTGCGCCTGGATTTCGGCAGCACCCTCGAAGATGCTGAGGATGCGGGCATCGCAGAGGACGCGGCTGATCGGGTACTCGACGGCGTAGCCGTTGCCGCCGTGGATCTGCAGCGCGTTGTCGGCCGCTGCCCAGGCGACCTGGGCGGCGAGCAGCTTGGCGAGCCCGGCCTCGAGGTCGCAGCGTCGCCCGGCGTCCTTCTCGCGGGCAGCGGAGAAGGTGAGCTGGCGGGCGATCTGGATCTCGACGGCCATCCAGACGAGCTTGCCGGAGACCCGTGGAAACGCGATCAGCGGCTGTCCGAACTGGCGGCGCTCCCTGGCATAGGCGAGGCCTAGCTCGAGCGCAGAGCGGGCGACCCCGACGGCCCTGGCCGCGGTCTGGATCCGAGCCCCCTCGAAGGTCGCCATGAGCTGCTTGAAGCCCTGCCCCTCGACGCCACCCAGCAGGTTGTCGCCGGCGACGCGAAAGCCGTCGAAGGCGAGCGTGTACTCCTTCATGCCGCGATAGCCGAGGACCGGGATCTCGGAGCCGCTAAGGCCGGCAACCGGGAATGGGTCGGCATCGCTGCCACGCGGTTTTTCGGCGAGCAGCATCGAAAGCCCGCGATAGCCCGCCGCGTCAGGGCGAGTGCGACAGAGCACGGTCATGAGATCGGCGCGCGCCGCGTGGGTGATCCAGGTCTTGGCCCCGGTGATCGACCAGCCCTCGCCGTCGCGCACGGCGCGGGTCTTGAGCGAGGCCAGGTCGGAGCCCGTGTCGGGCTCGGTGAAGACCGCGGTCGGGATGATCTCGCCGGAGGCGATCCGCGGCAGGAAGCGGGCCTGCTGCTCGGGCGTGCCGCCGGCGCGGATCAGCTCGCCCGCGATCTCCGAGCGGGTCGGCAGTGAGCCCACGCCGATATAGCCGCGGCTCAGCTCCTCGGTGACGACGCACATCGCCACCTTGCCCATGCCGAGCCCGCCATGCGCCTCCGGCAGCGTCAGGCCGAAGACGCCGAGGGCGGCCAGCTCTCCGATGAGCTCGAGCGGGATCAGCTCGTCGCGCTGGTGCCATGCCTGCGCCTGCGGCACGACCTGCTCGTCGGTGAAGCGCCGGAACTGCTCGCGGGTCATGTCGAGCGTGTCGTCACCGAGCGCCCAGCCGCCGAAATCGCCGTCCTCGATCAGCTCGGCGAGGCGCTGGCGGCGTTGTGCCGTGTTCCCCTTAGCGATCAGGGTCCGGACCGCCGGGTTGCCGGTGAATGCCTGGAGCGCCCTGTCGTCCAGATGCAGGTCGGCGGGGCGCACGACCTCGACCTGGCTCATCGGCAGGCCGCCCGCCATGCGCGCCAGATACTCGCCGAAGGCCGCCTCCAGCATCAGTCGTTCGAGCTCGCCGAGCCCGCCGGCGGCCGCCAGACTTGCCCCCCAGGCGTGCATGGCGTGCAACGCCTGGCGGTAGACCTCGAGCCAGGCGAGCCCATGCGCGGCAAACTGGCCTGCGTCGAGCAAGGCCGGGTCGACCTTGCCGCCCGGTGCCACCCGTGCAGCGACGGCTTCCCGTGCGGCGAGGAGCAGCGCATCGGCGGCGACGAGCGCTTCGACAGTGACGGATTCGGGCTCCCTGGCCACCGGCGCCGCGTGCCGCTCGGAGAGTGCCATCGCCAAGGATCAGCCCTCCATCGCTTCCTCGAGGGTGCGCATGCCCGTCCGCCGGGCATTGACCAGGACCGCCATGTTGCCCGGCTTGTGCTGGTTCTTGAGCATCTTCGTGTGCGCCCTCGGGATGTCTACCCATGCGAACACCTCGCTCATGCAGGGATCGACCTGCCGGGCGAGCACGAACCGGTTGGCGGCCGAGGCCTGCTTGAGGTTGGCGAAGTGGCTGCCCTGCAGGCGCTTCTGCCGCATCCAGAGGTAGCGGGCATCGACGGTCAGCTTGTAGCCGGTGGTGCCGGCGCAGATGACCACCATGCCGCCCCGCTTGCAGACCAGGGCCGAGACCGGGAAGGTCGAGGCGCCGGGGTGCTCGAAGACCATGTCGACATCATTGCCCTTGCCGGTGATCTCCCAGATCGCCTTGCCGAAGCGGCGCGCCTCCTTGACCCACTTGCCGTAGGCCTCGGCGTCCATGGGGTCCGGCATCTCCCCCCAGCACGAGAAGTCCTTGCGGTTGATCGCCCCCCTGGCGCCGAGCGAGAGGACGAAGTCGCGCTTGTCCTCGTCCGAGATGACGGCGATGGCATTGGCACCGGAGGCGGCGATGAGCTGGATCGCCATGGAGCCGAGGCCCCCCGCCCCGCCCCAGACCAGCACGTTGTCGCCGGGCTTGAGGGTGTGCGGCTGGTGGCCGAAGAGCATGCGGTAGGCGGTGGCCAGGACCAGGGTGTAGCAGCCGGCTTCTTCCCAGGTCAGGTGCCGGGGGCGCGGCATGAGCTGGCGCGACTGGACCTTGCAGAACTGGGCGAAGGAGCCGTCCGTGGTCTCGTAGCCCCAGATGCGCTGCGAGGCGGAGTTCATGGGGTCGCCGCCATTGCACTCCTCGTCGTCCCCGTCGTCCTGGTTGCAGTGGATGACGACCTCGTCGCCGACCTGCCAGCGCCTGACCTTGGCGCCGACCGCCCAGACCACCCCGGCGGCATCGGAGCCGGCGATGTGGTAAGGCTGCTTGTGCAGATCGAGGGGCGAGAGCGGCACGCCGAGCGCGGCCCAGACGCCGTTGTAGTTGACGCCGGCGGCCATCACCATGACCAGCACCTCGTCGTCGCCGACCACGGGTGTGGGCACCACCTCCTGCTGCATGGCGGTCAACGGCTCGCCGTGCCGCTCCTTGCGGATCGCCCAGGCGTACATGTTGGCCGGCACATGCCCCAGAGGCGGAATCTCGCCGACCTCGTAGAGATCCTTGCCGGCAGCCGGCGCGGCGGGCGCCGCGGGCGCGGCCGCCGGCGGCGGGGCCTCCGGCTTCAACCGGATCACCTGGGCCGATGCGGGTGCGGCCGGGGCGCTGCCGCCCTGGCGGGCCATCGGCAGCGGCCGTCCGTGCGTGCCGGTCGCCTCGGCCGCGAAGAACTCGCCGGGCGACAGGGCGATGCCCTCGCGGCGGGCGATCTCGAGCAGCTCGGCCTGGCGCCGCGCCGGAATGGCGCCGCGCCGCACCCAGCCGCTGACGGCGGTCTGCCAGATGCCGAGCAGCTCGGCGACCCGCGCTTGCGAGCCGAACTTGCGGATGATGTGATCGACCTGGTTCTTGGGCATGGCTGCAACCCGACTGGTGGTGTTGACTAACGTGTTGGCGACCGGCGGAGAGATGTTGGCCGGTCAGCCTGCACCGTCGCATTGCCACAAGCTGAAGGGCGAGGATCACGCTGTCAACATCATAAATGCTTTGACGGCGCTGCAGCATGGATGTTATCGCTCGCCGCTGTATCTGACGATCGCGTCGTTGGGTGTTTATCGTGTGTTCAAGTGGTTCGGGAGATCCGGCGGGATGGGCGAAACGAGTGGAATCAACACTTTTCGTGATGAGCCGTGGCTGTTCCGCACCTATGCCGGGCACAGCTCGGCCGAGGCGAGCAACGCGCTCTTCCGCACCAACCTGGCGCGCGGCCAGACCGGGCTCTCGGTGGCCTTCGATCTGCCGACCCAGACCGGCTACGACAGCGACGACCCCCTGGCACAAGGCGAGGTCGGCAAGGTCGGCGTGCCGATCACCTCCCTCGACGACATGACGACGCTGTTCGACGGCATCCCGCTCGACCGCATGAACACCTCGATGACCATCAACGCCACCGCACCCTGGCTGCTGGCGCTCTACATCGCCGCGGCGGAGCGCCAGGGCGTCGACCGGGCGGTGCTGCAGGGGACGGTGCAGAACGACATCATCAAGGAATACCTGTCGCGCGGCACCTACATCTTCCCGCCCGCCCCCTCGCTTCGGCTGATCGGCGACGTCGTCGCCTTCACCTGCCGGGACGTGCCGAGATGGAACCCGACCAATGTCTGCTCCTACCACCTGCAGGAGGCCGGGGCGACGCCGGTCCAGGAGCTCGCCTTCGCGCTGGCCACGGCGGTGGCGGTGCTGGATGCCATCCGCGCCGGCGGCCAGGTGCCCGAGGCGGAGTTCCCGAAGGTGGTCGGCCGCATCAGCTTCTTCGTCAATGCCGGTCTGCACTTCGTCACCGAGCTCGCCAAGATGCGCGCCTTCGTCGAGCTCTGGGACGAGATCACCGCCACGCGGTACGGGGTCGAGGATAAGCGGCTGCGGCGTTTCCGCTATGGCGTGCAGGTGAACTCGCTGGGCCTGACCGAGCAGCAGCCCGAGAACAACGTCTATCGGATCCTGCTCGAGACGCTGGCGGTCACGCTGTCGCGCAGGGCCCGTGCCCGGGCGGTGCAGTTGCCGGCCTGGAACGAGGCGCTCGGCCTGCCCCGGCCCTGGGACCAGCAATGGTCGCTGCGCCTGCAGCAGATCCTGGCCCTCGAGACCGACCTTCTGGACCATCCGGACATCTTCGACGGCAGCATCGTGATCGAGGCCAAGGTTCAGGAGCTGATGGCTGAGGCGAAGGCGGAGCTGGCGCGGATCGAGGACATGGGCGGGGCGCTGGCCGCCGTCGACTCCGGCTACATGAAGAGCCGGCTGGTCGAGAGCAGCGCTGCCCGGGTCCAGGCGATCGCCGCCGGCACGCGGCAGGTCGTGGGCGTCAACTGCTACACCGAGACCGCCCCCTCGCCGCTCACCACCGGCGAGGATGGCGGGTTTCTCACCGTCGATCCCGCCACCGAGGCGGCCCAGATCCAACGGCTGCGGGCGCATCGTGCCCGGCGCGACGCCGGGACGGTCGAAGTGGCCCTGGCGGAGCTGGACCGGGCCGCGCGCGAGGGACAGAACGTCATGCCGGCCTCGATCGCCTGCGCGCATGCCGGTGTCACCACGGGTGAATGGGCGACCTGCCTGCGCCGCATCTTCGGCGAGTACCGGGCCCCCACCGGCATCGCCGGCGCCAAGACGGATGGTTTGGACGATGCGCTGGCGCCGGTCCGCGCCCGGGTCGAGGCGTTGGCGAGACGCACCGGCCGCCGGCTGAAGATCCTGGTCGGCAAGCCCGGCCTCGATGGCCATTCAAATGGCGCCGAGCAGATCGCGGTGGCGGCACGGGATTCCGGCATGGACGTGGTCTTCGAGGGTATTCGCCTGTCACCCGCACGGATCGTCGGCACGGCGCTCGAGGAGGCGGTGCATGTGGTCGGGCTCTCGATCCTCTCGGGCTCGCATCTGCAGCTGGTCGAGGAGGTGATGACGCGGATGCGCAAGGCCGGCATCGGCGACATCCCCGTGGTGGTCGGCGGCATCATCCCGCCGGCGGACGCCAAGGCTCTCCTCGCCTGCGGCGTCGCCCGGGTCTACACGCCGAAGGACTTCTCGATCCCCCGGATCATGGCGGACATCGTGGACATTGCAGTCTCCGCCGAATCTCAGGCGGCTTGAAGCGCTAGCTTTGAGTTGTCCGCGACGGGCCCCTGCCGCTGGTCACCGGAATCGAGACCAGCAAGCAAGGGCCTCATCGATCTCGTATACCGGTTGCCGCGCGCCCGATTACATCAACCCCAAGCCCCGCAGGCTCGCCTGGCCGTCGAGCCCGATGATGAAATGATCGTGAACCTGGACATCGAAGATTTCCAGGGCGGCGACAACCTTGCGGGTCAGCTCGATATCGGGGCCAGACGGCGTCGGATCGCCGCTCGGATGATTGTGCACCATGACGATCGCCGAGGCGCCGACCTCGAGACACCGTTTGGCCACCTCTCGAGGATAGAGCGGAACGTGGTCGATGGTGCCGCGTTGCTGCACCTCATCGAGAATCAGCATGTTCTTGCGATTGAGGAACAGGACGTGGAACTCTTCGTGTCCAAGGTGTGAAAACCTTGCCATGCAATACCTTAGCACCGCTTCTGATGACGAGATGATAGGTCGGTCGACCACATCGACCTTCAGCAACCGGACTGCGGCGGCATGCACGCACTTCAGCAGCGCGATCGCCATGTAGGTCGCCCGCCGATTCTCGGTGGGGAACTCCATCAAATGTCGCGGATTCGCGTGCACGACCCCGGTCAGGTTGCCGAATCGAGATATCAGCGCCGCCGCCAGCTGACTTTGCCGCTTGGGCCTGGGGCTGGAAACCGCCAGGAAGATCTCGAGCAGCTCGCTGTCCGAAAGGACCTCGAGGCCGCCTTCCAGGAACCGTCGGCGCAATTTTCGCCAGTGCTCCCAATCCTGGGCCTTCTCGCGACCGAGAGCCGCGAGCTTGTCGAACGTGGCCGTCACTGGTGCCTCGGCCAGCTCCGCGTGGCGCGCCCTGTGCGTCGGATAAAAGACCGGGCCGCCATTGGCTTCGTCTGCGAGCGCGTATCGCCCATCGCAAATCGCCAGATCTACGTTCATGTCGTGTCTCCTGGTACCGCCTCGAACCTCTCCGCTCTTGCCGGCGGGCGGTTCTCATTGTCACATGCTACCAATTATGACATGAAATCAACCATTAGTTGAATTCCGTTCGGATTCAATGGCTCCACCCGGCTTCCTCATCCCCGTGCCGCCCGAAACCGCAGGCGGACATAATCGGCTGTCCAGTTGCCGGCGCTGTCGCACAGCGCCGGCTCGAGCAGGCGGACGGCCCGGGCCAGCAGGCCCGCACGCTCGACCGCCGGGGCGTGGCGCAGGAAGGGCTGCGCAAAGGTCTCGAGCCAGCCGGCCATGCCGGTCGGCAAGGGCGTCGGCCGCGGGATCAGCTCGATCGACGAGACGCTGAAACCCTGCCGTTCGAGCCGGGCGGCGTGCTCGTCCGGGCTCGGGAAATACCAGGGCCGCATGGCGAAGGCGTCGATGCCGGCCTCGCCCAGCACGGCGCGCAGGGCGGTGGTGATGGCGGCCACATTGCCCATGCCGCCGAACTCGGCGACGAACCGTCCGCCGGGCCGAAGGGCCCTGGCCACACCGGCGATGACGTCGTCCGGCCGGGTCATCCAGTGCAGCGCCGCATTGGAAAAGACGGCGTCGAACTCGGCTTCGAACGGCAAGGCGTGGCCATCGGCCAGGACCACGTCGAGACCCCTCGCCCGTGCCGCATCGAGCAGCTCTGGCGAGGCATCGCAGCCGACCACCTCGGCGCCGGTCGCCACCAGCTCCGCCGTCAGCGCCCCGTCGCCGCAACCGAGATCGAGAATCCGCTCACCGGCCACGGGTGCCAGGAGCTCGAGCACCGGTCGGCCGAGCGTGGCGACGAAACCGGCATGGTGCCGGTAGCCCGTGGCGCTCCAGCTCTGTCCGGCGGCAGCACGATCCATCATGGCCGAATGCTATGTCTGATCCATAGGGAACCGGCAAGCGGTAGCCACGGCCCAGCCCGACATCCAGCTCAATGGAGTCCGATCAAGCTCTGGGCCAGATACAGTGTCTGCCCTGGATGGGGATAAGTCCGTGAGTGTGGGGCTCCGATCGGACTTCCGTGGTGAAGCACTTCAGTCGAACGGAGCTAGTCAGGCATCTTGCGGGACGGACAGCCGGGGACGCAGGGCATTAACCAGCTTGTTTGCGGTACATTCCAACCACGCCAATTGCTCATCCGTACCGCCGAAATCGGTAAGCGGGCGAGCGATACCAATGATGTCGCGCTGCCCCGGTTGACCGACCTTGAAATACAGATCTCGAAGACCCGTTTCCGCACGAAGCGCTTCAGCCTCGGGCGCGAGCTCGGCGCATAGCATGTTGCCTTGCTCGCAGCGCAGAAAGAGCCCTGCTTCCCCCTCCCCCTCACTCCGATAGGCCGTCAGCCAGCGAGCTGGTGGCGGCAGTGGAATTCTTACTGAATTATTTGTTCCATGCCTCGGCGTCGGCTGATCGGGATGCTCGAAACACGCTGTTTCGATGAAACGCTGCCAGAACTCTCTATTGCTCTCTCTGCGGATCCTCGCGCCTTCCGGATCCACAACCTCTTCAATTTCAGTTCTGTCGTCCGACCCGGCGAGATCGACCAACTGAACGGGTATGCCCGCGTCATCCAGAATTAGCCGCTGGCGGATCACCTCCGTCCGCATTGCGACCTGCGGCACCACCAAAGTCCGCCCCCCATCGTCGCACCACAACTGGAGCTCGATCAGCGCGAGTCTCGCCCCCTGTGCGCCGAGATGCTCCGAGATGACTGTCAGATCCTCGCGGATGCCTTCGCCTGCTATGATCAGATGGAAGTCGCCGGCTCGGAGATTGCGCGCCACCGCATCGACAAAGCGCACCTCGTCGGCAGGTTCCGACAGTCCATGGCGGACATGAGTAAACAGGGGATTGTCGTCTTTCGTGCCCAGAACCGCCCTGAGCTGGACGGTGAGATCGGCAAAGGATCGCCGCCGTAGCAGCGCCGCATACTCCAGCAGTTGGGCCACAACTTCACGTCGAGCCTGAGGGTTGCGCCACAATTTGCACTCCACCAGAACGGGACGTCCGTGTGGTGTTACCCCCAATATGTCCAGGAAGACGGACCGTCCGCCCGGCTTGGGCAGCGACAGCTCCCGGCAAATCGGAATTACCTCACCGGCACCTGGCTCGATTCGTTCGAGGGGAATGAGGTGCGGGTGGCGAAAGAGTAGATCCTGGAGCCATCGTTCATCGTGCCCGTTGCCGAGCGGAGCCCTCTTCAGGCGGTTCCCGGCCAGACCATCCGCTTCCAAGAAAACAGCACTCATCCTGTCCTCCGCTGCAACATCGAAGGACGTCATAGCGCTGCGAACAGCCTATAACCATAAGTTAAATTATTATCTTCACAATCCCCTAATTCGCGATTTTTCCGTCGTGTTTCAGGGTCTGCGCGAGATTGTGCGGTGGCTACCGCCGCGCCAACGCCGCGATGCGTAGCCGGAGCGCGTTGAGCTTGATGAAGCCTTCGGCGTCCTTCTGGTCGTAGACGGTGTCGGCCTCGAAGGTGGCGTAGTCCTCGCTGTAGAGGCTCTGCGGCGCCTTGCGGCCGACCACGGCGGCGCTGCCCTTGTAGAGCTTGAGGCGGACCGTGCCGGTCACCGGGCCCTGGCTCCGGTCGATCAGCGCCTGGAGCATCTCGCGCTCGGGGCTGAACCAGTAGCCGTTGTAGATCAGCTCGGCGTAGCGCGGCATCAGCTCGTCCTTGAGGTGGGCGGCACCGCGGTCGAGGGTGATGCTCTCGATGCCGCGATGGGCGGCGAGCAGGATGGTGCCGCCGGGCGTCTCGTAGACGCCACGGCTCTTCATGCCGACATAGCGGTTCTCGACGAGATCGAGCCGGCCGATGCCGTTCGCCCCGGCGAGGTCGTTCAGGCGCCGCAGCAGGTTGGCGGGCGAGAGCGGCTCGCCGTCGACCGAGACGGCGTCGCCCCGCTCGAAGCCGATCTCGACATAGGTCGGCCGCTCGGGCGCCAGCTCGGGGCTGACCGAGCGGGTG
>Ga0116151_10006166_pt1 | contig 10243 bp, 9 predicted proteins | sample AD_UKC117_MetaG_FD_89893 | JGI IMG/M metagenome (GOLD analysis project Ga0116151, IMG submission 89893) | Active sludge microbial communities of municipal wastewater-treating anaerobic digesters from Hong Kong - AD_UKC117_MetaG | ecosystem: Engineered > Bioreactor > Anaerobic > Digestate... | reverse complement strand
CGTAATAGCCTTCCCGGTCATGGAACATTTCAAACGGCGGCATTTGAATGGTGTCCGGGCCGATGGCATAAAAGGCTTGGTTGCCGCCGTGGCGAATGTCCGCGCCGGTCGCGGCAAAGAAAGCGTCCAGCCGGGTCAGGCGCTCGGCTTCGGATAATACCGGCGGGTGGGCCTGCGCGGTGTAGTGCGCGGGCAAACCGTCGATCTGCTCGACGTTAAACACCGTGTAGCCCTTCATGTAAGGGATTTCGATTTCCACGTCTTCGCCGGTGGCCGCGTCCGTCTCGGTCTTCTTAAGGGTGTTGGCATAGACCACCAGACTGCCGCGCTCGCCCTTACGGACCTGCGCGCCCAGCTCCTGCGCCTGCTTGTAAGTCATCCAGATCGGGGCCACATAGCCTTTTTCCATCGCCGTCACCCACAGCATCAGCGTATTGATGCCGCTATAGGGTTTCCCGTTATGCCGCAACGGGCGGGAAACCGGCCCGGCGGCGTGCGCCGCGTTCCACGGCTGCATCCACGGGCGGGTGCCCTGCTCAAGAGCGGCCAGAAGGGTATCGGTCACACGGGTATAAACGTCCTGCTGTTTCATGGTTAAGAGTCCTTTCTTTCTTCATAACGTTTCAGGGTTGCGTCTGCAACCCGTCTAGGCCCGCGCCGATGAGCGGGGGGAAGCGGTCAAGACCCGGAACCGCTGAGGGGAATCGCCCGGCCTGCACAAGCCGCCGCAGGCGGGGCGGAAGGTCGGGGAGACGGCGGTTTCGGCACGGAGGGTTGAGTCTTGACGGCGGGGGGACGGCACGCCCCTTTTTTCCTTTTTTAAGGGAATGGTCGGGCGCGAAGCGGACAGCGCCCATCAGGGGTAAAACCCGCTTTTGGCTTGACGGGGCTGGGCAATCCAGTTACGCCAGACGGAAGAACCGGGCAAACGATCAGGACCGAAAAGGATGATCCAGCAGGAATTTAACTATCGCTCTTTGATGGTCAAGGATGAAAGCGGGCGCTATCGTCCGGCGTCCGGGGATGAAATCCTCGAAGCGGCTCAGGCGGAACTCCATCGCCGTTTCGCGCGGGGCGCGAAGATCACCTCCCCGGCCCAGACCCTCGACTTTCTGCGGCTGCGGCTGAGCGCCCTAGAGCATGAAGTGTTCGCCGTCCTTTGGCTGGACAACAAGCATCGGGTGCTGGCCTTCGAGGAGCTGTTCCGGGGCACTATCGACAACGCCTGCGTCTATCCCCGTGAACTCGTCAAGTCGGCGATGAAATACAACGCCGCCGCCTGCATCCTCTGTCATAACCACCCGTCCGGCGACGCCAGTCCCAGCGCGGCGGACCAGTACATCACCCAGCGGATTCAAAATGCCCTGAATCTGGTGGAGGTGCGGATTCTCGATCATGTGGTCGTCGGCGACCAAACCTATTCCTTCACCGAACACGGCCTGCTCTAGGGCGCAACCCTTGCAGCGGGTCTTGAGCATCGGCATCCCACTTCCATTCTTCCAGCGAACAATAAGACTTGACTTTTTTACAGGATAGCTTTCATAAAAAGCGTTTAAAATCAATTTATTGTAATTTCTAAGGACTAGAGCCTGTCGAAAAACTTTACAGCCCGAAAACGCCTGAAAATTATAATAGCATTAATATTCAATCAGATAGCATTTTTACACGCCTAGTGCAGTGTCAGTATTTTTTACAGTTTCTTCATCAACGTCTTTAAGAACTGCTAAGGACCGCGTGATCTAAGATATTTTTCAATTTGTATTTAAAATATGACAATATGTTCATAAATTAAACATTATAGCCTCTCTTCTTAAAGATTGTGAGGTAAAAAAACCTGCACAATCCAGTTTCTAAAATCAGAAAAAATGTAACTTTATTTTAGCGATAAAAACAAATAGCATAGATAACAATATAATTTTTAAGATTTATTTTTTATGTAATTAATTATTATTAATTATTTATTCATTTTTATTTATTAAATTTGTCGTTGATTTATGATGGCCTATATCTTGCTCAAATCATCCAGAAAATATAGGTTCTTCGAGGGTTTCTGTGAAATTGGCTCCTCTGGCTGGAGAGCGGTGGCCAAGTGGGTTCTGTCCCTTTCAAGATCAATTGGCTGGAGCCGCAAGCTGCCCATGAATCGGCGGACTCCACAAAAACCCTCGAAGAGCCAAAATGTAAATGATGCGAAGATGGGGTTTAGGGAACAGTGGAACGGAAAAGCCGGATAGTCAGTTGTTTCTTGTACGCTCGCCGCGCGGCAAGTCAATAATTTTCAACATTACTCAGTCAGTAGATTAAACTTTCTGATACAATTCAAGCCTTACAGCTATTACAAGGACAGCATCAGCGACGAAAAAAATCGAAAACATTAATTTTTAGAAAAGTTTGATAGACCTTTGTTTTTTCAATAGTTATAATTGTTATTTGCAAGGAAAACCTTACATGAAAACCCTAAGTTTCGCATTGTCTATAAAAGCATTTCTATTAGGATGTTTTTCTTTCATCATTTTTGCTGAATCAACATCTGCCGCAACAATAACGTATACAGCAAATTTTACAGATGAAAACCTTACAGACAATAAAGGGGTGCAGGTATCAATTCCCCATTTTTCAGGAACTCCAAGTACGCTTAAAAATATTAATTGTTCAGTCAAAGCTACTGCTTCTGGTGTAATCAATATAAGAACATTTGGAGACGAAAACGAAGCCACTATTTTAACCGGTTGGAACCTGTGGGCACAAGTTTCTATGAACGACAACGCTATTCATTGTGGCGGAGTATTATCAAGTGGTGATTTCCATACTCAAGAAGGTTCCACCATCCCAATCAACCAAACCTATACAGATTCAGTTCTGAACCCAGTCGGGTCGTATAACATATACGGAACCAATGATCACGAAGTTCTAGTAGGCACGGCATTTGGAGTTCTCTACGGATCAGGAACTTTTAATGGTAGCATCAACGGCACTGTTACAATTCAATATATAACCGACGAGGGAGGTGGCGACGGCGAGGACGGCAATAATCCTCCCGATGAGGAACCACAAAAACCCGATCTTTCTCTATCAAATATCCGCGTAACACAGGCGGTTTTTGACTCGGATATTGATGGTGATAAAGTCACCGATTTAGTTAAAGATCGGAAAACAGCGGTATTGGTAGACATCGAATTGCTTCAGGGTGAAGTAAATGACTCTTTTCTAGTTGGCGGACAATATACCGATTCTTTAGGTGAGCATGACCTTACTGAGCAACGAGTATCATTTGGACCTGGCAAAACAATTATTTCAGATGTGGCACTATTTTTCACGCCTGAGAAGGTAGGAAAACTAGAAATATCGCCATCTGTTGATGTTAAAAACGAGATTGATGAAGGCGATAAGGAAGACAATAATTCGATAAACCATCCTGTTATATCTGTCGTTCACGATACTATAAATATCACGATACCTTACGTAAGAATAAACGACTGTAAAAAAGGATCAGTTTTTACACCATTCGATTCTTGTTATGGCGGATTATCAACGTCTGCCTTTTCCGACCACGTTGAAAACTCAAATACATATCTCAAAGCTATCTTTCCTTTAGCCGAATCTGATTTGAAAGGACCTCAACTGGAACCTCTGAAAGGAAGTAGGATTAATTCAGCGGAATCTGGAATTCAAGATGATCTTGAGCGTGTGTGGAAAATGGCACGCCATTCACGTGAAGATTCAAAAAGAGCGATTGGCGTCGTGCCAAAAGGATATTTTATATATCATGATGATCCAGAAAGTAAGGATGCAGTTTGTTGTAACAATATTGATCCCAATACCGGAGAAACGAAAAGAATTTGCGGTGTTGTAGGGATTCACATACCTCATATTCCAGACAGTGTATTAGTTACAGAGGGATACTGGACCCTTACAGCTCATGAACTAGGTCATTCGTTTGGATTTATACATGATGAAGCTGGCGTAGTAACGATAAAAGATGACAATGATCCCAAGAGATGTACGACCGTTGTTTCACAGGGCTACAAAAATGTAGAAGGCTATTGGGTTCAGAACAGAATGCCAATTTATAGCGCCTACGATATCATGGGAGGAATACCTCCACACAAGGAAGAGATTTTTGTAGATAATACATTGTCAACTTGGATATCTACAGAACACTGGGGTAAGCTACTTAAACAATTTAAAATTGATACACCAGATCCGGAGTTATTATTGGTTACTGGGGAAGTGCTAATCGATGGTACAGCGAATATTTCCAGCATGAGTGTGGCTGCTGGATTTCCTAACTCTCCGCCGAAAGGACTGTATACTTTAGTGTTACAAGACACCCATGGGAATTCTCTTATGAAGGTTCCTTTTGATATAAGTTTCCAACTCATTGTTGAGCCTTTTCGATCCATTTCAACTGAAAAGGCAAAATTCTTGATAGCTGTACCCTATCTCCAAGGGACCACATCAGTTTCCGTTATATCTCCTGCTGGAGACACATTAGATACAGCTGACCCAATGATCGAAGTTGTAAGCGATTCAGTGATGGAAATTATTAATGTTCCTGATCAATGCTTTTCTGAAAACAAAGTACTAATCAAGAAAGATTTGGAGGAGAATTTAGGCTTGTATACAGAATACGTCACACAAAACGATTATCAGCTTAGTTTATATTTTCTCGACATCATCAAGAGAAAAATGGAAGAAATAGGTGGCCTTTTAGATGTATGCGATGGAGAGTCCATTTATTCTATAGCAGATATATTAGCCACTATAGATAGTGTTGCAAATAAACTTGAGTTCCGCAATGTCCTTGACGGAGACCTTGATAGAGACGGAGATGTTGACCAAGACGACCTCAATATCCTTCTTGCTTCTAGAAACCAGCCTGCGACGGGGCCAGATGATCCGAAGGATCTGGACGGCGACGGAGCGATTACATCGCTCGATGCCCGGAAACTGACGCTGCTGTGCACCCGTCCGCGTTGCGCTACCGAATAGTCGTTTTCAAGGAACACTACAATGAACCGTTTTGAGTTGATAGCCGTATCACTGTTCTGTCTATTCTTGTCCGGCGCATCAAGTGCTGTGACTCTTCGCTTCGATCCGGCATCACCATCCGTCTTAGTTGGAGATACTCTCGATGTGGGTGTGGTGATTTCTGATCTCGGCCTGGGCTCCGCGCCTTCTATCAGTACCTTCGATCTGGATATAAAGTTTGATGAAAGCCAACTATCCTTCGCGTCGGCTGCTATTGGTGATCCGGTATTGGGCGATCAACTGGATATTTTCGGGTTTGGATTTAACCCGATCTTCGCAGGATCAACGGGGCCGGGTATCGTCAACCTGTTCGAACTGTCGTTAGACTTGGCATCCGATCTTGACTTCTTTCAAGCTGACAGCTTTGTACTAGGCACACTGACATTCGATGTTCTCAGTGCCGGTACGGGAGTGCTTGATATAGCTGTTAACTCATTGGGCGATACCGATGGTAACCCGCTTGCCGCCAATCTTGAATCGGCCAGTATTGTCTCTGCCCGTCCGGGCGGGACAGTTCCGGAATCTAGCACACTCGCGCTAATAAGCCTTGGCTTGGCTGGTATCGGTTATAGTCGGCAACGTCAAAAAAGGGGAGTTGGGCTTAGAAAGAGACGCAAGTAGAGAACACGGTAGCGACTGGATTTGGGACGGGGTTTGCTTACTCCTGCCACATTCTGGCGGCGATGGAGCGCTGCTCTTCGCCAAGGGCATTGGCGTAGATGGCGGTGACTTCGAGGGAGGCATGGCCCATCCATTTGGAGAGCATGTTGAGGGGCACCCCGGAAGAAATCGCCAGCACGCCGTAGCCATGCCGCAAGCCCTTGGGGCATTTGTGCGGCCCGTCGGCGATCTGGGCGGCATCCAGAACCTCTTTCACCCGCGTATAGGCGGTCGTGCGGCACCAATCCCACAGAGGCGTATCCGTCACCTCCTTTTTTTGGCGTTTTAAAGCTTCTGTGAGGCCGTGAACCATGTTGAGGGTATCCAGTACCGTCTCGGGCACCGGAACGGCTCTGTAAACGCCTGAGCGGCGTTTCTTGAGGGTTTCAAACACGAGGGCCTTACCTGAGAAATCGACGCGCCGGGGGGTGAGCGCCAAGGCTTCGGAAATCCGGCATCCCGTGTAAGCCAGCACAAGGCAGAAGGTGCGCACCTCGCGCGGGGCGTCTTTCGCCGCCGTCAGGAAGGCTTGCCGCTCCGCGCCCGTCAGGTACAGCCGCCGCCCTTGAGGGTCGTAAAGCTCCATCATCGAAAACCCGCCTTTTGAACAGAAGTTAAAAACAACCGTTCACCTACCGGAAAAGGGCAAGGCGGTCAAGGATTTGATTTTGCGCCGGCACGCCGGCCAGCCGGCACGATCGGAAGAATTTTTTGAACAGAATTGCCTATTCTGTTCATTTATCCGTTGAAATAGTTTTGAACATCCATGTTTTGATGCGGAATACCGATAATGTCTATCCCGTTTTCCCGCAGCAGGTAAAAAACCAAATGCGAGCCTTGAGGAAAACAGTAATAGCCTTCCTGAACATCGGGCCTGTATTTACCTAAATGCGGATTTTGAGCTAACCATGAAAAACGCTGGTCAAGGTCGGTCAAATAGGTATCGCGCTGCTTTCTGCCCCAGTTTTTAAGCGTATAGCGGCCAATATTTTTCAGGTCGTCTTTGGCTCGTGGCGTGACCCTGAAATCCGGCATCACGCCTCCCGATCAAGTTCGGACAACAAACCCGCAAGGGAATAATCATCAACAAACTCGCCTTTAGCGGCCTGTGCTGCGCCTTGCGCCAGATGCATCCGCAATGCATCCAGCTTGCTTTTTCGCATTTCCAAGGAACGGAGCGCATCGCGGACGACCTCGCTCGCTGAACCATAGCGCCCGCTGGCGATTTCGTTTTTGATAAAGATTTCCCAATGTTCACCAAGACTCAGGCTTGTGTTTGCCATAATCACACCTTATATATTCATATATCATAAATATGAATATATAACCTTCCGGAGGGCATTGCCAGCAAAAAACGCTGCTTTTTGCGCCATTCTGTTCAGCAGCTACATAGCCGATAATAAAAAAGAGGTTACTTTAAGTATTAAAAAGCAACAATTTACTATCGAAAATATGGTTGTAAAAAATGTTACATATAATACCCATACCGGACTTGTGGCACATCTGAATCCTTCATGTATTTCATGATTTCACCGACCTTTCTAGCACAACCGAGTGTAACAGGATATTTACCGTCAAATTGAGTATTGTTCCAGTTCATCTTTGTAAGACCTAAAATTTCTTCTGCGATGAAACTGGGAGACTCTTCCGATTTAACTATTCTCAATTCTAGTGGCCGAGGGACATACAGACCTGTATAAGTTTGATAATACCAAACAGCTCCTCTTGTATAGAGAACCAGCTTCTCATCATCAATCTTGGCAAGAGTGCCACGATATGGAGGGTAAATGCCGTCTCTATAGAGGCGAAGCTTTGAATCCATAACCGTTACAAAATCAACGGTCTCGATGTTCAGCTCATTTGCAACCGATTCCAGACCTTCAATTTCTTCATCTGTAAAATTAGAAGACTTATGAATCACAACACGAGCGGGGTAAGTACCAAGAGCAACACGGTATTCAGAAAGAGCTGCTTTCAAAAGATCATAGGCTTGAGCTTCGGTTAAACGAGGAATTCTATCATCCTTATCAATCTCTACAGGAGTTCCTCTCAAGATTAATCCGTTCCCAAGCTCATCAAAAATTTGAGCCAAGCTGGTGCTTAATGTTTTTCTATCTCTGCTTCGATAAAAAGCAATCCCGACCGCACAAGAAGTGCCCTTCGCCTCATCTCGCTTTAGCTTCCAAGGTATAGTCGGCCCGGACTTGTAATATAGCGCCGTACAAAAATTCCACGCCTTTGTAGCATCATCTTGTTGATCGCCCTTCTTACTGGGATCAAGAGAAGCCTGCCTGATAAGCTGCAAAGGCTTGGACAAATGCATTGCCTTAGCCTTCAAGGCCCGCCTGAAGTTGAGTTCTTCATATGTATCCTCCTCATCAAGCATCTCCTCACCTAGCTTTGGCTCAGAGGAAACAATCTCATACAAATCATCAGGTACTACGCAGACAATGACATCAACGTGACGATTTTGTGCAAGAAACTTTATATTTTCATAGTAAAGCTCAATCGCTTTGTTTACGCGCTCGGTGTGATCATCTATTTTCATAATCGCTTTGACATCTGAATTTTTGATTGTTTTTTCTAAATCACTCGAAAAAGTCAACTCAGCCTTATAGCCGCTGCTCGTACTAAAGCCGCAGAAAGGTAGATGAAGATTTTCCTGTTTCGCATCAGATGGAGCTGCGATAACCCCTTTGCAGCGCTCTATCCAATTCGTAAGTAAATCAGTGCATTGATTTGTTCCTATACCTCCAACATAGACTTCTTTTTTACGAGTAATCTGTCGTTGATCGTACACCTCATATTCAGAAATACCTCTACGGGGGCAAATATGTTCACCGCTTCCAAAAATCAATCTTGGTTCATTGATGTGCTTAATAATCATCCATGAAACTCCCCTGCAAATCCTCTTCTGAAGTTGGTGATCTGAGAGGCTCCCATAAGATTTCATTCAGAAAGCGTCCACCTTCTATTTTTACAATATTGCCAAATGTCATGTTCGGAGTGTTTTCTACTAATTTAGAAAACAAATCAGTTTGATTTATATCTTTAAGCCATGATGCTAGAAAACGAAACTGATCACATATGGATCTATTTTTCTCCAATCTTTTTAATCCGCTTAGTATCTTATCAGCATACGGAGACCTTCTATATTCACTCCCCCAGCTAAAAAACCAATCAGGAGTAAGAGCGATATACCACTCACCATCAATCAATAAAAAATTAACCGAGAATGCAAAATGCTTTGTTTGAAGAACATCGTTTGGCTTATTAGTTTTGAATTTCTTTTCAAATACAGTGCGGCTTGATTGCCTATTTCCAAACCAGCTTTCTCTACGAACATTCTGTTTATCGTGAGCGGGAAGAAAAATAAAAATACCTTCATTAAATTTCCACATGACATGATGTTTATAGAGCATTTGTTGCAAAGAAAAGCGCAATAGCGATTTGAATATACGCTCATGACTATCATCTATTTCATGAAAATCACTCGGATAAAGATATTCCGCCGTACCGTCCTCAATAATGTGTGAAAACGGGTTATTAGAATCTTCCAGATCAAAGAAGGTAATGAGTTTGCTGGATGAGACCTCATATCCTGATGGAAGTGGCTTGCCAATTTCACGGGAAGTTTCTCCAACTGCTTTTCTTTGATTTCTAAGATTTTTTCCAGATTTTCCTTTTAAAAAATCTTCTTTAACTTCTGCAATATACAATTTTGAAGGAAGATACAGCTCCACCAGATTCACTAGGAGTGTCTCCGGAGGATCAACAGGAGGATCGAAATCTTGCGCTGCCAAGCCAACATCGCAACCTCTTTGATAAGAGCCTAAGATATCGACGACCTTTTTTAAACGCTGCGGCTCTGCATTAGTCGCTTTTGCAGCCATATCTTTATAATCAAGAATGTCATTGGAAACGCTGAATTTCAGGTCGTCACCGCATTCTTTATCAATGCTGTCCTGAGAGTAGCTTCCCTGTTTAGTGGTTAAGCAATAAATTATAAATCTATCATATTTATGGTATAGCTTATGCACCCTGACTTTCTTGATCGTATCTTTGACTTTATCCAGTGATTTATCAGAGGTCACTTGAATAGCAACACGTTTTTCATCATCAGCTAAATCAATACCGGGGAAGTTTCTTCGTTCATCCTCATTGAGGTTACGAAGTGTAGGGAGGTCATACAGCTCTTTGAAGATCCCACAAAACAGATTTTCGCAGATCAGGTTGATATCGTAGTTGGACATGGCTGAGGATATTTCCACTTCCCTAGAAACCTCATTCAATCCTTCACGAAACTGATTTATAAGTTCGACCTGTTTCAATTAAATGCATCCTAATGGTCTTTTAGAATAAAGCCACTCTCCAACTCCGTGGTACAGCCTGCTTCCTTCCACAGAACGCCATCAAGAAGTAGGCTTCGTTACTTCATTTTTTTCTTAATCTTTATCGCAATCTGTTTTCCACAATTACAGTTATCGCGCTTACTAGCCCAACTCCGGCCTGGAGAAAGAAGGCTGTTCCGCGCTCAGAGCTTTCAAGCTGT
>Ga0116151_10006165_pt1 | contig 10246 bp, 9 predicted proteins | sample AD_UKC117_MetaG_FD_89893 | JGI IMG/M metagenome (GOLD analysis project Ga0116151, IMG submission 89893) | Active sludge microbial communities of municipal wastewater-treating anaerobic digesters from Hong Kong - AD_UKC117_MetaG | ecosystem: Engineered > Bioreactor > Anaerobic > Digestate... | reverse complement strand
TCCTGAGGTGTGGATAAATAGGCTTTTAGCTTATACCGTGACGGAGGAACGAAAAAACCTACCAATAGCCACACGCCGACAAGTACTATTACAAGCCCGATAGCCGAAAGAGCGATAATGATTTTTCCTTTTTTGTTCAAATTAGTCATAAATAACGCCTCTTCGATTTTATTTGACATAATGTACAAATTTACAATAGCAAATATTTGATTGAGAGTCAAGACTTGATAATATAAACTTCGCCCGTACAATGTCGAAAAATGTCTATTTTTATAATTGAGACGTTATAGATGTTTTAATATTGTTGTAAAAAAAATATTAATAGAAAAAATTGTTTTAATATTATAAAAAGAGAAAGATAAATGTCCTTCTCTTTTTCTTGTGTAAAGTAATTTTTAAAAAAAATCTATCCTATTCCGCTATTTCGAGAGCTAATAGCATCATATCGTTAAAACTCGACTGACGCTCTTCGGCGGAAAGAGCTTCGCCTGTAACTAACGAATCGGAAATAGTGCATATAGTAAGAGCTTTTTTGTCCGCTCTTGACGCAGTCATAAATAACGCCGCCGATTCCATTTCTACCGCTAATACGCCCATTTTCGCCCAGTCCATTGTGCGCATTCCGTCGTCGTAAAATGTGTCGGATGAAAGCAGATTGCCCACTTTGTAACGCAGTTTCATTTTTTCCGCAATATCGGCGGCTTTACGCAATAATTCGTAAGATGAGATAGCGGCGTAAGTGCCTGGCAGATTGTATTGATGCGCAAAATTTCCGTTTGTGCAAGCGCCTTGCGCGATAACTATATCTCTAACTTTAAGGTCTTTATTCATACCGCCGGCAGAGCCTACGCGAATAATATTTTCTACGCCGTAATAGTTAAACAGCTCGTACGAGTATATGCCTATCGACGGCATACCCATGCCGCTCGCCATTACGGAAACGCGTTTGCCTTTGTAGTTTCCCGTGTAGCCTTGTATGCCTCTTACGTTGTTAACCAAAACGTAATCGCTTAGATACGTCTCGGCAATATATTTTGCGCGGAGTGGGTCGCCCGGCATAAGTACGGTTTTTGCAAAATCGCCTTCAAGGGCTTTATTATGCGGTGTCGGAATAAATTTTGTCATTATGTTTATCTCCTAAAAAGAAAATTTGCATTTTATTTGGTCAATAATTAGCTTGTGCTATGATTTTAACAAAAATAATAAATAGTGTCAATTTTTATAGGGTTGACAGTTGCCGTTTACTGATATCAAAACGTTTTTGAAAAATAGCTTAATTGCCGATAAATCCTTATGAATTACGGGTGCAATAACCAAAAATTTAGCAAGTTCAAAACAATAAATGCGGTTGACAACGTTTGTTTGGCTAGTGTATACTAATTATTCGTAAAGAACTATAAAGGAGGCGGCATAAAGGATGAAAAGAACTTATCAACCCAAGAAAAGACAAAGAAGTAAAGTTCACGGTTTTCGCAAAAGAATGAAAACCCAAGGCGGAAGAAGAGTTTTGAAGAACAGACGCAATAAAGGCAGAGCGAAACTTACCGCGTAAACGAAAACGAATATTTTTTGCGGGGTGAATTACCATAAAAGCCGTTTTTAGATTAAAAAAAAATTATCAATATAATTACGTCTACAAAAAAGGTTCGTCCGTTTCGGACGAAAATTTGGTATTGGTATATTGTGCCCATCGCGGAAAGTTGCCAAAATTCGGATTTTCTATTAGTGGAAAATACGGTTGCGCGGTCAAGCGCAACAGAACGAGGCGTCAACTCAAAGAATGCGCAAACAAGCTTTTGCCGTTCGTTAAGACAAACTACACTTATATATTTATTCCAAAAGCAAAAAAGGAAGATAATTTTACAAAGTTGTACGAGTCTATGAAAAAATTGTTAATAAGTGCTGACTTATTAACGCATCTACAAGGCGAATGAAGTGGTTTTGTATCTTATTATTAAAAATATACAAAGCGACGTTGTCCAAGCTGTTGGGCAAAAAATGCATTTACACGCCGACTTGTTCGGTTTATTCTATGGAAGCATACCGCCGTCACGGTTTTTTCGTCGGATCAATCATGACGGCAAAAAGGCTTCTTAGATGCGCGCCTTGGCATAAAGGGGGATTTGATCCCGTCCCTTATAACCTTAAAGGAGAAATTAAATGGAGTTTATAAACTCTTTTTTGGGCGCTTTTGCTTTTGTGGACGCAAGCGCGTTGCCCGATTTAAATGTCATCGGTAAGCTTGTTCAGTTACTGTATAACTGGATAGGAAATTACGGCTGGACAGTAGTCGTATTTACCGTTTTTTTGAAATTACTTACTTTACCGCTGGATTTTTGGCAGAGATACGTAACCAAGGCAAACGGCGATAAAATGGAAGAAATGAAGCCTCTATTGGCAAATATCGACAAGCAATACGGACACGACCAAAACAAGGCTAACGAAGAAAAAAGAAAACTTTACAAAAAACAGGGTTATTCGATGGGTATGCAATGTTTGCCGCTCATTATTACAATGGCCGTGTTTATTTTTATGTTTTCGGGACTTCAAAGTTATACGAACTATATCAGTAAATACAATTACGCGTTATTGACCGAAACTTACACAACGGCTTTTGATGAAGAATTTGCCGAAAGCGCGGATCAGTTTGCGGCGTTAGAAGCGGGACAAGACGCGGTAAAAGTCGTATACACTAACGAAATTGAAGAAAAGTTTTTGTGGATAAACAACGTATGGAGACCGGATACTTGGAGTGCGACTATGGCGGACGCCGATACTTATGTAAAGGGCGGTATGGGCTCTGTAGCTTTGACGGCTGAAGAAAAAGCTGAGTTTAGCAAAGAGCAATACAATGTTATACGCGAAGCGGTAATAGAAGTGGATCCGGGTTATTTTTCAAAGATAAATACTGACGGCTCTATTAAAGAAGGCTGGAACGGACTTATAATATTGCCCATTTTGGCAGTTGCATTGACTTTCCTTTCGACTTGGATTACGCAAAAACAAACAGGGGCAGTAAAAAAATCTCCCGATGAAGCTCCCGATCCCACACAACAATCGTCAAAAATGATGATGTTTATGATGCCTATCATGATGGGCGCATTCGCGATTTTTTACACCGCTGCCTTTGCGGTGTATATGGTAAGCAACTCGATGCTCACCATACTTACGACTTTTGCTATTCAACCTATAGTGAACTCTATGGTTGCGAAGAAAAAGAAAGCCAGCAATGAAAATAAGGCGAGCTATAAAAGATAATTAGGAGTAACTAATATATAATGAACAAAATAGAAGCGACAGGCAAGTCCGTTGAGGCCGCCATTCAAAACGGACTCAAAAGTCTTGGCTTAAGTGAAAATCAAGTCGATGTCAAGATTCTTTCAGAAGGCGGATTTTTAAAAAACTGTAAAGTTGAGTTGACTGAGAAGCAAACAGACGGCAAAAAAGCCCTTACTTTTTTGGAAGATATATTGGAAAAAATGCAATTTCAATACGTAGTCGAAATGGAAGAAGACGAAAAAGAAGTAAGACTAAATCTTATCGGCACAGACAGCGGAGCGATAATAGGATACCGCGGCGAAGTGCTGGATTCCTTGCAATACTTGGTAAGCTTGGCTGTTAATAACGGCAGAGAAGATTTTAAAAGAGTAGTAGTGGACGCGGAAGAATATCGGGCAAAGCGCGCGAAAACGCTGGAACAACTGGCGAAAAATCTTGAAAAAAAGGTTGTGCGCACGCATAGATACGTAAAGCTCGAACCTATGAACCCATATGAAAGAAGAATAATCCATACCGCGCTTCACGACAGCAAACTCGTGACCACGCAAAGCGAAGGCGACGAACCCAATAGATACGTTGTGATTTCGCCTATATCGGGCGGCGGACAGATAAAACCGCAACCGAGAAAAACTTTGAATTTCGTTTATCGAAGCGATAAAAAAAGAAGAAGATAAATTTTTCACGCGGGGACAAAATATTTTGTCCCCAAAATTTTCTTAAAAATTTTCCCTGTCGTAAAATATCTTTTTTAGATAGCTATATAAGCAAAGAAGAAAAATAATGAGCACAATAATAGCATTGTCGACGCCCGTAGGAAGGGGCGCAATAGCGGTGGTAAGAATGAGCGGAAGCGACAGTAAAAAAATCGCCAAAGCTATTTTTGAACCGTTTCCAGACAAGCCGAACTTTTTAAAAGTCGGCACGCTTGCGCTTGACAGTTTTTCCGATAGAGCAATGTGCGTGTATTTTGACGCGCCCCGTTCGTATACGGGCGAAGATATGGTGGAATTTCATTGTCACGGCGGTGTCGGCGTTTCAGGCGAAGTTTTAAAAAAATGTATCGCTTTAGGCGCGGTTATGGCGCAAAACGGAGAATTTTCCAAACGCGCGTTTATTAACGGCAAACAAAATCTTTCCAACGCCGAAGGTATTATACAGTTAATCGACGCGGAAAGCGGAATGGCGTTACGAGCGGGCGAAAATTTACTTGAAAACAAGCTTGGCAAAACAACGGTAAATATTCAAAACAAACTTACCGAAATACTGGCGGAATGCGAAGCCGCGCTAGATTACCCCGAAGAAGATTTAGAAATTTCAACGTTGAACGAAATAAAGAAAAAACTTACATCAACATATAATGAACTCAATTCATTACTGCTGTCGGCGGAAACGGGCAGGCTGGTCTCGGGCGGAATAAATATCGCCATAGTAGGCAAAAGCAACGTAGGGAAATCCAGTTTGCTTAACGCGCTTTTGGGCGAAAACAGAGCGATAGTAAGCGCGATTGCAGGAACGACACGAGATACACTTCGTGAAAGCGTTATTTATAAAGACGTAAAATTTAATTTTGTAGACACAGCGGGACTAAGAGCGACCGATGACGAAATAGAAAATCTCGGTATAGAAAGAACTCGCGAATCGGTAAAAAAAGCGGATATCGTGCTTAATGTTGTGGACGAAGACGAAAAAACTATTAATAATGATAAGCCCTTAATTATCGTGCGCAACAAAATGGACAAGCTAAAAGTCTTGCCGAAAGAAAAAGAAAACGAGATTTTTGTCAGTGCATTATTCGGAACGAATATAGACCGACTAAAACAAAAGATTTACGATTATTTCCAAGTCGGGGCGTTGTCGCAGGACGATCTTATTTTGACAAACGCGCGGCATATCGACTGTGTGGAGCAAGCGAAACGCTCTATTGCTCAAGCGATTTACGCTGCGGACGAAACCACGCTCGATTGCGTTACCGTCGATATCTCAGAGGCTTGGCAGTCGCTAGGTCTTATCACGGGAACGACGGCATCGGAAGAAATAATCGACAAAATTTACGAAAAATTCTGTCTTGGAAAATAAAATAAGATAATGATTTTTAATTACGATATTATTGTAATAGGAGCGGGACACGCGGGCTGCGAGGCTGCGCTTGCCGCGGCAAGACTGGGAGCGAAAACTATTATGTTCGCAACCAACCTCGACACCGTGGCTTTTTGCGCGTGCAATCCGTCCATAGGCGGCACGGCAAAAGGTCAGATTGTCAAAGAAATAGACGCTCTCGGCGGACAAATGGGAATAAATACCGACAAATCTTTGCTCCAATTAAGAATGCTTAACCGAGGCAAAGGTCCCGCGGTGTATTCTCCGCGCGCCCAAGTCGACAAATACGCTTATCACGCGAATATGAAAGCCGTCGTCGAAAACACGGCTAATCTCGATTTGAGACAAGGCGAAGCTACCGACATTGAGATAATAGACAACGGTTTTCGAGTGACAACGGGCGTAGGGCTAAGCTACGACGCAAAAGCAGTCGTGATATGTTCGGGTGTATATTTAAACGCGAAAATCATTGTAGGAAAATGGTCGCAAAAAGTAGGACCTAACGGATTTTCCGCAGCGACAAAACTAACGGACAGCTTAAAAAAACTCGGGTTTACCACAAGACGATTTAAAACGGGTACCCCCGCGCGAATAAACGGAAGAAGCATAGATTTTGATAAAATGACGCGTCAGCAAGGCGAAGACGAAATGCCGCCGTTTTCTTATCTGCACGAAAACGTGCCGAGCAAAATCCGCGATTGTTTTTTGACTTATTCAACTCTTGCAACCAAAGATATTATTCTAAAAAACAAAAATCTCGCGCCGTTATTCACGGGCGATATCGAAGGAGTAGGTCCGCGTTATTGTCCGTCTATTGAAGACAAAGTAGTAAGATTTTCCGACAAAGAAAAACATCAGGTTTTTTTGGAACCCGAAGGAGAAGGCACGAACGAATATTACGTGCAAGGGGTTTCGTCGAGTATGCCCGCTGAAGTGCAGTACCAGATTTTCCGTTCCATCGACGGATTGGAAAACTGCGAGATAATGCGCGACGCGTATGCTATCGAGTACGATTGTATCGACGCAACGACGCTTTTTCCCACGTTAATGTCAAAAGACGTAAATGGACTTTTTTTCGCGGGACAAATTAACGGCACTAGCGGATACGAAGAAGCGGCTGGACAAGGACTTGTTGCGGGCATTAACGCGTATAGATTTATAAACAGTTTACCGCCTTTTATCCTTACACGCGAAAACAGTTATATCGGCGTGCTTATTGACGACATCACCACTAAACCCACAGAAGAACCGTACAGAATGATGACAAGCCGTGCAGAACATAGACTTATACTCAGACAAGATAACGCCGATATTAGGCTAACGGAAATTGGGCGTGAAATAGGACTGGTCTCAGACGAGCGTTATATGAAATTTTTGGCGAAAGAAAAAGAAATAAACGAAATAAAAAAGCAAATGAAAGTCGTTTATCCGCCGAAAAAATTGCAGGAATTATTTAGCGACAAAAATGAAACGCAGCCCAAAGCGGGATTGACTTTGGCGGATTGCTTGAAGCGGACTAATATAACTATTTACGATTTGCAAAAACATTTTGGTCTTTTTGAAAACGCTTCAAAGCAAGCTTTGGAGCAAATTGAAATCGACACAAAATACAGCGGCTATATAGAAAAGCAGCAGGTACAAATAAGACAGGCTAATAAACTTGAAACCAAGATTATTCCGCCCGATATTGATTACGACAAAATACAAGGGCTGAGAATAGAAGCAAGACAAAAACTAAAGAAAATTCGCCCGCAAAATTTAGGTCAGGCGGGAAGAATAAGCGGCGTATCGCCCGCCGACGTGCAAATACTGATTGTATACCTAATGAACAAAAATGATTAAAGAGTACATTTTTAATAATACAGGCATTATGATATCTCAGGCGCAGGAAAAAGCGTTTGAGGATTATTTTAATTTGCTTACGGAATGGAATAAAAAATTTAATCTCACGGCGATTACCCAAAAAGAAGAAGTTTACGTCAAGCATTTCGCCGACAGCATTACTGGCAGTTTCGCTTTAAAGCAAAACGCGGTTGTTTGCGATATCGGCAGCGGCGGCGGATTTCCGTCAATACCGCTTGCAATAATAAGACCAGATCTTAAGTTCGTATTACTCGACAGCGTAAATAAGAAAATCACTTTTTTAAAAGAAATTATTAGTAACTTAAACTTAAACGCGGAAGCGGTATGCGTACGCGCCGAGGAATATGTAAAGAGAGATTTTTTTGACGCCGTTGTAGTCAGAGCGGTTGCGGCTGTACCCACGCTTTTGGAGTATTCCGCGCCGCTACTAAAATTAGGCGGAGTGGCGGTTATGTACAAAACGCCTAGAGAAGATATCTCCGCATCGCAAAACGCGCAGAAAGTTTTGTCTATGAGTTTGACGGAAAACAGACTTTTTAGTTTGCCAAACGGTGACAATAGAGCTATTTTTGTTTTTTCAAAGACAGCTCCGACAGATAAAAAATATCCTAGAAAAGCCAATAAACCGAAACTAAATCCTTTGTAACAAGATCGCCATAAATAAAAATAGCTTGTAATCTATTTTTCTTTATGATATTATTATATTTTGTAGGAGGTAAAATGCGTATGGGCAAAGTGATTGCATTTTCCAATCAAAAAGGCGGAGTTGGCAAAACGACTACCGCTATCAATCTTGCCAGCTATGTTGCCAAACTGGATAGAACCGTGCTTATAATAGATTTTGACCCCCAGGGCAACACCACCAGCGGATTCGGCATCGAAAAAAACAATCTCAGTCATACCGTTTACGACTTGATTTCGGGCGAATGTTCTTTGGATGAAGTAGTCGTTACTACGGAGCATAAAGGTTTACATATCATTCCGTCCAACATCGATTTGGCTGCGGCTGAAATCGATTTGGTTACAACGCCTAAACGCGAGTATGTTTTAAAGAATGTAATCGCATCATTAAAAAACCTTTACGATTATATATTTATCGATTGTCCGCCGTCACTCGGTCTTATTACGTTGAACGCTCTTACCGCGTGCGATAGCGTGCTTATACCTATTCAAAGCGAGTTTTTCGCGCTGGAAGGTCTAAGCCAGCTTATGAATACGATAAAAATAGTTAAGCAAAGGCTTAATCCCGACATTAATATTAACGGCGTTATTTTAACAATGTACGACAACCGCTCGGTAATGAGCAAACAAGTTACCGAAGAGATACAAAAATATTTCGGCGAAAAGGTGTATTCCGTACCCGTTCCCCGCAATATCAAGCTTGTCGAAGCGCCGAGTTTTGGCATACCCGTATCGGAGCACGCGCCGCATTCATCGGGAGCGGTCGCTTATGAAATGCTCGCGAAAGATTTTATAGCAAGAGAGGAAAAAGCATAATGGCGCAAAACAACAAAGGTCTGGGGCGCGGCTTCGCTTCTTTAATGGGAATGAACGAAGTCGAAATCGAAAGGAAACCCGGAGAAATAGCCCAAGGCGAAAAACCGACGGAATTAGCGATACTCGATATCGACCCCAACTACGAACAACCGCGTAAAAATTTTGACCAGGATAAATTGCAGGAACTTGCCGACAGCATTACTCAGCACGGCGTAATCCAGCCTATTATCGTGACGCAAATCGGCGCGAGATATATGATTATCGCAGGCGAACGCAGATTCCGCGCTTCAAAATTGGCGGGAAGAAAAACGATTCCCGCAATAGTCAGAAAATATACGCCGCAGCAGATACGCGAGATTTCGCTTGTTGAAAACCTGCAGCGTGACGACCTTAACCCGATAGAAGCGGCAAGAGCTATAAAGCAATTAATGGAAGAGTTTAATATGACGCAGGAATCGGCGGCAGACAGACTCGGCAAATCCCGCTCCGCTATAGCGAATACTCTAAGGCTTTTATCTTTGGACGAGCAGGTAATCACTCTTATAGAACAAGGCAGACTTTCCGCAGGACACGCTCGCGCTTTGGTTGTGGTACCAAAACATAACGATCAGTTAAAACTCGCTCTTAAAGCAAGCGATAACAAAATGAACGTCCGCGATATAGAAAAGGCTGTTAGAGAATTTCTTAATCCGAAACCGCAAATTGAAAAGGCAATCGAGCAACCGAGTATAGAACTTAAAGAGCTTGTCGAAAATATGCAACGTACGTTTGCGACAAAAGTTTCGGCGGTGGGAAACGGAAGAAAAGGCAGAATAAATATCGATTATTATACAAAAGACGATCTTGACCGAATATGCGCAATGGTAGAAAAATGGATGGCAGACAACAACGTAAATAAATAAGCAAAATTTTTGTTTTAGTTTACGTAAAAAAGTAAGCAACATTAAGAAAATAAATAAGCTAACTTAGTTCATTAAATACGCTTGCAAGCGGTCGATAATTAAAAAAGTTTTGTTAGTTATGAATTTGAGGAGGAGAAACTATGGTATTAGGTATTTTTACATATGCGGATTTAGTCTTTGTAGGACTGGCGTTAATCGCGTTAATCGTGGGGTTATCAAAAGGTTTTGTAGCGCAAATATTCGGATTCGTAGGCTTTATAGCTTCGCTCGTAATTGCGTTTTTTGTGTGCCAGCCGCTCACGGATGCGATTACTCCCATCTTTGCGCCGCTGTATAGCTGGGTTGGAGAAAGCTTGGGATATATACTTGCTCTCGTAATCGTTTTTGCTGTACTGGTTTTATTAGTAAAAATAGTACTGATTTTATTGCAAAAACTATTCAAATCGCTTATCGACAAACTGCAAGTTATAAAAGCTATTGACAAGATTTTGGGACTTATTCTTTCACTCGGTATTTTGTACACCGTTTTTGCGGCGATCATCGCATTGTTGACCCTAGTTCCAACGGAAGTTTTGCCGGGCGTTCAAGAGATTATTCACCAGCAAATA
>Ga0116151_10006161_pt1 | contig 10247 bp, 13 predicted proteins | sample AD_UKC117_MetaG_FD_89893 | JGI IMG/M metagenome (GOLD analysis project Ga0116151, IMG submission 89893) | Active sludge microbial communities of municipal wastewater-treating anaerobic digesters from Hong Kong - AD_UKC117_MetaG | ecosystem: Engineered > Bioreactor > Anaerobic > Digestate... | reverse complement strand
GTCGAATTTCTGCGCGCCGAAATCGTGCGTGGCCGCATCGGCCACCATGCAGTCCACCTGAGTCAGGCCGCGCGTCGCGGCTTGCGCGATCGCGATCATCGCATGCGAAATATCGGCGGCGACGATCTTGCCGCCCACGCCTACCTTCTGCGCGAGCGCGAGCGTCGAACCGCCACAGCCGCAACCGATGTCGAGCACGCGCATACTGGGCCCGACGCCGGCCGCGTCGATCGCGGCCTGCTGCGCCGGCGCGACATTGATGTCGATATCCGCGCTGCGCTTGATCCATTTGTCGCCGCCCGCGCCGTCCCAATAGACCCGCTGTGCTTCCTGGTTCTCGCTCGCCGTCGACATTTTCGCTCCCGGAGTCCGACACGCTTGGCCGAGCGCGCGCGCGATCATATGGTGCGCGCGCCCGCTGACGAAAGGCCTGCCATGCCCCGCCTGCCCGACATCGATCCCGCAACGCTCGATCCCGAGCAGAAGCGCATCTACGACGAGATTTCATCCGGGCCGCGTGGAAAAGTGGAGGGGCCGCTGCGCGTCTGGCTGACGAGCGCGGGGCTTGCCGACCGCGCGCAGGCGCTCGGCGCCTTCTGCCGCTACGGCACGAGCCTGCCGCAGCGCCTGTCGGAACTCGCGATCCTCGTCACCGGCGCCTATTGGCAGGCAGGATTCGAATGGCACGTGCATGCGCCGATCGGGATCAAAGCGGGGCTCGATGCGACCGCCGTCGAAAAGATTCGCGCGGGCGCCGAGCCCGAACTGGAGAATGACGACGAAAGAGCCGTCTACGCATTTTCACGCGAACTGCTGACGACGCGCCGCGTCTCGGATGCGACCTATGCATTCGCCGAAAAAATTCTCGGAAAGCGCGGCCTCGTCGACCTCGTCGGCGTGCTCGGCTATTACGGCCTGATCTCGATGACCATCAACGCCTTCGAAGTGCCCGTGCCGCCTGGCGAGAATGAGCCGTTCGCATGAACAGACTGCGAGCCTTCACCCCAGAATGACATGCGGCACATAGCGCGAGCGGTTCGACGTGATCGCGCTCCGGTCCTCGCGAATGCCAATGCCCGCGGCCTCGTCGCCGACGAGCCACGAACCGATCACCGGCCGGAAGCCGTCGAAATCCGGCAGCGGATGCAGGGCCTGGCGGACATAGCCTTCGACGCCATATTCGCCCGAGGTGCGCGCGAGAATATGCGCGCCCTGATAGAGCGTGACGTTCGCGCCCTCGCGCGACAGCAACGGCTTCCGCGCATAGGAATCACCCAGCGTGTCGGCGCGAAAATCGCTCTCGAAAAACGCCGGCAGCAGATTGGGATGGTCGGGCTCCGCTTCCCACAACAGCGCCAGCCAGCCCTTGTTGGAGAGCAGCATCTTCCACGGCGGCTCGAAGAAACGCGTCATCTTCATCGCCGGCGACTCGCCGAATTCGTCGGCGAACATCCATTCCCAGGGATAGAGCTTGAACAGGAATTCGATGGCGCGATCCTCGCGGTCGGCGAAGCGATCCATCAGGAAACCGATGTCGCCCATGTCGATTTGCATCGTGTCGAGCCCCGCCTGGATCGCGCAATCCGCGAGATAGGCGATCGTGCCGGAATCCTCGACGCTCTCCTGCATGCAGGCGAGATGCAGGAAGGCGCCGGGCGCAAGCTCCCGCCAGCGTGCGATCAGCTTTTCGTGCAGCGAATTGAACTGGTCCGATTCTTCCGGCAATTGTCCGCGGTCGACGAGATCGCGCAGCCAGCGCCACTGCACGATGGCGCTCTCGAAAAGGCTGGTCGGCGTGTCCGCATTGTATTCGAGCAGCTTCGCCGGCCCCGCGCCGTCATAGACCAGATCGAAGCGGCCATAGAGGCTCTGATCGCCGCGCTTCCAGCTCTCCGCGATCAGATCCCAGGCATGGCCGGGAATGGCGAGCTTGCGCAGGATCGCCTCGTCTCGAACCGCATGGCCGACGAGTTCGTGGCACAACGCGCCGAGTTCTTCGGTCGGCGCCTCGAGATCCTCCTCGATCTCGCGCAAGGTGAATTCGTAGCGCGCACTCTCGTCCCAATAGGGCTCGCCGTCGATCACCGCGAAATCGAATCCGATATCCGCTGCGCATTTCTCGAAATCGGGCCGTTTCTCGCTGGCGACGCGCCGCATGGCTACGAGCCGCTCGAATGCGCGTGTCCGGCATGACCGAAGCCGCCGAACAGACCGTGCGAAGTCGACGACCCCCCATGATCTGACGTCGAATGACTGGAGCTCGATCCGCCCGAGGAATACCAGCTGCTACGGCTCCCGCCGCCGCTGCCGTGCGATCGGCCGGAGGTCTGTTCGGAGGGACAATCGACCGGTGGCAGGCCGCGCCGCTGGGCCTCCGCGCGACATTCCTGGGCGCGGATGCGCGCCTGCCGCGCCTCGAGCAACACGCCGCCGACGAGCGTGGCGGCGCCGAGCGAAACGAGGCCGACCGTCATCGACATCTTGCGGCGACGAAGCAGGGGCGCGCCGTTCGGCGATCCGCCCGGCGCATTGAGCACGAGCGGCGGCGCATTCTTCTTGCCGAAATTCTTGCGCGACTTCGCCATCGCTCAAGGGCTCATGCAGGCCGTGGTCACCAGACCGGAGGCGACGGCGACCGAGCCGGACCAGATCGCGGCGGCGAGCGCGTTCTCTTCAATCGCTTTGGACAGGCCGGGATGGGCGAGATTGGCCAGACCATAGGCGACGAATTGCGCGAGCATCGCGATCAGGCCCCAGATCAGGAATTCAACGATGCTGCGCGTATTGTGGATCGCGCCGGCGAGCGCGATGGCGTAGCCGACCAGCGTCAGCCCGAAGGCGACGGCGGCCGATGCATTGTGTTCGCGAACGATGAGATCGAATTCGCTGTGCCGGGTCAGGCGCGTGTAGATCGCGCAGAAGATCGCCGCATAGGCGAGCGCGCCGACGAAATAAATGGCGAATGCGGTTAGTCCCGAAAGAAGTTGCGCCGGCATGCCGTTCCCCCAAAGCAACGACCCAGCCTAGCAAGCCCGCCGCCCAAAGCGAAGAGCCAGATTCAATCGAGATATCGTCGCAGGTCCAGCGTGCCCTTTTCGCCGATCGCCTCGTAACTCTCGGCGATGAACTTTTCAGCCGCGCGTCGGCCGAGATCGAAAAGCTTCTTGAAGAGATCGTAGTCGGCTTGCAGTTTCGTATCCGCATTATATGCGGCCAGCGCCTTGCCGCCCTCGATCAGATGCATGCGCACCTTCTTGTAATGCGTGCCCTTCAGCCTGCCGTCGTCGATCAGCCGCGCCACGAAGTCGATGGCGCGAAATTCGCCTAGGAGCGGCGCGTTGAAGGTGATCTCGTTCATGCGCTGCATGATCTCGGCGGCCGAATCCGGCGTGCCCGGCCGCTCGATCGGATCGAGCTGGATCAGGATCACATCGAGGCAGTCGGTCTCGCTGAAGAAAGGAAACAGCGGCGGATTGCCGGAATAGCCGCCGTCCCAATAGGGAACGCCGTCGATCTCGACCGCCTTGAACAGCGTCGGCAAACAGGCGGACGCCATCACCATGTCGACCGTGAGTTCGTCGCGGTGAAAGACCTTGATCCGGCCGGTCCGCACATTGGTCGCGGCGATGAACAGTTTCACTGCATCGGTCGCGCGCAGTGCGTCGAAGTCGATGAGCTGCACGAGGGCCGAACGCAGCGGATTGATGTCGAGCGGATTGAAATCGTAGGGAGAGACGAAACTGGACGCGCTCTGCCAGAACCGCTCGCTGAACTTCAGCGGATCGAATGCTCCGAGCCATGCGTCGAACAGGCCGCGTTGCGCTTCGTTCAACTGCCCGTCGAGACTGACTGCCCGCCAGAATTGCTCGAGCTGCTTTCGCGCGCCATCGGGGCCGCCTTCGCGCAATCCATCGGCCAGCACGACCGCATTCATCGCGCCCGCGCTCGCGCCGCTGACGGCGGCGATCTCGAATCGCCCGTCGGCGAGCAGCGCATCGATCGCGCCCCAGGTGAAGGCGCCGTGCGCGCCGCCGCCCTGCAGCGCGAGATTAATGCGCTTCTTGCCCGAAGGCGCGGGCCGCGCGCTCATGCGGCAGTCCAGCCGCCGTCCATCGAAATGTTGGCGCCGGTGATCTGCGAGGCGCTGTCGGAGCACAGGAACACAGCGAGAGCCGCGACCTGCTCGACGGTGACGAATTGCTTGGTCGGCTGGGCCGCCAAGAGCACGTCATTCATGACCTGCTCCTTGGTCATGTTGCGCGCCTTCATCGTGTCCGGGATCTGCTTTTCGACAAGCGGCGTCCAGACATAGCCGGGCGAGATGCAATTGACGGTCACGCCGAAGGTCGCGACTTCGAGCGCGATCGTCTTTGTCAGGCCGGCGATGCCGTGCTTGGCGGACACATAAGCCGACTTGAACGGCGAGGCGACGAGCGAATGGGCCGACGCCGTATTGATGATACGGCCCCACTTGCGCGCCTTCATGCCGGGCACGGCCGCGCGGATCGTATGGAAGGCGGAGGACAGGTTGATCGCAATGATCTGGTCCCATTTCTCGATCGGGAAATCCTCGACGGGCGAAACGAACTGGATGCCGGCATTGTTGACGAGCACGTCGACCGATCCCAGCGCCTTCTCCGCATGGGCGATCATGGCGGCGATTTCGGCGGGCTTCGACATGTCGGCGCCGTCGTAGACGCATTTCACGCCGAAATCCTTCTCAATGCCCGAACGCTCCTTTTCGATAGCGTCCTTGTCGCCGAAACCGTTGATGAGGACATTGGCGCCTTCGGCCGCCAGAGCTCGGGCGTAGGCGAGACCGATGCCGGAAGTGGAGCCCGTGACGACGGCGTTGCGCTTGGCGAGGGACATGGCGATCTCCTGAAATTGATGCGACGCAATATATGGCGCCGCATGCCTGAAAGCGATGGTTCGAAATGTCTTAGCACCACGCTATAATGGCATTATGATGCGCCGCACCCGGCACGACCACGATGATGATCACGACCATGCGCAAGACGCGGCCGGAGGCCCCGCCCCCGGCAGGCGGCTGACGCCGGGCCGCAAGGCGGTTCTCGACATCCTCGAGCAGGCGCGCCGCCCGATCGGCGCCTATGAGATGATCGACCTTCTGGCGGCGTCCGTGGGCCGACGCCCGGCGCCGACCCAGGTCTATCGCGCCCTCGATTTTCTGGTGGAGCAGGGGCTCGTCCATCGGCTCGCCTCCCGCAACGCCTTTCTGGCCTGTGGGCACAGCCACGAAGCCAGCGAGCCCGTCGCCTTCCTGATCTGCGACGGCTGCGGCCATGTCGATGAAGCGACGTCGCCCGCGCTCGCCGCCGACGTCGCCGATGTCGCGGACAAGCGCGGATTTGCGCCCCGCGCCCAGATCATAGAAATAGCCGGCCGCTGCGCCGACTGCGCCACGAAGGATGTGGCGTGAAGGCTCGCGGTCCAGGGACCTCCGCCGAAGACGAGTGAAGACAAGACCATGACCGAAGCGATCGACACCGCCTGCCTGCCTGAGCCCATCGCCGCCGAACCGGCGGCGCGTCACCGCACGACCGGCGTTGTCGTCGGCGCCGGCAAGGGCGCCGTGCGCGTGGGAGGCGGCGCGCCGATCGTCGTGCAGTCCATGACCAACACGGATACCGCCGACGTCGAGAGCACGACGCGGCAGGTGGCCGCGCTCGCGCAGGCGGGCTCGGAACTGGTGCGCATCACCGTCGACCGCGACGAGGCGGCCGCCGCCGTGCCGCATATCCGCGACCGTCTCGCGCGGATGGGCGTCGACACGCCGCTCGTCGGCGATTTCCACTATATCGGCCACAAGCTGCTCGCCGATCACCCGGCCTGCGCCGAGGCGCTCGACAAATATCGCATCAATCCCGGCAATGTCGGCTTCAAGGAGAAGAAGGACCGGCAGTTCGCCGCCATCGTCGAAATGGCGATCAAGCACAGCAAGACCGTGCGCATCGGCGCCAACTGGGGCTCGCTCGATCAGGAGATGCTCACGGTCCTGATGGATCGCAACGCCAAGTCGTCGCGCCCCATCGACGCGCAAGCCGTCACGCGTGAGGCGCTGGTCCAGTCGGCGCTCATGTCCGCCGATCTCGCGCAGGAAATTGGCCTGCCGAAGGACCGCATCATCCTGTCCGCGAAAGTCTCGGCGGTGCAGGGGCTGATCTCGGTCTATCGCATGCTTGCCCAGCGCTCGGACTATGCGCTGCATCTCGGCCTCACCGAGGCCGGCATGGGCTCGAAAGGCGTCGTCGCCTCGTCCGCCGCGCTCGGCGTGCTCCTGCAGGAAGGCATCGGCGACACGATCCGCGTCTCGTTGACGCCCGAGCCCGGCGGCGACCGCACGCTGGAAGTGAAGGTCGCGCAGGAAATCCTGCAGACCATGGGTTTTCGGACTTTCGTGCCGCTGGTGGCCGCCTGTCCGGGCTGCGGTCGCACGACCTCGACCGTGTTTCAGGAACTTGCGCGCGACATCCAGGACCACATCCGCGTTTCCATGCCGGAGTGGAAGAAGAAATACGCTGGCGTCGAAACGCTCAATGTCGCGGTCATGGGCTGCATCGTGAACGGACCCGGCGAAAGCAAGCACGCCGACATCGGCATTTCGCTGCCGGGCACCGGCGAGGCGCCGGCCGCGCCCGTCTTCATCGACGGCAAGAAGGCGATGACCCTTCGCGGCGCCGGCATTGCGGACGAGTTCAAGCAGATCGTCGAAGACTATGTCGAACGCCGGTTTGGCGAGGGCGCGAAGGCGGCGGAATAGGCGCTTACGAACTTGCCCGTAATTGCGAGGAGCTCGGGTGAAGCCGCATCGCGGGTTCACCTGAAGCGACGAAGCAATCCATCCCCGGATGATTCGCCCGGGGATGGATTGCTTCGCCGCACTCGCAATGACGGCGTGATAATGCGAACGGCTAGAACCGCTTCACATATTGCACGAAGCCCGACTTGGTCGCGACCTTGTCGTACAGGATCATCGCCTGCACGTTGGTCTCGTGCGTCAGCCACCACACGCGCGAACACACGTGCTTCTGGGCGATGTCATAGACGGCATCGATCAGCTTGCGCCCCACGCCGCCGCCGCGAATGTCGGGCGCGACGAACAGGTCCTGCAGGTAGCAATAATCGCCTGTCGTCCAGCACGAGCGATGCATGATCCAATGCACCATGCCGATCGCCTTGCCGGCATCGTCGCGCGCCAGAAACGCGCCCATGGGCTCGGCTCCGCCGGTCAGGCGCGCGAAGGTCGTGCGCGTCGTCGCCTCGTCGATGTCGACCTTGTAGAACGTCTGGTAGCCGCGCCACAGCGGCAGCCATTCCTCGAAATCTTCGGCCTTCAACGCAATGATACGCGTCATGATGCGGTCCCTCCGCGAAAGCCGCGGTCGAGTCAGCTGCGACGCGCGGCGGTAAAGCGCGCGGCTTCCGCGAGAACGGCGGCCTTTTCGCCGAAACCGCCTTCCTCCAGCGCCTCGATCGCGTCGATGGCGAGTGTGTCGCGGCGCTCTCGCGCGGCGTCGATGCCCAATGCAGAGACGAGCGTCGCCTTGTTGCGGCCGGCGTCCTTGCCGGCGCGTTTTCCCAGCGCCGCCTCGTCGCCTTCCGCGTCGAGAATGTCGTCGGCGACCTGAAAGCAAGCGCCGAGCGCGCGGCCGTATTTGACGAGCGCGGCGCGCTGGTCGGCGTTCGCGCCGCCGATGCGCGCGCCAGCTTCGACGGCGTAGAGCAGCAGGGCGCCGGTCTTCATCGCCTGCAAGGTCATGATCGCCCGCGGCTGATGGGGCGCGGTCGCCTTTTCGGCCTCGAGGTCGAGCGCCTGCCCGCCGACCATGCCGCCGAGCCCGGCGGCGCGCGCGAGCCCCAGCACGAGATCGGCGCGCACGGCCGCGTCCTTGTGTGTCGCGCCATCGGCCAGAACGTCGAAGGCGTAGGTCAGAAGGCCATCGCCGGCGAGAATGGCGGTCGCCTCGTCGAAGGCCTTGTGCGCCGTCGGCCGGCCACGCCGCAGATCGTCGTCGTCCATCGCCGGCAGGTCGTCGTGCACGAGCGAATAGCAATGCACCATTTCAAGCGCCGCGGCGGCGCGCAGCACGCCCTCTCCCTCGGCGCCGAACAGACGCGCGCTCTCTACCACCAGAAAGGGCCGCAGGCGCTTGCCGCCGCCAAGACTCGCGTAACGCATGGATTCGAGCAGGCGCGCGGGGCGCTCGATCTCGCCTGTGCGCACCAGCGGCGACAGCAGCGTGTCGAGCATGGTCTCGGTCTCCGCGGCGACTTCGTCGAGCCGGGTTCGAAACAGACTTGCGGTCGCGCGTTCGGTCATGCGCAGGGGCTCCCCAACATTCCCGACCCGCTTGCCCGATCGGGTCCTGCCGGTCAAGGCGGCGCTGCCCGCTACATCGGTTTGCCGCGCTTCCAGTGGTAGAGGAACCCGGCGATCAAAAGTACGACGAAGGCCGCGCCGACCCCGAAGCCCGCGCGACAGGCGAAATCCGAGACGGCGCCGCCGATCCCCGCGCCGCCGAAGCCGATTCCGCCGACGCAGGCGCGCGCGCCTTCGCCGAGCGCGACCCAGGCGGGCGGCGCCAGCATGGCCAGCAGCAGGCAGAAAATGGCGAACTGGCGCAGGCGAAATGCGCCGCGATCCTCCGCGACGATGACGATCCCCGCCGCGACGAAGGCGCCCATCGCCGCGAGCGCGACCCAAAGCGGGGCTCTCAGCCCCTCGGGATGACGGACGATCAGCACGCTGAAGGCGACGCCCAGCGCGGAAATGGCGAGACCGAGAGAAGTTTTGGAGAACATGTGGCCGCCAGCAATACCTGAAATCATGCCGCTGTCGCGTTAAGGCCGCGTATCCCGGCGACGGCCGCGCTTGCTCCCGCGCCATCGATCGGTCAACCCTCGCCCCGGGAGGCGGCAATGGCGCAGGCGCCGGGACAGGGTGCGGGTATGATAGGGCGCGCGCTCCGGCTGGCGTTGCGGGCGGCCGTCGTCGCGTTGCTGGCGCTGGCGGGGCTGATGATCCTGTGGCGTTTCGCGCCGCCCGTCTCCACGCTGATGCTGGCGCGCTACGTCACGGGACGGCCTGTCGTGCGGGACTACGCGTCACTCGATCGCATCTCCCCGGCGCTCGTCGCGTCGGTCGTCATGTCGGAGGACGCCAAATTCTGCCGTCACCACGGGGTCGACTGGGATGCGCTCGGCGAGGTTCTCGACGACGAGGATGGACCATCGCGCGGCGCCTCCACCATTACCATGCAAGTGGTCAAGAACCTGTTTCTGTGGCCCGCGCGCAGCGCGATCCGCAAGGCGGTCGAGATCCCGCTCGCCCTTGTGCTGGACCTCGTCTGGCCAAAGCGGCGGATCATGGAGGTCTATCTCAACATCGCCGAATGGGGGCCGGACGGCGTCTTTGGCGCGGAGGCGGCCGCCCGCGCCGATTTCAGGCGTACGGCGGCGACGCTCACGCACCATCAGGCCGCCCTGATGGCCGCCGCGCTGCCGAACCCGATCCTGCGCCGCCCGCAGCGCCCCACGCGCGCGCAGGCCCGCCACGCACGTCGTGTGATGGGGCGGCTCGCGGACGCGGGGCCGTGGCTCGATTGCCTGAAATGACGATTGAACGCCATTTTCTGCGGTTAAGGGTGGCGCAGCCGGAGTTTTTGGGCTATGAGCCCGCCACCGTCCCGCCCGCGCGCCGGAGCGATGGCGGCGTGCGTTCGATGCGCGGCCGTCAATTGCAGAGGAAGCGTGTGCCGGGCAAGCCCCGTCTTGCGGGACAATGGAGTTTCAAATGGCTGTTCCGAAGAGAAAAACCTCCCCGATGAAGCGCGGCTTCCGCCGTTCGGCCGACGCGCTCGCCGCCCCGACCTATGTCGAGGACAAGGATTCCGGCGAACTGCGCCGCCCGCACCATGTCGATCTGAAGACCGGCATGTATCGCGGCCGCCAGATTCTCAAGCCCAAGGCTTCGCAGGAAGCGTAAGCTCTCCTTCCGGCGTTTCGAAGCAGCCGGCGGCCTCCGCCGGCTGTTTTCGTTCGTCCGGAATCACGCGGACGCTGCTTTCATGCGTCCGCCTTCAGGCGGAGACGTTGCTCTCACAGGTCCGCCTTCAGGCGGACTGGGCGTCCGGCACGAGCACGCGCCGTAGCCGGATCGTCTCGCGCGAGACCATGTCGAGACGGTCGTAGTATTTCTGGATCAGTTCGACGAAGCCCGAGCC
>Ga0116151_10006158_pt1 | contig 10250 bp, 7 predicted proteins | sample AD_UKC117_MetaG_FD_89893 | JGI IMG/M metagenome (GOLD analysis project Ga0116151, IMG submission 89893) | Active sludge microbial communities of municipal wastewater-treating anaerobic digesters from Hong Kong - AD_UKC117_MetaG | ecosystem: Engineered > Bioreactor > Anaerobic > Digestate... | reverse complement strand
CGGGCCACCCACCGACACGCCTGAACCTGAACCTACGGCCACTCCCGATTTTCCATTCAAAATTAAGGAGCAGGGCAACCGGGAATTCCAAAAAACGAGTGTTAATTTTGTGTCGAGTATCGTGGCCGTTACCGATGCCAACGGCACCCCGATTGGCGGTTACAAGCTGGTGGGTACCAATAATACGGGGCAATCCTACCAGAGCGCCGAGTCATCATGGCGGTATGACGCTCTGAGCGGCTTGGAGGGCTACGTCAAGCAGGGCAATATTAAGTTTGAACCCCCCGGGGGATTTAATGATTCCACCTGGACGGTTTTTATCGTTGACAGCGCGGGTAATCAGGTATCGGCCCCTATCTCCTTAACCTATCCCAGCGATCCCAGCCAAAGGGCGTGGGATTTTATCTGGTGGTCTCAGTAGAGGCTGGGCGTCCGAATGGAGACATCGTTTAAGACAAAATCGGCATTGTTATGGGCGGCTATGGTCTGTGTTGGCCTCAATTTGGGTTGTTCGCTAGGAGCCTTGGTTGTGCAGGCCCCGACCCCTACTCCCACCCGTCACAAAACACCTCAGGCTACCTATACCTTCACTCCCAACTGGACCGCCACCTTCACCCCCAGCGCCACACCTACCGAAACCTCGACTCCGACTGAGACGCCAACCTTGACCCCCACACCGACCGAGACGCCGGAGGGTGAGGAAGAGCAAGCCCAAGCGGAAGCGCCGGCGCCACCACCTCCGCCGCCCCCGCCGCCCCCGCCGGAGGAAGCGCCGCCAACCGAAGAACCCACAGTAGCGCCCGAACCGGAATTTCCCTTTCAGGTGAACTACTTTGTTCACGATACGGGTTCGCCGGGCGAAACGCGCATGACGGCCTGGATTAGGCGTGATTTCAAACCCGGTATCTTTAAAACGCTCGATGGCTTTCAAGTAAAAGCGCTGGCTCCGGATGGCAATGCCTATTTGAGCGAGATATCGGGACCAGGCGCCGGCGATAGCACTGTAAAAGGCACCGGCGATAATCACAACATGAATACAAAATTAGAATTTCAACCGTATACGCCTGGCCTTTATAAAATTACGTTAGTTGAAGGCGGCGTTCAGGTTTCGCCCGAAATTGAAATTACCCTCAGTGAAGATCCAATGCAGTATGTCCATTTCGACTTTTTTGAACAAGGGTCTGAGGAGTGATGGGGCATTCTTGTAATTAAGGCTGTCCTTATTATACTTATTGGCAGTATTTGTCTGTGTAGTGAGTTTTGGAGCGCAGCATGGGAACATATAAGAATCGTTCTATCTTAATTTATGCCTTACCGATAACCTTGGCCTTGGTATCATTGGGCTGCGGCTTGTCGGGGATGCTTGGGGGCGCCGGCAGCGCCAGTTTGGAACCAACCCCCACTCGTACCCCAATGCCAACTTTCACGCCTACCCCGGCGGTTGTTGCGGTTTTAGACCCGGCCGCAGCTCAGGATGGCGTTATTTCCGACGGCCAATCGGTCGAACCGCCGGCTGAGGTGGCTGACGAGCCGCCTACGGCGACGCCAACACTGGTGGTTCCGGTCGAAACAGTCGCGCCAACCGATACACCTGTACCGGAGGCGCGAGTGACTATTTTACAAAATATGAATGTCCGCAGCGGGCCAGGCACCGGTTATCCGGTTGTCGGGTCCGGGTCAGTGGGACAAAGCTCCAAGATCGTGGGGCGTAACAGCGATAACTCGTGGGTTCAGGTCGAATATCCCTCCAGCGATGGCACCGGCTGGGTGTTCAGTGACCTGGTCCAAATAGACGGCGATCCGAATATTGTGGGCGTCGTGGCGGTCGCTCCCCCACCGGCTCCCACGGCGGCGCCGGAACCAACCGCGCCGCCCGAGCCGGAAGAGCCGCCGCCCCCACCGGAACCACAATACCAGTTCACGCCAACCGGTTGGCACGCCTCGGAAAATGCGGCCATTGTTCACTTCAAGGGCCGGATCAGAGATGAGAGCGGTAATCTGGTCAATGGCTATAGTGTTTTGGTGGATAACTGGTCTTGGAGCGTTGTTTCTCACCCCACCGGAGCCAGTAACCATTATCCGGAGAAGGGTGATGGTGAGTGGGACGTCGTTATTCCCAAGGAAAATATTGGCGGCGGCGTCGGCTGGTGGTGGTTGACAGTGGTTCGATATGACTGCCCCGATTTCTTATCCCGCTTCGACGCTCAGTGCAAGCAGTTCACGCGATTGTCGGAAGATGTAAAAATTATGGTCAACTGGCCCGACGAAACGGTGATCAACGCCGACTGGGTTTGTCATTGGGATTGTGACAAGGGTCTGTACGTGCAAGGCTTTAGACGCTAGCCAATTACCAATCAGGGTGACAGTCATTTATGCCGGGCTGTCACCTTTTTGATTCAAATCATACGATGGGAGTCGAGACTTAAGCTGGAACCTTAATTGTGGCTTAAGTTAATTTAACTTTGCGAAGAAGAACGGTTGTTGTAAGTAGTGTGGGTGTTTTGCTCATTCTAATCTGCACGGTTGGGATTGTGGTGGGCGTTTGGGCGATTCTGCCGGCCTTGAATAACCCTGCTCTTATTGGCTCGATGGTCAACAGTGGCCTGGCCTCCACCCCCACGCCAATACCGGTCATCGACCGTGAGCCTATGGCGACCGGTACGCCGGCCCTGTCTACGGCCACGCCAACTTTACAAGCGACAGCATCGGTTGAAACGACAGCCCCCTTAGTCGATACACCATCGCCGACACCCGTCGAACGGGTGATCGGTCAGGCCGCCCCACTGCAACTTTCCACCGAACAACTGCTGACCCAGACTGACTTGCCTGAACGCGATCAACGCCTGTTGGCCATGCGTCTCAAAGCTATCGACGAGGAAATTCCGGAAGTGACGGCTAAGACCAAGCATGAGTATCAGGTTGGTGACACCGAGACCTTATGGGTGACCGATAACTTCGCCACGCCGCCTCAAAACTTTGAAGTTACGGCGTCGCTGCAATTTATGACCGACCACGCCTATTGGTGGGTTCAGCAAGGGTTCAACATCGATGCCGGGGCTTTGGAGCGGTCAGCCGAACAGTTTGAAACCCATACCTATCCGACTAACCGGGAATTTTTTGGCAGCGAGTGGACGCCCGGGATCGATAACGACGAGCGGGTTCATATTTTTCTGGGGGATGTGCCTGGTGTGGCGGGCTACTTCTCGGCCTCGAACTCCTATTCGCACTTGGCTGAACCGTACAGTAATGAGCGCGAGATGTTTTTTATCAACGCCGGTTCGGTGTCTCCCGGCAACAATTACTTCGACAGCGTCTTGGCCCACGAATTTCAACATATGATCCACTGGCATCAAGATCGCAACGAGGATACCTGGGTCAACGAAGGTTTGAGTGAATTAGCCAGCTTTCTCAATGGCTTTGGCCCCAGCAGCTTTGTCGGCGCTTACACCGGCATACCCGATACCCAACTCAACAGTTGGACCAGCAGTCCGGCCGATTACGGCGCTGGCTTTCTATTTGTGGCCTATTTCCTGCAACGCTACGGCGAAGAGATGACTAAAGCCGTGGTGGCCCATCCCCAAAACGGTATCGCCGGGTTCAACGTGGTGCTGGCCGAACACCATCTGCCTGAAACATTCAACGATATTTTTGCCGATTTTTTAGTAGCCAACTATCTCGATGATCCCGATCTTGACGATGGCCGCTACGGGTACGATGATTTCTCAATTGCGCCGGTGGCGCCCGACGCGCGTTATGGGGTGTATCCGGTTGAACAGCAAACAACCGTGTATCAGTTCGGCGGCGATTATATTGAAATTATGGGGCAGGGGGATGTGACCGGCGAATTTACCGGCTCGACGCGTGTTAAGGTCGTTAACAACGATGCTCACAGCGGTCAATACCAGTGGTACAGCCATCGCGGCGACGATACCAACACCCGCCTGACGCACGCCTTTGATTTAAGTTCTGTCGATGCGGCCACCTTGAATTATTGGACCTGGTATGATCTTGAAGCTAATTGGGACTTCGGCTACGTGGAAGTTTCAACCGATGGGGGGCAAACGTGGACCATCTTGCCCACCGCCCATAGCGCTACGGCTAATCCCAGTGGTAACGCCTTCGGCCCCGGTTACACCGGCTTGTCCGGCGATGGCCCCACCTGGCTTGAGGAGTCGATTGATTTGACGCCTTACGCCGGGCAGGAGATTCTATTGCGGTTTGAATATGTCGCCGATGACGCCGTCAACCGGCCCGGTTGGACCATCGACGATATCAGCATCCCCGAAATTGGTTTTTTTGACGATGTCGAACACGGCGCCGACGGCTGGCAAGCTGAGGGGTTTGTCAGAATTGACAATGTTTTGCCTCAGCAATTTATCCTCCAGGTAATCGAAATTGGCGAGGTCGGCGTCGATGTACGCCGTATCCCCCTGGACGAGACCAATTATGGTACCTTTACCGTTGAGGGTTTGGGTTCAGACATTCAAAAAGCCGTGATGATCGTTAGCGGCGTTACGCCGGTTACCACCGAACCGGCCAGCTATCAGTATAAGCTCGTGGCCCAATAAAAAAATTTGGCTCTGCGGGGCTACGTGGCATATTACCAACAATCTCCCCATCTCTTAATCTCCAATCTCCAAAACCAAATGTTACTTTATATCCCTGCTGAGTATAAAGTCTTTGGATCTCCCGGACCTGTCTTTGCCAGCCGTGGAACTTTTAAGTATACTAAGTTTATGTAAACTTAAAATGCGGTTAGGGGAGATACCATGACACGGCTCTTGATAGCAGCGATCCTACTGGCCTGGGGGATGGCTGTCCTACACGTTCAACCAGCGCAGGCCAACGGCGGCACAGTTCACATCGTACGTGAGGGGGAGACATTATTCTCAATTGCGGCTGCTTATGGACTTACCGTCCAGGAGTTGGCCACTGCCAATAGATTAACCCCTGATTCCTGGCTTTCCGTCGGCCAGCCGTTGACGGTTCCGGCTCGACAACCTCAGTGGACCAACCCCTATGGGTATCAACCGCCGGCCCCCGCTAATTCACCCCAATGGGTACAACCGGCAACCCCTCCGACTGACCCCAATTATCAGTTTGCATCGTATAATCGTGGTTGGCCCCTCCCCCAACGCCCACTCTACGACCCTGCTCAGCGTCTGGGATATACACCGCAGTGGGACCGGACTTTTCCTCAACCACCGCAATCACGCTATGTGCCATCGCCCGGCGGTCCCCAACCGCGATATTCAGCCTGGGAAAACCCGAAGTTAGCGAACGAAAAATGGATCGATGTCAATTTAGCCACTCAGCAATTAATGGCCTACGAGGGGCGGCGTCCTGTGTTCCGGGCTATCGTGTCCACCGGCACCTGGAATCATCCGACCATAGCCGGCACGTTCAGTATTTATGTTAAATATGAGCAAGCCGATATGCAGGGTGGATACGGCGATGAGGCCTATGATTTGACCGATGTACCCTATGTTATGTATTTCTACGAGGGCTACGGGTTACACGGCGCTTACTGGCACAACAATTTTGGTACGCCTATGAGCCATGGATGTGTTAATTTGCCCATTCCGGCGGCCGAATGGTTGTTTAATTGGGCCAATGTTGGCACTAAAGTGGTCACTCATTACTAGACTCTGATCTAATAGTTTGTTAATTGGCAATAAAAAGGGATTGCCAAATGATAAATTTCATGATAAGCTCATTTTTGACGTGAAGCTCAGCAGCGCAGCATTTAATAGAGGGATTTCCTATGTTATATGACTTCAAAATTGGCGACAAGGTACGTTGGGTCAGCCACGCTCGCGGCAAATGGACCGAAAAAGTTGGGGAAGTCATTGAAGTGGTTCCTCCCCATCACGGTGTATTTCTGGGTAAATATAAAAAGAAATACACTTTGGGCAGTTTTAGTAAAAGTAACCCCCGGCTGCAAACCTCTTACGTAGTCGCGGTCAAGGAGGGCAACAGCAAACCGAAGCTGTACTGGCCCCGCGCCAACCAATTGGAACCCGCCGAATAGGTTCGGCCTTAACTCATCGCCTCAACTCGCTGCCAGACTTCGGTAGCCAGTGTCATCGCCTTCTGCGCTATTTCAACCTCATCTAAAACCAAGACCTGTCGATCGGCCATCAACAGTTGCCCGCCGGCAATGGTATGGGTGACATGACTGCCGTCCATGCCAAAAATCAATTGCCAGGGGTAATTTCCTGCGGTTAATGGGGTGTAAGGCACATAATCAAGCAAAATGATATCGGCAAACGCTCCTGAAGCCAGTTGTCCGACCGGTTTGGGGAAGAATAGTTCAGCAATGGCAGCGTTGTTTTTGAAGGCCATCCCAATCAGCCGATCACCCGGCATCACTCGGGGATCGCCTTTACTGACGCGATGCAGCAGGTAAGCCGTGTGGATTTCGGTGAACATGTTGTTGGTAAAGCCGTCATTGCCCAAACCGACGGTAATCCCCTCATTGAGCATCTGCTCCACTTCCGCCACCCCCACTGCGTTATTCATGTTGCTGCGCGGTTGATGGCTGATTTTTGTGCCGGTGCGTTGGAAAATAGCCATCTCGTTGGCGTCGACGTGAATGGCGTGAGCGACCAGCGTCTTTGGCCCTAAGATGCCTTGCTGTTCCAGCCGTTCGGCCACGCGGATGCCGTATTGGTTCAAACTATCTACCTCATCGGCTTTATCTTCAGCCACGTGGATATGGAAGCCGGTGTCAAGCCCCTTGGCCGCGTCGAGACAAGCGGCTAGCGTCTCATTGCTGACCGTAAAAGCGGCGTGAAGGCCAAACGACGCTCCTAATTTGGGATCGGGGTTGGCCCGCAGGCGCTTGATGAACCGCACGTTTTCGGCGATACCGGCTTTAGCGCCGGCTTCCCCGTTGCGATCCGTCACTTCGTAGCACAAGCCAACGCGCAGACCCGAGGCCGTGGCCGCGGCCGCCAGTGCATCGAGCGAACCGTCGATATGATTGGGGCTGGCATGGTGATCGATCAGGGTGGTGGTTCCGTGCCGGATGGCATCGACCAAAGCGACGAACGCACTGTATTGGCTATCCTCCAGCGTCAACGCCCGATCAATCTTCCACCACAGCCGTTCCAATATTTGCATAAAATTTTCCGGCGGTTCACCGGGGATCGCCATGCCTCGGGCAAAAGCGCCGTAAAAATGGGTGTGGGCGCAAATCATGCCCGGCATAATGATTTTGCCGCCGGCATCCAGTTTTTCGGCCGTCGGGTACTTGGCCGCCAGTTCGGCTGCTGAACCAACTTCGACAATGGTGTCGTCTTCGTAATAAACAGCGCCATCGGGAATGACATCTCCCGTCTGATTGAATGTGATTACCGTTCCGTTTGTAATAAGCATTATGGTCTCCTTGAATTTAGTCGCTCAATTTTAAGGGGTTGGCCTTAAAGGAGCAATTCAAAGCGACCTTGGTTGCGTGCCACAGTTTCAGACCCATGCTATAATAAATATACATAACTGCGACCATCAACGCGCATCATTGGTAGATCATTGTCGCCAATGGGACCAACGTTGGGACAAATTTTGAGCATATGTGTTATAAATAGTCCGGAAGACAAGTCGTAAATTCCCCTAGAGAAATATCAATGCAGCCAAATCGAATCGCCTTTTTTGGAATTGTAGGATTAGCCATCTTGATTGTGGCCGGTATGATTATCGGGACCTTCTTCCTGTTCGGCTCGGTGGGCGAGGTTTCGCCTTTGCAAACTGAGGTTGACGTCGAAGTGGTGGCGGCCCCGGCCATTTATCCGTGGGTTGAGCAAGCCGCGCAGCAGTTCAATCAAGCTAACCCCAAAACGCAGGTCTCGGTCATCGAAGCCACCGAACTCATTCCGGAATCGAAATTCAGAACGGCCGCCGCTCAACCGCCGCCCGTCGCCTGGATTGCTGAGGCCGGGTTTGTGGTCGAATTGGCTAAAAATAAAGGTCTCGCGTTTGACGATCCGCAGCCGGTGGCCGGCAGCGACCTGGCCTGGGGCGCTTACACGGACAAACTTGAACAGTTGACCCAAAGCTACGGCGATCTCAGTTGGGACAGCCTGCATACCAAAGCCACCAGCCCTGATGGGTTGAAGTTGGTTATTAGCTCACCCCAAAATACGGCGGAAGGTATCGCTGCGCTTATTTCAGCCACAGCTTTTGCGGCTAACGCAGAGGCGATTTCCAGCGGCGATGTCAGCAGCGCCAACAATTGGCTGACCGATACCTTTGGCGATCACAATGCCACCGTCCCACCAACTCCGGCCCAATCGTTTGCCTCGGTTCAGGGTCGAACTCTGGGTGATGTTGGCCTGTTATCGATGGTCTCCTGGCGTAGCGCCAAACTAGACCAAAATCCTAATTTTACCCTCTTGCCGGTTGAACCGGCGGTTACGCTTGATTTCCCAATGGCCATTTGGACCGGCAGTCGAGCCACACCGGAAATGCAAGCTGCCGCGCATGCATTTCGAGATTTTTTGTTAGAAAGCAGTCAACAGTCACAGCTAACGGCTTATGGATTGGAACCGGCCGCCGGTCAAAGTGGTGTTCAAGCTGACGGCTCCACAGCCGATCGGCTGCAAGCCTGGGCCACTCGGGTGTTGCGCTAAAATTGTCAGCCTAAAATTCGTCCCAAAGGGATTGACCGATCCCCGAATAAGTAAACGACATCTTTTTGAACCCAAGGAGGTAACCCGTGTCTAAATTGAAAATCGCTTTAATTATCCTATTCCCGTTGGCATTTTTGCTGGCCTGTGGCGGTATCGGGGGTGACGGCGACAGTGGTTTGACCCTAAGCGATGCTGAAGATAACGATGTCCAATGCGCGTCCGGCGCTGTTGAAATTGATGTGCTCTATGCGCCGGAGTCTGAATTGTATCTGGATGGCGAAGTTTACGACGCCATCAATCGTTTCAATCAGGCTTACATGGACGGACGTAACCCCATTACCGGCGATCCCTTGGCCGACGGTGAGCAGCCGATCTGCGTCAAAGGTCGGCCGGCTTCATCGGGCCAGGTGGCTCAGGGCATTATCAATGCTATCATCGCCCCCAACAATTCGAATGTGGCCAAACCGACTCTCTTTTCGCCCTCGGTGAGCCATTGGTTGGCGCTGGTCAATTTTCAAACCGGCCGCCAAGTTTTTGATTTGGCCGACAGCCCGCCTACGGCCTTGGCTCCGGTGGTGATGGCTATTTGGGAAAGCCGGCTCAAAGCCATTCAAGAAAAAGAGGGGGCAACCGATGTCGGTTGGGAAGAACTGCTGCGGGTGCTCAACTCGCCCAAAGGCTGGGCCGATTACAATATCCCCGGCAATCGCACTACCGTTTACTACGGCCATACCGATCCCTTCATCAGCTCAACCGCTCTATCGACCCTGATTGCCGAATTTTACGCCAGCGCCAGAGAAAACAGCGACGACCCGAACTTTCGCCGCCTGACTTTGGAACAGGTCAATGATCCCGACGTGCAGCAGGGCGTGCGCAACATTGAGGAGCTGATCCGTCACTACTCGTCTCGAACCACGGAGTTCAAGGAATATATTGCTCAGGGGCCAAATTATCTGGATTTTGTGGCCTTGGAGGAAAATGACCTGATTTTCATCAATCAGGGCAAAACGATCTACCAGCCGCCGGAAAAGCTGGTGGCGCTCTATCCCAAAGAAGGCACCTTCTGGCACGAGCATCCCTATGCCATTCCTCAAGCCGATTGGGTCACCGACGAACAACGCGCCGCTGCCAAAGTCTTTACCGAATATATCCGCGGCGAGGAAGTCCAGCAGAAAGTTTTGGAGAGCGGTTTTCGACCGGTTAACCCCAGCGTCTCGGTCGGTTATCCCATTTCCCCGGAGTTAGGCGTCGATCCGAACCAACCCACCACCGTCTTGGAAGTGCCTGACCCGGAAGTTGTGGCTCAGGTTCAATCTAGTTGGCAGTTTGTGAAAAAGCAAGCCGATGTGTTGCTGGTTATCGATACCTCCGGCTCGATGCAAGGCGACAAAATTGAGCAAGCTAAAACAGCGGCCAACGTCTTTCTAGACGGGATGCCGCCGCAAAACCGGGTGGGGTTGGTCATTTTCGACAGCCAACCCCAGGTTTATGACTTCAATCTCAACTCGTTTGTGTATGCCGATGCCAACAGTCAGGAGTCGGTTGAGCCGTTGGTTTCGTTCGAGGGTGGGCAAGCTAGCGTTCGCGACCAGATTAATGCACTGGAAGTCGGCGGGGATACCT
>Ga0116151_10006147_pt1 | contig 10260 bp, 7 predicted proteins | sample AD_UKC117_MetaG_FD_89893 | JGI IMG/M metagenome (GOLD analysis project Ga0116151, IMG submission 89893) | Active sludge microbial communities of municipal wastewater-treating anaerobic digesters from Hong Kong - AD_UKC117_MetaG | ecosystem: Engineered > Bioreactor > Anaerobic > Digestate... | reverse complement strand
GATACAACCTCATTTTTATTTTAGAATTAAAAGTGTGAGTATTATTCAATACTCATTAAAATTTAACCGTTTCAAGCGGGATGATTTTCATCAGGCAAATATCGTCTCCGGCTTTTACGCTTTTATGCAGTACGACATCTACCTTACATTCAAATGCTTTTTCGAACAGAACTTTACTGTAACCTGTGGTACACTCGCACCAGGTTTTGGTATCCAATCGCTCAACTTCTGCAAGCATCGGGCAGGGGCAAAACGGGAACATCAGGAATAATTCACCATCAGTGAATGAAAGTCCTGCAGCCCGGGCTTTTTCATTGTTACCAAATTCTTCTAAACCCGATGATGTTGCCATCAGTTCTTTTAAAAAAGCCAGTTTCTCGTCCATTCCGTAACCACACTGGCAATTCATTCTGATTTTTTTAACGGTTAAAGCATCGAATGCTTTATTCAACCGTTTCATGGTATTATTAACCCATGCAGGATTGCCTTCTTCCGGATAATCAATAATCTGAAGTGCTGTATTTTCGTCGCTTTCTTCTTTAACTGCGGTATAAATAACTTGCTCCTGAATTTTTCTTATATTGAACATATTCTTTTAATTTAATAATTACTAAAAGTTAATTTTATCCCGATTACGGGATATTTGTTATAAATAATAAATAAATGTAAAACCGCTTCGGGATGGGTATTCCGAAGTATAAAACAATAACCTGTGGTTTGCTGAGGTTAATGAATAGTAATTACTAATTTTAGAATAGTTCTCAAAATCTAAATATTTGTTTGATACACAAAACTAATAAAATTTTCCTTTTTACAATTCGTTTCAGAATTAGTTATTTCATGGTAGTTACTACTTTTGCTTTAAAGGTTGCTTTGCAAGAGTAAAATTGATATCAATATTTTGAGAGTTTCTTTATTTTCTTCTCATTTTTCAGACTGCACCAACCTATCTATAAAGTACAAATTTATTTTGCAATTATTTCCTGTCTCGTTGAATCATACCTATAATTCATAATACTTTCATTTAATATCATCTGTATTGCTTCTTCGATAACCTGTAAAGGAACTACAAACCATTCCCGTGGAGTTATTCTTTGTCCTTTATCATCGCATAAATCCACGTTTAAACAAGCCTCGGCAAAAAAGCGGTGTAGCAATTGTTCTAACTTATCGGCATTGCGATTGTAACAAGCGTATGTACTTACCTTCTTAACATCGGCATAAAGATAAGTTGCTTCATTTTTTGCATTGCGTATCCGTTCATCAACAGGAACACTTGAAAACCCAATTTTATAAAGGTGTTTTATTTCCTTTATCATCGGATTTTTAGATTTTGATTTTAAAATATAAATCCAGCCTGTTTGAATATCTTCTTCCTGAATCAAATTAGCATTTACAAACAAATCATTCTGAGATGATTCATCTGTGTTTGTAATCATCTTACCATTTTTCTGTAAATTCTTTGCCAATGAGCGATAAAACAGATTGCTATATGTGCCATTTTCGAATATGGTTCTTGTTCTTCCGTCTTTTCTGCGTGAGGTTTCTTTTGATAAATTTGTGTCGTCTCTTTCAAAAATAACATCTTCAAGGTAAAACATAATACCATCTGCAATATAAAATTGCCCTTTTCTTAAATGTTTCTCGATGTTTTTAGCTGATAAAATTTTACGGCGGCCCTCTTTTATTTCCTTATGAACTTTCATAAACATCTCTTCATAAGGTTTAAAATCTTTTTCCTTCATAGGTTTTCGTTGTGCCACAAAATCTGTTTCTGCCCTGTCGGCTGGATTTGGGACATGTTTAAACCTAAAGATGGATAATTCTTCATCGGTTTTTAATAAATCATCATCCTCGTTCAATATATCATCGATGTTTTGTTTTTCCATTTCAACATGGCCTAACAAGTTATGTTTGTCGAATGGTTTTAATATCCTTTTTTTAGCCTCGTCCTGACGGAATGTTTTAAGGTTGGCCAATAATCGGTATTCTGACATACTTCCTTTACCAGGCTCTTTATTATTCTTGTCAACAAACGCGTTAATTTCTTCGAAAGATTCAATAAGCCTGTCATCCTCTGTTTTTACATTGGATGTTTGGGGCTTTGAATCTAATATACCAAAATCATCATCGTTAAAGATGTCATCTATTGTAAACTTTTTACTCATTTAATGCTCTTTGACGTTTCAACTCTCTTAAAAACAATACAGCTTCCGCCATTCTTTTTTCTTTCGGGTCGAAAGATTGAATGTTTGGTGCGTCGCCTGTTCTTACTCTCCACTCCTTGATTTTAGGCCATAATAAAATGGCTTCTTCCTCGGTCATTTCAATCTTAGTTGATTGAATATGTTCGTCAATTAGTTTTAAAACCTGTGTTGTTACCGATTTTGATAATATTTCAAATGCTTTTTGAAAAGGATTTATCTGGTCTATCAGGTCGATATGTATATCGTCAATATTTATGAAGCCACCTGCATAACGGATAAACTTTTTATTACCCTGTTCCTCAATGGTACTGTTTTTAATTACAGAATCAACAACCACATGCTGGCGAACCGCTTCCACATCGTCATCGTCTAAATCGGGGTAAACTTCACGGATGATTTTTGGAATCAATACGGTATTGATAACCTCGGGTTCAAGATTGCCAGGCATTGCCTTAATCATTTGGTCGTCCTGTAAAATGCGGGCTTTTAAATCGTTCAAATCGGTTTCGATAATGTCTTTTGCCCTTTGTGAAGTTGGCAGTTTAAATCCACGGATTTTTATTGTTTTATCATCGTGCTCATCGTCTTCAAAATCATCTTCATCTTTTTTGGTTTTAAACTTCCAATTGGGAGCTAACACCTGTTCCATTAAAAGTGATGCTGTAATTGCTTTAAGCATATTATTAACCGCTATTCTTACCTCTTCATCTTCTGCATCAGCTTGTGCTATAAGATTTGTGAATTGTGCATGCGTTTTATTGTTGCTATCTCTTGTAGCCCTACCAATTATCTGAATAATTTCGGTTAAAGAACCCCGATATCCAATAGTTAATGCATGTTCGCAATATGGCCAGTCGAAACCTTCTTTAGCCATACCTAAAGCTATTATAATGTCTATATCTTCAGGAGATTTTACTTCACGCAAATAAGCTGAAATTTTATCTCTCGATTTTGGATTGTCGTTTACTAAATCGGCAACTTTTAAAACCTTTCCAGAACGTTTGCTTTTCACATAAAGTACACCCGTTTTTTCGTCCTGATAATCTAAATCGCCCAAAACGTCAATAATGTGGCCAACCTCCTCATATTTTTCTTTTGATGATTCAGCAGAATTCACACTAGGTATGTGGATGATTGTTTTTTTGCTTTCATCCAAAATTTCTTCCAATGCAGATATTCCGCTTTCGGGCTGCTTTTTAAAATATTTGCTGCGATAAAAATGATAACCAATCCCCAATGATTTTAGAAATTCATATCCATTAAGTTGTTCATAATAAGTATAGGTTACTTTGATAAATTTCTTCTCATCCTCGGGCAAAAGAACTGGAATATTATCACCACGGAAATACGAACCTGTCATGGCAACAATGTGGGCGTTTGATTTTTCCATGATGTTTCTCATTACTTCACCCAAGCGGTTATCGCCATCGGCAGAAACATGGTGAAATTCATCAATGGCAACAAGTGTATCGTTTAGTTTCTTTTCTTCCAATCCATCGAAGGCAAATCGTAATGTAGCATGCGTACAAATAAGAATTTGCTCATCGGTTTCAAGAAATTCCAAGAAGGCTTTTACCTTGCTCTTTTCTTCTCCTGGAGTACAAAGATTGTATTTTGGATTGGGTTGCCAGTCGGCAAAAAAACCAAACTTTTTTAATTCTGTTGTACCGAACGATGCACCAATTGATTTTTCGGGAACGGCTACGATAGCTTTTTTAATACCCTGATGATGCAATTTCTCTAAAGCAATAAACATTAATGCCCTTGATTTACCCGATGCAGGGGGAGCTTTAATTAATAAATACTGTGCTGAATTGGCAGCAAAAGCCCTTTCCTGCATTTCACGCATACCGAAAGCATTGGTCTTTTTGCTTTTCCCTGTTTGGTTATATGTTACTTCAACTAAATTAGGCATGTTCTATTTTTTCTTCTTTAAATCTTTTTCCAGTTTTTTCAATTCACGGTCGAAATCGGATATATAATTTTTATCTTGAACAATCCTATATTTATCGTATTCGGCTTCTGCTTTCAATTTTGCTTCAAGCATTGAGATTTTTCCTTTGTCCATTAGAATAGGATAATTTGACAGTTCTAAGAACTGAACCAGAAAAGCATCCCAATCGCTCATATTCATTACGGTTTGGTTTATCGCCCTTGTTTCGGCCAAATCTAAATAAGCATTTACAATGCGCTCTAATGCTTTTATATGCTCTTCGTTCAGGTAGTTTTTGGCTATCGAAACATCGCTTTTTAATATCTTTCCATCAGGAGCGTGTTTCCATGTTTTAAGCCCCATGTGTATTTTTTCGGCATCGGCTTCAGTGTAAATAATCTCGGCCGCGGTTTTTCCCGTAATAGCCCAATGCAGTTTATTTTGAACTGTGGCAAAAAACTGTTGGGTAATTTCAGCCTTGCTATCGTAATCGGCAGAAAGTGCATAAATATCTGTTATTTTTTGATACAATCTCCGTTCACTTAGCCGGATTTCACGAATCCGTTCAAGCATTTCATCAAAGTAATCGACACCAAAATGTTTTATTTGTTTTAAACGTTCATCGTCCATTGCAAAACCTTTGATGATATATTCGTGGAGAATCTGCATTGACCATTTACGGAATTCGATGGCACGGTGCGAATTTGCCCTGTAACCAACAGCGATAATAGCTTTCAGGTTATAAAACTTAACTTCTTTTTCCTGTGTTTTACCCTCGATAGCTCCATGCTGAGTGGTTTGTGCAAAAAATGCACATACCATATCTTCGATTAATTCTCCCGATTCAAAAATATTTTTAAGGTGCTTGCTTATTACACTTCGGTCTTTCTCGAAAAGCATGGATATTGCCTTTTGGGTAAGCCAAAGAGTTTCGTCTTTAAAAAAAACATCGATGTTTACTTTGCCATCTTCGGTTTGGAAAATAACAAAATTTGAGAAACGTTGAAGTCCGTCATTGTTTTCTGCCATTGTCTGAACTTTGATTTTATCTGATTTTCCTAATTTCATTGATTGAATTTTGAATTGATGAGGCGTTTAAATTCTAAACTTTTTGCCCCAAAATTTATCAGTAACCCTACTTCCAAATTATAAGCTTCCAAATAATTGATGGCTTGTGCTAAATGAAAATCTTCGGTTTTGGTTAAAGCCTTTAACTCAACAGAAATAACACCTTCAATTAAAAAATCGACCCTCCTTGTACCTATTTGTTCTTCTTTATAAAAAACGGGCATTTCGTGCTCTCTCGAAAGACTCAATCCTTGTAAAATCATTTCTTTTTCTAATGCTCTCTGGTAAATGACCTCCTGAAATCCATTTCCTAATATTTTATGAACCTCCATGGCACAGCCAATTATCTTACCAGTTAAATCAGAATATTTATATTGCTCTTTTACTATCATAGTTTAATCATTCAATCAGATTAATCATTGGTTCTGACGCTTTTTCTTTTGCTTTGCAAACAAAGTATCTTTTTTTACCATTTCCTCATATAAGCGGAACAAATATTCGAGTCTTTCGGTATCGGTGGTAAAAGGTTGTAAACGATAACACTTTTCAATGGCTTCGTCCAATTCTCTATGTACCTGTTTTAGTCCTTTAGGCATAATATCTGGGTCATATAATTGAGCCATTGTTTTTTCGGGGTATTTAGCCCGTTCATCTAAAATCGCAAATACATAAAGATTTAGGTTTTCTTTTTGTTTAATCGTAATTTCTGGAAACGGAAAAGTATTGTATATCATACTTACGGAATATCTCAATCTTTCTTCTAATTTACCGCCTACAGCCTTTGCCCAAATCATATGTAGTCTAGAAACTAATATTGCAAAATGGTAAGGTTCAAAATCATAAATTACTAACATACCATTGCTAAACACTGTTTCTTGTTTCCCAATATCCACAGGTAAATAAGTTCTTCTTTCAGAACTTGTAAACGGCAGAATTAAAGATTCTTTTTCTTGGTACTTTCTATAAAAAAATCTATGAGGAACATTTGCTGCTATACGAGCGTCACGACCTGCGTTTAATCTATATGTTAAACACTTATCAATTCTTTCTTTTATAGGCTCTATATTAGATGCTTCATCGACTTTGTCATCATCAATCCAAAGACAATATCTATCAACACCATATAAAAAATCATTACCCCCTAAAAATTTCTTTATAAACTGCTCTGAATTAGGATACTGCTTTATAATTGATTGTTTTTCTTCTTTTGATAAAACTAAATGCCCACCATCAATCCCACTACTACCTAAAACCATTTGTGGCAATTCAGATATTGGATTTGTTCTTTTAGTAATATAAATAGTATCACCTCCTGCTAAGTATGGATTAATGTTTTTTACTTTTATTTTTCTATTATCAGAAAAAATAATTTTCTCTGCAATATTCTTGCTTGCTAAGGAAATAATAACAACAGTAACGCCTGCATTTCCTTTAGCACTATTTGACCAACCGAAAGATGTATAAGCAAAATTAATATTAACACTATTAAGAATGTAAGGCCATATTAAACTAACTTGTTCTCCTTGACATATCGAATTTGTGCTAACAAATGCAAGTTTTGCATTCTTACCAATTATATAATCAGTTCCTTTTTTAAACCAACAACTTATATAATCTAAACGATTCACAGTTTTGAAGCCATTAAAAACAATGGCCATATCTCTTTTTTGCTCTGCATCCCAACCTTTATAGCCCAAGTATGGCGGATTACTGATAATATAAACTTCATCATCGTTTGAAATCGGACAGACTTCATTCCAGTTTTTACGGGCAGCATTGCCTTGTTGAATTTGACCAGCATCTTTTAACGGAAGAATTGGTTTAGAGCGCCCGTAATCGAATAGCATTTCTTCAAAAATCTTGTTCATTTGGTGTTCAGCCAACCATAATGAAAGAATTGCCATTTCGTGGGCAAAGTCGTCCAGTTCAATTCCGTAAAACTGTGATAATTGTATTTGGGTAAAAACAAATTCAGGGTCAGGTGTTAAATCAATAATTCGTTGCAGTATTTTAATTTCCAGCAAACGGATTTCTTTGTAGGTAATAATTAAGAAATTTCCGCTACCACAGGCAGGGTCGAAAAACTTAATTTTCGATAAGCGGTTTATTAGTTTCCTGAGTTGTTTTGGATTGTCGTTGTGTTTTTCAAATTCTTCGTAAAGCTCATCTAAAAATAGTGGTCGGATAAGTTTAAGGATATTCTCAACCGAAGTGTAGTGCATTCCTAAATCGCTTCGGTATTCAGGAAGTACAACAGCCTGAATCATTGAGCCGAAAATATCTGGATTTATGTCTTTCCAATTTAGGTCGCCAAGCTCAAGTAAAGTCTTGCGGGCTTTAAATGTAAAGTGCGGAGCATCAATTGGGTCCCGGAACAATCCACCATTTACATAAGGGAATTTTTGAAGATAAGCCGGCAGTTCGACTCCACTCACTGACCGTCTATCTTTTTCAGATGTGTTCATTACATTAAAAAGCTTGTCTAAAAATTCGTGGGTGTCAAATCCATCCTCCGATGTGTGTTGTGCCAGCGTGTTTGTGAAAATACTTTCTTCCTCAAAAATTTCTGTGTCTTCGGCAAAGTAGCAGAATAATAATCTGGACAAGAAAATATTTAATTCATGTATGCTTTCTTTTGAATTATAAATATTCTCGTTGGCATGTACCAAATTATCATAAAGTTGTGCCATTTTGTAGGCAGCATCCCTATCAGCCTGATTGTCGTTGCTTGTATTGTAAACCTCACTGCCAGCCAATGGTAAAAAGAAGTCAAAGTATTTAGGCAGTTCAGTAATTTTAATATCAAGGTTTTTCTTCAGTTTTAAGTCTTTTGCAACAAGTGTTTTATAGTCGGTAAGAATAGCAAATCGCGGTGAGTGTTTTGTAATCCGTTCGTCAACTGATACATTTTCAATTTCACTTAACAAGTTTCCAGATTCACCAGTTTTAAAGAATATTTTCTTTTTGTAAAGTATTTCTCCGTCAACTTTTGATAGGTTGAAGTCACCCTTTTTTAAACGAGTAATAGAAGTTTTTGAAATTCCATAAGCCAGTAACAAATCATAAATGAATTCCTCTTTTGAGAAATCCTCAAAAATCTGATTAACGTTACTCTCTATTTCTTTACTATTCATTAAATATACATAGGAAATTTTAAAACACTAACCACAAAAATAGAATTATTCTTTACTAAAATGAAAGAGTATGTCGGCAAAATTTATACTGACCTGTCTGCAATGAATTTTTCCTTTTCGTTTATACACAACTAAAAAATCCCACTACCTCTTATCCACAATATCCCTTCCAAATGGGGTTAATGCCAGCGATGCCAGTTTAAAATGTTGGTTACCAAAGGGTATGCCTATAATGGTAATGTATAGTATAAGTCCGAAAATAAAATGCGAAAGGGCAATCCAAATGCCACCAATAAAAATCCAGATGATATTAAATATAATGTATAAACACCCACCGGAACGTTCGGCCTGCACGGTGGTTTTGCCAAACGGCCACAAAGCCAGCAAACCCAGTTTAAGGGTTTGTATGCCAAAGGGTATGCCTATAATGGTAATCATAAGTATTAAGCTGCTAATAAAATACTCAATGGCAGTTATAATTCCGCCTAATACAAGCCATAGTATGTTTCCCAGTATTCTCATTGTTGTTTATTTTTATTTGAAAATCCAATTTATATCATAATAATTATACAAACAAATTGATTTTATTCACACCCTTTAGGGATGGGGCAAATGAATAAAATCATATATGATTTGTATGACTAAAGATTGACAATCATATGTATATTTTAATTTCTTTAAAGATATAAAACCCTTGTTAAAAAGTTTATGATGTAGAACATAAATCGCGGTGCAACACCAAAATTTGTATTACGTCATTGCATTGAAAACTAAAATTACAATATTTATGTTACGAAATTATATTAAAACATCATTACGCAATTTATACAGGCAGTGGAAAGTAACGGCAATTAATTTACTGGGACTTGTTATAGCCTTTACTATTGCTGTTTTTGTTACCATGTATGTTTATAAACAATATACATACGATAAGTTTAATGTTCATTACAAAAATATTTACCGTCTCGAACACAAAGAATGGTCGTTACTGGCCAGCGGTGTAGCACCACATGTTAAACAGAATTTTCCTGAGATTGATAAAACCTCACGAGTAGGTTTTGCGTGGGAGAATAATACATTAAACTATAAGCAAAATCTTTTTGTAGCCAAAAATATGGCTTTTACCGATAATGATTTTTTCGATATTTTTTCGCTTAAGATTATTTCGGGCAATAAGGCAACACTTCTGAGCCAGCCCTATTCGGTGGTTCTTTCCGAAAATCTTGCCAGAAAAATATTTGGAAATGAAGATCCCGTGGGTAAAACCATTAAATACAACAATCAGATTGATTATACCATAACCGGTGTGGTCGAAAACCGCAACGATTTTCATATACAATACGATCTTATTGCTGACTTTATCTCGTTAAAGGATATAAGAGGTGGAGGTGAAACCGATTTTTTATGGGATCTTGGCCCACAAAATTACCTGGTTTATGTATTGTTAAATCCTGATATTGAAATAAATAGCCTGGAAAATAAAATAAGCGATTACTTTGTTGGCAAAAAACCAGGTTGGACGAAGGATGCTCCCCCACATTTCTGGCTTCGTAAATTTTCGGATATATATTTAAACAGTGATATAAAATACGAAATGGGATGTATACATACAAATCCTAAAATGGTTATGGGTTTTATTCTGGTTGGATTATTGGTTTTACTCATAGCCATAATTAATTATATCAATATAACCATTGCCCGCGGAATGTCGCGAAACAAAGAAATAAGCATGCGAAAAATAGTTGGTGCAGGGCGAGGGAAGGTTTTTACACAACTTATCATTGAGTCGATCATTCTTTCGGCTATAGCATTTATTATTAGTCTTTTAATTGTAATATACTCCTCAGGAAATGTATTTACTTATTTAACCGATATGCGCATGGAACTGAGCGATTTACCCTTAACCATCTTTATTTTT
>Ga0116151_10006144_pt1 | contig 10261 bp, 9 predicted proteins | sample AD_UKC117_MetaG_FD_89893 | JGI IMG/M metagenome (GOLD analysis project Ga0116151, IMG submission 89893) | Active sludge microbial communities of municipal wastewater-treating anaerobic digesters from Hong Kong - AD_UKC117_MetaG | ecosystem: Engineered > Bioreactor > Anaerobic > Digestate... | reverse complement strand
GGTCGGTCCGCCAGTCCTTGGCAAGCTCGACACAGGCGCGCTTGAGCTGGGCGGGATACTGTTCGAGCTTGCCCTCAAGGCGCTCGAACAAGGTGAATGCATCGGCCGTCGCGCCAGCGAAGCCGGCGATGATCGAGCCATCGCCCAAGCGGCGGACCTTGCGCGCGTTCGCCTTGATGATGGTGTTGCCGAGGCTCACTTGGCCGTCGCCGGCGATGACCACCTGCGCTCCTTTGCGGACACAAAGGATGGTCGTGCCGTGCCAGTGCGCCTCGCGATCGCTTGTCATGTGGGCTTGATCCCCTTCACGGCGCCAGGGCACGTCCGGTGAAGACTGTCCGGGTGTGGGGACAATGGGTGGTGGCTTACGGGTCCCTGCACCGCCGCCGATGTAGGCCCGTGGCCGCACCCGGTCAAGGGCAGGCGGCGGATGGCAACGTGCGCCAATTCCCGGCTAGCCCATACGGGGTAATCGGTGCGCGAGACTCGACGCGGCTCTTCGCACGCGGTATAAGTGCCGCTTGAGGGCTTGTGCCCGCACCGGCGCGTTGCGCCGGCAAACGATCGCACGGCCCCGCCTACTCCGGCTTGCTTCTCGATTGCGCAGACAATCGCTGAACCACCGCCCTCCCCTTCGTACCGCTTTGATCCCGCCTGCAACGTCTTGTCTTCAAGGAACATCAGGGTCATGACCGCATCCGCTAAGCCTGCCGTCGAACCGGCCACCGACTGCGTGGTGAAGGATTTCGCCCTCGCCGAGTGGGGCCGCAAGGAGATCGAGATCGCCGAGACCGAGATGCCGGGCTTGATGGCTTGCCGTGAGGAGTTCGGGCCGCAACGGCCGCTGCGCGGCGCACGGATTGCCGGCTCCCTGCACATGACCATCCAGACCGCGGTGTTGATCGAAACGTTGCAGGCTCTGGGCGCCGACGTCCGCTGGGCGTCCTGCAACATCTTTTCGACGCAGGACCATGCGGCCGCTGCCATCGCCGCCCGCGGCACCTCCGTTTTTGCCGTCAAGGGCGAGTCGCTGGAGGAGTATTGGACCTATACCGACCGCATCTTTCACTGGCCGGACGGCGAGACCGCCAACATGATCCTCGACGACGGCGGTGATGCGACGCTGTACATCCTTCTCGGCAGCCGCGCCGAGGCCGGCGAGGACGTGTTGAGCAATCCCGGCAGTGAAGAGGAAGAGATCCTTTTTGCGCAGATCAAGAAGCGCATGGCCGCGTCACCGGGCTGGTTCACCACGGTCCGGGGCAACATCCGTGGCGTGTCGGAGGAAACGACGACGGGCGTCCACCGCCTCTACGAGCTAAAGCAACAGGGCCGGTTGCCGTTTCCCGCCTTCAACGTCAATGACTCGGTGACCAAGTCCAAGTTCGATAACAAGTACGGCTGCCGCGAGAGCCTGGTCGACGGCATCCGCCGCGCGACCGACGTCATGCTTGCCGGCAAGAAGGCGGTGGTGTGCGGCTACGGCGACGTCGGCAAGGGGTCGGCTCAGTCGCTGCGCGGCGCCGGCGCGCTGGTGCAGGTGACCGAGGTCGATCCCATCTGCGCCCTGCAGGCGGTGATGGACGGCTTCGAAGTGGTGACCCTCGACGATGCCGCGCCCAGCGCCGACATCATCATCACCGCGACCGGCAACCGCGACGTCGTGACGCTCGATGACATGCGCAAATTCAAGGACATGGCAATTGTCGGCAACATCGGCCACTTCGACAATGAAATTCAGGTCGCGCACCTGAAGAACTTCGCCTGGACCAATATCAAGCCGCAGGTCGACATGATCGTCTTCCCTGACGGCAAGCGCATGATCTTGCTTTCGGAGGGGCGCCTGCTCAACCTCGGCAACGCCACCGGCCATCCAAGCTTCGTGATGTCGGCGAGCTTCACCAACCAGGTGCTGGCCCAGATCGAGCTGTGGACCAAGGTTGGCCACTACCAGAACGACGTCTACGTGCTGCCGAAGCACCTGGACGAGAAAGTCGCCCGGCTGCACCTGGCCAAACTCAATATGAAGCTTACCCCGCTTCGGCCCGAACAAGCCGCCTACATCGGCGTGCCGGTGCAGGGGCCGTACAAGTCGGACCAGTACCGCTATTAGCGTCGGTTTCATCGGTACGGACGCCGAGATTGCTTACGAACTGCTGGGCACTGGTCGACCAGGCATAGCGTTCGGCGTGTGTGCGGCAGCGCTCGGCCGGGATCGCGAGTGCTGCCCGTACGGCCGCACCCAGATCATCGGCCAGCACACCCGCGCCTGACGTGCCCAGGACATCAAGCGGCCCCGGCACCGGGTAGGCCGCGACCGGGACACCCGACGCCAGCGCCTCCAGCAGCACGAGGCCGAAGGTATCGGTGCGGCTCGGGAACACGAACACGTCGGCAGCGGCGTAGTAGCAGGCCAGCTCCTCGCCCTGCTTCATGCCGACAAAGCGAACGGCCGGATACCGTGCGCGCAGCATGGGCAGTTGCGGGCCGTCGCCGACCACGACCTTGGTACCCGGCAGATCGAGCTTCAGAAAATCCTCGATGCTCTTCTCGACCGCCACCCGGCCGACGTAGAGGCTAACCGGGCGTGGCGCATCGATGAAGCCCTTGTCACGTGGACGGAACAAGGTGGTATCGACGCCCCGGCTCCAGCGCACCAGGTTGGGGAAGCCGCGCGCCTTGAGATCGTCTTCCAGGGACGACGTTGCCACCATCGTGCGCAGAGCAGCGCTGTGGAAGCGCCGCATCCACGCGTAGGTCCAACGCATCGGCACCCGCCAACGGGCATAGAGGTATTCGGGAAAGCGCGTGTGCAGCGACGTCGTGAACGGATGGCCGTGCCTGAGGCACCAGCGGCGCGCACGCGTGCCAAGCGGCCCCTCGGTCGCAATGTGGATCGCAGCCGGCTGGAAGGCGGCGATGCGACGGCCGACGGCGCCGGCAAGTGCTAAGCGGATCTCCGGATAGGATGGGCACGGCAGGGTGCGGAACTGATCCGGCGCCAAGATGGCAACGGTGTGGCCGTCCGCAATCAATGTCTTACGCAAGGTGTCGAGCGTCCGCACGACGCCGTTCACCTGCGGGAACCAGGCGTCGGACACGATCAGGAGACGCATTCACGCTCCGCGCTGACGCTCTTGGTGTCTGCCGTGTCCGTGCGAACGGGCTCGGCCTCGGGCTGCAACTGAACACTGTGGCCTGCGCGTCCCCTTTCGGCCCAGTGCAGGATCTCCAACCGGCCGTCCAGATGCTCGACCAGCGCCGTGCAGCTCTCGACCCAGTCGCCGTCGTTGCAATAGACGATGCCGTCGAGCTGGCGAATCTCAGCGGTGTGGATGTGGCCGCAGATGACGCCCTGCAGGTTGCGCCGGCGCGCCTCGTCGGCGAGCGCCTTCTCGAAGTTGCAGATGTGCTCGACCGCGTTCTTGACCTTGTGCTTGAGGTAGGCCGAGAGCGACCAATACGAGAAGCCGAGCCGGCGCCGAACCAAGTTGAACCAGGTGTTGAGGTTCAGCGCCATCTGGTAGGCATTGTCGCCGATGTAGGCCAGCCACTTGGCGTACTTGACGACGCCGTCGAAGTGGTCGCCATGCATGACGAGGAAGCGGCGGCCATCGAGCATCGTGTGCGTCGCCTCGCGCAGCACGGCGACGCGGCCGAATCGGCGCGGCGTCATGTCGCGGAACCACTCGTCGTGATTGCCGGGGATGTAGATGACGCGCGTCCCTTTGCGGGCCTTGCGGAGAATCTTCTGGATGACGTCGTTATGGTCCTGGCGCCAGTACCACGCTTTGCGCAGGCGCCAAAAATCGATGATGTCGCCGACGAGATAGAGATAGTCCGAATCGGTCGAACGAAGGAAATCCAGGAGCAAGGCCGCGTTACAGCCTCGCGTGCCCAAATGAATATCCGATATCCAAATAGAACGATAGCGAAATGGCGGCGAGGCGAAGGCGTTCAAGGTTCTCTAAATCCACATCTCTCAATATAACAGCGTCCGTGCTTCCAAGGTCGCCGATATTACAGCGCCCAAGATAGCGGCGGCACGTCTTAAATCGATATGTCAGAAAAACTTAAACGCTTTGTCTTATCGCTGTAACATCAGCGTCCGCTTTGCACCGGCACCAGCAGGCTCGCCGCGAAAGCCGCGCTCGCCGCAACAACGATCGCGGGGCCGGACGCGATGTCCCAGTTGAGCGAGGCCACAAGGCCCGCGACCACGGCTGCGGCACCGATGAGGCTGGCGCCCGCCGCCATCTGCTCTGGCGTGCGGGCAAACCGGCGCGCGGTGGCGGCTGGGATGATGAGGAGCGAGGTGATCAGCAGCACGCCGACAAGCTTGATCGCGAGGGCGATGATGAGCGCGATCAGCAGCATGAATGCGGTTTGCACGGCGACCACCGGCACTCCCTCGGCCTGCGCCAAGTCCGCGTGCACCGTGGCAGCCAAGAGCGGTCGCCAGATCAGCGCCAGCACCGCTAGCACGCAGGCGCCACCGACGTAGATCCAAGCGACCTCGGCCCAGGTGACGGCGAGGATATCGCCAAACAGATACGCCATCAGGTCGAGCCGCAACCACACCATCAGGCCGAGCACGACCAGCCCCAGCGACAACGCGGCATGGGCGAAGATGCCCAACAGCGTATCGACGGCAAGAGCGCCGCGCCGCTGCAGCGCCGCCAGCGACAGCGCGATGAGGCTGGCGACGGCGATAATACCGACCGCCGGCTCGATATCGAGAAGGAAACCCAGTGCAACACCAAGCAGCGCCGAGTGCGCCATCGCGTCGCCAAAGTAAGCCATTCGCCGCCAAACGATGAAACACCCCAGCGGCCCGGCGACGAGCGCGACGCCGATGCCGGCGATGACGGAGCGAATGAAGAACGATTCAAGCACGGTGGCACACCGCGGCGCGGCCCCGTGCCGCGAGTGCCGATCCCTCTGCCCGTATCATCGCCGGGCGCGCGGCTGTCGGCTCTGAAGTGTCACGCGTGGCCGGCCGCGTCCGACAATAGCATCGGATTGATGCCAAGCTTGGCCATCGCCCGGTCCCACTTCTGGTCGAGCGCTGGGCCGAACACGAGTTCCTCGTCCGCATCGACATGCAGCCAGCCGTTGGCCAGGATTTCGGAGTCGAGCTGGCCGGGTCCCCAGCCGGCGTAGCCCAGCGCCAGAAGGTGCCGGCGCGGCCCGCTGCCGGATGCGATCGCCTTCAAGATATCGATGGTCGCGGTCAGCGAGACGCCCTCCGTGACAACGAGCGTGCCCTCGCGCATATAATCGGGCGAATGCAGAACGAAGCCCCGCCCTGTTTCGACCGGACCACCGAAGTTGACGGCAACCTTGTCGTCAACTGCCGTCGCGTCGATCTCCAGCTGCTGCAGCAGTTCGGCCAGCGAGATCTGCTCAAACGCCCGGTTGACGACCAGCCCCATCGCTCCCTCGGCGCTGTGCGCGCACATGTAGATGACCGTCCGCGCGAAGCGGGGATCGCTCATTCCGGGCATAGCAACCAGCAACTGTCCGACCAGGGAAGTCTCCGTCGGCAACGGGCGTGGCATCGGTTTCTCGTCCTCTCCTTGGCACAGTTTACCACAACAGCGGCCGGCATTGTCCACGTCCGTGGCGGTGCCGCGTGCGTCCGTGCCGCCATGGCACGGGGCCTGTGCACGCTCATCCTCGCGGCGGCGGGGCTTCTCATCGGCAGCACCCTGGCACCGGCAGCAGCCACAGACGCCGCCTCAGCCTGGGCGGTGACCGAGCACGGCCGGGTGCGCCTGATCAGTGCCGGCCTCACGACCGGCGGCAGCACGCAGTTGAGCCTCGGCCTCGAATTCCACCTGCACAAGGGATGGAAGATCTACTGGCGCACGCCCGGTGACGCCGGCTATCCGCCGCAGATCGACTGGAGTGGCTCGCAGAACTTGGCCGATGCTGCGATCCGCTGGCCGGCACCGCAACGATTTACCGTCCTCGGCTTCGAGACCGTCGGCTACGACACGCCCATCGCGCTGCCGATCGCAGCGACGCTTGAGCGGCCCGGCGAGCCGGTAATGCTGCAGGCCAGGGTCGACTTCCTCACCTGCGAGCAGCTGTGCGTGCCGTACACGGTCGATCTCGCCCTTGCTGTGCCGGCCGGCGCAAGCGGCGAAAGCGCCCATGCGGCTGCAATCGCAGATGCCCTGGCCCGGGTGCCGGTGAGCGGCGAGGCCGGTGCAGCGCGGATCGATCGGGCCGTCATCGATTGGGCCGACGGCAAGGCTGTTCTCCAGCTCGAAGCCAGTGCGCGCGCGCCGTTCAGTGCGCCCGACGCCTTCATCGAGGGGCCGGCCGAACTCGCCTTCGCGGCACCGCAGGTGACGCTGGCCGGCGGCGGCCAGCGCGCAATCCTACGCGTCGCCGTTGCCGGTCTCCCCATCGAAGGCGTGGAGGCTGCCGCCCGCGTGGTGGGAGCGCCGCTCACGGTCACCCTCGTCGACGGCGACCGCGCGGTCGAACAGGTCCTCACCGTCAGCGCTGGACAACCGCCGCAGCCCGCTAACCGCGAAGGCTCGTCCGGTGGACACCGCAGTCTCGCGGCGATGCTGGCGGTCGCCGTCCTGGGCGGCCTGATCCTCAATCTGATGCCGTGCGTGCTGCCGGTGCTCTCCATCAAGCTGCTGAGCGTGATGGGCCATGGTGGCGGCAGCCGGCGCCAGGTTCGGCTCGGCTTTCTCGCATCAGCGGCCGGCATCCTTGCGGCCTTCCTCACGCTCGCAGCCGGCGTCCTGGTGCTGCAGGCGATGGGCGCTACGGTGGGCTGGGGCCTTCAGTTCCAGAGCCCGCTGTTCCTGGCTGGCATGGCGCTGGTGCTGACGCTGTTCGCCTGCAACCTTTGGGGCCTGTTCGAGCTGCCACTGCCGGGCGTGATCGCCGACGCCGGTGCCCGTGCGGGCCACGTTCCAGGCCACGTTCCAGGCCACGTTCCAGGTCTGCGCGGGCAGTTCCTCGGCGGCGCGCTGGCAACGCTGTTGGCAACGCCATGCTCGGCGCCGTTCGTGGGTTCGGCGCTGGGTTTCGCCTTTACGCAAGGATCGGGCGCCATCGTCGCCGTGTTCGCGGCGCTCGGGCTCGGCCTCGCCCTGCCATATCTCGCCGTCGCCGCGGTGCCCGCGCTCGCGACCCGGTTGCCGCGGCCCGGCCGCTGGATGCTGACGCTGCGGCGCGGTCTGGGCATCCTCTTGGCGGCAACGGCGCTGTGGCTGTTGCGGGTACTGGCGGATGTGAGCGGCGGCACGATCGCGCTTGGCCTTGCCGGCATGCTCGTCCTTGTCGCAGGGCTCCTGGCCGTGCGGCGGCATCTTGCTGGCAGCATGGCGGCAGCGGTCCGCGTGGCGGCGGTGGGCCTCGGCATCGCTGCGGTCATTGGCGCCGGTTTTTTGGTGCCGAAAGCGCTGCAACCGCCGGCACCGGCCGGGCTGTGGGCCGCATTCGATCCGGCGCGGATCGCGGCCGAGGTCACGCGTGGCCGGGTGGTCTACGTCAATATCACTGCCGCGTGGTGCATTACCTGCAAAGTCAACGAGTCGCTCGTGCTCGACCGGTCGGCGGTGCAGGCGCGGCTTCGGGCCGCCGACGTCGTCGCCATGCGCGGCGACTGGACCCGCCCCGATCCGGCGATCGCCGATTTCCTCGCCGGCTTTCAGCGCTACGGCATTCCCTTCGATGCGGTGTTCGGGCCCGGGCTGCCGGCCGGTGAGGCGCTGCCGGAGCTGTTGAGCGAACAAGCGATCCTGGCGCTGATTGCCCGCGCGGCTGCGCCACCGCGGGCGACGATGCCGCGATCCGGTCCGGGATAGTGTCGACCGCCGCAGTTGCGATAGCTTTGCATTTGGCGACGCGAGCGCCTATGTCGAAGCGCAGGGTTGCTCCGGCGCGGGGCCGGCGAACCAAGGGTTTAGGGGAAAGGGAGAAGATCCATGACAATCAAGGTCGGCGACCGGATGCCGTCGGTGAAGCTGATGCGCTGGGGTGCCAACGGTCCGGAAGCGGTCAGCACCGACGATCTCTTCAAGGGCAAGACGGTAGCCCTGTTCGGCGTGCCGGGTGCGTTTACGCCGAAGTGCTCGGAGGCGCATCTGCCGGGCTTCGTCGGTGAGGCCGACGCGATCAAGGCCAAGGGCGTCGATGCGATCATCTGCACCGCCGTCAACGACGTGTTCGTGATGCACGCCTGGGGCAAGGACCAACATGCCGAAGGCAAGGTCGACATGGTCGCCGATGGTGATGCAGCCCTGACCCGCGCCGCCGGGCTGGAGTTCGATCTGACCGGCAAGGGGCTGGGTCTGCGCTGCCAGCGCTTCTCGATGCTGCTCAAGGACGGCGTCGTCACCCAGCTCAACATTGATCCACCGGGCGCTTTCGGCAAGACCAGTGCCGAAGAGATGCTGAAGAGCCTGTAGCCGGATCAAGCGCGGCTGCGGTTCCCGAATGAGGCGCAGGCTCCTCCGCCAATGCGGGGGAGCGCTCGCGCGCCGGTCGGTACCAGAGTCACGCCTGCGCTCAATCGCCGCGCTCACGTCTCGCATCGGCCCGGGCCGCCTCGGCCGCGGCGCGGGCGAGAGCATCGGCACGCTCGTTTTCCGGGTGGCCGCTGTGGCCGCGGACCCAGTTCCAGTCAATCCGGTGCTTGGCGATCAACTCGTCCAGACGCGTCCACAGATCGACATTCTTGACCGGCTTCTTGTCCACCGTGCGCCAGCCGTTGCGCCTCCAGCCGTTGATCCAGCGGGTGATGCCGTCGCGCACATAGAGGCTGTCGGTGTAAAAGCGAACGGTCGTGCTGCGTTTGAGCGCGGCCAGGCCCTCGATCGCCGCCGTCAGCTCCATGCGGTTGTTGGTCGTCGCCGGCTCACCGCCGGACAACGCCTTCTCGGCACCGCGCCAGCGCAGGATCACGGCCCAGCCGCCGGGGCCGGGATTGCCGAGACACGCGCCGTCCGAGAACATCTCGACCCCGTCGTCGCTCCGGGCAGGTTCGCCGCTGCTCATCGCTCAGTCGAGACCATAAGAGCGCACGTCACGAATGCCGCGGTGGAAGCGCATTTTCTGCACGTATTCCATCGGGTTCTTTGGCGTCGCCAGCGCGTTCTTGGGTGCGTAAAGCCAATCGTACAGGCGTGTTAGCAGGAAACGCATCGCCGCGCCGCGGGCCAGCAGCGGCAAGGCCTCGATTTCGGCCGGTGCCAGGCTGCGCTCGCTGCGGTACCCGCTGAACAGCCGCCGCGCCTTGGTGACGTTGAAGCTGCCGTCGGTTTCGAAACACCAGGCATTGAGCGCCACCGCAAGGTCGTACGCAAAAAAGTCAGTGCACGCGAAATAGAAGTCGATCAGCCCCGAGAGCCGCTCACCCTCATAGAACACGTTGTCGGGAAACAAGTCGGCGTGGATCACGCCCTTGGGTAGGGCGGAAGGCCAATCCCGCTCCAGGAGCTTGAGCTCGTGCTCAAGCTCGAAGCGCAGGTCATCGGCGATGCTGCCGCGTTTACGGCAGCTTGCCTGCAGCAGCGGCCGCCAGCCAGTGACCGAAAGATCGTTCGCGCGCTCAAGCGGGAAATCGCGGCCGGCTTCGTGCATGCGCGCCATCGCCGCGCCGAGCTCCTGACAGTGGAGGACGGTCGGCCGGCGTGGCCACAGCCCGGAGAGAAAGGTAACGATCGCTGCCATACGCCCGGCAACGCTGCGCAAGGCCCGGCCGTCGACTCCGTGCACCGGCGTCGGGCACGGGATCCCGCGCGCTGCCAAGTGGTCCATCAGCGCCAGAAAGAACGGCAGATCGGCCGGTTTGACCCGCTTTTCGTAAAGCGTGAGGATGTAGGTGCCGGTCTCGGTGACGAGCAGGAAGTTGCTGTTCTCGATCCCTTCGGCAATTCCCTTGCAGGCAATCAGCCTTCCGATCGCGTACTGGCCCAAAAACGCATGCAGTTCCTCATCGGGGATCTCGGTGTAGACGGCCATGGGTTCTCTTGTCACAACCACGCTTTGCGACCATAGTCGCGGCGTTCCGCGAAGCCAACACGGAAGCGGAGCGAAATGGGTGCGCGGACAGATAGGGGTTTTCGGAGCATGGACGTTAGATGACCGAACCGGTGGTTGCCCGAAAAGGTCCATTTGCGGTCGAAACGACGACCGGGCGCAAATATGCGTGGTGTGCGTGCGGCATGAGCAAGACCCAGCCCTTCTGTGACGGCAGCCACAAGGGCTCGGGCCTGGAACCGCTCAT
>Ga0116151_10006139_pt1 | contig 10263 bp, 9 predicted proteins | sample AD_UKC117_MetaG_FD_89893 | JGI IMG/M metagenome (GOLD analysis project Ga0116151, IMG submission 89893) | Active sludge microbial communities of municipal wastewater-treating anaerobic digesters from Hong Kong - AD_UKC117_MetaG | ecosystem: Engineered > Bioreactor > Anaerobic > Digestate... | reverse complement strand
CCCTCCACCGGTGCGAAACGGTTCAGCATTGCCTCGCGGAAGATTGCCTCGACCTTTGCTTTCCAGCTTTCAACGAGCGCCTGCGTGTCGGGGCCGATACCGGCTGTAACCATGTCGCTCGCCACATCGTCCATCTCGAACATCTCGGCGCAATAAGCTTCAAGATCCTCATAGGCATCTTCCAGGCGGCGCGCGCTTTCATCCGTGCCATCACCCATGCGGATAACCCATTCCGCCGAATGGCGGACATGGTAGCGAACCTCCTTGATTGCCTTGGCGGCAATCCCGGCAAGCACTTCATCGGACGAAGTCAGCATCTTCTCCCAGAACAGCTCCATGAAGGAGGCGTAGAAAAAGAGGCGCAGCATGGTGTGCGCGAAATCTCCGTTCTCACGCTCGACTAGCAGCAGGTTCCGGTATTCCTGCTCGGGACGCAGATAGGCAAGCTGATCCTCATTGCGTCCCTTTCCCTCGATTTCGCCCGCATGGGTATAGAGCATGCGCGCCTGACCAATCAGGTCGAGCGCGATGTTGGGAAGCGCGAGGTCTTCCTCCAGCATGGGGGCATGGCCGCACCATTCCGAGATGCGGTGACCGAGCACGAGCTGATCGTCGGCAAGACGCAGCACATATTCGAAATGCGCATCCATCACATGTGTCCCACTTCATCGGGAATTTCGTAGAAGGTCGGATGGCGGTAGATCTTGTCTGCCGTCGGCTCGAACAGTTCTTCCTTGTCCTGCGGATCGGAAGCGACGATGTCTTTCGAACGGACTACCCAGATCGACTGTCCCTCGCCACGCCGCGTATAGACGTCGCGCGCAGCCTGAAGCGCCATCACCTCGTCGGCGGCGTGCACGGAGCCGCAATGCTTGTGCGACAGGCCGTTGCGCGGGCGGATGAACACCTCCCAGAGCGGTACTTCGTTCTTGACCGTTTCACTCATGCTTCTCACTCCGCTGCCTGTTGTTCCGCCGCCATGCGCTCTGCGCGTTTCTGCGCATGCGCCAGCGCTGCCTCGCGAACCCATTCGCCGTCATCCCATGCCTTGCGGCGGTCGCGGATACGTTCGCGGTTCATGATTCCCTTGCCCTTGACCACACGCCAGAACTCGTCCCAATCGATGGCGCCAAAGTCGTAACCGCCCCTGCCATCGTTCTTTTCGGGATTCCATTTCAGGTCGGGATCGGGAACCGTAAGTCCGAGATACTCGGCCTGTGGAATGGTCGCATCGACAAACTTCTGGCGCAGCTCATCATTGGAGAACCGCTTGATTTTCCAGCGCATGGACTGGTCGCCGTGCTGGCTGTCGCTGTCATGCGGACCGAACATCATCAAAACCGGCCACCACCAGCGGTCGAGCGATTCCTGCGCCATCGCCTTCTGCTCCGGCGAACCCTTCGCCAGCGTCATGACGATCTCGTAGCCCTGGCGCTGATGGAAGCTCTCTTCCTTGCAGACCCGTATCATGGCGCGGGCATATGGTCCGAACGAGCACCGGCACAGCGGTATCTGGTTCATGATCGCCGCACCATCGACCAGCCAACCGATCGTGCCGATATCGGCCCATGTCAGAGTGGGATAATTGAAGATGGAGGAGTATTTTGCCTTGCCGGCATGAAGTTCCTCGGTCATCTGCTCGCGCGAGACGCCCAGCGTCTCGGCTGCCGAGTAAAGATAGAGGCCATGACCGCCCTCGTCCTGCACCTTGGCGAGCAATGCGGCCTTGCGCTTTAGCGTCGGCGCGCGCGTGATCCAGTTGCCCTCCGGCAGCATGCCCACGATCTCGGAATGCGCGTGCTGGCCGATCTGGCGGATCAGCGTCTTGCGGTAGCCCGCAGGCATCGCGTCATTGGGTTCGATCTTCTGTTCCGCATCGATGCGTTCCTGGAACGCACGCAGAAATTCTTCCGACTCCTCGGTGCTGGTGTCAGCACCGATCAGACCCTGGCTGTACATCTGTTCCCTCCACTTGCCCGGTGTTCATGCGGGCTTGATACGCGCTTGTCTTCGCGTCATCGTGGACAAGAAATAACATGTTACAAAATTATGGACAACAAAATTTTTGTAACATGTTATTCAAACAGTGGAGGAGACTGCCGTGATCGAACCGTTCGGCCCGCCTGAAGTGGCCACCGCCTACAAGGAAATCTTTGCACCCTGGGTTCAGGATCTGGGACTGGAACTTGTTGAAGCGGGTGCCGAAACCTGCACCTTTCGCCTCCCTGCATCATCGCGACTGGTGCGCGAAGGCGGTCCCGGCGGCGGCGTTGTCTGCGGACAGGCGCTTGCCGGAGCAGCCGACACGGTGTCGGTATTCGCACTGGCATTGATCAACAACCGGTTCCGGCCCAACACGACGACCGATTTTTCCATCCGCTTCCTGCGGCCAATACCCATGGGGGATGTGATGATCGAGGTCAGGGCGCTCTCGAACGGCCGCAGGCTTGCAACCACGGAAGTGTTCTTCCGCGCAGCGGACAGCAAAAAGCCAGGCGCGCATGCTACTTGCTGCTTCGCCTGGCTCGATGGTTAGGACCTGACGGAACCCGTCAGTGCCGGATCATTTCAGGCAGCAGCCTGACGCTGACCGCCATTGCCCTTGTTGCGGCCATTGGAATTGAAGCGCCTGCGCTTCGGCTTTCCGGCAGGACGACCGTTGCGCTGTGCGCCGTCTGCGTCCGGCGCAGAAGCGCCACCCGCTGCCGCAGCTTCCTCGGCGAACCGCTTCGGCTTGAAGCCCGGCTTGCCGCGATGCGGTTTGCGCGGCTGCTTGGCGCCTGCATTTCGCGATTCTGTAGCCTCGGCGCTGCCGTTTGCGGCATTCTGTTCCTGCCTTGGACGGCCCTGCCCGCGGCCACGCTTGCGATTCTTGCCCTTGGAAGGCTCTTCCTGGAACGGTTCGGGCGCATCGCCAACTACCGGGATCGAAATCTTCGTCAGACGTTCTATTGCCCGCAACTGCGAGCGCTCTTCGCCAGAGCAGAACGAAATCGCGATACCGTCCGTACCGGCACGCGCCGTGCGGCCAATACGGTGTACATAGCTTTCCGGCTCGACAGGAAGGTCGTAGTTGATGACGTGCGTGATGTTGTCGACATCGATGCCACGTGCGGCGATATCGGTAGCAACCAGAACCCGCGTCCTGGCGTTGCGGAAGTTCTCCAGAGCCTTCTGGCGCGCGCCCTGCGATTTGTTGCCGTGCAGAGCTTCCGAATTTACGCCTGCCTCGCCAAGTGTGCGGACGACCTTGTCCGCACCACGCTTGGTGCGCGTGAACACGATTACCCGTTTGAATGCAGGATCAGCCATCAGTTCACGAAGCATGACCGGCTTCCTGGCCGGGTTCATGTGGCGTACCTGCTGCTCGATGCGCTCGACGGCAACGCTTTCGGACTTGATCTCGACACGCAGAGGATCGCTCAGAACCTCGCTGGTGAGCTTGGCGATTTCCTTCGGCATGGTCGCCGAAAACAGAAGCGACTGGCGCTCATCAGGCAGCATGCTTACAATGGTGCGAAGGTCCCGGATGAATCCGAGGTCGAACATGTGGTCTGCCTCGTCGAGAACGAGGTAGTCGACCATCGACAGGTTGCAATGGCCATCGCGGATAAGATCGAGCAGACGGCCAGGCGTTGCGACAACGATATCGGCGCCACGGCGCAGTGCATTGATCTGGGGGCCCTTGCCGACACCGCCGATAACGACTGCCTGCCTGACACGCATGTGCTTGCCATAGGTACGGATGCTGTCGTCGATCTGTACGACGAGTTCGCGCGTCGGCGCGAGAATGAGTGCACGCGGCATTTTCGGCGTCGGCTTGCCGCCATCGCCCTTGCCGTTGTGGCCGCCCAGAAGGTTCAGCAGCGGCAGAACGAAGGCTGCCGTCTTTCCGGTACCTGTCTGAGCAAGACCGAGCATGTCGCGGCCCTCGATGAGTGCCGGAATGGCCTGCGCCTGGATCGGCGTCGGCGTCGTGTAACCGGTCTCATGGAGCGCACGAAGAACTGCCTTGGAAAGCCCAAGGCTGTCGAATGTAGTGATAGTCATAAACAAAAAATTCCTGGTTGCCGGCCACGCAGCTTCTGCGGCGGACCGGGCGCGATGTCATGATCCACGCGCACCTGGAAAAGACTGTCTGTTGTGAAAAAGTCCCGAAAGGTTATCGCCGATTGTTCTTCTTGTTCAAGGGCGAGCCGCGCGATTGCGGGAACGATGCGCCTCACATGGACTTTCATGCACCGAATGTCAAGCAATCATGTTGCAGCGCAAAAGAGCCATGCGGGTAATGACGGAGTGCCAAAACCTGAATGCGCTGGAGCAATCTCGAATTTGAAGGATTCGGAAAAATCGAAATGCGTAAGGGAATTCAGTTATTTGCTTGAGCCATCTGTTTGCACCTGAAGGTGAAACACTCCAGCAAATTCACCTGTTCGCCCGGAATATCGCTGTACCTCTCAAGCTGACACGGCATGAAAAAGCCCGGCACTGGACCGGGCTTTAAGGTTCAGGCTGGACGCATCCAATAAGGCCCAATCAGGAAGGCGTTCCGTACCAGTTGCCCATCTTCACATCGACGGCATCGCCGACGAGTTTCGCGAAGGCTTCGGGATCCTGCGTGCCGCCATCGCGACCGCGATAGTGATAGGGATAGACGTATTTCGGCTTAAACTCAGCCACCGCCGATGCTGCCTGTTCCATATCCATCGTGAATGGCAGGTTCATGCAGACGAATGCCAGGTCGATATCCTTCAGCGCCCGCATTTCGGGGATGTCCTCGGTATCGCCGGAAACGTAGACGCGGAAACCGTCGAAGTTCAGCACATAGCCATTGTCACGGCCCTGCGGATGGAAATTCTTCCGTTCCTCGGTGAGGTTGTAGGCCGGAATGGCATCGATACTCACGCCCATCATCTCGGCACTCTCGCCATTGCCGATCTGGCTGGCCTTGGCTTTCAGATCATCTGGAAGCATGCCGTAGACAGCCGGGTTAGTGAGAATGCTGGTCTTGTCCTTGGCCAGCGCTGCAAGCGTCTCCGGCTTGTAGTGGTCGCCATGCTCGTGGGTGATGAGGATGAGGTCTGCGTCAGGCTGACCATCATATGCGGATGGTTCGCCGACAGGATCGACGTAGATAACGCCCTTCGGTGTTTCCATCACGAAGGAAGCGTGACTGATGGGATGTATGACAATGTCGCCCGCACCGGTCTGGAACGTATCTCCACCCATGTGAGCTGCTGCGCGCACGCTGTAGGGAAGGAACGTCACCGTTCCCGCTATTGCCGCCGTTATACAGATGAATTGACGCCTGGAAACATTATGCATGCACTACCCTCCATTTGAGATCGCGAAAACTCCCGCCGGAAGGAAGGGTAGAGCATTCGGCGGACTGTTCAATCTCCGGGCGGGTTACCAGAAATCACAAGAACGTGTTCAGTCATCCAAGGCGCTGGCGCGGAACCTGTCGAAGAGAAACGGCTTTGCCGCCGGCAGGTGTCCCGCCTCGCATTGCGCCACGGTGGAAAGCCATGCCTCGGAGGGCGCAAGCAATGCCTGATATAGCGCTGCGACCATCTTCCGGCATTCCCCTTCGGGCCAGTCTTCGGGCAGCAAGGAAGCTGGCAGCGCGTTGAGTCGAAGAACGATGCGCCGCCAGTCATGTATCAGCAGGCAGCGCAATGCCAGCGCATCCACGGGCTGCGGCTTCCAGCCCTGCTGCACGCTTTGGAGGACGGGAGAGAATATCTCCATCAGTCTTTCCATTGCCTCCGCCTGGGCCTGCGGCGCGAGCATCTCCATGAACCACGCCGGCTTCTGCTCGAAATTGCCCTGGAACACCATCATGGAAGAAGGCCGGTCCGCCATGTCCGGGCCGATCAAATACCAGCCCTTCTGCAACGCGATCATGCTGCGCGGCAATCGCTCGGGCTCCATGTCGGATGGCAGGCTGGCGAGTGCCCAGCCCTCCTCCTTCTCCGCTGCCGCGCCTGCCGGGGCATAGATCCGCCTGCCCGCATCCACGATCGACTGCTCGCGATAGGGTGCCAGACGGTAGAAGCTTGCCCTGCCCTCCCTGTTCCGCTCGATCCAGCCGTCTGAAGCGAGCCTGGATACGGCAGTACGCACGGCACCCGGCTCGACCCCCATCCTTTCCATCACCTGGCCGAGCGAAACCGCCGATACCGAACCGCCTCGCGGAAGCACGGCATCCCCGAAGAAGGTCACGATCAGCGACCAAGTTTTCAACCTGACAGGAGTTCCAAGCTCGGACGTGATTTCAGCCGGATCGATATCGTCGCGTGTTGTCGAGACAGGCGCTTGCATGAGGTCAGTAGGCATTCATCGTGTGAAGTTCGTATTCGGCCACCTGTTCCTCGTCCTGGTTGAACAGGGTGACGTTCCAGCGAACCTCGCCATATTCGTCCGTCCGGCGCGTCTTGCGCTTGACGGTCAGGCGAACCTTGATGCTGTCGCCAGGCGAAACAGGCTTCATGAACTTCAGATCGTTCAAGCCGGTATTGGCAAGTACCGGCCCCGGATCCGGCTGAACGAACAGGCCGGCAGCGAATGAGAGCAGCAGATAGCCATGCGCAACGCGGCCGGGGAAGAACGGATTGGCTGCGGCGGCTTCCTCGTCCATGTGGGCGTAGAAGGTGTCTCCGGTGAATTCGGCAAAATGCTCGATATCTTCCAGTGTCACCTCGCGGCTGTCCGTCCAGAGCGTTTCGCCGATCTGCAGTTCGTTGAAGTTGCGCGTGAACGGATGCTCCGGAGGCGTTTTCTCCTCCGATCCCGTCACCCACTGGCCGGAAATAGCGGTCAGGATATCGGGTGAACCCTGCACCGAAGTGCGCTGCATGTAATGCATCACGCCGCGAACACCGCCCATTTCCTCGCCGCCTCCGGCACGTCCCGGCCCGCCATGCACCAGATGCGGCAGCGGCGAACCGTGGCCGGTGGATTCGCCCATCGACACCCGGTTGTTGATGTAGAGACGGCCATGCCACGAAGCGGAATTGAGCGCGACCTGGCGTGCCACGTCGCCATCCATGGTGATGACCGAGGCGACAAGGCTGCCACCTCCGCGGTTCAGGATTTCGCAGCCATGCGCCAGGTCGCGATAGCCCATTACCGTCGAAACCGGGCCAAAGGCCTCGGTTTCGTGAACCAGTTTCGCACCGTCCGGATCGGCACAGTGATAGAGCGCCGGCTTGACGAAGGAACCCTTTACGGCATCCGCGCCATCGACGGTCAGCGCATCCTGCCCGCCATAGACAAGCTGCGCTTCCTGGCCGATCAGAGCCGCCTTTTCCAGAACGTCGGCGCGCTGGGCGAGCGAGACCACGGCGCCCATGCGGGTCGTTTCCAGCCTCGGATCGCCAATGACAGTCTTGTCGAGCCGCGCGGAAACGGCGTCGATCAGTTCCTTTTCCAGGCCCTGCGGCACGAGGATGCGGCGGATTGCGGTACACTTCTGCCCGGCCTTGGCCGTCAGTTCTCGCACCACTTCCTTGACGAAAAGATCAAACTCCTCGGTTCCCGGCTTTGCATCGGGTCCAAGCAGAGAGGCGTTCAGGGAATCCTGTTCGGCAACGAAACGGACCGACTGTTCAAGAAGATGCGGGCTGGAGCGCAGCTTGAGCGCCGTCGAGGCTGACCCGGTGAAACTCACCACGTCCTGGCAGTCGAGCAGGTCGAGCAAATTGCCCGTGCCGCCCGAAACCAACTGTACTGCACCTTCCGGCAGCAGGCCGGATTCCATCATGATCTTCACGCATGCATGGGTGAGATAGGCCGTCTGGCTTGCCGGTTTGACGATTGCCGGAACGCCCGCAAGCAGCGTCGGCGCAAGTTTCTCCAGCATTCCCCAGACCGGAAAATTGAAGGCGTTGATGTGAACGGCAACACCCTGAAGCGGGGTGCAGATGTGCTGGCCAAGGAAAGTACCCTTCTTGGAGAGCTGTTCGACATCGCCATCAATATAGATATGGCCGTCCGGCATCTCGCGCCGGCCCTTCGAAGCAAACACCATGAGAGTGCCAATGCCGCCATCGATGTCGATCCAGCTGTCCGCCTTGGTCGCGCCGGTATTGTAGGAGAGTTCGTAAAGTTCGCCCTTGCGGGCAGCAATTGCCTGGCCAAGGGCCTTCAGCATCTTTGCGCGCTCGTGGAAGGTCATGGCCCGAAGGGCAGGACCACCTTTCGTCTTGGCGTATTTCCGCATGGCCGCAAAATCGAGTGCGCCATCGCCGATCTGCGCGATCGCCTCACCCGTTATCGCCGAAGCAATTTTCGCCGCGTCATTGCCCGGTGCCACCCACTTGCCGAGGGCAAGACTCTCCACTGCGATCAGTTCCATCGCTGTTCCTCCCGAATTCGAATGTCTCTTCTACGCGGAATCTTCATTCCGATTTGTTACAAATATTGACAGAAGCCAAAATTTTGTAAAGTTTCGAGATTGTGGAACCATCGAAAGATGGCCTGTGGAGGAAACCATGACGGATTCAATCCTGGTCGACAGCCATGACGGCTGGCGCCAGATCACCCTCAACCGCCCAAACCAGCTCAACTCCTTCAACGAGGAGATGCACCTTGCATTCCGCGCAGCGCTGGAAGCTGCAAGCGACGATGCCGATTGCCGTGCTGTCCTCATAACCGGTGCCGGACGGGGCTTCTGCGCCGGCCAGGACCTGGGCGACCGCGATCCGGCAAAGATGGACGGCCCTCCCGACCTGGGAAAAACCGTTCGCAGCTTCTGGGCACCCAATGTGCGCCTGATCCGCGGCATGGCAAAGCCGGTGGTTTGCGCGGTGAACGGTGTGGCAGCGGGTGCCGGCTCCTCCATTGCGCTTGCCTGCGATATCGTTCTGGCGGCAAAGAGCGCCAAGTTCATCCAGTCATTTTCCAGGGTGGGCCTGATCCCGGATACCGGCGGAAGCTGGCATCTCAGGGAAATGCTCGGCGAGGCCCGCGCAAAGGGGCTTGCACTCACCGCCGAACCCTTGCCCGCCGAGAAGGCAGAGGCATGGGGACTGATCTGGAAGTGCCTGCCCGACGAAACACTGCTGGAAGAGGCGCAGGCAATGACCGCCCGTTTCGCCCAGGGTCCAACCTTCGGCTATGCACAGACGAAGCGCGCAATCCATGCTGCCGCCACCGACACCTACGAGGACCATCTGGAACTCGAGGCGGAACTCATGAAAGCCTGTGGTGAGAGCGCGGATTACGCCGAGGGCGTCACCGCCTTTCTCAACAAGCGGGAACCTAAATTCCAGGGCAAGTGACTTGCAATTGGCTGGCAAATGACTGCGGAGAGGCAGGGATGACGATGACGCCGCAACAAATCGCGGAAAAGAGCGCCGAAGCAATGTTCGCTGGCGATAGTGCCTCGAAATGGATGGGCATGACGCTGGAGAGCATTTCGCCCGGACATGCCACCATGAGCATGACGGTCGAAGAGCATCACACCAATGGTCACAAGATTTGCCATGGCGGCTTCATCTTCACGCTCTCCGACTCCGCCTTCGCCTTTGCATGCAACACCTACAACAAGGTCACGGTTGCACAGCACTGCACCATCAATTTCATCGCTCCGGGCAAGCTTGGCGACCGCCTGACCGCAAACGCGCGCGAGGTCAGCCTGACGGGACGCTCCGGCATCTACGATATTACCGTAACCAATCAGGACAACGAGAAAATTGCCGAATTCCGCGGCATGAGCAGAACGATCAAGGGTGTGCTGTTCGAAGAGTGACGGCACTTCGTGGAGGAGACACATGAAAGACCTTACGCCTGACCGGGCCTCGCTGGACGCAATCGAGATCGCATCCCGCGACGAGATCGGCGCGCTGCAGCTTGAGCGCATGAAATGGTCGCTGATGCACGCCTATGAAAACGTGCCGCACTATCGCAAGGCATTTGACGACAAGGGCGTTCACCCCGGCGACCTGAAAACGCTTTCGGATCTCGCGAAATTCCCGTTCACGGTGAAACAGGACCTGCGTGCCAACTACCCGTTTGGAATGTTCGCCGTTCCGCGCGACCGGATCGCGCGCATCCATGCCTCTTCGGGCACCACCGGCAAGCCGACCGTTGTCGGCTACACCAGGAAGGATATCGACACATGGGCAACGGTGGTTGCGCGCTCGATGCGCGCTTCCGGCACGAAGCCCGGTGACATCGTTCACATTTCCTACGGAAACGGCCTGTTCACCGGTGGACTGGGCGCGCACTACGGCGCGGAAAAACTGGGCTGCACGGTGG
>Ga0116151_10006137_pt1 | contig 10265 bp, 12 predicted proteins | sample AD_UKC117_MetaG_FD_89893 | JGI IMG/M metagenome (GOLD analysis project Ga0116151, IMG submission 89893) | Active sludge microbial communities of municipal wastewater-treating anaerobic digesters from Hong Kong - AD_UKC117_MetaG | ecosystem: Engineered > Bioreactor > Anaerobic > Digestate... | reverse complement strand
CCGCTGTTGCTGTCCGACCGACAGTTCCGCAACGGCGCGGCGCTCCAAGCCTGGTTCGTTCAGGCCCAGATGCGCCAGCAACCGACGCGCCTCGGCATGGATCGATCCGGCGGCGGTGATGGCGTGGGTGCGTCGGGCCGTCGAGAAACGGCACGGCAGCGTCGCGTTCTCCAACACCGAGAGATAGGGCAACAGGTTGAACATCTGGAAAATCACCCCCAGCCGGTCCGCACGGAAGCGGTCGCGCGCCGGCCCCGAGAGGCTCGCTAAATCCACGCCGAACACCGCGATTCGTCCCGCCGTCGCCGGATGGATGCCGGCGATCAGCGTCAGCAAGGTGCTTTTTCCGGAACCACTCGGACCCGCCAGGAACAGTCGCTCGCCCGCCGCCAAGGTAAACGTAGGAATATCCAGCACCCACGGTCGATTGGGTCGCCAGCGAAAACGTAATTCGCTGATCGCGATGGCAGAGAGGGCGTCCGCCTGAACCGCCGCCGGTTCGTTCATGGCAGCATGATCACCGCCTGTCCCGGAACCAACCGCTGGCTCCGTTGCCCGGTGGCGGTCGCCATATCGACATCAAGCCGCTCCAGCCGGGGCAATTGCTGGAACAGGGTAACTTTGATCTGCTTGATCGCTTCGGGACGGCGGCAGTCGAAGCGATAGGTGACCTCGAAATCGGCGTGCGCTTCGCCGTCGGAGTGGTCATGGTCGGCTTCGTGCTTGTCGTGTTTGTCGTGCTTGTGGTCCGCCTCGTGCCCGTCTTCCAACAGTTCGCTTTCCACCATGCTGGGTGTGGCGGTGCATTGAGCGGCGTCTGGAGGCACCAACGCCTTGCGTGAATCCTTTAGCAGCGCCACGGCTTTCTTCACCGCTTCCTTGTGCTTCGCCTCTCGCGGCGCGTGCTCGAAGCCCACCACGTCCATCGCCGGCAGGCGCAGTTCGGCGTTCAGGCGGCCGCCTTCCAAAACCAGTTGCAGCGTCCCGGCGCCGTGGACGTGCGGTTCGGCGGCGTAGAGCGCGGTGCTTGACAGCGTGAGGACGAGCGCGGCGGCGATGCCAGCGGAAGCGTGATCTTTCATACTGTGTTCTCCATGTTGTTGACGATGATTAAAATTCGTTTTGCAACCGCTTGTAGCCGCGCACCAGTTCGTTGTTGGTTCGGGCGACATCCTCAGAGAATTCCGAAGCCTTGGCGGTGACGCGGGGAATCTGGTCGAGATCGGTGTTGGAACTGATCCGTTCGGTCGAAGGGACATAGAAGCCCGGTGGCAGGTTGCAACCGTCCACTACCGCGTTGTGGCGCACCACGCAACCATCGCCAACCGAACAGTTGAACAGCACACTATTGAAGCCGATGAAAACGTTGTTTCCCACCGTACAGGGACCGTGGACGATGGAGCGGTGGGCGATGGAAGTATTTTCGCCGATTACCACCGCTGCACCGGACTTGGAGTGGATGACCACGCCATCCTGGATGTTAGAGTGCGCGCCGATGACGATGGGCTCCATGTCGCCAGCCGCGTTTACCTCGTCGGCGCGGACCACGGCGTAAGGACCGATGAAGACGTTTTCGTGGACAATGACCTTGCCGCACAGGATGGCGGTTTGATCGACGTAGGCGCTTTCGTGAATTTGCGGCAGGTGGCCGTTCGGGTTTTTGCGAATCATGGCGTCTTGACGCTTTTGGTTGTGAATAACATTAGGTTGATTTCGGCGCAGCACACCGCGCCGCTGGACGAAAACGCAGTTCAGCAGGATGCGGCAGCCGGCGCGGGTTGCATCGCCGCGCCATCGCCGGCCTCGAAAAGAGTCAAGGTGTTGCGCAGCCACGCTGCGTCGATATCGCGGGTGATGAGCACCAGGCGGGTGCGGCGATCAGCGCTCGGCCATGCGTCGAGCCGCAGCGGCGGATGGAAGACGTGCTGGACGCAATGGACCACCAACGGACCCGCTAAATCGGCGATTCGCACGATGCCCTTGACCCGCAACAGATCAGAACCCTTGACGTGCATCAGGATGTCGAGCCACCGGTCAAACAGCAGCCGGGTGACGGGCTTGTCATAGGTCAGGCAGACCGCGCGAATGCGCTCGTCGTGGCGGTTGACATCATGTTGGGCGTGATCGTGATCCGCATGATGCGGCGCGCCGTGACCGTGATCCGCGTGGTCGTGGTGCGAGTGTTCGCGCGCGGCATCGTCAAAGGCTGCCGCGCCGAGCCAGTGTCGAACATCGTCTGCCTTGGTGGCGGGGTCGTAAAACCCGGCGTCCAGGATGCTGGGAGCGACTACGCCTTGCAGGACGCGCGTGATGGTGGCGGAGGGATTGAAAGCGTGCAAGCGCCGCTCGATGCGCTTGACCGCGTCAGTTTCCACCAGATCGGCCTTGGTCAATAGCAGGTGGTCGGCGACCGCGACCTGCTTGACCGATTCGAACTGGCGATCCAGGGTATCCATCCCGTTGACGGCATCCACCGTCGCGATCACGCCGCTCAAGCGATAGCGCGGTGCGAGCGCGTGAGCCGACATCAGGGTGTGCAGGATCGGCGCGGGATCGGCCAGCCCGGTGGTTTCGATGACGACGCGGTCGAACCAGGTCTCACCACCACGGGCAAAGCGCCAGGGTGCGTCGCGCAAGGTGTCCACCAGGTCGCCGCGAATGGTGCAGCACAGGCAGCCGCTCGACATCTCGACGATCACGTCGTCCCGACCCTGCGTGACCAGCAGGTGATCGAGTCCGATCTCGCCGAACTCGTTGATCAGCACCAACGTCCGCCGAAGCTCGGGTTGCCGGACGAGATGATTGAGCACGGTGGTCTTGCCGGCGCCGAGAAAGCCGGTGAGCACGGTGACCGGGATGCGACGGTCGATTGGGGAGATCATGCTGTTTAGAACGATCATGTCCTCAGAAGGCTTGAACGCTTTGCCGTCGTTCTCGCAACTCTTGCGCCTCGATGCTCAGGCGGGCCGTGGGCCGCGCCAGCAGACGGGCCAGGCCAATCGGCTCGCCGGTTTCCTCGCAGAATCCGTAACCGCCATTCTCGATGCGGGCCAGCGCCTCGTCGATTTTTTTGAGGAGCTTCCGTTCCCGGTCCCGCACCCGCAGTTCGAGCGCTTGCTCTTCCTCGACAGTGGCGCGGTCGTTGGGATCGGGCAGGGTGATGGCGCCGTGCAAATGCTCCTCGGTCGTCCGGGCGTTGCGCTCCAGTTCCGCGCGCATGGCTAGCAGCCGCGCTCGGAAAAAGACGAGTTGGGCAGCGTTCATATAATCGGCTTCCGACATGGCCAACAACGAGGCTTCGTTCAGAGCTTGGGTATTCGGTAACGGATTGTGTTGAGCCATGGGTTTCCCCTCTGCAAGATCAGTCGGATCGTTTTCCCGGTTTCTTGCCGCCACGGCGCCGAGTCTTCCTGAAGAGTGCCGTTTATTTGGCGCGACGGGAAGTATCGTGCCCGGAAGGGCATCCGTCATCTGGGGCAGCGGTTCCGTAAGCGATGAGCGGGTCGTAGACTTTGACCGATTCGAGAAACGCCAGCGAGAAATCCGTGTTGCCGGATTCGCAGTGCAGTTGCCGGAAAAAACAGGATCGATAACCGACGTGACAGGATGCACCACCGGTCAACTCGACCCGCAGAAGCAGGCAATCCTGATCGTCGTCGACGAGCAGCCGTTTGACGCGCTGGCCCTGACCGGATTGTTCGCCCTTGCGCCAGAGCGTTTGGCGGGATCGGGACCAGTAATGCGCGTGGCCGGTCTCGATGGTCTTCGTCAGCGCCTCTCGGTTCATGTAACCGAGCATGAGCACTTCATCGGTGGCGTCATCTTGCGTGACGCAGGGGATCAGGCCCGCATCGTCGAATTTGGGCATCAAGCGATTGCCCTCCTCGATCTCGGCCACGCGGCCTCGTTCTGGAAAATCCATCGACATTCTCCTTCGATTTATGAGGTGATCTGGCGCGCAGAACCCTGTGGCGACCTTGGCATGGGTAGCGGACGCGCTTCACTCAACCGACGACTTACCGCAAAATGAGCACTGCTGGCGTGCATCAATTCTTCGCCATCGCCGCCACGAGTGCGGGTACGTTGTAGCGGAACAAGCCGATGTAGCTGTCCCCTGGTTGGCCGGCGGGCGCCAGGGCATCGGAATACAGCGAACCGCCCACGACGCCGCCGGCTTCGTCGGCAATCCGCTGGATCAGACGCGGATCGCTCATATTCTCCACAAAGAGCGCCCGTATCCCTTCTTTTTTGATCTGACGGATCAAGCTCGCAATCTCTTGAGCAGAAGGCTCATTTTCCGTATTCCAACCCACCGGCGCCAGAAATTCGACCCCGTAGGCCGCGCCGAAATAGCCAAAGGCGTCATGCGAAGTGATGACGCGCCGCTGGGCGGAAGGAACCGTCGCCAGTTGCTCGCGCACCCACTGGTCGGTTTCCTGGAGTTGCGCCCGATAGGCTTCGCCGCGTTTTTTATAAGCCTCGGCGTGGGTCGGATCGACCTTGGCGAGAGCAGTGGTGATGTTGGCCACATAGATCTGACCATTCGCCAAGTCCTGCCAGGCATGGGGATCGCTATCGGAGTCATGAGGATGATCAGCCGGTTTTTGATCCGGTTCATGCTCGGAGTGATGCGCGCCATGTCCGTCGTGTTCCTCGGCCATTTGTCGGGGCTTCACGCCCTGACTGGCCACCACGATCTCGCCGGTGTAGGCGGACGCCTTAACCAGGCGATCCATCCATCCCTCAAAGCCCAGGCCATTGACCACCACCAGTCGCGCCTGACCGACGGCCTTGGCGTCCGCTGGGGTCGGCTCGTAAACGTGGGCGTCGCCATCCGGTCCGACCAGCGTCGTGACTGTCACGTCCTCGCCGCCGACCTGTTTGATCATGTCGCCCAGAATGCTGAAGCTGGCGACTACCCGCAACGGTTTGGCCCACGCCGTCGCTCCGAACAGCACGAAGGTCAGGATAAAAACTTTGGATAACCCGCGCATGACAATCTCCCACGATCAGGATTGTAGATGTAGCCGGGGCAGAAAGCGGACGAGCAGTCCATCCCGATGCCCCAGGACAATGGAAAGCAGATAGACCATGCCGGCGGTCAGGATGATGGCGGGACCGGACGGCAGGTCATGGTGATAGGACAGCAGCAGCCCCAGGTAACCGGACAGCACGGCGATGCCGGCGGCCACGGCGGTCACGCTCCAGACCTCTTGCGCCCAAAAGCGGGCGGCGGCGGCGGGCAGCATCATTAGACCGACGGCCATCAGTGTGCCGAGAGCTTGAAAGCCGGCCACCAGGTTGAGCACGACCAGAATGAGGAACAGCAAATGGTAAGCCGCGCCCCAACCCTGGACCGATTGCAGGAACCCCGGATCGAAACACTCCACGATCAGCAGTCGATAGATCAGCGCCAGGGTCACCAGGGTCAGGCTGGCGATACTGGCGACCAAGATCAGTGACGCATCGTCCACCGCCAGAATGGTGCCGAACAGGACATGCAGCAGATCCACGCTGCTGCCCCGGGTGGAGACGATCAACACGCCCAGCGCCAGCGAGATCAGATAAAAAGCTGCGAAGCTGGCGTCTTCGCGTTGTCCGGTGAAGCGGGTCACCAGGCCCGCCAACAGGGCCACGGTGAGACCCGCTGCAAAGCCGCCGATGCTCATTGCGGCCAGGGAAAAACCGGCGATCAGAAAGCCGATGGCCGCACCCGGCAGCACCGCGTGCGACAGGGCATCGCCCATCAGACTCATGCGCCGCAACGTCAACAGCACCCCGACCGGCCCGCAGCCCAGGCCCAGCGCCAGACAGGCCACCAGCGCCCGGCGCATGAAGCTGAATTCCATGAAGGGAGCGAACAGCCCGTCGACCCATTCGTTCATGGTGTCACCGCGCACGGTGGGGCATTCTCGTCCCAGGCCTCCGCCATGTGGCGGGCGCGCTGCAAATGATCCGGTGTCAATACGTAATCGGTCTGGCCCCAGGCGATGCCGGAGCGGGCCAGCAGCAGGGTTTCGGGAAAATGGGTGCGGACCTGCTCCAGATCGTGCAATACCGCGATCACCGTGCGGCGCTCGACGTGCCAAGCGCGCACCACGGTGAGTAAATCGGCAGTGGTACGGGCGTCGATGGCGGTAAAAAGCTCGTCCAACAGGATCAACCGGGCATCCTGCAACAGCATCCGGGCGAACAGCACGCGCTGAAACTGGCCCGCCGACAGGCTGCGAATCGGGCGTCGCCGAAAGTCCGCCAGCTCCACCGCCGCCAGCGCGTCGACCGCCCGGCTTTCCCGTTCGGCCGTGACCGCGCCGAGCGAGCCGATGCGTCGCCAGTGGCCGAGCAGCACGACGTCCAGGACGGTGATCGGAAACTGGCGGTCGATCTGGGCCTGCTGGGGCAGATAGGCGATGTCGGAGCGCTTCAGCGCCGCGTGATCGATCCGGCCGGTGGTCACCGGCAACAGGCCCATGATGGCTTTGAGCAAGGTGCTTTTACCGGCGCCGTTCGGCCCAACGATCGCCGTCAGCGAGCCGCTGGCGAAGGCGCCGGAAAGATGATGGACTGCCGGGTGGCGGTCGTAGCAGACCGTCAGGTTTTCAAGTTGAATCATGGGATTCATGACGAGTCAATGTAGCGCCCAGGCCACGGCCAGCCACAATCCAGTCACTAAAACGATCGCCGCCAACAACCGTTGCGTGGCGCTGCTAGCCAATAGACTGAAGGAAAAAGGCCCGTTCATCGGATTTCGAAGGCTGCGACCGTGCCGTCCGCGCCGCCTATCGCCAACAGCCGCTCCTGGGGATGCCAGGCCAGCCGCTCGAAGCCACCGCGCAATGCACCCGCCCAAAGCTGCCGGGGTCGACGGGCGTTCCACTGCCAGATCGCCGCCACCCCGGAGCGATCACCGACCGCCAGGAGCGACCCTCCCGGCTGAAAGGCGAGATCGCGCACGGTATCCAGCATCCCGCCGAGATCATGGGGCAGATGCCCAATGGGCGGGCCTTTACCGAAATCCCAAAGGGCCACCCTCTCGCCATCCGCAGTGGCCAACCAGCGGGAGGTGCGATCCCAGGCCAATGCATTCACCTTGCGGGTATATCCGCCCATGTGGAAATCCTGGGCTTCTGGCCAAGTCCAGCCATGCAGGCTGTTATCGTGACCGCCACAGACCAGATACCGACCGTTCGGCGCCCAGTGGGCATTGATGAGCGGCGATGCATGGGACAGAACACACTCGCCGGGCGCCGTCGGGTTACCCCAGTCCCACAGATGCGCTTGACCGTTAGCCGTGGAGGCCAGTAGCGGTTGTTGCGGATGCCAGGCTAGATCGGTAATCGTACTGGTGTGCGGCTGGATGTGGTGGAGCGGTTGACCGTCGAGACTCCAGGCGCGCAACGCCTTGCCCGCCGCTGTGATCACCAGGTCGGCGTAAGGCGAAAAACTCACGCCGCTGACCCAGGCGTTGCCCGCAGCCAATGGCGCGCGTTCCTCACCGCTGACCATATCCCAAATTCGCGCGCAGCCATCCTGACCGCTACTGGCCAGCCAGCGGCTATCGCGTGACCAAGCCACTTTCAAGGTTCCCCCGGCATGCCCCGGCCCGTCCTGGCGGAGGTCGCCGGTCGCACCGTCCACTACGGCCAGCGGGCCGCTGACCGCAGCCACCGCCAACCAGCGGCCATCCGGAGACCACGCCAGGTCTTGCACGCTGTCGGCGATTTCGAACCGCCAGCGGATGCGAACCGGTTCTGCCTGCCTGTTCATGCGCATGCCGTGGCCTCATCAATCCAGGCAGGCCTGAAAGCCGGTCGTGAGGTCAACACGATTCAGATGGCGACCGATGAAAATCATCTGGCTTTGCCGAGGCTCGTCCTCGCGCCAGGGCCGGTCCGCTTGTCCGTCGAACAACATGTGAACGCCCTGAAACACGAAACGGTTGGCGTTGTCCGCTAAATGGAGTACACCCTTCATACGGAAAATGTCCGCTCCCTGCTCGCGCAAGAGTTCGCTGAGCCAGAGATTCAATTTATGGATATTCACCGGTCGCTCCTCGACAATCCCGACGGAGGACACCGCATCATCGTGCGTATGACCGGGGTTATAAGCGCGCGCGAACAGCGGTTGCATCGGCTGTCCGTGCGGATCGAGCACGCGCAAGGTGAATTCATCAGGATGGTGTTCAGTGAACAGCGCGATGTGCGCGGTTCTTGGTAACTGGAGCGGAAAGCGTTTGGAGCCGGGCTGGCTCAGCCGCAACCGGTAACAGCCGACATCCGGTTTCAACTGATCACCCGGTCGCGCCTCGATAACCGGAGCTGAGAACAACCGGATAGCGGTTTCCTTGCTGACCGCCAGCGCATCGTGTTCTGACACCGACAGCAGGATCAGGCGCATGGCCGGATCGGGGCCATCTTCCAGAACCAGGGTTGATTCGCCAGCCGGTAGGACATACCAGCCCGCCCACTCAAAGGGATATTCTGGCTCCAAAAACGCCGGATTGAGGTCCAGCGCCCGCTGCAAATCGAATCCGCCCAAATCGAGGACATCCCGGAGATCCGCCTGAGCCATCGCCGTTCGCTGCATTCTGGCCAGACCATTCATCGCCCGTAAGCGGCTTTCCAGCCCTTCCACGGCGGCGGCGTCTACCAGATCGGTTTTATTGAGCAGCAAGGTGTCGGCGAAGGCGACTTGGGCGCGGCATTCATCATTCAGGTCAAGATGATCAGCGATATGCTTGCAGTCGACCACGGTGACAATGCCGTCAAGCCGGAGGTTGTCCTTCATCTCGTCGTCCATGAAGAAGGTTTGCGCTACCGGGCCGGGGTTGGCTAGACCGGTGGTTTCCACCACAATCCGGTCAAATTTAGCGCGCCGCTTCATCAGATTGCCGAGAATACGGATCAAATCGCCGCGCACCGTGCAGCATAGACAGCCGTTGTTCATCGCGAAGATTTCTTCTTCGGCGTTAATGACCAGCGCTTGATCGATGCCGATCTCGCCAAATTCGTTTTCGATGACGGCGATGCGCTGGCCATGCTGTTCGGTGAGAATGCGGTTCAGTAAGGTCGTTTTCCCCGCGCCGAGGAAACCGGTGAGGACGGTGACAGGAATGCGAGCATCCGCAGTATTCATGGGCATGGGCGGTGTACCGGTTAATTTGAGATTGGGTTCTCATTTTCTGGGTACGATAATGGATTCTCAAATTCAGTCAAGAGGGAGGTGGATCAGGTGAGCTATTCCACGCGGCAGCGCGAGGTGATTTTGAACGTCCTGCGGCAAACCGACCGGCCGCTGACGCCGCAAGAGATTCGCGAACGCGCGAGTCGGGACGGCCCAGGGATCGGACTGGCGACGGTATACCGCGCCTTAAAAGCGTTCGGAGCAAAGGGCGCGATCGCTCAGGTCGAGATTCCGGGGGCTTCCCCTTGCTACGAATTAACCGATCGAGGTCATCACCACCATTTCATCTGCCAGCATTGCCGGCAAGTGTTCGATCTACCGGGTTGCGTCGACGGCCTGGAAGGATTAGCGCCCCAAGACTTTCAAGTCGAGCGACATGAGGTTGTTCTTTATGGACTTTGTTCGTCCTGCACGGAACATTGATTCGAGGAGCCGCATTGACAACCTTAGACATGAATGCGCACGGTTTACCCGTGCGCTTTTGAGGTCTCATCGGGGATTGTAGATATTCGCGGTATCAATATGATGGTATAAAAATCGCTTTAGCGCACGACCCGCTCATTGCGTCGCATAACGATCCCTTGCAGGGCATCCACCGCCCGCACGCTGCCCAGGCCATTCAATCGGTCACCGGCGTTGACGGTGACTTTCCGTCTCTGGGGCGTTCGCAACCTGGCGCGGTCGCCGCTGATGGCCTGGATCGCCCCCTTCACTAACGATGTGCCGGAATCAACCGCAGGGCTGCTTCCAAGCATCATGAGGCTCGATTCCGACCCGGCCCGTTGCCGGCGGGCTTTCCGCTCACCCACCGTCGTGAGTAAGGCGGCGATCTCTCCTCGGGCGGCCACCCATTCCTGTTGCAACCGACTTTGATAAATCGCTTCCGGCGGGCGCTGCTGAGCGGCGTGCTGCGTCAGGGTCCGCATCCCCTGTTCCAGATGCGCCCGCTGGGCGCTGAAGCCGTCCAATTGTCCCTGGATGGCCGCCAACCGTGGCAACGTCTCGGCCTCCCGACCGGTCCGGTCCTCAGCCCAGGGACTGGAACCGGACGGGATCGGCAAATTGTTGCACAGCCTCCAAAT